>Ga0315273_10014910_pt1 | contig 10033 bp, 8 predicted proteins | sample YL17G02_0_MG_FD_205753 | JGI IMG/M metagenome (GOLD analysis project Ga0315273, IMG submission 205753) | Sediment microbial communities from Yellowstone Lake, YNP, Wyoming, USA - YL17G02_0 | ecosystem: Environmental > Aquatic > Freshwater > Lake > Sediment | place: USA: Wyoming | collected... | reverse complement strand
CGGGTGATCCAGGCCGGCAAACTGGCTGGTGCGCACGAATTCATTCTGGAATTTCCAGAGGGCTACGACACGATGGTGGGAGAGCACGGCTGCTCGCTGTCTGGTGGGCAACGCCAGCGGATCGCGATTGCCAGGGCGTTGGTTGCGAACCCGCGCATCCTGATCTTCGATGAAGCCACGAGCGCGTTGGACTATGAGTCCGAAGCCATCATTCAGCAGAACATGGCGCAGATTGGCAAAGGGCGCACGGTGGTCATCATCGCCCATCGGCTGAGCACGGTGCGTCCGGCCCATCGGATTTACGTGGTGGAAAAGGGTGAGATTGTCGAGCAAGGCTCACACGAGGAGTTGCTGCGCGTGAAGGGGTTCTATGCGCGCCTGCAGTCACATCAGGATGGATCTGCGGCTGTGACGCGTGACGCGTGACGCGGAAGACATCTGATGATCTGTTGATCTGATGATCTGATGATCTGTTGAATTTCAGACCAATCATCAGATCGTCAGATCAACAATTTCCAGAATTGGTTTACGAACGACGTATTGAGGTCGCATGGCATTTGGACTTCTTTCACGACATTGGTCGGTTTGGCGGGCAGCCTGGCAGGCCGAGCGCGGCCAGGCACTCGGCTCAATTCCGGGAGGGCACTCGACGGAGTTTCTTCCCGCTGTGCTGGAAATTCAGCAGGCTCCGCCCTCGCCCATCGGGCGCGCGATCCTCTGGACCATCCTGGCGGTCTTCACCAGCGGGGTGCTCTGGGCGACATTCGGGTGGATCGATATTGTCGCGACGGCACAGGGCAAGATCATTCCGAGTGGATATTCGAAGGTGATTCAACCGTATGAAGCGGGCGTAGTTGCCGCGATCCATGTGCAGAATGGGCAACTGGTCAAGCGAGGCGAGGTGCTGATCGATCTGGATCCCACGCTGAACCGGGCCGACCGGGATCGCGCCTCTAACGAATATCGGGCGGCCAAGGTCGAGGCGGCGCGGCTCCGCGCGCTCATTGCGGGCCGCTCCACCTTCGAGGCCCCTCCGGATGGGGACCCTCAGTACGTGCTGCTGCAACGACAACTCCTCAGGGATCAGCTGGCCGAGTATCAGGCCCGAACCGCCTCGGCGCAACACCTGATTGACCAGCGCAAGGCGGGGATTGATCAGACACAAGAGAATATTCGCCGGCTGGAAGCGACGGTCCCCATGGAGGCTGAACGGGCGGACGCCTATAAGAAGCTCCTCGACCATGAGGCGGTCACGAAGATGGATTTCCTGCAAGCCGAGGGGCAGCGGATCGACAAAACGCAGGAATTGGCCGGGCAGCGCAAGAAGCTCATGCAAGATCACGCCGCCCTCGCTGAAGCCGAAAAAAACTATCGGGTCCTCGTCTCTGAGTTCCAGCAACTCAAACAGGTGGAACTCTCGACGACCGAGACCAAGGCGGCGTCGCTGGTGCAGGATGTGACCAAAGCGGGACAGAGGGCGGACTTTCAGCGACTGACGACTCCGATTGACGGAGTGGTGCAGCAATTGGCCGTCCATACGGTGGGCGGCGTCGTCACGCCGGCGCAGGAGCTGCTCATGGTGGTTCCACAGGATCATCCGGTGGAGGTCGAGGCGCAGGTCGAAAATAGAGATGTAGGGTTTGTGAAAGCAGGGCAGGTGGTTGAGATCAAGGTCGAAACGTTTACCTTCACCCTCTATGGGACCATTCCCGGCAGGGTCCTGAGCATCTCCGACGATGCGGTCCCGATTGAAAAAGTCGGCCTGATCTATCCGACGCGAGTGAGCATGGATCGGGCGACAATCCAGGTGGAGGGAAAGCCAGTGCATCTCTCCCCCGGGATGGCGGTGACGGTGGAAATCAAGACCGGTCAGCGGCGCGTCATTGAATATCTGCTGAGTCCGTTGCTGAAGTCGGTGAAGGAAAGTCTGAGGGAGCGCTAGCGGTCGGTCTGGTCCGTCTGGTCTGTCTGGTTTATTTGGTCTATTTGGTTTATCTCGTTGTTCTGGTTGAACCAAACACACCAGACAAACCAGATGAACCAAACAAACCAAACAGACCAAATGAACCAGACAAACAATCCCATCTGAGTTCTGTGAAGGGACGTGCTGAATGGGGCTGAATCGATGGAGCCGAATGTTGGTGGGCCTGGCCCTCATGGGGAGCCTCCACACTGGACTGGCTGGTGTGAGCCTGGCAGGGGGGGAGACCGCCCAGCAGACGACCGAGCCCCCTCCGGCGATACTGGCGCTCACGCTACGCGGTGCCCTGGCTGCGGCGGTCGACAATAATCCCGACGTACTCCTCTATAAGGAACGGATCGAAGCGGCGCGAGGGCAAGTGCAGACGCAGTTGGGCGCGATGTTGCCTAACCTCTCCTCCACCGTCCGGCAAAGCAGACAGACAGTATTTCAGGGCACCTTCGGTCTTTCGCCTGTCAAGTCCGATCCCTTCAGCATCTTCGACGCGCGCCTCAACGCTACACAGAACCTATTGAGTGTCAGTTTGATTCAGCGCTGGCGGGCGTCGCGCGAAACGCTCCACGTCACCGAATTTGAGTCGGACATCCGGAAGTTCGATACGATGGCCAGTGTGGCGCTCCTCTATATGGAGGGTCTGAAGGCCATGGGCATGGTGAAGATGCACGAAGCGAATCAATTAGTGATGGGTGAATTGCTGGGGATGGTCAAGCAACGGCAGCGTGGGGGCGTGGCGACCGGGCTCGATCTCGCCAGATTGGCAGGCCAGTTGGCGAACGAACGGCAACAGATCGCGGCGGCGCAGTATGAGGTACAACGCGCCAAGTTCAGTCTTGTGAATCTCTTGGGTTTCGCGTTTGAGATTCCTTTGGCGCTGACCGACGAGTTTCAGTCTGAGGTGCGTGACCTACCAGTCCCGCAGGGGGCGGTGGAGGAGGCGCTCGGGAATCGTCCGGAAGTGCAGGCCCAGTATGCGCGCGTTCGCGCGATGGAGCTGACCTATTCCTCCATCACGGGGGAGCGGTTGCCGTCACTCGTGGCACAAGGGGATACCGGCCTGATCGGGAATCGATGGGGCAACACCCTCGATACCTACAACATGGCGCTGCTACTCCAAATTCCAATTTTTGATGGAGCGCAACGAGAAGGCCGGATTGCCGAATCCAGGAGCCAATTGCGCCAGGAAGCGCTCCGCATGCGGTCGGTGCTCAATCAGGTGAAGATGGAAGTGCACGATGCCGTCGCGTCCTTGGCGGCTGCGAAGGAAGAAGTCGGGATCGCTCGAATCGGCATGCAGGCTGCGGCCAAGGAACTCGAGTTAGCGAAGGAACGCTATGCCGTGATTACAGCGGCGAGCCAATTCGAACTGACCAATGGGCTCTCTGCCGTGGCCCGAGCCAGGGAAAACCTCGTCAACGCCCTCTTCCAGCTCAATGCCGCGCGCGTGAATCTCGCCCGTTCGACGGGGAGTCTGAATACGCTGAATTGACCGTTCCGAGGAATTCGGGGTCATTCAGAGGGATTCGGGGTCAGGCATGACTATTGACTTATTGGAGCCGGTTGCCCTGCTTGAAGAGATGGAGGGCTCGGCGGTCTTTCCTCACAGATAGTCCTCCTCCCGCACCCTCCGTCGCGAACCGCTGGAGATAGATGACGGGCGCTCTCGACACCCGTAAAACGTATCTCGTTGGGGATAAGAGCGTATGGCTCATGGCTTATAGCTGGAGAGAATGGCTCTAAGAGCTTATAGCTGATGGCCTAATGCTCGAAATCAGAACGACCGAATCTCGAGCCATAAGCCATAGGCTCTTCGTCCTCTGGCTATACGCCATATGCTCTTTTCTTCGGACGAGATACGAGCGACGCTTCACGAACGACGCACAAAGAGCGCCTTCCTCACGTCCTCGATCGGGATCTCGCGCCATGCACCGGACGGGAGATCTTCAAGTTTGAAGGGACCGTATTGAATGCGCCTGAGCCTGCTCACTTCATGCCCCAACGCCTTGAACAGTCTTCGGATTTCACGGTTTTTCCCCTGGGTCAGGACCACTTCCAGATGTGATTCGCGCCCGGAATTCTTCTGAATCTTCACGGTGTGGCACTGGAGGCGCTCGCCACCATCGACCACTCCGACTACAGCCTCTGTGGCTTGTGCCTCAGTGAATTCTCCACGCACGGAGACCAGGTAGGTCCTCATCACTTTATGGGTCGGATCGGTGAGAAAGCTCGACAGTGCCGAATCGTTGGTAAGCAGGAGGAGACCACTGGTCGCCTGATCGAGTCTCCCAACGGCATGCATGTATCCCAGGTTCGCCGGCAGCAGATCAAAGATCGTCTGACGGCCCTGTTCATCGCTGTGCGTCGTGATGACCCCTTTGGGTTTATGAAAGAGGAAAAATCGTTTGACCGAGTCTTGAATCGGTTGGTCATCGATCGAGACAGAATCTTTCGGCCACAAGACCCAGGTGGCCGGATCGCGTATGGCTCGACCATTGATGCGGACTCGTCCTGCACGGATCCATTCCTGGCTCGTTCCACGGGAGGCAATGCCAAGTTTCGAGAGCAGTCGATCCACGGTTAGACGTTTGGGCATGGAGGCCTCAGTCCTTGGCGCGAGACGAGCGGGACTGGCGAGAAAAGCGCGACGTGGACAGATCGGATTTCCACTTCGTCTCGCTCGTCCCGCGAGTCTCGCTCGGTTATCCTGCTATCAACTGCGGAAAAACTATTTACCACAGGATGCTCAAAAAGTTCGTTCAGCAAGGCCGCAGGCAAATTGAAACCGGAGGCGTACCCTCTGGGGCGCACGGTGCGACGAATAAGGAGCACCAAGTCTGTGCGCGCCGCCGAGTGGTGAGGCGGCCGGGTCCCCGTTGAGGATTTCGATGAGCCGAGAACGAAGGTGGCGGACTTTTGGGGCATCCTGTTAGAGGAGTCCGCGTTTTTGGAGATAGTCTTTGTCTATAACGGGGGCTGGTTTGGGAGGAAGCTGCCCCCGTTCCTGCAGCAAGCGCTCGACGTATTTTCCGATCAGATCCGATTCGAGGTTGACCTGATCGCCGACTTGCTTGAGGCCCAGGGTGGTGACCTTCGCAGTGTGCGGAATGATCGAGACGGAGAAACCACGATCTGTCACCTGGTTGATCGTCAGGCTGATGCCGTCAACGGTGACGGACCCTTTCACGATGCAGTGGCGCAGAATCTCCGGCGGGGCTTCGATCGTGAACAGGATGGCGTTCCCATCCTGTTGGCGGCTGCGAACCGTGCCGACACCGTCTACGTGACCAGCCACGAGATGCCCGCCGAGCCGTTCGTTGAGCTTCATCGCCCGCTCCAGATTCAGCGGCGCGCCGGCAGTCAGCTGCCCGAGGGTGGTCACGGACAGCGTTTCAGGTGATACCTCCACGGAAAAGTTGTGCTCAGCCTTGGTCACCACGGTCAGACAGGTGCCGTTGACGCTGATGCTGTCCCCGATTTTGAGGTCAGCCAGCACGGCTGAGGCCAGAATCGCCATCCTCGTTCCGGCGAGGGTCTTGTCGATCGAGATGATGGCGCCGAGTTCTTCGACGATGCCAGTGAACATAGAGCAGCTTTCAGTTCACAGCTATCAGCTGTCAGCTATGATTCTTTCTTGAACATTTGCCGAACCACATAGACAAACATCACGAGCAGCACGAGCACGCCGATGCCGGCCAGTGTGCCAATGACGATATTCTCTGTGGCGATCGTTTTGATCACCGGCCCATTATATAGCACCGGTCGGCATTATTCATGACGGTTCGTGGCGAAATCGCGCAGTCGCGCGGAACAAGCGCGAAGGGCGGGACTCGCGTGACGTGTGATCCTGTCCCTGCCCGTCGCGCTTTTCCCGCCAGCCTCGCCCGTCTCGCGTGAGTTATCTTCTCATCGTCATCCAGAACACCGCCGCCGCGACGAGTTGCAGGCCGGCGATGATGGCAAACGCGTTGGCATAGTTCAGGTGCGCGATCAGGATCCCTGCCATGAGTGGCCCGCTGGCATGGCCGATGTCTCCGATCGTCCCTTGCATACCCATCCCAGCCCCGAGCGTCTTGAACTCGGAACTATCCGCGACCAGCGCGGACGATGATGAGGAGACAACGGCTTCGCCAAATCCGAAGCCAGCCGAGAGCAACAATAACAGCCACAACATCGACACCTGAGGGATACAGACAAAGGTCGCTGCGCAGATCACAAGGCCGATGACGATGAGCGGCTGACGCCCTACGTTATCGGACACCCGGCCCATAATCGGCTTGGAGACGAGCGACGTGAGGGCCTGGACCGTAAACAGCAGCCCGACTTCACCCGGATTCAATCCCGCCGAGACACCATAGAGCGGAAGGAAGGCCATCAAGGCTCCGTTCGCAATCATCTTGGCTGCGTCGGTCGAGCTCGTAATGAGGACCTTGCGATTCTTGGCTACCACCCTAAAGCCCTTCCACATCTCCGCGAGCAGCGGGGCCATCCCCTTCTCCTGAATACGCGGGGGAGGCGGTGTGAGGTGCAGGCTATAGAAGATGGCAATGGCGATGCAGCCGAATATGCCGGCCGTCACGAAGGCAGCGGAAAATCCCGACGCGTAGATCAGATAGCCGCCGATGAACGGACCGAGCAACGCACCGGATTGCGTTGAGGCCGTGTAGGTGCCGAGCGCTGCGCCTCGCCGTTGCCGATAGAGATCGGCCACGGTCGCCAGCGCACTCGGCGCGAAGATGGCGGTGGCCAGCCCATGGAAGAAACGCAAGGCGGTCAGTGTATCGAGATCTGTCACCCAGGGGTACAGAAACGGCGGGAGCCCGAAAGCGACGACGCCGATCCGCAATAGGAAGCGCCGACCGTAGATGTCGGACAGCGCGCCGGACGGCAGCTTGAGGAACACCCCGGTGAGCGTGGAGACCGACACGATGAGCCCGATCCGTTCAGGACCGGCCCCGAGCGATTCTGCGAACAGCGCCAACACCGGCATCCGGACCATGTTGTAACTGATAAAGCAGAACACACCGACGGTGCAGAGCAACGTGAAGCTGCGTGACGTCGTCATGGTAAAATCGTCTTGGATTGTGTCGCGCCGCTGGGATGCGGCAGGTTCTCCAGCGCGTGCTTCAAGAAGGCCACCTCGTCGGAGGGCAGCCCAGGAGATTTCGTCGCCTCGGACACCACTCGATCAGGCTGTTGCCGCATCACCTGACTCAAGCGATTGACGGTATCGACACCCTTCGCCAGCTTCCGCGTCTCGGCGCTTCCAGTGAGCGGGCGAAGCAGCGAGACGATTCCCGACAACAAGCGATTGTCCAATCTGGTGTAGGAGACTATGGTGCTGTCCATTGCCTCGACTCCGTTCGAGTCTGTGACCTGATTTATCCTGAGCAGCACCACGGCCTTCCCGGTGATGAGCGGGAGGAACCGGCTGTCGTGAGACCCTTCCAGATAATAGACCCGGCTGGTGCGATCCTGATAGACGAGTTCGACGATGCCCGACGCCCCCGCACCATCGTGGCCCCAAAAGCGGCCGGCGCCTCGCATCTCTGATTGATAAGGCGCGATGCCAAGGCGATTGACCAAGGCGGCAGCCATGGGCGGATGGTCCAAGAGATAGAGATACACCGCCTCAGGTAAGGGCGTTCGCAGCGGCCCAAGCTTGTTCGCCGTGGTGTAGTGGCTGATGATCGGTTGCAGCCGGCAGGCCCAGTCGGGATCGACCTTTTCAATCGGAAAGGTCACCCCTACATGCTGGGATGGCAAGGAGCAGGTCTCCGATTGGGCCAGACTGGAATAGAGGGCCGTACTCAGCCCGATCACAACGATCAAAGACAGTGAGCCGGCCCTTCGCGAGCCCAACGATCTGGGGATCATGACGGCTGCTTTCGAACCTGGATGGCAAGATGGATCGGAAAGAGTTGCCGGGAATCTTGTCGCAGGCGCGCCTGCCGCAGCAAGGTCTCAAGCGACGGCGTCACGGGACCGTCGAAGGACACCTGCCCATTGGTGAGCACGAGGAGCGGCTTGGAAGCATCGATGAGCTGTTCGTTCAGGAAGAGGCTGTAGCGTTGGACCCGGTCGGCTTGGACCTCAATGCGATTCGGAGCCACGATGGAAGCGTCCAGTCTCGCATATTCTCGGCGCTTGATCCGGTCGTCTCGCTTACTGATCAGATCTTCGGAGAACGCGGCAATGGGATCGGTCGCGTCGATGCGCACCCATCCAAACGGTTGAAAGTGACTCGCGTCTCGCACCACCGTCACGCTCGTCGGCAGGGGATTGCGCCGTTGAGCGTTGAGCCAGGTCACCAGCTCAGGCAATTCCTCCCTGGGGAAGAAGTGCCCGCCCGCCATGGGATGCTCGCGATCATGTTCTCGATAGACAAAGGGATAGCCCAGCCTGGTCAATTCTTCCGTAATCGCGCGGCTGAGTTCCACCGGCATCACCTGATCCTTGGCTCCGTGAATGATATAGATCGGCGTGGAGCGCAGATTGGCCAGGAACGGCATCAGCACGTCATCGAGGCCGCTGGCCATGGGGGCAAGGCCGGCGAACAGGGGCGCATCGTGCATGCCGATCACCCAGGCGCCGATCCCGCCGTTGGACATGCCGGTGAGAAAGATCCGGTCAGGATCGATGTGGTAGCGCCGTTGCACGGAACGAATCGTCGCCAACACCAGCTCCTCCGCGCCTCTCGTAAACCAGGCGCCCATCGGAGCAGTCGGACAGGCCAAGACATAGTCTTCCCCCAATCGAACCTGCCAGCGTTCCAGGTAGGCCTCACCGGTAAATCCTGCGCCATGCAGGCAGACGACTAATCCATAGCCCTTCGCCGGCTGATAGGTCAGGGGAACGGAGAGCGCCAGGTGATAGGCACGCCCCTGCACATCGACTCGCTCGTCGAGAATAGTTCCGATCGGCTGCGGGGCATAGTCCCGCTCGGTTTGGATGATCCGTATGACCTGGTCGATGGTGACATTCGGATCGGACAGTATCGCTTGAAGGGTACGAGCCGCCTCGTCCGTGTCCGTACTGTCCAAGTAGCTGAAGACCTGTGTCTTGAGATCAACAGAGAGGGGTACAGCAACCGCATCCGTTTCATGACCGACGAGCGCCGCAAGGATTACGACAAGGACACTACAGAGGAACCTGCGCGTCACAGATCTCCTTCCACGACCAAATCTTCTCCGATGCGGCGGACCGTGAGGTGGCGCAATGTCAGTGCCTGGGCCAAGCGCTGCGGGCTACGGTCGCCGATCACAGCCTTGGCATCCTGCCCTCCCATAAGAGTAGGAGCCAGATAGAGCACGACGTGATTGACCAGTTTTGCGCGCAACGCTGCGGCATTGACGGTGCTGCCTCCCTCGATGAGCACGGAAGTGATCCCGCGCTTGCCCAGCATCGTCATGAGCGCGGGGAGCGAGACACGCCTGTTCTTCAGTGAGAGGGAGACCACTTCCACCCCTGCCAGTTCAAATGGACGGAAGCGTGACCGGGAGGCACGACTCGTGGTCACGATCAACGTCTTCGCCCGGTCCTGCGTGGCACAGACCGTCGCCGTCGGTGGCGTCCTGAGCCGGCTATCGAGCACGACACGCAACGGTTGCCGCGCTGCCAGCTTGAGTGGGCGATCGGACAGTCGAGCCGTCAGGGTGGGATCATCGTGAATGACGGTGCCGACCCCGACGGCCACTGCATCCACCTGACCCCGGAGCCGGTGCGCGTCTTGTCGCGCGCGCGGACCAGTAATCCATCGCGACTCCCCCTTCGCCGTGGCCACCTTTCCATCCAATGTCATCCCGGCTTTCAGGATCACGTAGGGACGGCCGGTCGTCACCCAATGGAGGTACGCGCGATTCAACTGCGCCGCTTCCTCTTGTGCGACCGCCGTCGTCACCGTGATCCCGGCCCGGCGTAAGGCAGCAATGCCTCGTCCTTTGACCGAGGGATTGGGATCAGCCATCGCCACCACCACCTGTCGCACACCCGAGTGAATGACTGTCGGCACGCACGGTGGGGTTCGCTTCAGGAGGTGGCAACAGGGTTCGAGCGTGA
>Ga0315273_10014909_pt1 | contig 10034 bp, 10 predicted proteins | sample YL17G02_0_MG_FD_205753 | JGI IMG/M metagenome (GOLD analysis project Ga0315273, IMG submission 205753) | Sediment microbial communities from Yellowstone Lake, YNP, Wyoming, USA - YL17G02_0 | ecosystem: Environmental > Aquatic > Freshwater > Lake > Sediment | place: USA: Wyoming | collected... | reverse complement strand
CTGACAAAATGGTTCTTGTCCATGCGTGAGCTGACTTCCTTGCCTTTAATCTTACTTTAACGCACGCTTAATTTAATCCTTGGTGTTTTTTGCTAACCTGTTTATTAATTATACCCTTTTTTCTCCTCGCCCCTGTTGTCAGCCCCTGAAGTTGAATTTATCTATTTTATTCCCCTATCCCGCAAAAACAAGAAAATTAAGAAAAGAATATAGAAGACAGTAGCCAGAAGACAGAAGGAAATAACTTAAAGGCCAAAAGTGCATAAAATTTTATTGTAAAGCCGATAGCAACATATAGAATAAAGACAGCCGAGAGATAACGGCCAAATAAAATTTAAAAACACTGAGATTTCAGACGTTTCAGCGCAAACCGCAAGTTTGAGTGTTGAAGAAACGTGTGGAAGGCTCGGTGTCTTCTGTTGATGGCCACATTGTCTGCAGAGGGCACCGTTTGCTTTTGCGTTCTTCAAAGGCTCTTGCGGGCCTGCGCTGAGCGTGATTGCGGCGGTGCTCTTTAATTTTGCGCACGCCTGAAAAACGGCGTGCTTTCGTCTTACGGTTGCGGTTACGCAACTCGTGTCGGTTGCGTTTAGCGTAAAGCGTCTTAAAGACGTAACCACAGGACGATTAACGAAACGAGCAGCGCCACCGATGGACGAGATACTATGTTCTTAATTTGGTATGCGATAGAAAGACTCGCCTGGCTCGTTACGTACCTGTTTATGATGGTAACGCAAGGCCTTATATTCCTGCATGAGCGGCTTATGCTGATGCGGGCGACTTCTTTTATGCAGTGGCATAATAAAAAGGAAGAAAAAGAATTGCGGGAATGACCCGCCTTCGCCGAGGCTTCCGACTGTTATATGTCATACCTGCGCAGGCAGGTATCCAGTGCTTAATTTACGGTCATGGATTCCTGTTTTCACAGGGATGACCCGTTCGACTCGCTTCGCTTGCTCAGGGCAGGCATATGCAGTACGCAACCGTAACGAGCTGCGCAACCGCCGGGCGATGGTTTCCGAGCCGCTTTTTGGGATTGATAATTGTAATTGTTTTGTTTACAATAGATTGCGATTAAGGGCTGGGAAAACAGAGCGATAAAAGGGTAGTATGAAAAAGACTTACATTGTGGCAAGCCGTGGCAGCAAACTTGCGGTCATCCAGAGCGAAGCCGTTATAAAGGCTCTGTCGCAGCTCCATCCGGATATAAAGTTCGAGCTGAAGCTGATAACTACCGAGGGCGATAAGGACCGGCGGACCGCGTTGTGGGATTTAAAAACGAGCGGCTTTTTTACCTCGCAGGTCGAGGACGCACTTGTTTCCGGCAAGGCGGATTCGACAGGCTCACCGCAAGCGGATTTGGCGGTGCACAGCTTCAAGGACCTGCCGACCGAAATGCCGGAGCAATTGATTATCGCCGCCGTTTGCAAAAGGGAATTTCCGGAAGATTGCCTGATCACGGCGAAAGCGATAAGTTCCATAGATGAATTTCCGCCATCGGCAAAGATTGGGACATCGAGCCTGCGAAGGGTGGTGCAGATTAAAAAGTTAAGAAGCGATTTGCAGCCGACACCGATAAGAGGCAATGTCCCGACTCGGATAAGGCTTTTAAAAGAAGGGAAATTTGACGCTATTGTGCTTGCAAGAGCCGGACTCGAAAGACTTGGGATGGGAAGCGAAATATCGATTTGCTTTGAGCCTGAAAAATTTATACCCGCTCCGGCTCAGGGAGCTTTGGCGGTGCAGACGCGAGCGGGAAACGGTGAATTAAATAAGCTGGTCTTAGGGATTGATGATGAGGTCAGCCGGCTCGAAGCAATGGCGGAAAGACAGATTCTGGTAACGACGCGGTGCGGATGTCATGCGCCGGTAGGGGCGTTCGCGAAAATTACAGGCGTCAACATCAGGATTTGTGCCTTTATATCGGATGCCGAAGGTGGCAATTTCATCAGGCGTGAAATTGAAGGCCCCGCGATTGATGCGCAATGCCTCGGTGAAAAACTCGCCAACCAGATGCTGGACGCGGGCGGTAGAGAGATTTTAAAAAAACTTGAAGGATGCGAGAAAAAGTGAAAAAGGGCATCGTATATTTAGTTGGCGCTGGGCCGGGAAGGCCGGATTTAATCACGCTTCGTGGTGTTGAACTGCTTAAACAGGCAGATTGTGTGATTTGCGACAAGCTGGCAACGCCAGCGTTATTGAATTACGTTCCGGCCGGTGCGGAAATTATTCATACACCCAAGCGAATCGGGCCTGGGTCATTTATACAGGAACAGATTAATAAACTGCTGATTGAAAAAGCACTTGAAGGCAAGAAAGTCGTGCGGTTAAAGGGCGGCGACCCCTGCGTTTTCGGCAGGGGCGGCGAAGAAGCTGCGGTTCTCGCCGAAGCCGGCATTGAGTTCGAGATAGTGCCGGGTGTTACGGCCGGCATCGCGGCGGGGGAATATGCCGGTGTGATGATAACCGACCGCAGATACAGCTCACAGGTCACCTTCATCACAGGCCAGGAGGCAGAGGGCAAAGAGCAAAGCAATATCGATTGGCCGGGTCTTGCGAAATTTAACGGGACGCTTGTTTTTTATATGGGGATGAGCAATCTCGATTTTATCACCGGTCAGTTGATAAAAAACGGAATGGATGGGGAAACCGGTGCAGCGGTAATTGCCGATGCGACGACACCGAATCAGCGGATGCTGCAAAGTACGGTTGCGAAAATCGGTCAAAAGTGCCGCGACGAAAATATCGGAGCGCCCGCAGTAGTGATTATCGGTGAGGCGGCGAAAAGCGATAACAAACTCAACTGGTTTATGAGTCAGCCGCTTTTTGGTAAAACGATTGTGGTAACGCGCGACAAAAGAGGCAATGCGGAATTCTCGGCGAAAATTATCGCGGCGGGCGGCAATCCCTTAGAGTTCGATACGATAAAAATTGAACCACTGACCGAAAGCAACGAATTTCTCAAGATGCTTCCTGAAATCAGCAAATACGAATGGATAATCTTTACAAGCGCAAACGGCGTCGGGGTCTTTTTTGAGGCAGTGCACAATCTCAATGGCGATGCGCGTGTTTTCGGTTCCGCCAAAATTGCCGCGATAGGCGGAGAAACAGCTGGCAAGCTCACCGAGTTCGGAATTAAAGCGGATTTTGTTCCGAGCGATTTTACAAGCGCTCAATTGGCGAAACAGTTGGCGGCAACTGTGAATTTAAAGGGTAAAAAGATGCTTTTGCTTCGCTCGCAAATCGGCACCCCTGAGATTATTGAAACCTTAAAGAAAACCGGCGCGGATGTTAAAGATGTGGCGGTTTATACTACGGTTACCGCTCAAGGCGATTCCAAAGGGCTGATTGATAAATTAAACGCTGGACAAGCGGATTGGCTTACCTTTTGCAGCCCTTCTTCGGTGCGCGGATTTTTCGAGCAAATACCGGCCGATGTGGTAAAATCAAGTACGGTCAAGGTTGCTTCGATTGGGCCGGTGACGTCCGAGCGAATCGAGAAGCTCGGTATCAAAATTGATTTAGAAGCGGATGAGCATACAATTGACGGGGTGATTAACGAACTGAAACGTTTTTTTACGAGGAGTCTTTAATGGGATTTCCAAAGACAAGAATGCGGAGGCTGCGAAACAATGACACGATGCAAAGGCTGGTTCGTGAAACAGTGCTAACTGTGGACAACTTTGTGTACCCGCTGTTTCTGTGCCCCGGCAGCAATGTCAAAAAACCGATAGAGTCGATGAAGGGCTGTTTCCATTTTTCAGCGGATATGGTAGCGGGCGAGGCCGCCGAAATAGCCAGCCTCGGAATTCCTGCGGTGCTGCTTTTCGGGGTGCCGGAGAAAAAGGATGACAAGGGAACGCGGGCCTGGGCCGAAGATGGCGTCGTGCAGCAGGCGATTAAGGTGATAAGAAATACCGTGCCGGAACTGCTGGTCATCACCGACGTTTGTCTTTGCGCATATACTTCGAGCGGGCATTGCGGTGTAATAAAAAATAATAAAGTCGATAATGACAGCACTCTGGAACTTTTGGCGAAGATGGCGCTGTCGCACGCGCAGGCGGGAGCGGATATGGTAGCACCATCGGATATGATGGATGGCCGCGTTGGATTTATCCGTGAGTGCTTAGATAAAAATGATTTTTCCGATACCGCGATTATGGCGTACTCGGCGAAATACGCGTCGGCGTTTTATGGACCATTCCGCGATGTCGCTGATTCGGCGCCGGCGTTCGGTAACCGCAAGAGCTATCAGATGGATATTGCAAACAGCAGGCAGGCGATGCGGGAAATCGAGCTGGATATCGAAGAAGGCGCGGATATTGTGATGGTAAAGCCTGCCCTTTGTTATCTTGATGTAATACGCGAGGCCCGACAACGTTTCGATGTTCCGATTGCGGCGTATAATGTAAGCGGGGAATATATGATGATTAACGCCGCCTGCGATGCCGGCTATCTCGATAAAAAAGCAGGTATGCTCGAAACACTTTATTCAATTAAAAGGGCGGGGGCGGACATCATCATTACGTACTTCGCGAAAGAAGCCGCGAAAGTGCTGAAAAAGTGAAATCGAAAATGGCTGCTAAAATAACCAAGCTGCGTTTTATTGCGTTTGAAGTTACCCGCAGGTGCCGCTATGTGTGCAGGCACTGCCGGGCGCACGCGGGCTTCCACGAGAACGAAAGCGAACTTACCACCAGCCAGTGCAAAAGGATTCTAAATTCGATAGCGGAATTCGACCGATGTACGATAATTCTGACCGGTGGCGAACCGATGGAGCGAAGCGATATTTATTCGCTGATTCGCTACGGCAAAGGGGCGGGTCTGCGAATGGTAATGGCCACATGCGGCTATAAGATTGACGACAAATCCATCGACAAATTGGAAGAATCCGGCATAGAGGCGATGTCCTTTTCGCTCGATGGTGCTTCCGCCGCCACTCACGATAAATTCCGTGGAATTGATGGTGCTTTTGATTGCGTGATGGCCGCTGCTGCGATTGCGAAGAAACATCACGTTCGTTTCCAGATTAATACCACGATAAGCAAAATCAACATTGATGAAGTTGACAGCATAACTGATTTGGCCCGCGAACTCGGTGCGGAATGTTTCGACGCCTTCATTCTTGTGCCGACCGGACGCGCCGAGCACATCGCAGGCGAGGTTCTCGACCCCGTCCAGTATGAAGTGCTGCTCAATGAACTGCTCAGGTTGAAACTGGAATCGAAGATGCGCGTTCATGTTACCTGCGGACCGCAGTTTTCGCGAATTTGCCAACTGGCCGATGCCAGGGGCCTGACGCAGCACGTGCGGGGCTGCCTCGGTGGTAAGGAATTCGCGTTCATTAGCTTCCGAGGCGACGTGCAGATTTGCGGCTTTCTGGGCATCTCCGCGGGAAACCTCGTCGGTAATCATTATAATTTCGCCCAAATCTGGCTCGGTTCCGATTTCCTTCGCGAGGTACGCGATACATCGAGGTACGCCAGCCCGTGCGCTAATTGTGAATTCGTCGGGGTTTGCGGCGGCTGTCGGGCGAGGGCTTATGCTATGACCGGCGATTATCTCGGTAAAGACCCCATCTGCGCCTACAAACCGGGGGAGAAAAAGTGAACCCGCGTTTGACCCCCCTGCAAAAAAGATTGTGCAACATCCTGCAGGATGGCTTGCCTGTTTGTTCGAAGCCGTTCGCAGAAATAGCGAAGCTGCTCGACAGCAGTGAAGAGAATGTATTGAAGGAAATCCGCGAATTAAAAAAGGCTGGGGTTATACGCCGGCTTGGAGCGGTGATTAATTACCGCACGCTCGGCAAAGCAGGTACTCTCGTTACAACGCATGTCCCCGAGGAAGATGTACAGGGAGTCGCTGCTGCGGTTAATGAACTTTCCGGTGTGTCGCATAATTATCTAAGAAAACATCACTATAATCTGTGGTTCACTTTGCAGAAAAATTCGCAGGCGGAAATTGATACAGTGCTGCGGGAACTGTCGGCACGGTTCGGGATTGATTTCCACAGCCTGCCGGTCGAACAATCCTTTAAACTCGACGTTCGGTTCGACGTCGCCAATGGTGAAGGCGTTGCTGTTAATGGCGGTTCGACTTCGCTCACCACAGGCGGGATTAAGGCGCAAATTCCAAAGGCGAAAGATGTGGAACTAAATGAAAAACAAAAACAGATTTTATCGGGATTGCAAAATGAGCTTCAGATAGTTGAAAAACCTTTTGAATTTTTATGCGATGGCAAACTAAACCAGCAGGATGTTTTTAAAATTATAAATTTTCTGTTGGAAAAAGGCGTAGTCAGCCGCATTGGGGCGATTGTGGACCACTACAAGCTCGGCTTTGTCGCCAATGTGATGTTCGTATGTGCCGTTCCCGAAGAGCGCATCATCGAAGCCGGAAACGCCCTGGCTAACTTTAGTATGGTTTCCCACTGCTACCAGCGAAAAACTTTCGAAGGCTGGCCTTATAACCTTTTCGCGATGATGCACGCCCTGAGTATGAGCGACATCCAGCGGACAATCGACGAATTCACCGCCGCCGAAAAAATTGATTCCTACGAACTTCTCCCCACCGTCGCCGAACTGAAAAAACACCCCGTCAGGCAGTTGTAAAATAATTGTCGGGCAGTTGTCTTATTTTTTATAAACCTTCTTCGGGTCGTAAACTTTTTTCGCGATAAGACGCAATTTGTTGCTGTCGCCTTTTTCGACGGCGCGGTAGAAGCAGGACTTGTGGCCGGTGTGGCATTGGCCGGCATCGACGGAAACCTTCATCAAAATACAATCCTGGTCGCAATCGGTAAGCATCTGTTTTACCTTCTGGAAATGTCCGCTTTGTTCGCCCTTTTTCCAGATTTTGCCGCGGCTTCGACTGTAGTATGTGGCAAAACCTGTTTTGATTGTCAAATCAAGTGCCTTTTTGTTCATATACGCGACCATTAGAATCTGGCCGCTCTTCGTATCCTGCGCGATTGCGGGTATCAGGCCGTTTTTGTCGGATTTCGGTGTAAATTTCAAAGTTTCTTCGATAGTTTGTTTATTCGTCATTTGCTATCTCCTCTAACAAAAGCACGTTCCATATTGCAAGAACAGGTTTTACCTGTTATTATCATTAAAAACAAGTTTTTTCGAGCAGGATGTCTGGATGCCGGAGACTAAAAAGAAAACCAAATACTTGTCTATCCTGATACGTTTTCTCATAGCTGCTATAGCATTGTATTTCGCATTCCGAGAAAAACCCAGGGAAACACTTGATACTTTACTGAGCGTGAAGTGGTGGATTTGGGCTGCGGCGCTGGTCATTTATATAATCAGCCAGTTGATTTTTGTTGCCAGGTGGTATCTGCTGCTTTGGGTTCAGTCAATCAGAATCGGTTACTGGCCCGCTGTACGGCTGCATTTTCTGGGCCTTTTTTACAATAATTGCCTGCCAAGTTCTGTAGGTGGCGACCTGCTGCGTGCCTGGTATGTCACAAAGCACACCGACAAGAAAGTTCCTGCCGTGATGAGCGTCTTTGTGGACCGCGCCGTCGGATTGACCGGAACGATACTTATGGCGGTCGGGTGCTACTGGTTTATTCCCGAGCAGGGCAGGTCCGGCGCTGTTGAGTTGCCGCAGCAGGGCAGTTTTTGGGATAGCCTCCTGGCTTACAAGTGGGTGCTTGCCGGCGCTGCCGCGGTTTTTGTTCTGTGTCTGGTCTTGCTCCTGCTGCATCCGAATGGCCGGGATTTGGTGCGGCGGGGATTGAGGTTTGTTGAGGAACATGGCCTGCGATTATGGGAAAAGGGCCGAGAGTCCATTCATATATATTACAAAAGTAAACTTGCTATTCTGGCGGCGATGGGGCTTACTTTTGCGTGCCAGGGGCTGTTCATCATTGGCATTTGGCTGATTGGCAGAGACATCGGAGTTGACGCACACTTCAAATATTACTTTATTTTTTTCCCCATTTCGTGGGTTATAGGTATGCTCCCAATAAGTGTCGGCGGGGCAGGTATTACAGAATTGTGGCTGAAGGAAATGTTTATTCGAGTATGTCAAACTGCGGTAGGCGACGCGCAAGCTTTGGCAGGAAGTCAGAGGATCCTGTGGCTGGTTGGCTCGCTGCCCGGTGTTGTAATACATCTGCTTGGTGCGCATCTGCCGGGCGAACCGAAATATAAATCGCCTTTGGGAGCATCAGAGGAGTTTTCTGTTGACTACAAAAGCCCTGTAAATTAATCTATGGTGCTCTAAATTATTGGAAGTTTTGTAAGTCTTTGTAACAGAAAGGCCTTACGCGGCAAGGAATTGTCGTTTTAAAATTAAACATGGCGGCTATAAAAAGCTTAAAAAGCTACTTTTTACGGGGGCTGGCGGTACTGTTGCCGGCGATTGTGACAATCTGGATACTCGTCTGGGGTTACAAATTCATTCAAAGCAGCATAGGTGTTCATATCAATCGCGTTCTGGCTTGGGTAACAATAGCCATCCAGGGCGGTCCGGAAAATGTCGATGCCGAATGGTGGCGCAATTTCTGGATTTACGGCTGGGGCTCAGTAGCAGGGTTTGTTATAGCTTTGATTATTGTTCTCGCTGTCGGCGTAGTTGTCGCAAATGTCGTAGGCAGGTCCTTGTTGCGAGCTGCCGAGCGGGTCATAATGAAAGTCCCTGTTTTAAATCAGATTTTTCCACATATAAAACAGGTTACCGATTTTGTTCTGTCGCAGGAAAAGGCGCAAAAGCTGTTTTCGAGAGTTGTTCTGGTCGAATTTCCGCGAAAGGGTTCCTGGGTGATAGGAATGGTGACAGGTTCCGGGATAGCCAAGCTTACGGACAAGCAGGAGAAAAAATTTCTGACTATTTTTGTAGCTTCGACACCGTCGCCTCTTACCGGTTTCGCGATAATTGTTCCAGAGGATGAAACCATAGACCCCGGTATGACCGTTGAGGAAGCACTGAGGTTCATAATTAGCGGCGGAGTGATATCGCCGCAAAGCAATATAAACGCGAATGTTTCTGGTGAAACTGAATTGGCAGGCGTTAAACAATAAAAATATTTTAAGGAGGTCAAACTTGCTTTTTACAATCAGTGGAAAACATGTTGAGATATCGCAGGACATCAGGAATCATGCCGAAGACAAGGTATCTAAACTACCCAGGTATTACGACAGTATAAATCAGGTCGAGGTGATTATCGATGGCGGCAAGAGCGGCATCGCCAGCGTCGAGGTAATAGCCCGTGCCGAACACAGCAAGGTTTTCGTAGGTAAAGAAGCGGGCGAAGATGTTTACCGCTGCATCGACTTGGCGGTTCACAAGATAGAAGAGCAGCTTCGCAGAAGAAAGGAAAAAGAGCGGGACAACAAGCACAAGGGCGCGAGCGGGAAAATGTAGCTTCCGCTGTGCTGTATCAATGTCCCGGTTTGGTGGCGCAAAAAGCCAGAAAGGATTTCAGGTAAAGCAAGATGAAATTTTCGGATTTTGTTTGCTTTAGGGCGATAATACCGGAGCTCAAAGCCAAAGACCGTGATGGGGCTATAACCGAATTGGTTAACGCTCTGGTAAAAGGCGGCAAGCTTAAAAGCAGTCAGTCCACGGAAATTATCAAAGCGATTGTAAAAAGAGAAAAAGAAGCCAGTACCGGAATGGGCAAGGGAGTCGCGGTGCCTCACGTCAAGCACCTCGCGGTCAAAGAGGCTATTGCCGCCGTCGGCAGGAGCGGCAGGGGCATAAATTTTTCATCGTTGGACAAACAGCCGGTTTATTCGGTCATACTTTTGATTAGCCCTGTTGATAATCCGGATAAACACCTGCAGGCGATGGAGAATATTTTCAAACATCTGCAGCAGGAAAAATTCCGCAAGTTTCTGCGGCAGTCGCAGACCGCTGAGCAGATCGAAGAATTGCTTAAGGAAGTTGATGAAAACCCGTCCTTTTATTGATACGGACTTGATAAACGTCAGGGAGCTGCGTTACGGAATATGTGGCCAAAACTAAGTAGCGAGAGCAAGGGGGCGGTTGAATCTGAAGTTGAAATCAGAAATGCCGATGGT
>Ga0315273_10014908_pt1 | contig 10034 bp, 6 predicted proteins | sample YL17G02_0_MG_FD_205753 | JGI IMG/M metagenome (GOLD analysis project Ga0315273, IMG submission 205753) | Sediment microbial communities from Yellowstone Lake, YNP, Wyoming, USA - YL17G02_0 | ecosystem: Environmental > Aquatic > Freshwater > Lake > Sediment | place: USA: Wyoming | collected... | reverse complement strand
CCCAAGGCTCTAAGTTTCTGATGCACACATAATAAATTTGGCATAGCTACTGACATCTGATTTTGACAAATTATCATATCCGTAACACATGCTGTAATCAACCCAATCAATTTATTCTTATACACTAATCCAATACAAAGTCCCGGTGGTACTGATTTCAAATACCAATAGACGTAATCCGTCACAAAATATGTCTTAAGTTCACAGGTAGTATTTTCGACATAATGCTGATTGAGAAAATATTGTATTTCTTTCGTATAAACCGGACTCAATGTCTTAAATCGAAATCCGTCCGGCAATTCTATTTTGTCTGCGTGTATTTCGTTATCTAAATCAATATTTATAATCATGTCCGATGACATTATTATACCTACTATTCGACTTATACTTTAAAAAAGCCATTATAAACAAGGACGCAATCCCAAGGGAAATTTTTCCATTGGGAAAAAAATTGAAAATTGAAAATCCTATTTAAAAAGTTTCATATAAATGATTTTATCAACCAATCAAATGGACCATCCTCCAGTTCCGATGGAACAGATCGTCGGACCCTTACGGGACTCTCAGAACAAACTCACAGAACCAGAGGAAAACGCTTCCAAATCGGCCGGATCGGAAACTGAATCTACCGAAGAAGAAATCGAGTCACCTACGCCACGCTATTTCAAACTGGTCAATCCGACGACCGGCGAGTCTGTCGTCGCTAAAGCTCCTAAGACAGGGTCTGCGACCGAGTCTGAAGGCAGATACGTCGGCCGAACTCCCAGGCAAGCAGCTATGAAAGCCTTTACAGCTATTGCTCAGATGAGTAGGCGAGAAGGAACAGATGCGACTGAAACAAACATTTATCTTACGGAAGCTACTCGTGGATCCGCGAATAAAACATACGGTTATGCAGCTGTCCGTACGAAAATACCTGAACTCAAAGAAAGGAAATTGGATAGCGATTCTGGTGACTCTGATGATGATGATGATGAAACACCAAAGATTTTGCATTACAAAAATAAAATTATCAAACCTCCAACTAAATCTGATGTAGATTCCAAATCGAGCAGTTCAGACTCAGAAGAAATTAAATGTGAACCGATAGTGAGAAAACCAGCCCTAAAAGTGCGCAGCGGTGAGACTTATGATGATGCTTATAAAAAATATCTTGAAGAATCAGATACAAATGCGAATAGTTCTGAAAAAGTTGAATCTAAACCTGTCGCAAAGCCAAAACGAGTTCCGCCACGTTATTTCAAACTCATCAATCCAACTACTGGTGAGTGCGAAGGCAGATACACAGGTCAAACTCCTAAACAAGCTGCTTCAAAAGCATTCACCAAACTCATTCAAAGAGGCACAGCTCAATCCGGAGTAAAAACCGACATATTTATTAGAGAATCCACCAGAGGTTGCGTTCCCAAAACGTATGGGTATGCTGCCCAACGAACAAAATTAGCTAATCCACATGAACTGCAGATTGCGGATGCAATTACGGGAGAAACCAAGACTATCGTAATGCACTTCAGAAATCAAATCATGAAGACTAATGTACCGTCTTTTTTGCAATGTGGTAGCGTTGATAGAAAAGATCTTGCGATGAAAGAAGAATCAGACTCAAGTAGTTCGTCTAGTTCAGAAGAACCCAGTCCCAAAAAATCTCCTCATCAACTCTTATCAAGACAACCACCTAATGGTAATGTTCGTGACGGGCCTCTTAGACAAGGAGAAATTGAGCGTGATGCCAGTCCCATCTTCAAAAGTTATGACACGACATTTAATATTTCCTATTCAACTGAACAAAAAATCAAAAAATATCAAACAGACATTCTCCCCACATATTGTGATTTTGGCACGTATCAAATGTTAAATCCACAAACAGGAAAAGTATTAGGTATATATACTGGAACTTATCCATCAAATAAATTGCTCGTGGCAGGAAATAACATAACTCTCGTTACATTACAATTCGAACCCATCGTCGCAGTCGCTCCTCGGGCACCACCCTACCGGGTTGAACCAGATATTGCATTAGATAAAATATGTGTGTGTGATGGCATTTTTGAACATCCGATGTTTCGATCATACAAGATATTCGATCCTCAATCGGGAAAAGCTTGCGGAATATATCAAGGTATGTTACCTGAACTTCAAATTGAATTGTTAGGTGATATTAATCTTGTAATATTTGAACTTGGCGATCAAGATGATTCAGAGTCGAAATCAGATTCAGAAACAGGATCTAATTCTGAGTCTGGCACTGATTAATTCATAATTAATTTACAAAATCAATTATGAATTTTCTCATACATACAAAACTATCATCATATTATATTGTATATAAGTATATAAATGAATAAAAACAATGCATTAATGAATATCAGTAAAATCAGCGATAATATATATTTATCAGGAATTTTTCCCATGGAACAAGATCCGAATATAATTGGTAACTTAGGGATCAAATATATCCTGTGTTGCGTAGATAAAGAGTACGTATCTGATATTCATAGCAAAGTTATTATGAATAATCCGGCCGTGACAATTCTCTACTTGCCGTACAATGATGATACGGCCCAAAACCTATGGAAAACCAACACAGGGTTGGCTAAAATGACTTCATATACGTCATCCAATGCGACGTTTGACAAATTATCGCAGCAATTGAATATGTACCAAAACAAACCATTAATTGAAGTCGGATATCACTTTATGGATTTGGCCGTTGGTCAAAATGACAAGGTCCTAGTTCATTGCATGGCCGGAGTTAGTCGCTCAGTTAGTTTAGTCACGTATTACTTCATGAAAAAAATGTATATGCCATATGATACGGCTACCAAAATGGTCAAAACACATAGACCAATAGCCTCGCCAAACGATTCATTTAAGCAACAACTTAAGCAGTATGAAGTGTTGAGGGAAAAGTTCACGGAGTCGGATGCTCGAAAAATAATTTTATCACGAGATACGTAATGCATATATAATTTCACTATATATGCGGTGTCGTTTACACTCCTAGCGCATCAGCGCGTAGTAAAATCATATAAATAATAAAGTCATAGTCTATACAGAAATGACAGAGTATCTCAGTCTAAAAATAGAAGATGATGAGAATGGTCAGTCAGATATAATAGTCAATCTTAAGAGAAAAAATTTCGTTAATTTAGGCGGTCGGAACAGTAAGGACACGCTCCGAAGTTTTTGCGATTTTACTCATAGATTTGACATTTGGATCAAGGGGGAACCCGTTCAAAGAATTCGTGGAACGAAAAAATCCAAAGTTGCTGGATGTCATGATATTAGTTTTATCGTCGGATTTTATCGCAGAGCATGTGGTGATTACAACCCAAAAAGAATCGTATCACAACTACGACAATCTGTCGATCAATCACAATCCACGGATCACACACAAAGTATTGAAACATCTCTATCCGAAAAGAGTACGCAAAGTACACACAGTATTTTAAAATCGCCATCTGTTGATAAAATAAATAAATCCAAACAACATAAGCGAGTTCAAATATCCGATCATCATGAAGATATACCTTCCAATCCAACCGATAAGGTTTTCTTACCACACCTATCGAACGGCGATTCCGATAACACAGATACGTATGAAACAATCCAAACCGCAACGGATTCTCACCATTTAATCGATCAGATTGTACCCCCCAATATTAAATTATTAGCACATCCATCTACAAGAAAAGCAAATCTAAATACAGTAACTGATACCGCGCATCCATTAAAAAATGAGTCTGGATCTGGATCTGATACCGACGAAATAGTCGCTGAATCATTAGAGTCAGCAATGTCCAAAGGTTCTGGCAAACCTACAGAAACACCAACAAAAACATCACCATCAGAGAATAACAGACATGCTGAAAATAAACTCATCAAATTGGATTACCCAACAAATATTGTCATAGTTAATAATTCAGATATTATCCCGCCTAAAAGAAAAAACATGATTTCGGAAGTCCCAAAAGAAGAAGAACCGATTATTATTCGACAACAATCTAATAAATCTACGACAGATACTAAGGGTAAAGCCGACGCTAAGGGTAAATCTGATGCTAAGGATAAATCTGATGCTAAGGGTAAAGCCGATACTAAAGCCGATACTAAAGCCGATACTAAAGCTGATACTAAAGCTGATACTAAAGCCAATACTAAAGCTGATACTAAAGCTGATACTAAAGCCAATACTAAAGCTGATACTAAAGCCAATACTAAAGCCAATACTAAAGCCAATACTAAAGCCAATACTAAAGCCAATACTAAAGCCAATACTAAAGCCACCGCAGACAAATCATCGATCAAGACGAAAAAGTCTAGTAATAGAGCCCAATCAGAATCCGAAGACGAAACCGATGCATCTATATCCTCTTCTATGTCTGTATCACTATCATCAACATCTATTGATGATGATATCGTCAAGAAAGTTAATAAACTCTTGGGTAAGGATAAGTATCCGACTCAAAAGAAAAAAAAGACTAAGTCTTCATCAGAATCGGATAGTTCTGCATATCAATCCAAAAAATCAGATCAAGCAATTTCGAATTCGAATTCGAATTCGAATTCGAATTCAGATTCGGACTCAGGTTCAGCTTCAGCTTCGGGTTCGGATGAAAGCGTATCAGAAACTATTTCAGATATGGAACATACGTCAGAAAAGTTAAAAAAAGTCCTAGCATCTCTCACTGGAAAAAAGAAAGCTATCAAATTAAATGATTCTAATTCAATTTCATCGGACTATTCGACTGAAAATACGGAAAATACCGAAGAATCTGGGTCATCAACAACAGAATACGATATTTCTTCTGAATCTAAAATGTCATCAACTTCTGCTTCGTCTTCTGAATCAGATTCTCGCCACAAAAAGCAACAGTCAAAGGGTAAATCAAAAGATAAAAAAGTTGTACCAGCAAAAAAAACTCCTGTGAAAGATATCGTCGTGGAATTAAAAAAAAGCAATCAAAAAGATCCGAAGAAGAAGATCATATCCAAATCTACGAATAAAAAATCAGAATCAGAATCCTTATCTGATTCCATCGAAATGTCCGAATCCGATTCTCCCAAAAGATCCAAATCAAAAAATAAATCTGTAACAACAAATAAATCTTCAAAAACAGATATTAAGCCTTTGACTAAACCTAGTACAAAAACTTCATCTAAAGTTGATACTACCCCTCTAATAAAATCCGGTTCTAAAACTCTGGCCAAATCTGATTCCAAGACCTTGTCCACCCCCAACTCTAAAACTCCGCCTAAATCCGGCTCTAAGGCTCCACTCAAACCTATCCTAAAAAAGCAATCAGTTTTGCCTGACAAAACAACTAAATCAAATGCCAATGTGAAACCCTCAGCTAAGACAACTCAATCCAAATCTATCTCAGACAAAGATATTGGCAAGATGAAATCTATTAAGGATGTTAAAAAAACTCCTTCTAAAAAAGGTAACAAAAAATAATTCCGTTAACAAATTAATTATTTAACCAGATAATTAATTTGTCATTTTACATTTGGAAAGAATGTCCAAGGCATTCTGACTATGTCCCGTTTCCTTCATCAATTCGGAAATTTCTTTTCCGTTATTTTCGGTCAGAACTCTTTTACCTCCAGGATGTCGCTTCACGAATTTTGTTATGTCATATTTCTCTCCCTCATACAGAACAATCGTCTTTTCCGGACTCAATTTCGATGCTGAAATTGCCCTAGGTAATTTTTTTGGCTCAGATGCTTCAGGGACATCAGCAACTTCTTCTGTCTTTACAGGCCAATATGCACGACATATGGAACACATAATAATTCCAATAACTCCACAAAGTACGACAATCTTTTTAAAATAGAATATTGCAATCATGACCGTAGATACTACTGATTGCATATTGATTCCATATATTGTTTATTGTTATAATAAGTACCTAACTAAGTGGCAGTCCTCCCCATTTTATCATCGGTCTGTATGGACGGGATCAACTAACAAATCCGTATAAAAATATGAATTGACAGGATCAACGGCAAAATTTCTATTCTTCTCTGTCCCCTTAATCTTGATTTTTTTCGGCATGACATTTTTCGGTACGTACAATTTGACTGGTAGCTTTCGATAATCATGTGTGATTTGTTTTAGTATCGTATTAAAGTTGCGCAAATCATCACCATCTAATCTGATTCTCGATGTAGAATCTACCGTACTATCGGGTAATCTGAACAAAACGTATATTTCATGATCGAAATGCGCCGTATCTTCAAACACAACGTTAGATCCGGAGCCGAAATTTAATCTGATATTCGGAACATATCCGATGCCATTAATCTGTGGCATAATATTCTCGTCGTGTGGATGGCCGTGGACCGTGGGGATAATCATTGCAGTTGTGGGACTCTGATGCGTACATAAATACCCGAACGGACTAATATTCAGTTTCCCTTTCTTAAAGAATTGACATACGATAAAAGAATAATCGTCTGTGTGAGCATCGATTGCAACCTTGGCTCCCGGATTGATCGTTAGTTTCGATCGATCAATCCGATTAAAATCTTTTTTATTTGGCATAATACTAAAATTATAGTCACCGACCGTATAGACTGGCAACACCGTGTTAGCCGACCAAGAGTTCGTCATTGAGTAAGATTCCCCATCTAACGAATTTGATCTAAACCATTTCTGGAATAAATTATCAACCCCATCAAAAAAATCCGACATATGAGACATATCAAGTGGAATAATAAGATTCGGATCATTTGATGGATTGAATACTGGTAGAACAAATGCATTGGTATCCGCAGTCGAATCCACCGTAGCCGCATAAACGATCAGTTGAGCTGGGATCGGAACCTGATTTGATCCAGTCGCATACCCCACATGAAATGACGCAATTTTAGTTTTAGACACATCTTTCACCATATCTAATATGATGCACATTATCTATAGAAAAACTCAATACTATTTTTATAACAAACAGAACGATTTATTTCGTTCAAAAAAAAATTGACTGGTCGAATACACTAGATATTCGAATATGTAAAACTGAATACTATTACCAATGATATCTTACGCAAAGTTATCCAATGGACAATATCTTTGTCAAATTTCTGGAATTGATTATATATCTATACAGACACAGGCTGTCTCAACAGAACTTATCGTCATCTTTGATATCAGTGCATCCATGGGGGATAACGTCGCACGAATTCATCAAACGCTGAAAAATATTATTTCTTGTAACAAAATTTCTAACGTCAATATTGTGACTTTTGGCGCCAGGTCTCAAATGCATCGATTTGATTCTGGTACTATTGTTAAATGGCCACAACCGATTTTGGAAGACTCCACGTACCTAAAGTTTGCCATTGAAAAAGTGTTTTGTCATATTAATCACACGAAATCCCAGACGCTTTTTCAAATCCTTATTATCTCCGATGGCGCTGTCCACGACTTGGATAATGTATTGGCCTACGTAAATTCCATAGAATCTGGTCTAAATAAATCTCACACGCTACAAGTTTCGGCAATCAGAGTCGGAATGGGTGGCGATACTCGTGCTCTGACATGTTTTTATATTTTCCATAATCATCCGACGTGCCCGCAGCAAATTATTGACGTCGCGGCCGTCAGAAATGCTGCCGAACTAAATGAATCGATCGAGAATATTTTTGGATCATTTGCCTGTGGACGAACCACCTACGCTCACAAGATAATCAGTTCGACATCCAATCTGAAACGCCTACCCTTCGATGCGACGTTCGTCACTGAATTAGAGATCAATGATGCGGATTTCTTTATTTGTAATGATTTAGATGCGGATTTCATGTTAGATTCTTTGCCAGTTGTATTGGTCAAGTTTCCAACTCTTACCGAAGCTCAGATTCTGCCCTACGTCAAACAAATCGAACAAAAAGTCCGAAATATTAAGATTCTAGGAAATGATAAGATGCTGACCAACGTCATCCCATTCTTAAATATGTTAAATGAACTGCTCAAACAGAACATTAAAACAGATTTGGCTGGTCTGAGTCGCATGGCCCAAATCCGACGTGCGGCGATGAAAACGCAAGGAACGATTGTGAATCAAGTCCTCCAGCTCATCAACATCGACAATGTGCATAAATTAAACTCTCAACAACAGGCTCAATTTCTCCGACAAATAGATGACACCGTCGCATCGGGTCGACGCCTGGCAAAAAGATCCAATGAAGCAACCGATGATATTCTTCAAACGCTCTGTGTAAATATTCGGAAGATATTGGGCTCGTACAACCCTGTCGCCAATACTAATGACGATCCGATATCATTTCTGACTATTGCTACTAGTAAAGATATCTTAACAGAGGCCCTTACAGAGCTTAAACCAAATTTGGATTTTTTTTCCTTAGAAGATTTGCTCCAATGCTTCGGACAAGTCGGACTGTGTTTTAAAGCTCGAACAAGCAATTTTCCAGATCCGTGGCAATTTTCCGTCAGCCGCGTTTACAGCTGTTATTTGAGTCAGCAAGATTTATACACGGCCAATTTAGCCGGAACCGTACTTAAGGTTCCAGGAACTACCGACGTCATTACTGGTGTTGATGCTATCGGAGCCGAATCTTACGTACTGAATCGCATCGTCAACGGCATCCATTGCAGTATTGCGATGCGAAAGGTCGCTGCCGTCGTACCATCTGACGACATCGCAATGAAAGTCGCAGTCATTTATCAATTAATCAATCAAACGGTCAAGAACCCTTTGGAGAAGTCTGTGACAGATCTTTGGACGAACATTCAGGTCTTGAAACAAATCGTTGGGTCCAGGATCTGCGACATCTTTGGCGAGAAGGTTGTTAGTGCTCTAACTCTTGAGAATATGGCAGCTTATTTCACAGGCGATTTGGATGTGTCTGGTATTAATAAGATCGTCGGATTGTGCCTCGTGACGGATTCAAAGACTCCGATCGATTTGTGTGTCTTAGCTAGAGCTCTCATATCTCTTGATTCATATCATCACATTAAATCCCGCGATAACATCGATAGACCCGACGTCATCAAGCGGGTCCTACAAATTGACCTGAATGAAAATCGCACCGTAGCTGCTGAACCATTCGAACCAGAACCAGCTATTATCACATTCTACGATTCGTATGATGGAGCACATTTTGTCGGGTCAACCGCATCTTATCATTCAGAATATTCTAAAGTAACTAATTTTATGCATTTCTTAAGAGGATTTTATCAATCAAACTATCCGTCCGATCTGCTCGCCCATCTGAAAAAGTCACTAAATCCGAATCAGATTTATGGAACTGATTCAGATCTATCATTCAATCTGTTCTTGGCGGCAAATACGTTACAAGGTTTGATGTGCGCCAAACTAGAACACAGAGTTAATACGATTAGTCGCAAAATACTCCTAGCTCCCATCTTATCCGTCGGTCAAATCGATTCGTTCGTCAAATCAACCGTCTCAGATCATTTCGAAGCCGATTATAAAGCTCAGCTCGTGGTCAAGCATCGCAATGAAGTTGAACGTGAATCAATCGTACAGATTGAGCAACTTGTTTGGTCATGTGAACCTGCTGAATTTGTGACCAAACTGAATGAATTTATCGGCCAAAGAGATTCGGAAAAGTATCAGTTACTTCTAGCCAAACTATTCGATACAAATAATATTCCGATCCTACAGGAAAAAATTTGGATCGTGTGTTTGTGTCGGGTCCATGGATCAGAAGATATCGTTTGGAATAGGGGAAACATTTGCAGTCTAAAAGAACTGAACTCATTCGAGAAGATTTGGGACTCGGATCTGGTCGGTCTGATTACTTGGAAAGAAATTTCAGACGAGTGGAATAACTTATACACGATTCAAAATATGAACAGACTCTGGTCCTACCGCGATGGTCAAGCCAATCGACACGGCCACGCAAACGTTTGTCCTCGCGGCTACTCTGATCGTCGAGGATATTGGAAGGCCAAGACGCATAACAAATCGAACCGATCTAGTCCATCTGCACCAGATGATTTTTCGGACGAGGATTCTTAATTTCTATTTTAATGTCATAAATATATT
>Ga0315273_10014907_pt1 | contig 10034 bp, 9 predicted proteins | sample YL17G02_0_MG_FD_205753 | JGI IMG/M metagenome (GOLD analysis project Ga0315273, IMG submission 205753) | Sediment microbial communities from Yellowstone Lake, YNP, Wyoming, USA - YL17G02_0 | ecosystem: Environmental > Aquatic > Freshwater > Lake > Sediment | place: USA: Wyoming | collected... | reverse complement strand
CTGTGCTGTGAGGGCTTTGTCTTCAGTTCACCTGCTGACCTGACATAGGGGACGAGAGTAAGATGAATATAGAGCACGTTCTCTCTCCCAACATCATACCGGAACTGTCTGATCGCCTCGATGAAGGGCAGGCTCTCAATGTCGCCGATCGTCCCGCCGATTTCAACGATCACCACATCATAGTTATTGTTTACAGATTTTATCGCCTTTTTAATTTCATCAGTAATGTGGGGTACTACCTGGACTGTTTCCCCAAGATAATCCCCATGCCTCTCCTTGGTGATCACATTGTAGTAAATCTTCCCTGTCGTATAGTTATTCAGATGAGATGTTCTTACCGATGTAAATCTCTCGTAATGTCCAAGGTCGAGGTCTGTCTCTGCACCATCGTCCGTCACAAAGACTTCACCATGCTGGAACGGGCTCAGGGTGCCAGGGTCAACGTTGATGTAGGGATCTAATTTCTGGAGGGTAACTTTTAAGCCCTTTGCTTCAAGGAGCGCACCGGTAGCAGCTGCAGCAATCCCTTTACCGAGGGCTGAAACAACACCACCTGTCACAAAGATGTATTTAGGCATTTCTCCACCTTTTCTAAGTCCTCAGGGGTATCTACCCCAAAGGTTTCAAAGAAGGTTTCCTTTGTTTTTATTTTTATTCCCTTTTCGAGTGCTCTGAGCTGCTCAAGTTTCTCTATCTTCTCTAACTTTGTTTCTTCCATTCCGGACAGTGCGAGAAGTGTTTCTCTTCTGTAACTGTAGATGCCTATATGTTTATAGCAGTAAAAATTTCGAGTCTCAAAGGTGCTCGCAAAGTCTTCGCTCTTCGCTCTTTGCTCTTTGCTTAAGAGATTCCACTCATCTCTGTGATACGGTATCGGTGATCTCGAAAAATAGAGCGCAAAGCCTTCTGCATCAATAACAACCTTAACAACATTCGGGTCCAAAACTTCATCAGCCTCCATTATCCTTTTCATCAGGGTCCCCATAGAGGCCCGCTCATCACGAAGGAGTAAAATAACATCATCTACCATCTGAGGCCGGACAAGGGGCTCATCAGCCTGTACGTTGACAACAATATCATAATCCACAGAGGCAGCAACTTCTGCTATCCTGTCAGTGCCTGAGGGGTGTTCCTTCCTCGTCATAACAGCCTTACCACCAAAAGAAAGAACTTTGTCATATATGGCCTCACTGTCGGTTGCAACAATGACATCACCGATAAGATGAGCTCCTCTTGAATTCTCATAAACGTGCTGAATCAGCGTCTTTCCTCTCAGGAGGGACAGAGGCTTTCCCGGAAAACGGGTTGAATGATAACGGGCAGGGATAATGACTATAGCAGTCATGATTTAATTGATAATTATATATTGCTGCCCTATGCCTTGACAATACCCTTTCATAACAACTAATATTTTAGCGGCTGTGCACAAGGTGAAATAGAACCTTTTCAATTGCCTCTCTGGGCACGTTGCAGAGCTTATAAGGCACCTCTTCAGAGATGCGTGGAAAAATTTCAGCATAATATTGAGAAGATATCTTTTTGTGATTTGGGACAAATCCATACAGTTGGAGGATAATGATGGCAACACCGCTTGAGAAATGGGTTGAAGAACAGGCCAAACTTACCAAACCAGATAAGATATATTGGTGTGATGGCTCTGAGGAAGAAGCACATAAACTTGTTGGAATCGGTATGACGGAAGAACAGATCGGCGAGCAAAAGGTCTTTTATGAACTTAACCATAAAACATATCCCAACAGTTATCTTCACAGGAGCCATCCAACAGATGTTGCAAGAACTGAACATTTAACATATATCTGCCATCCTGAGAGAGAAGTTATCGGACCCAATAATAACTGGATGGAACCACATGAAGCGAAACAATTGCTGACAAAACTATCTGATGGCTGTATGCGTGGAAGAACGATGTATGTCCTTCCTTATACGATGGGGCATCCTGATTCACCATTTTCAAAGGCATGTGTGCAGCTTACCGATAATGCCTATGTCGCTGTCAGCATGAGGATAATGACCAGGCTTGGTAAAGAGGCATTGAATAAAATTGGCAGTTCAGAAAATTTTTTCAAAGGACTTCATTCTCTTGGCGACCTGGATCCCGGAAAAAGATTTATCATGCATTTCCCGCTTGAGAATCTTGTGTGGAGCATTGGTTCAGGTTACGGCGGAAATGCACTTTTGGGTAAAAAATGTTTTTCCTTAAGGATCGCTTCCTGGCTTGGTAAGCACGAAGGCTGGCTTGCTGAACATATGATCATTATCGGTATAGAGGATCCCGAAGGAAGGATTACATATGTCACAGCCGCTCTTCCGAGTGCATGCGGGAAGACGAACCTTGCCCTTATGCAGCCTTCTCTGCCGGGATATAAGATCTGGACGATAGGCGATGATATTGCATGGCTAAACATCGGTGATGATGGCCGTTTATGGGCAATAAACCCTGAAAGTGGTTTTTTTGGTGTTGCCCCTGGCACCTCTACAAAAACAAATCCGAGAATGATAGAAACTCTTAAATCCGGTAAATTTTATCCTACATTGTTTACAAACACTGCATTAGATACTGAAAAAAATGAACCCTGGTGGGAAGGTCTGGAAATTGATGCCGGCATGCCGGGAAACCTCCTCGACTGGCAGGGGAAAAGATGGTCTCCGGGATCAAACACACCTGCTGCACACCCTAATTCAAGATTTACTGCGTCAATCTCTCAGTGTCCGACTGTCTCGCCAGAATTTGAAAACCCTAAGGGGGTTCCTATATCTGCAATACTGTTTGGTGGCAGGAGAACAAGACTTATACCCCTTGTATATGAGAGTTTTAACTGGCAGCATGGAGTTTTTACAGGCGCTGGCATGGGCTCTGAAACAACCACAGCAGCAGTACACCAGGTGGGCGTGTTACGCAGGGACCCCATGGCAATGCTGCCATTCTGTGGATATAACATGGCTGATTATTTCCGCCATTGGCTTGATTTCGGTAAGAGAATCCCGGACCCGCCAAAGATATTTTTTGTAAACTGGTTCAGAAGTGACAGTTCCGGTAATTTCTTATGGCCTGGCTTCGGAGAAAATATCAGAGTTCTGAAATGGATAATTGACCGGGTCAACAACAGGGTTCCAGCGAGGGAAACTCCGATAGGGTTTGTGCCTCGTTTGGAAGATCTGCAACTCAATGGGTTGAATATCTCTAAAGATAATCTTGAGAAATTATTCGAGGTTAATCCGGGGGATTGGGGTACCGAGGTTGAAGACATCAGAAAGTTTCTGACCCGGTTTGGTGATAAGATGCCTGAAGAAATCTGGGAAGAATTTAATAAATTAAAGGTCACGTAATGTAACCTGGTCTTATACCTATTGAGAAAGGTTATATAATTTGGATTTCACTTCGACTGTACAAAAACTCATCATCGCCGCTATCCCTATTTTAGTTGCCATAACCTTTCATGAAGTTGCCCATGGGTTTGTTGCAAACAAATTGGGTGACCCAACAGCTAAAATGATGGGCAGACTTACCCTGAATCCGATTGCACATATCGATCCTATTGGCACAATTATCGTGCCTGTGATGCTCTTTATATTATCAAACGGGGCCTTCATATTCGGTACAGCAAAACCTGTCCCTGTTAACTTCTACAATTTAAAGCGCCCGAGACGTGATTCAGCCCTTGTTTCTGTTGCAGGACCGGCTACAAATATCATGATTGCCTTTATCAGTATACTACTTTACATTTTAATTCAGGTCATTTTCCCCCCGTCCTCATCTTCTACATTCAACCAGAAGATTATGACCCCTCTTGTCATGATGATTCAGTACAGCATATCCTTTAACATCTTCATTGCTGCCTTTAACCTTTTTCCTGTTCCGCCCCTTGATGGAGGAAGGATAGCCACAAGCCTCTTACCGACAAAATATGCCTATCACTTCAGCAAGCTTGAACCTTATGGTATTCTCATTGTACTCGGTCTCTGGTTTACCGGAATAGCTCACTATATTATCGTGCCAATACAGGCTTTTATTGAGATCATCATTCAAATATTTCTTTTACCTTTTGGAGGTCTAATGTGAAAGACAGAGTTTTAAGCGGAATGCAGGCAAGCGGCAGGCTCCACCTTGGCAACCTAATAGGAGCATTGAGTAATTGGGTACGCCTTCAAGATCAATATGATTGTCATTATTTCATCGCAGACTGGCACGCTCTGACAACTATGTATGCAGACCCCTCATTTATTCGGGAATCCACAAAGGATATCCTCATCAATTTTCTATCAGCAGGTCTTGACCCTGAAAAATGCACAATCTTTCTCCAGTCGAGGATTCCAGAACATGCAGAACTGCACCTGCTCCTCTCAATGATAACCCCTCTTGGTTGGCTCGAAAGAGTCCCTACCTACAAAGAAAAACAGCAGGAACTCAAAGACAAAGATTTATCAACCTACGGGTTCCTCGGATACCCCCTTCTTCAAACAGCAGACATCCTTATATACAGAGCAAAATATGTCCCTGTGGGCATTGATCAGGTTCCACATCTCGAGATAAGCAGAGAGATCGCAAGGCGTTTTAACTACCTTTACAGAGAAGTCTTCCCCGAACCAGAGGCATTGCTCACCGAATTTCCGAAAGTAGTAGGTGTCGACGGGAGGAAAATGTCAAAGAGTTATGACAATGCAATATTCCTTTCAGATAGTCCTGAAGCGGTCCAACAGAAGCTCATGACCATGATGACCGATCCTGCAAGAGTAAAAAGAACAGACAAAGGAAACCCTGAATTGTCCCCTGTTTATCATCTCCATAAGATCTTCTCTTCAAAACAAGAGCAGGATGAGGTTGTAAAGGGATGTATTACAGCAGGTATTGGCTGTATTGACTGCAAAAAGATTCTCCTTAGGAATATCTTCAGAGTAATGGAGCCGATCTGGGAAAAACGCAATGAGCTTTTAACGAATCCGGATAAGCTCAATGACATTGTAAAGAAAGGTACAGAGAAAGCAACAAAGACTGTTGAAGAGACGATGCAGTTTGTACGGGATGCAATGGGATTATATTAGTCGTTTCAAGACATTTCTGAAACTATTATCCTTACAATTCTATCCAAAGGTTCAAGGTCTTCTTCTATTGTTTGCCAGAGATGTTTTCAAGAATATCATTCAGATAATCAAGAAGAAGCCGTTCCTCAGACATACCTTACCTCTTGGAGTATCCGCTTGCCTATATGAGGTTTTAATGCCTTCTTCGTTACCATCTCAACCTGAATTTCGAGAAGCTCAGACAAGGCACGTTCGAGCCTCATAAACTTAACAAACCCTATCGGCTTTTCCAATTCTATGAGAATATCGAGGTCACTTTCTGTACCCTGCTCACCCCTTAGGTATGAGCCGAATATGCCAATCTCCTTCAAACCATATTGTTTCCTGAACTCTTCCTTATGCTTCTGTATTAACTCTTTTATTTCTTCAAAGGTTTTCACCGTTTACCTCATTGTTACCATTATACCAGTCACACCTTCATTCAGCTTAACAATTCGTTTTACCCTTCTTCCTCACTCTCCCACCCCATGCGGTATTTAATGTCGTAACTGATGCTTGCCCTGAGTATATCGAAGGGATAAAGTCCAGTTCCCCATCTGTGAAACTGTAGTAACGCACTCTATTTATCATGAAAAAAGCTATAAATAAATCACTATTTGTCAATAAGTTGGGCTTCATCTTTTGCTAATTTATTGCTTTTTTTCTGCTAATTAAATTAAGACCCACTTGGGTTTCCTTCTTGACCCGGTATTTCTGATTGTTTCATCCTTTTTGTACATTTCGTACAGCCAGAATACGTTTAATTTTGTGATGTTGTGTGCATCACACAATGGCATTCTTATTTTTTTTCGTCAGTCAACCTGTCAATCCAGTATCTGGGTTCCCTATGCAGATGCGCAACTGCTATGATAACAATTGTATCGGAATCAACACCGTAGATAATTCCATAGGGAAACCGCGTAAGCAAGCACCGCCGAAGATTAGGTTCTATCTCCACACATGAGAATGGATATGCGGCGATTCTTCTGATGGTGCGGTCCAGATCGTCAAGAAAACGTGTCCCCAGCCCTTTCGATTGCGAATCATACCATGAAACAGCATCGTCAATTTCATTTTGTGCGAGTTTTGAAATCTGGATGTTCATTTATTCCTGTATTTGCCCATCACCTGGTCATAAGGTACCGTTTCCAGTTTGCCGGACTTATAAGCCTTCCAGCGTTTTCGAGCCTCTTCAGCCCATATGCGGTCAATCCTGGGGTCCGGCTTATCCAGTGTCATAAGGATTGAATCAACAAGATCGAGCTTTTCGATGTCCGACAAAGATTCAATATTTTCTTTCAGCTTCTTTTTGATCGTCGCCATAATCTTTCTCCTTTCATATGCTCATTTTATAAATTAAGCCCCCTCACTCTCCCGCCCCATGCGGTATTTGATGTCGTAGTTAATTTAGAATTCTCCATGCTCTAAGAAGCTGTAATACCCTTTGTGGTTAAAGATGATATGATCGAGGAGTCTGATACCGAGTGTTTCCCCCGCTGCTTTTAGCTGTTTAGTGATATCGATATCCTCTCTGCTTGGTGTCAGGCCACCTGATGGATGGTTATGGGCTACGATGATTGCCGATGCCCTGTCTGTAATCGGATCAGCGAAAACCTCTCTTGGGTGAACCTGTGTTTTGTTGACAAGACCAACAGAGACGACTCGGCTTTTGATTACTTCGTTTGCACCATTGATCGAAACACAAACGAAATGTTCCTGTTTACGGTCCGCAAAATGCTGAATCAGAGGAAGCACGTCTGCCGGTGTCGAGATTTTTAATCCTTCCGGTCGAATCCTGCGCCGAGCAAATTCAAGAGCGGCAGCAATCAACGTAGCCTTGGCTAATCCAACACCTTCTATTTTCTGAAGATCTTCAAGGCTCAACTGTTTAGGATTGCCATCCAATACCTTTAAAATTCGGCCTGCCACTTTCATGACGTCATGTCCTTTTGTTCCGCTTCCCAAAAGGATGGCTATTAATTCGACATCAGATAATGCCTCTGCACCTTTCATCTGGAGCTTCTCTCTTGGCCGCTCATATTCCGGCATATCCTTAATATTCTTACTCATTGTCTCCTCGCAGTCTTTACACGTTGAAGTCCATAATAAATCACTGTCAGAGCCATCATATCGAAAATAGCGCCGGGATCAATGTACTTTGGATCGGTGAGCTCCTCATACCTGCCCCGTTCGTCATAGGAGTCCTGTATCGAGCCGTTCACCTGACCAGCGTATATTTGTTCGAGATAGAATACATCATCCTTATGGGTCTCGATAGTCGTCTGGATCTGTTCATCGTGCATCTTCTCTTCGGTGACTTCCTTGATATACAGCGCTTCTTCGTCCGAAATGGTAAACTTCGCGCGAATCTCGTCAATCACATCCTGCACCGAGACTTTCTTAACAGGCGGACCGCTACCACCCTTCTTACCCTTTTTGAGTTTCACCTCGCCTGAGGATAGAGATACTTCGCCCTTATACTTTACGCTCGCTTTGACGACCTCTGTTTGGCGAATCTGCTTCATGAGGTCCGATACTGAACCCTGTTTGATCAACTGCGGGCCAACATATTCTGCAAAGACGGCAAAGACCTTAATGGGTTCAGGATATTGATAAAAGCAGGACAGAAAATGATAGCTCTTCACAAATCGCGCCAGCAGATACACAAAACTCTTACGTTCTTCACTATCTTGTATCTGCTCCTGAAATCTCGTGCGCAAGGCATTTACCGTAAACTGCAATTGAGGATCATTTTTCCCCGCTACAAGCTGGACGACATTTTCAGCATCTGCCTGCTTGAAAACGCCAACCGAAATAATCTCTTCATAATATTTTACACATTGCTTTTCATCAGGCTCGCCGCCCTCAACGGGAGTACCCTTGCGGTATTTGCTAAATGCCTTCATAATTGCCTGCGCGTTGTTGGTAAAATCTACAACGACAACGGTATCTTTATCCTCATGACACCGATTGAGCCGTGAGAGCGTTTGGACGGCGTTCCGATCCATAACTGCCTTATCAAGGAACATACCTGCCAAAAGAGGCTGATCAAAACCCGTCTGGAACTTGCTTGCCACTACCATAAGCCTGTGGTCGTTGCCCTCGAAGCGATCCTCAATAAGTTCGCCCGGTTTCAAGCCGTTTATTGATGTTTCCGTGATTTGCTCATTTGTTTCCGGATGGACAAAATCCGAGAACGCATAGAGCGCCTTATAATCGCTTTTTCTCTCCTTGAGTTTACTCTGGAGGATCTGGAAATATCTGAGCCCTGCAACGCGAGACGTAGCAACGATCATTGCCTTTGCCCGTCCGCTGATCAGCGGTTTGATCTTTTCTTCAAAGATTCGAAGCATCACCTCGGCCTTGTACTGAATAAGCCCTTCATCCTGAAAGGCAACAGTCTTCAGTGCCTTGCTGACCACGCCTTTGGGATATACTTTTTCCTCTTTAGGATTAGGGACAAAAGCACAGTGCAGATTGTAGAGAGTCTTGTATGATATGATGCCGGTAGCAACATCTACGATATAACCCTCATCAATAGCCTCTGCCTCTGAATACGTGTCAAAAGGCTCTCCGAATAACTGCACGGTCGCCGGAGACGGTGTTGCAGTAAAAGCAACAAAAAGCTGGTTTCCCTCATGTGCGCGGATAATTTTTGCGACTTCCTCTTCCGGGTCAACTCCGGTCTCTTCGGGCTCCTCATCAGGCTCATCAGCCTTCCGGAACGGAACACGGATGGCAACACCCAGCTTTCCCTCCTGAGAACGGTGGGCCTCATCAATAAGAAAGGCAACCCGCAATTTCTTCAAATCAGGGTCGTTTTCGATCTCTGTCAATATCCACTCGAATTTCTGTAAGGTGCTGACGACGATGGATTGCCCCCGTTTGAGAAAGTCTTTAAGATTCCTCGCCTTCTTCGCATAGCCGACTACGTCGCTTAGATGAGTGAAGTTATCAAAATCATCGCGGATGTTTTTGTCCAGCGCCTTCCGGTCAGAAAGAAGAAAGATCATGTCGAGCGCTTTCTCATTTGTATTGGGCTTATAAAGACTGTGAAAACGGTCAGCCAGCCAGCACATGGAAAGCGTCTTGCCGGAGCCTGCCGAGTGGTCGATGAGATATTTCTTCCCCAGTTCTCCGGTTGACGCAAAGCGAGTAAGAGCGTCATGAGCAACCTCCTTTACCATGCGGGACTGGTGAAAGCGGAAGAAAACGTATATGCGGGTCGTTCAGGCTTGTCTTCATCCGCTTCCCTTTTTGGGACATAAACCAGAAAGAACGACAACGCCTCTATTACAGAATCTTTGGAAAGAACATCTCGGTAGAGAAATTCAATTGGATATTCATTTTCATTGTCCGCCTTGTTCGTCAGTCCGGTGTTATACCAGCGAAAGTTGGCTTCGTTGCCCGGATCAGTGGCAACCATAACATCCGAGGTATCCGCTGCGATATGCAGAAAAGGAAGCTGAAAAATCCTGTCACTCTGATCTCGTTCAAAGTATTGCCGAACAGCGTCATGCACGGTCTGATTTTTCTCATGCTTGAGTTCCATGGTGATTATAGGCAGGCCGTTCAGTAAGATAGTAAAGTCCGGCCGCTTTGCATCCTTGATAATCAGTTCCGGTATTACGGTGAGTCGGTTCTGCTCGTAGTGCAGGTTTGCTACACTCTCGCTTGAACGAGGTTTTGGATAATAGAGCTTAAACTCCAGTCCGCGCACCTTCAACCCGTGACGTATGATAATCCACAAAGGAGAAGCACGGAGTTCATCCTTCAGCGCCCTGAATATCTCATCACGGGCATCTGTCCCATAGTCGCGCTCCAGAGCCTCAAAGGTCTCTTTCTGTGTTGCCTTGATAAACGCAATCAGGTAATCTTCGGCAAAGTAGTATTCGGCATCGGTTATCTCCGCCTGCTCAAGGACACCGTACTTGTGCTCCCGGACAAGGTAGTCG
>Ga0315273_10014906_pt1 | contig 10034 bp, 6 predicted proteins | sample YL17G02_0_MG_FD_205753 | JGI IMG/M metagenome (GOLD analysis project Ga0315273, IMG submission 205753) | Sediment microbial communities from Yellowstone Lake, YNP, Wyoming, USA - YL17G02_0 | ecosystem: Environmental > Aquatic > Freshwater > Lake > Sediment | place: USA: Wyoming | collected... | reverse complement strand
TGATAGAAAACCAGGTCTGGATAGAAGTGGTCACCATCCAGCGTCAGCCGCAACTGCCGGCCCATGAAGCCAAAGCCGCTGCCCAGCTCCAGTAAAAAGGTCTGCAACTGCGAAATCAGCGCTTCCTCGAGCCTTGTCTCGTGTAGTCGCGTCGCCTCGGGCAGGTCGAGGAACTCCAGCACGTAGGGATCCTTGATCAAGTCCGCCGGGTGCGTAGGCTCCAGCCCCTCGCTGGCCAGCGCGAGTACACCTTGCTTGTCGCGGCTCTTGGCCAGGCGCTCGAACAGCAGCGAGGAAATCTGGCGCTCCAGTTGTCGCGCCGACCAGGCGTTCTTCATCGCCTCGATTTCGTAGAAGTCGCGCGCCTCGCGCCGTGCCACCTTGAGCAGTGCCCGGTAATGCGTCCAGGCCAGCGCGGGGTGCAATGCCCCAGGGCGCCACGCAACGTGCATGGGTGATTTGGCGCTGGCGGGCGATTGGTCACGCACTGCGTGACCAATCGATGAAGCGCCGCCGGCTCCGGCATCGCCCAATAGGTCACGCAGTGCGTGACCCTTCTCCAAAAGCAGCGGATAGGCCTGGTAGAAGCCGCGCATGTGCTTCAAGGCGGTGAGCGAAAAACCCGAACCGAACTCTGCCGTCAATCGGTCCGCCAGGTTCTTCAACAGCGCTTGCCCATAGCCAGCGCGTTGCGCACCGCCTTGCTCGGCCTCGACGATCTGCTGGCCGATCAGCCAGTTTGCGCACACATGGGCCGTGTTGACCGATCGCGCCGCCTGCGCGCGCGAGCGCTCCCAGATGCCGCGGATGCGCGCCAGCAACTCAGCTGGCGCTGCGTCGTCGGCGATGCGCGCCGCCTTGAGGCTCGTCACGAGGCATCCCCGTCGAACAACGCCGCTTGGCCGGGCGCAACCGCCTTGCGCTCACGCGCGATCCTTGTGGATTCAGCCGCAGGCGCTGCAGACGGTTGCGCCATCGGCAGATTGGCCACGTTCAGGCTGTAGTCATCGTGACCCCACTCACACCGCGCGAGCACCATCTTCGGAATTTTCTTCAACGTAAGCTTTGGCCAGCGCTCGGCGGCGGCCGCGGCGGTGACGCCACGCCACGCCGAACACACCACGACCAGACTGCGCTGTGGCCCCACCTCTTCGGCCAAAGCCTGCAATTGCTCGGCTGAGAGGTTCTGGGTGGTCACGTAGATGAAATCGCGTTCGCTCGAAGAACCGTGCTGCCACCAATGCACTTCTGACGGCGCGTAGCCGAACCCTTCCAGCTTGCACAGTGCCGCCGCCAGCATCGCCGCGTCGTACTCCTTGCTGATGACCCAGTTGCCCCATCGGTCGCGTTCCAGAAGCGAGGGCGCGAGCTTGTAGTACCGGAAACCACCGCCGCCTTGCCAGCCCACGGCATCGGTGATGCCGCCGGCGTCTTCACCGTCGATCACCTTTTTCAGGCGCGGAATGATGTGCGTATGGCAATGCTCGCCCAGCTCAACCATGATCCAGCGGCGCCCCATCTTGTGAGCGACTGCGCCGGTGGTGCCGGAGCCGGCGAATGAGTCGAGAACGATGTCGCCTTCGTTTGTTGCCACCTCCAATATGCGCTTAAGTAGCCGTTCAGGCTTGGGTGTATCAAAGACCTCTTGAGCTCCGTACAGCCCAATCATTTCCTTCTTTGCTTCGTCAGTGTGGCCGACCTCGTCGTGCGGCCACCAGTTGTGTGGTGTCATACCGTCGCGCACTTCAGAGAGGAACAACTTCAATGCGGGCACAGAGTTTCGACCATCCTTGCCCCACCAAATGCGCCCTTCAGCCACGTGTCGCCGATGGGTCGAAGGGTCGTACTTCCAAGCCTTCTTTGTGTTCCCGATAACTGCGCCAGTGTTTGGATTCACGATGTCATAGCAGAGATTCGGGCGCTTCTCTGGGGTGGCTTGATTCAAGTAGTCAACCGATTTCCACGGGCCGCGCACATCGTTGTCAGGGTTCGCGTAACGTGCGGTGGACTCGTCAGTGCGCGGCAGGAGGTTGTTCTTGAAGCTGGCGCTCTTCGCGTAGACCAAGACAAAGTCACAGATAGTGGCGATGCCTTGGAAATTATTGCTCACGCTGTACTTGCGTTGCCACGTCACGGTCGTCTTGTAATTGCTTCTGCCGAAGACTTCGTCGCATACCACCTTCAGGTAGTGGGCCTCGTTGTCATCGATCGTGATCCACAACGATCCATCCTCCGACATCAGCCTCCGAATGATCTCCAACCGATCCCGCATCAACCCCAGCCAGATCGAATGCTCCAGCCCATCGTCGTAGTGCGTGAATGCACTGCCGGTGTTGTACGGCGGGTCGATGAATACGCACTTCACCTTGCCCGCAAACTCCGCTTCCAGCGCCTTCAACGCCAACAGGTTGTCGCCAAAGATCAACCGGTTGTCGAACAGGTCCTTGTCCGTCACCCGCCGCCGCGCGTGATACGAGCGCGCCGCCTCTTCCAGCAGGATGCGCGGCTCTAGCTTGGGCCGCTTGTCCTTGCCGACCCAGGTGAGTTCGAGGCGCGGCCGATTCGATGTCATTGCAAGCTATTGTTTTTGTTGATGTTTTCCATGGTGTCCGGATTCAAATGTGATAGCGGAGTCAAGCCCAGTACGGCAAATACTCGGCAAACTTGTTTCCCGCATCGGGGTCCTTACGCTTGATGCGCCCGCCGTCGACTGCGTCGCCGATCAAGTTGGTCACTGTGTTGCGCTGCTTCTCGCTGAGTTTGAAACGCTCGCGAAGCGAGGTGTTGGTCAGTGCGGTTCCCGAAAGGTAGCGCAATACGGCATGCTGGTAGCAGGCCTCAACGCGTTCGCTTCTTCCCATCTCGGCAAACCCGCGTGGCGCGTAGAGCGTGACCCTGAAGGCACCATCAAGGATCGAAAACGCCACCGGCGGCAGGCCGAACAACTCGACTGCGGAGACAACCTTCTGAAACCCAGTGCCGCGTTCTTCGCAAATCCGATAGAGCCGGAAGGCCGAGGCCAGCACTTCATTGCGCGACTCGGGGGTCGTGCCGATCAATCGATCTAAACGTTTGGACGGCAACAAGCCCCCAGGGTTGGTGAATTCAATGCGATCCGAAAAAACCTCGATCATCGGCCCGGCACCGCTGATGCCGAAGTCCTGGTGAATCAAGGTGTTGGCGATCAGCTCGCGCAGCGCGATCTCGGGGTAGACGTTGACTTCGGCGCGCAACGCCTGCTGGATGACCTCACTGTGCGGCAGGCTGCGTTTGAGGTAACCGATCAGGCCCTCAAAGCCGACGGCGTAACCCTTTTCGCCAACCATCTCGTCGAGGGTCTCGACCTTGTTGGTGCCGCGATAGCGGATGACGCGGATGCGTTTGCGCGCCAGGCTGTCGAAGTCTTCCAGTCGGCGCGCCGCCGCCAGCGCACCGAAGCGCGTGATGGCATAACCACCCGCCTCGAACACGATCATCTTTTCGTCGGCCAGCCAAAGCAGTAGCGCGTCCCGGTCCTCGATCATGGGTCGCTGGCGAAGTTTGGCGATGGTGCTCAGGTCGAGCGCAGCCAGCACGGCATTGGCGTCCAAGACGGGCGAGGCGCGCGACTCTTCCCAACGCGGTGGCTGGCTCCCAAGCAACAAGCCAGCCAAATCTTGGCGCGACGCCTTGCGCGTGGTTCCGCCCGAGCGCACCCAGCTTTCCTCGATCGACTTGCCGCGCTTGTGCACAGGGCGATTCTTATGTTCAGGCACATGAACAAACAACAGGGGAACGTCTTCGTGCTCAACTACGCCGTGATCGATGCTCATCGCGGGCTCAACGCCGTCTCGCCCCAGGTTGGCAATCGTGTTAACGATCTCTGCCACCTGGGCGCGCTGAATGCCGATCAGGCGCGCCGAGGCGTTGTCGATTCCGAAGACAAGAAAGCCGCCGCCAGGAAGATTGGAAAACGCGATCAGGTGCTCGACGAGGTGTTCACGCACCGGCGACAGCCCGGCCTTCCAGTCCAGCTCATTGATTTCATGCGGCACAGGAGCAAGACTGGCCGCCAGCAATTCGGTCGCGCGCGCCATCCAGTGCTTGGTCACCACTACACAAGCTCCCATTCAATGTTGAAAAGATGCTTCTCTTCGACTTTCTGCATGAGCTGCCGCTCCAACCCTTCAATTACCGCATTGCGCCGCGCTTCAACTTCGTCCTGTTGCTCGAACAGCTCGCGCCGCAATTGGCTGCGTTTGCCTTCGAGTTCGCGTTGCTGCTTCTGCCAATGCAGCTTTTCGTCGAGTGTGGGGGAGATGGTGGCGCTGCGCCGCACTTCCTTGATTTCGCGATCGATCTCCTTGATGCGTTGCTCCAGGCACAGCTTGAGGTCGTCTGCCCAGGCGTCAAGCTTCAGTACCTCCTGTTCGAAGAAACGCAACTGCCGCGCACGTGCGTCGCGCAGCACATCTTGCTTGCGCGTCTCGACGTCGGTGCTGAGTCCGCTGGGCTCGCCAGAAAAAAGAGTCGGCGGCAGCTCAGTGGCTGGCAGGCGCAGGAGTTTTTCTGCGTCGTCCTCGGCCAGAGCACGGCCATCGTCGGTGACGGCTGCCACCACCAAGTGCTGCTCGTGCTCTTTCAGCGCTGCAATGGTCAGCAGCCGCACGCTGAGCACGCCGCAGTGTCCACGCAGCGGCAGCAGTGTCGTTATGGGTGAGACGTTCGCCGCATAGTCGAAACGAAGCCGGGCGGCCGGCAATGCACGTTGCGCCGCTGTGGCCAGGACCCATTGCGCCAGGGGGTGACTCACCCGATACATGTGCGCCTCGCCACTGCGGCGTGGCAATTCGTAGCGGCCCAGGGCCACTTCAGCAAGGCTCGGGGTCGGCGAGCGACGCAACTGGAACGCACCGTCGCCCGCTTCGAACTCGGCGGCATCGCCAAGCTCGGCCGCGCTGAGTTGCATCAACGTGCGCTCGTAGCGGTTGCGTGCGTCGGCACCGCGCGCAGCACTGACCCGCACCTTTTGATGCACTTCGTCGTCGAAGTGTTCGAGCAGCATCTTGCGCGTGCGGATCATCGTTTCATTGATTTCGCCCGACAGATCCAGCTGCAATTGCTCGAAGCTCGCGCGGATCTCGGGGTTGGTGCGGCAGGTTCGATAGATCTCGGCAATGCGGCGCTCCACATCCACGCCCGAGCCGATGGCGCCCAGCACTTCGTCGCTGGCACCGAACACGCCGTCGAACAGCTTGAACTTCTGTTCCAACAATTCATAGACACGGGCATCGGCCTCGTTGCTGCGATCGACGAAGTTGACAACCACCACGTCGTGCTTCTGTCCATATCGATGGCAACGGCCGATGCGCTGCTCGATGCGCTGCGGGTTCCACGGCAAGTCGTAGTTGATGACCAGAGAACAGAACTGCAGGTTGATGCCTTCGGCCCCGGCTTCGGTGGCGATCATCACTGTGCCGCGATCGCGGAAATGCTCCACCAGCGCGGCGCGCGTGTCGGCGGTCTTCGAGCCGCTGATGCGGTCGCTGCCCTCGTGACGTTTGATCCAGTCACGGTAGATCGCTTGGGCACGCGCATCGCTGTTGGTGCCGTTGAAGAGCACGATGCTGTCGCCATAGGGTGTTTGCTCGAGCAAGGACAACAGGTACGTCTGCGTATGTCGTGATTCGGTGAAGATGATGGCCTTGGGCGGCGCGTGCAATCGGTTGAGTTCCGCGAAGGCTCGCTCCAGGCCCTGCAGCAAGGCTTGGCCCTTGGCGTTGTCGCGGATGCGTCGCGCCAGCTCGACAAACCCGCGCAGTTCGGCCAACTCCGCTGTGATGGCTTGCTTGGCTTGCGCCGCTTTGGCTTCGTCCGACGGCGCGTCGATTTCTTCGGACCACTCATCGGCGGTCTCGTCGAGTGCCTCGAAGTCTTGATCGAGCGCATCGGCGAGGTCCACGAATTCGGCAGCAGGCGCCAGCAGCTTCTGCAGCCGGTTGGCCATGGTTTCCATCGCGCCGGCGATTGCATGGGTGGACGAGGCGAGCAGCTTCCAAAGCACCATCGAGATCAAGCTGCGCTGGCTGTTGGGCAAGGCTTGAAGCTCTGGCCGTCTCAGATAATCCGCGACCAGTGCCGAGAGCTGCCGCTCGTCGTCGCTGGGGGTGAACTCCTGCACGATGGCTCGGCGCTGCGTGTAAGAAACGAACTGCTGCACGTCTCTGCGCAAGGTGCGCTTGCACATGGGCGCCAGACGTGACCGCAGCGCGTCGAAACTCTGAGCCCTGCCAACCTGACCGAACTGGGCGCGAAAACTGTCGAGGTTGCCGAAAACGCGCTCGTCGATGAAGCTCACCAGACCGTAGAGTTCCAGCAAGCTGTTTTGCAGCGGGGTGGCCGTGAGCAGCACCTTGCTTGGTACGCCCTCCAACGCATCACGCAGCGTTCGTGCGATCACGTTGCTAGGCTTGTAGACGTTGCGCAGACGATGCGCTTCGTCGAGCACGACGAGATCCCACGCAATGCGCTTGATGTCATCGGCCTTAGCACGGGCGAAGGGGTAGGAACAGATGATCGGTGCCGTGGCATCGAACGGGCTCTGGTTGCCCTGTTTCCTGGCCGCGTTGTAGTTCCTCGACTCGAGGATGATGGGTTCGAGGCCGAACTTGTCGAGCAGCTCCTGGTGCCACTGCTTGCGCAGGTTCGCCGGGACGATGATCAGAATTCGCCTTCGGCGCTCGGCCCAGCGCTGTGAGATTACCAAGCCTGCCTCGATGGTCTTGCCGAGACCCACTTCGTCGGCCAGGATCACCCCCTTTGAGAGTGGGTTCTGGCACGCGAACAGTGCCGCTTCAACTTGGTGTGGGTTGAGGTCTACCTGCGCATCGACCAACGTCGAAGCGAGCGACTCGATGGAGCCGCTGGCTGCCCGCCGTTGGAGAAGCCATGCCCAATACTGGCGCTGATGGAGGGTAAGGCTTACGGAACGCACTGCCTATTCAATTGGTTGCTTACGAGTGCTGGCCTCCGAATTGTCGCCTGTTCGCTCTGGTGAGCGCGAAGGGCGCGGGCTGCGCACCAGTGGATAGGTTGCGATCCGCCATCCGCATCGACCCGGCCACCGACTCCCGGCACGCGCCGGGATCACGGGTTACGCGCTCGCTCTGATTCGTCCGAGAAAGGCCCGTGCCGAAGTCGCTACTCAGGTCTGGCAATGCGCCGAACAGGTCCTTGTACGGCACGGACACGCTGCGCAACACCACCGGCGCCAGCACGACCCAGCCAAGCCCGAACGCGATCGCCGCGACGATCGCCGCGGCGATCGCCGCGATGAACCCCGATCAACTGATCCCGATGCATTGCCCGGTCGAGGCCTTCATCGCCAACGCGATGCAGGAGATGCCGGCCAAGGTGCTGTGTCCGTCGATCGGCACGCGCCTGCTGTATGTCTGAAGCGAATCCGCCCCGGCGCGGGCCCGACCCAAAGCCCGACAGGCTCCTAGCCCGTGTAGCTGATGACCAGATCGCCAACGCCGTCGACATGGCCCTCGAGTTTGTCGCCCGGCTTGATCGGCCCCACGCCGGCCGGCGTGCCAGTAAATATCAGGTCGCCGGGCTGCAGCGTGATCAAGTGCGAGAGGTAGGAAATCTGCTCCGGAACATTCCAGATCTGCATCGCCAGGTCACCGCTTTGCTTGACCTGGCCGTTCACCTTGAGCGTGATCGCGCCCTTCGCCGGGTGGCCGATCTTGCTCGCCGGGTGCAGCGCAGTGACGGGCGCCGATTCGTCGAAACTCTTGCCCATCTCCCAAGGCCGGCCCTGCTTCTTCGCTTCGCCTTGAATATCGCGGCGCGTCATGTCCAGGCCGACGCCGTAGCCCCAGACATGGCTCAGCGCCTTGTCCACAGCGATGTTCTTGCCGCCCTTGCCGATCGCGACGACGAGTTCGATTTCATGGTGCAGGTCTTTCGTCGCCACCGGGTATGACAGCGAGGCGTTGTTCTGCACGATCGAGTTCGCCGGCTTCATGAAGAAGAACGGCGCCTCGCGGTCCGGGTCATGGCCCATTTCGCGCGCGTGGTCGGCGTAGTTGCGCCCGACGCAGTAGATGCGCCCGACGGGAAATCGTTTGTCGCTGCCGGTGACCGGCAGCGAGGGTTGGGGTCCGATGTCGATGACGTAGTTGCTCATGCTGTCTTTCGTGGGTTGTGGCGTGGGGAATGGTGTGGGGAATGGCGTGGGGAATGGCGTCGGTGACTGCGCGGACCCTGGCGCCGGCGACTTCGCCTGCGGATCAGTCGAGCTTGATGCCGATGGCCTTGGTGATACCCACGTACTTGGCGACCTGGCCGCGCAGCATTTCGCGAAACTCCTCGGGCGACTTGCTGGCGATGGGTTCGGCGCCGTTCGCGTCCATCGCCGCCTTGAATTCCGGCGTGGCGACGATCGACGAGATTTCCTTGTGCAGCCGCTCGACCACGGCTTTGGGCATGTTGGCCGGGCCCATGATGCCGAGCCACAGCGCCGCTTCGAAGCCCGGGTAGCCTTGTTCGGCGACGGTTGGAACATCGGGCAAGGCCGGCGAGCGCGCGGCACTGCCCACCGCGAGCGGGCGCACTTTGCCCGCCTTCGTGTTTTGCAGCAGCGCCGGCATCGAGCCGAACACGGCCTGGACTTCACCGCCGACGATCGCCAGATCGGCCGGAGCGTTGCCCTTGTACGGGATGTGAACCAGGTCGATCTTGGCGGCGTCCTTGAACATCTCCATTGCCAGGTGCGTCGCCGTGCCGTTGCCCGCGGAGGCGTAGTTCATCTTGCCGGGCTGGGACTTGGCGAGAGCCACGAACTCAGCCAGGTTGCTTGCCTTCACCTGGGGATTGACGACGAGCAGGTACGGCGTGATCGCGACGAGTGAAATGTGCGTGAAGTCGGCGACCGGGTCGTAAGGCAGTTTCGTATACGCGCCGGGCGCAATCGCGTGCGTGCTCGTCGTGCCCAGCGTCAGCGTGTAGCCGTCGGGAGCAGACTTGGCGGCCGCGTCGGCGCCGAGCGTGCCGCCGGCTCCGGCCTTGTTGTCCACATTCACGGTCTGGCCGAGCCGTTCGCTCAGGCGCTGCGCGACGATGCGTCCGACGATGTCGGTCGAGCCGCCTGGCGCGAAGCCGACGATGAGCCTGAGCGGCTTGTCGGGGTAGGAGGCCTGCGCAAACGTGGCGCTCGGCACCAGAATGAAGCCGAGGCTGCAGGCAAGGATTGGAACAAGCGTGACGCGAATTCTCATGGTCAGCCTTTCTGAGTACCCCAATGCCGCCGCCTCGAGGCAACCGCCCCCGGCGGGGATCAAGGAACGTGGCGAAGCCACATTTCCGTGACAGAGCGAGGCGTGATTCTAGGAGCGAGTCGGGCTTTGGGTCGAACGCGGGCCCAACCCAAAGCCCGACAGGTTTCGAGATTGCACGTACCATGCCCACCCCATGCTCATCGAAGAACTGCGACAACGGCTGCGGCGGCTGGGTGCCAACCCCGAGCACGAGCAGCATGTGCTGCGCCGCTGGTCGCAGGCCTTGCCGCAGGACAGTGGCAAGCGCCGCATTCAGGATTTCCTGCCCCAGGCGTTGCGGGTTGCGCTGCCTGCCTTGCTCGACGAATTGGCGGCTTTGGTGCAGCTGCGCAGCGTGCATCCGGCCGCCGACGGCTCGGCGCGCCTGTTGCTTCAACTTGCTGACGGCCAGAGCGTGGAAAGCGTGCTGCTGCCGCGCGACGGCCTGTGCGTCTCGACCCAAGTCGGTTGCGCCGTGGGCTGCGTGTTCTGCATGACGGGGCGCAGCGGTCTGCTGCGTCAACTCGGCAGCGCCGAGATCGTGGCGCAGGTGGTGCTCGCGCGCCAGCGCGCGAATGTGCGCAAGGTCGTGTTCATGGGGATGGGCGAGCCCGCACACAACCTGGACAACGTCTGCGAAGCGATCGACCTGCTCGGCACTCACGCCGAGATCGGCCACAAGAACCTGGTGTTCTCCACGGTTGGCGATGTGCGTGTGTTCGAGCGTCTGGC
>Ga0315273_10014905_pt1 | contig 10034 bp, 8 predicted proteins | sample YL17G02_0_MG_FD_205753 | JGI IMG/M metagenome (GOLD analysis project Ga0315273, IMG submission 205753) | Sediment microbial communities from Yellowstone Lake, YNP, Wyoming, USA - YL17G02_0 | ecosystem: Environmental > Aquatic > Freshwater > Lake > Sediment | place: USA: Wyoming | collected... | reverse complement strand
CGGGCGAAATCGAACGCCTGGGCGGGACGCGCACCATCCGCGTGGACGCGCAGATCGTCGCCGCGACGAACAAGAACCTTCCCGAGGAGATCAAGGCGGGCCGCTTCCGCGAGGATCTCTTCTATCGTTTGAACGTCGTTCCGATCCACGTCCAGCCGCTGCGGGCGCGCCGCGAGGACATCCCTGTCTTGGTGGAACACTTCGTGGCGCGGTTCGGGGCCGAGCACGGACGCCGCATGCGCCGGATCTCGCCGGGGGCGGTGGAGCGGCTTCAGGAGTACTCGTGGCCGGGCAACATTCGCGAGCTCAAGAATCTGATCGAACGCCTCCTGATCATGACCGACGGCGATACGATCGATTTGCGCGACGTGGACGCGGTTCTGCCGCCGGATGTGGACCGCGAGCCTGCGAGCGAGATCCGCACGGCCAGGGATCGCGCGGAGCGCGAGACGATTCTGGCGACGCTCAGGCAGTGCTCCTGGAACGTGACGGAGGCGGCGAAACGGCTGGGAATGGATCGCGGCTACCTCCACCGAAAGATCAAACGGTACGGTTTGGTGCGCGATGCCTCGGCCACCTAGCTCGCCGCGCGTCGGCGTCGGCGTCGGCTGGGTTGCGCTCCTTCTCGCCACGCTCGCATCGTTCTCGCTTCCGCCGTTCGCCCCACCGTGCGCCCGGGGGGCGAGCGTTCCCCCCGATTCCAGCGCTCCGGTGCTGGCGCCCGACTCCGTCTACGCGCGACCCGTAGCGCCCGCACCCAGCGCGCGGATCGCCGAGTGGGAGACGCTCGACACGGGACTGCCGGAGGAAGTGCGGCTTCGCCCGATCGGCAGGCTCAGGATGAACCGGGTGGATGGAGTCGCGCTCACCGTCGGCGGCGCGTTTCAGACGGCGCGAAGCCCCGCCCCGGCCCTGTTTGCGCAGGTGACGGCAACGACCGAGCGGAAGAGCGGCTTGCTGGCCGAGGCCGGCTTTGAATTGCCCATCGGCGACCGCCCGTGGCTCCAGATCGGAGCTACCGCGCGAAAGGGGACGGCATCCGAGGACGAGTGGATCGTCGCCGAGCTGGAGAACACTCTGTTCGCGCTCTTCGCGCGGACCGACTACCGCGACTACTACGATGCGCGGGGAGCGCACGGGTATCTGGTCTGGAACCCGGGATCGGACGTGTCGCTCCGCGCTGACGCGCGCTTCGAGACGCAGAAGTCGCTTCCCGCCGCGGATGTATTCTCCCTCTTCGGCAAGCACGACGAATTCCGCCCGAATCCCGCGATCCAGGACGGGGACGAACAGGCTCTTGCCGTCACCTGCCGACTCGGACCCGAAGCGCTGCCCCAGCGGGGCGGCACGCACGGGGAGCTGACCTACGAGCGGTCGGGCGATCCTTTGGACGGAGACTTCGAGTACGGAAGGCTTCGCGCCGTCGCGCGGAGCAGGTTTCGCATCTCCCCCACCCAGTCCGCCCGCGTGCGCGTGGTCGCCGGCTCGACGCGAAGCGGCGTACTCCCAAGCCAGAAGGTCTGGGATGTGGGAGGCATCGGCACCCTGCGCGGCCACGACTACAAGATCTACTCGGGAGATCAGTTCTTCGTCGCGACGGCGGAGCATCAGATCCGCGCCCATAAGAACGTATATCCGTTCTGGTTCGTGGACTGCGGCGGCGCCTGGTTCGGCCGCGGCAATCTGAGCCGCCAGCAGCCCGCCGTGGATGGCGGGCTGGGTGTTCGGCTCGGGGAGGACTGGGCTTCACTCACGATCGCGAAGGACCTGAGGCACTCGGCCTCGAAGCTCCTCGTCGGCGTGCGAATCATGGGAACCTTCTGAGTGCGCGGCGCGCGACCCCGGACAAGATACGGCGGCCCCGCCTTCGGTGCGGCGCTTCTGCTCGCGTGCGCCCTGCTTGCGTTTCCGCGCCCGGCGCGGGCGGGCAACGATCTGGGCCTGGTCGTCGGCCAAGTCGAGATCGTCGGAAGCGCGGTCTGCGTTTCGTACAGCGCCGCCACACCCTTCACACCACGCCTGGAAGAGACTCTCCAGAACGGCATGCCGGCCACGGTCACCTACGAAGTGGGACTCTGGAAACGGCGGCCCCTCTGGTTCGATAAGCCGGCCCTGGCCATCCGGAGCGAGCGGCAGGTCGTCTACGACCCGTGGTCCAAGGCGTTCCGCGTACGGTCGGGGACCGCCCCCGTGGTGAACCGCTCGTTCGCGACGCTCGATTCGCTGCGGCAGTCGCTCTTCACGGTCAGCCGGTTGCCTCTCCTCGGGATCGCCGCGCTCGACTCGATGTCCGTCTACTACGTTTCTGTGCGGACGACGATTCGGCCGGTTTCACCGGAGGACTTGAGCCAGATCGAGGATTGGCTGTCCGGCGAGGGGGGGACTTCGGGGGAGCAGCACACGGGAATCGCCGAGTATCTTCTGGGGTTGACGGCGAACTTGTCGGGATTGGGAGATCGGACGGCAATCGCGAAGAGCGAGGCGTTCAAGCCCTCGCTCCTCGCAATGCCGCGCTGACGGGACGCTCTACGGAGCGTCCGATGTGCCGCCTTCCTGGGGCTTGGCTCCCGGCGGGTCCGGCGTCTGCGGAGCCGGCGGGACCGGAGGAACCGTGGAAGGTGGAGGAGGCCAACCGGCGCCCATGCCCGCGGCGCCCGCCGCCGCGTCGGGTCCCTTGATGATCGTGACGGTGAACCGGGTCAGAATCATCGCGCCGAGTCCGGCCGTGGTCAGCACGAACGCCAGGAGCCCGGAGGCGATCCCGAAGGCGATCCCGATCGGCATCAGGAAGACGACGCCCAGGAAACCGCACAGCTCACCGAGGGCGTGGAGCCCCATGATCAGCAGGACCCCGAAGAAGATCGCCTTGAAGGGCGAGACCGAGCCGGCGCCGTAGCGCCCAAGGAGACGCCGCCCGAGATACATGGCGCCGTTCAGATAGCCGACGAACGTGGCGACGATGATTCCCAGGACCACTCCGATGATCGCGAAGACGAGCGCGATCGCGAGCAGGATCGCAATCGGAATGCCGATGAGCGTGATGCAGAGCAGCACAACCGCCACCACACCCACGACCACGAGCACGGGAATGGAGATGATCATCCCCATCCAGGCGACAAGGCCCCACAGGAACGACCGACCCATCTGATGCCCCATCCGTTCGGCCGCGTGCGCCATCCGCTCCTTGAAGAGAAGCAGGCAGAGCCAGGCGAAGAGGAGCGTGAGCACGAACTGGATGAGCAGCCCGATGACTCCCGCGACCGCGCCGAATCCCATGAGCCCCAGGAGCGGCAGGAATCCGCGCGCATGCTCGCCATGGAGCGGCCACCCGCCCACCGAGACGTCGCTCCCGCCGACTTTGGCGCTGTCGCCCGTGCTGGTCACGCCGCCGATGCTCGTGGCGTCCCCTTCGACGACGCCGCCGTCCTTGAGGGAGACGCTGCCGCCCACCGCGACGCAATCCCCCTTCACGCGGCCGCGCACCGTGACCGACCCGCCGATGGCCACGACGTCACCGTCGATCACCTTGCCGGCCGGAATCTCGATGTCCTGTCCGAATCGGACGAGATCGTTCGAATTCGCGTCGGAGACGTCGGGCGGTTCCGGCGCGTCGGGAGCCTCGGGAATATCGGGCACGTCGACGATCTTCGCGGTGCCGCTTCGCTTCCCCGCCACGGCATCGGAGCCCGTCGTCTTCGTTTCGACGCGGACCTTCACCGTCTTGCCCCCCACCGTCTTGGTCTCTTCGACCACGCGGACCGTGAACCCCTCTTCGTCGGCCTTGGTCGCGCTGTCGGCCGCGGCCTTCGAGAGGGTCTTCCCAGACGTCTGCCCGAACGCGTCATGGAACGGCAGGAGCAGCGTGGCAAAGAACAACCCGAGCGTCAGGATGTTCGCCAGCGTGGTGTCCGGCTTGGTCCGCGCCCGTGTGTTAGAGCGACAGGCAAACATGGCCGACACTCCCTTCGTGGCTGCGGGATGGTCGCAACATCATGTAGAGCGCGAATCCCAGGGTGATGAGCAAGGCGCCTGCCACCTGCGCCTCCGGCGTCCGGAGGGTCACAAGGGCGACGCGGGGGACGGATTTCAACGACTGCGCCGCGAACCATATCTGGCGCGCGGTCGGTTCGTAGAATGTTACCTCGGCCGCGAGCCACTTGGAGAATCCCGTCAGAGACTGGATCGTCACGTCCAGGCCCGACAGCGCCCAGTTCGACCGCCCGAGCAGATGGGCCCCACCCAGGAGGCGCGGCAGGTAGGCCAGAAGCGCCACCGTGAGCGCGAAGGAAGCCGCCGCCAACCCGGCGCCGAAACGCTGCCAGCCGGTGGAGAGGACGCGCCGCGATCTCCGCATCTCGCGCATCTCGCGCATCTCGCGCATCTCGCGCAGGACCCGCTGCTCGAGGTCGATCGGCGCCATCAGCAGCGGCATCGCGCGAAGCTGCGCGGCCAGCGCCCGGTAGTCGTCCGCCGCCGCCGCGCAACGTGCGCACGACGTCACGTGCCGCTCGATCACTCGCGCGACGGAAGGAGTGAGGGCGCCGTCCAGATACGCGATCAACTCGCGCTCGCAGGCCTCACAGGTCAGGTTCTCTTTCACGATTTCGTCCCTCTCGCTGTCAATTTGCGTCTCAGAATCTCGTGCGCCCGATGGAGCCTCACCTTCACGGTGCCCAGTGGGACGCTCAACGTCTCCGCGATCTCCTCGTACGCCAGATCTTCCCGGTATCTCAGATACAGGATCGCCTGGTAATGCTCGGGCATCTCCCGCACCAGAGCGTCGAATCGCTCCGCCGATTGCCCCAACTTGAGGCGGGCATCCGGCCCCGGGCCGGGCTCCACGGCCTCCGGAAGCGGCCCCTCGTCCTCGTCGAAGAAGTCCCCGATCGGCACCGGCCGATGTTTCCGCCGCCGGAGCGAATCGAGCGCCAGGTTGGCCGCGATCTTGAACATCCAGGTTTTGAGCGGCCGTTCCGGGTCGTAGGTATGGAGCGACCGGAGTACCCGGATGAAGGTCTCCTGGGCCACCTCGGCGGCATCGTCGGGATTTCCGGTGATCCGCCACGCCAGGTTCACGACCGGCGTCTGGTACTTCCTCACCAGTTCCCGGTACGCTCGCTCCTCGCGAGCGAGGCATCTCCGGACCAACTCCCGTTCGTCGGACGCCAACTGCAGCCCTCGATCCTGGCTGGCCCTTCGTCTCCCCTACGATTCAGGGAGGTGGAAAGTTTCGTGGGTTTCCCCGCCCCGGGCCGCCGGCCGCCTGGGCAGGACGCGGGGATTGTGGGCCTGGGCGCGGAACCTAGTCGCCCAATTCGTGCTCCGTCAAGGGTTTTCCCTTGACGAGCCCACACCTTCGATTCTAGCGTCGGACCCTGTCATGACCGAGATCGAATCGATATTCGCCAGAGAGATCCTGGACTCTCGGGGCACACCGACCATCGAGGTGGAGGTCGCCCTCCGCGGCGGTTCGCTGGGCCGCGCCGCCGTTCCGTCGGGCGCTTCCACGGGCACACGCGAAGCGCTCGAGCTTCGGGACGCCGATCCCAAGCGCTACCTGGGCAAGGGTGTCTCCCGCGCGGTCGCGAACGTGAACGAGACGATCGCGGAGCATCTGATCGGCGAGGACGCGATCGACCAGACGTATATCGATCATCTGCTGATCGAGCTGGACGGCACCCCGAACAAGAAGAACCTGGGCGCGAACGCCACGCTCGGCGTCTCGATCGCCTGCGCCAAGGCCGCTGCCGACGCACACGGGCTGCCGCTCTACCGCTACCTCGGCGGCGCCAACGCGAAAACGCTGCCCGTGCCGCTCATGAACGTCGTGAACGGCGGCGCCCACGCGGACAACAATCTCGACATTCAGGAATTCATGATCGTTCCTCTGGGCGCGCCCTCCTTCTGCGAGGCGCTCCGCATGGGCTCGGAGGTGTTCCACACGCTGAAGAAGCTGTTGCGCGAGAAGAACCTCATCACGGCGGTCGGCGACGAGGGGGGATTCGCTCCCAACCTCGGCAAGAACGCCGACGCGCTGGAGTTCCTGGTCCGCGCGATCGAGAAGGCGGGGTACAGGCCGGGCGAGGATGTATCCCTTGCCATCGACGTCGCCGCGTCCGAGATCTTCGAAGATGGCTCCTATCGCCTGGACGGGAAGAAGGGCCTGGACGCCGCCGAGATGACGGCGTATTACCGCGGCCTCTGCGAGCGGTTCCCCATCGTCTCCATCGAGGACGGACTCGCGGAGGGCGATTGGGAAGGCTGGAGACACCTCACGCTCACGCTGGGCAACGAAACGCAGCTCGTCGCGGATGATATTTTCGTGACCAACCCGGAAATCATCCGCCGCGGGATTCAGGAAGGCATCGCGAACTCGATCCTCATCAAGCTGAACCAGATCGGAACAGTGACCGAGACCATGAACGCGATCGAGATGGCGCACCGAGCGGGGTACACGACGGTCATCTCGCATCGCTCGGGCGAGACCGAGGACACGACCATCGCCGACCTGGCGGTCGCGGTGAACGCGGGCCAGATCAAGACCGGGTCGCTGTCGCGCAGCGATCGCATCGCAAAGTACAACCAGCTCCTCCGGATCGAGGAACAGCTGGCCGACTCCGCTCGTTATCCGGGCGCAACCGCCTTCCGCCGCGCGACGGGCGGACAGAGAGGGCCGGCCGGCGCGCGATGACGGACCTCGGGGTGGATCCCAGGCCATGATGCGCTCGCCGTACCAGACGCCGAAGGATCCTCCGGCACAGCGATTTCTCAGGCTTCCGCCCCGTCAGAAGAGCCGCAAGCAAAAGGTGCTCGCCTTAGGCGCGGGCCTTCTCCTCGCGTTCCTGGCCTACTCGATCGTGGGCACCGATAGCGGCCTGGTCCGGATCCGCTCCTTGGAGCACGAGACCCGCGAGCTGGCGCGGCGCAAGGCCAGCCTCGAAGCGCGAGCCGCCCAGGCGGAGATGACGCGCAAGAAGTCCGTGCGCGACCCGCTGGTGGACGAACGAGTGGCGCGCGAACGGTTTCACATGGTCAAGAAGAACGAACTAATCTACCGGTACGAAGCGGAGGAGGACTCGACGAGATAGGCCTTTACAAATGCCCCATCCTGCGACAAGATTCCGTCGCGGGGTGGAGCAGCCTGGTAGCTCGTCGGGCTCATAACCCGAAGGTCAGAGGTTCAAATCCTCTCCCCGCAACCAATTAAGGCTCAAGGGGCTCGGACGCGACATCCGAGCCCCTTTTCTTTGCCCGGGCGGAAGAGGCCGATGCGCCGGGGCTACTTGGCCCCTCCGACCTCATTCAGATAGGCCGACACTGCGGCTCCCTCCCGCTCGCGAAGCCCGACGCAATCGTTCACCTGGTCCGCGACCTTGGCCAGCTCCTTCTCCGTGCCGGCGACCGAGTGCGATGCCTCGGCGAAGAATTTCCTGGCCGCCTCGAGTCGCCCGCTGGAGCACCCACCCGCGAAGGCCGGCATGTACACGACGAACATCGGCGGAATCCGCGACGCGATCGCCTCGTAGTTCTCCGTCATCCACCGGAACGGCAGTTCCTCGTACTGGAACGCCCGCGCCAGGGTGCCGGGAATCGTGAACATCTCCTGCGGACGAAGCGGCCCCCCCAGCGCGTACTGGAGCGACTGCTCCACGATCTTCGGATCGCGGAAGTAGCCCAGCGCGCCCAGGTACCGCGCCCGTTCCGCCGGGATCTGGGCCGCCTCGAAGCGGCGCTTGTAGTCCTCGTACATCGCTTGGTCGCCGCGAATCGCCGAGAGGTTGATCGCCACGCCGCCGAGGGACGGATCGACCGAGGCGGGATCCTTGAAGTATTCCCTCGCGAGCGAATCGGCGAAGTCGAGAACCCGGGGATCGTTCCCGTCATCGCCGAGCATGCGAATCAGGGTCGGGCGCACGAGAGACACGCCGTCGTCTTCGGAGGCGCGCTTGGTGAGTCCGAGCCTCTGGAGCGACGGCCCCAGCGTCTGGCGAACGTAGCGCGCGTAGGGGACCGCCAGATCGGGCGTGATGAAGGACGACCGCACGACTTCGATCCCATCCAGCACCGCGGAGAGGACCTCCGGTCTCGGATCGCTCGCGAAGCGGGCCAGGAGCCGCATGTAATCGTCTCCATGCGCGTACCCCGCCGAGAGGAGAGCCTTGAGATTGCCGAGGAGTCCGACGCGCTCGCGCGGGGTCATCACGTCGGTCGCGTTCTCGGCGAGCTGGAACATCATCTGGGGCGAGAGGCTCCAGCGGTAGTAGCCGGCCTCGCCGGCGTTCGGATGAATCCAGGCGGGCGCCCGCGTGCCTTCGAGCGCGACCGTCGTGTCGGGCCCGGCCAGGAAGACGAATTGAGTGCGCGTCTTCGTGCCGTCCGAGTACTTGAGGCCGATCGGCACACGCCACTGCCGCTCGCCCTGCGCCGCGACCCCGAAATTTAGGAATCGCTTCTGGGTCAGCCTGACCCTTCCGTCCGCGAGCACGTCGGCGGTCACGAGGGGCATTCCGCCCTGGTCGAGAAACGTGCCCATCGCCGCCCCCACGTCCTTGCCCGACGCTCTGGCGAGGGCGTCCCAGAGATCGGCGCCGACCGCGTTCCCGTTCTTGTGCGCCGCGAGATAGTCGAGCACGCCCTTGCGGAACACCTCGGGCCCGAGCCAGCTCTCGAACATGCCGAGCACGGACTGGCCCTTCTGATAGGCGAGTTCGTCGGCGGCCTGCAGTAGATTGTCCAGCGCGCTGACGGGCTGGCGGATCGCGCGCGTCGAGAGCCGGGAGTCGGTCTCCATGGCTCCCTGGGTCGCGCGCAATTCGCGGATACCGGTGTTGTACTCGGGGTAGACCTCGTCGGTAATCTTGTCTCCCATCCACTGGGCGAAGGATTCGTTCAGCCAGAGATCGTCCCACCACTCCATCGTCACGAGGTCCCCAAACCACATGTGGGCCATCTCGTGCGCCATGAACATCGCGAGGATGGAGCGCTGGCCCGCGCTGCCGGTCTTCGGATCGAAGAGCAGAACCTCGTCGCGGAACGTGATCGCGCCGGCGTTTTCCATCGCGCCCGGCCAGAACTCGGGCACGGCGATCAGATCCAGCTTCTCGTAGGGATAGCGGCTCCGGAAGTAGCGCTCCAGAGCGGAGAGGATCGGCGGCGCCATTGTCGCGGCCTCGTGGGCCAGCCCGGAGGCGCCCTTCACGGTGACGATCCTGCCCGGGACCGACATGCCGGCGATCGGCGCGAACTCGAACGGGCCCGTCGCGATCGCGAGCAGATAGGAGGAGAGCGGCGGCGTGCGCCGGAAGACAACCGTCTTGGTGGCCACTCCCTCCACGGTCTTCTCGATCGGCGTGTTCGATACCGCCTCGTGCCCCATGGGCACGACGAGCGTCATCTGATAGGGGATCTTGAACGAGGGTTCGTCCCAGCACGGAAACGATTTTCGGGCGTCATCCGACTCGAATTGGCTGAACGTGTAGCCGTGCCCTTCGACCTCGACGCGGTAGAGACCCTGCGCGCGCGTGTTCAGCCGGTTCGAGAATTCGATGTCCAGGGTGTAAACGCCCGGCGAGAGCGGCACCCTGTTGGCGACCGTGATCATCGTCGGGCCGGCGGGCCGAAAGCTCGCCGGGAGAAACCCTTTCGTGTTGCGCAGGGTCAGGCGCTTGACCGTCAGCCCCTCGGAATGCAGCTGAAATGTATCGACCGCCGTCTTGACCGCAAGCTGGATACGCACCGATCCGGTGTAGTCCGTCGTATCCGCATCGAGGTTCAGCGTGATGGCTTCGAACGTCGGCAGGACGTCCCGACGCAATCGGCCCGAGCCCGAAGCAAGCACGTCGGTCGCGAGAGCGGTGACCGCCAGGGCGAGGGTGAGGAGAGCGACCGCAACCGATGTGGGACGCTGATGCATGGAGCCTCCTTCGAGGAATTGGATCGGACCGGCAGTCGTTTCCATCTACGCGGCCGGCCTGGAATTGGATTCGCCTGGATTGTGTCTATGGGGGGGCCGAGCCGCAAGGTACCATGGAGGT
>Ga0315273_10014904_pt1 | contig 10034 bp, 9 predicted proteins | sample YL17G02_0_MG_FD_205753 | JGI IMG/M metagenome (GOLD analysis project Ga0315273, IMG submission 205753) | Sediment microbial communities from Yellowstone Lake, YNP, Wyoming, USA - YL17G02_0 | ecosystem: Environmental > Aquatic > Freshwater > Lake > Sediment | place: USA: Wyoming | collected... | reverse complement strand
TCGGCGGCACCGCCGTCGGCTCGGGCCTCAACACCCATCCGGAGTTCGCGGCACGCGTGCGCGAATACCTCTCCCGGGAGACCGGCCTGACGGTCTCGGCGCCGGCGGACCACTTCGAGTCACAGGCGGCTCGCGACGGCCTCGTCGAGGCGTCGGGCGCGCTCAAGGTCGTGGCCGTCTCGCTGACCAAGATCGCGAACGACCTTCGCTTCCTCGGCTCGGGCCCTCGTGCGGGGCTGGCAGAGATCTTCCTGCCGGAGCTGCAGAAGGGCTCGTCGATCATGCCCGGCAAGGTCAACCCGGTGATCCCCGAGGTCGTGACCCAGGTGTCGGCACAGGTGATCGGCAACGACATGGCAATCACGATCGGCGGCATGAACGGCCACTTCGAGCTCAACGTCTACATCCCGCTGATGGCGCGGAACCTGCTGCAGTCGATCTCGCTGCTCGCGAGCGCCTCCCGGCTCTTCGCCGAGAAGTGCATCGACGGGATCGGGGCGAACCGGGAGCAGTGCGAGAGCTACGCGGAGCTGACGCTCTCGGCCGCAACCGCGTTGAACCCGTTCATCGGCTACGACAGGGCGTCAGAGATCGTGAAGGCGGCTTCGGCGAGCGGGCGCTCGCTGCGCGAGGTCGCGCTCGAGGCCGGCGTGGAGGCAAGCGTGCTCGACGAGGCGCTCGACTACCACAAGATGGCCAAGCCGCACGGCTGAGCATCTTCGCCCCCGGGGTCCTGCTCGGCGGGACGATGAAACACCCGGGACCCGCGGCCGGCGTCGTGCGAACTTCGCGATCGAAACGGGTATCCGTCAAGGTCCGGCACATTTTCCCCATGGTTGCAGGGCAATTGCGGGGCGGCCTGGAAATTGACGACGTGCGCACGAACGTGATAGGACTACCCGGGCGCAGCTGGTCGGCGCCGTGAACTGGGCAAGAAAAGGGGAGACAGCATGAGAGCTCGTATGATCCCGGTCGGGATCGTGATGATCGTGTCCGCGGTCGGGCTGCTGGCGGTCGCCGCACCGGCCCTCGCGGGAACCCGGCTGGTTCCAGCCGGTGGCACGACGTCCATCAGGAACGGCGTGACGGGTGCGGACGGGCTGGCGCAGCCCGAAGTGAGGCCTCATCACAACCAGCCGTCATCCGGCCAATCGGCCGGCAACGTCGCGAACCGGCCTCGGCCCGGCTACAAGAATGGCAAGTTCCCGCCCAAGCCGCTCGCGGCGCCGAACGTGGCCTCGAGCGCAGTCGCGGGAGCGAACCCCGAGCTGAGCCTCAGCTTCCTGGGTCTGAACCACCGCAACCAACGGCTTGCGAACGGTGGCAACCAGTTCTCGCTCGAGCCGCCCGATCAGGCGCTCTGCGTCGGCAACGGCTACACGGTCGAGGTGGTCAACAGCGTCCTTCGCGTCTGGAGCACCTCCGGGACGCCGCTGACGGGCGTGCAGGACCTGAACACGTTCTACGGCTACCCCGCGCAGATCAACCGCACCACGCGGAAATTTGGCTCCGACGTGATTGATCCAGTCTGCTACTACGACCCCGAGAACCAGCGGTTCGTCGTCGCGATCACGACGCTCGGTCTGGATCCCGACACCGCCGACCTCACCGGCAAGAACACGATCGACGTCGCGGTCAGCAATACCGGGGACCCGACCGGAGTCTGGACCGTCTACAAGATCCCGGCGCAGAACGACGGCACCGACGGAACACCGAACCATCACTGCACGACCGACGGCGCGACGCCCGGGCCGTGCTTCCAGGACTACCCGCACATCGGGGCGGACAAGAACGGCGTCTACATCACGACCAACGAGTACGACCTGTTCGGCCCGAGCTACAGCGCGGCGCAGATCTTCGCGTTCTCCAAGGCTCAACTTGCGGCGCACCCGGCGTCTATTGCCGTCACTCTGGTCGAGAACCTCAACGTCGACGGCTCGCCCGGCTTCACGGTCTGGCCGGCGATCTCCAACGCAGGGGACTACGCGAGCGATAGGGGAGGCACCGAGTACTTCCTCAGCACGATCGCGGGCGACGGCTCCGAGACAGGCAATCCGACGGGAACGGCCCGCCGGATCGGCCTCTGGGCGCTCACGAATACGTCGTCGCTCAACACGGCGACACCCGCCGTCGGGATCACGAGCCGGCTGATCAACAGCCAGAACTACGTGTACCCGCCGCTGTCGAATCAGAAGCCGGGCGACACTCCGCTCGGCGACTGCCTGAACGACAACGCCGGAACGTTCTTCGGCTTGAACTGCTGGTTCGCGTTGTTCTTCGATCCGCCGGCGACGTGGCAGCCGGAGGTCGAGTCGACGCCCGACTCGGGCGACACCCGGATGCAGCAGGTGTGGTACGCGAACGGGATGTTGTGGGGTGCGAACGGCACCGGTGTGAACGTCGGTGGCCAGGTCAAGGCCGGCATTGCGTGGTACGCCGTCAGCCCGAAGATCAACGGTGCCGGGAAGGTCGAGGGTCAGGTGAAGAACCAGGGGTATCTCGCCCTGGCGAACAACAACCTGACCTACCCCGCCATCGCGATGGGTGCGAACGGGAAGGGCGCCATTGCGTTCTCCATCATGGGAGCGGACTTCTACCCGAGCGCGGGTTACGCAACCATCGACAGCAACGGGTCTGTGGGCCCGGTGCACGTTGCCGCCGCGGGCCTCGGTCCGGATGACGGGTTCACGAGCTACAAGGCGTTCGTCGGCGACCCGCCGCGCACCCGCTGGGGTGACTACGGCGCAGCCGTGACGGACGGCAGCTCGATCTGGATCGCCTCCGAGTACATCGCGCAGACGTGCGACCTGGACGAGTACCTCTTCGGAGGGCCGATCGGGTCGTGCGGCGGCACGCGCACGTCGCTCGCCAACTGGGCCACGAGGGTGAGCAAGCTCACCCCGTAGCCCGCTCGAGCACCTGGCAACACGGGTGGGGACGGCGCAAGCCGTCCCCACCCTGTTTGGTGCTGCGTGGCTGCGTTCCCAGGCCTCAGTACGCGACGACGCCGAGACCGGTGTCGGCCGCGTGCTTCTGCTCGTCGGCGCGGTAGCTCGAGCGCACGAGCGGGCCGGCGAAGACCGAGCCGAAGCCGAGCGCCTCGCCCTGCTCGCGCAGCCAGCGGAACTCGTCGGGGTGCACCCAGCGGTCGATCTCGACGTGCCTGCTCGAGGGCTGGAGGTACTGGCCGATCGTGACGACGTCGACGCCGACGGCCCGCAGCTCGCGCATCGTCTCGACCATCTCGTCGTTCGTCTCGCCGAGGCCGGCGATGAGGCCCGTCTTCGTCAGCACCGGGTAGTCGGCGACCTCCTTGGCGCGGCGCAGGAGCCAGAGCGCGCCGTCGTAGCTCGCCTTGGCGCCGCGCATACGCCGGTGGAGGCGGCGGACGGTCTCGATGTTGTGGCTGAAGACCTCCGGGCGTGCTTCGAGCACGGTCGCGAGAGCCCGTTCTTCGTCGCCGAGGAAGTCGGGCGTAAGCAATTCCACGGAGCAGCCCGGCAGCTTCGCCTTCAGCGCCCGCGTGACGGCGGCGAACTGGCCCGCGCCCCTGTCCTCGACGTCGTCGCGGTCGACCGAGGTGACGACGACGTGCTTGAGCCCCATCTGCGCGGCCGCCTGTGCGAGGCGCAGCGGCTCGAGCGGGTCGGGTGCGCCCTCCGGCTTGCCCGAGTTGACGTAGCAGTAGCGGCAGGCGCGGGTGCACGTGTCGCCGAGGATCTGGAACGTCGCCGTGCCCTTGCCCCAGCACTCGGCGATGTTCGGGCAGCGGGCCTCCTCGCAGACGGTGTTCAGGCTGGCGCCGTGGATCAGCTTCTTGACGTCGAAATAGCGGCCGTCGGGGCTCGGCGCGCGCACCTTCATCCACTCGGGGCGGCGGGGCCGGTCGGCGACGGGGAGCGAGGTCTCCACGGCTCTCAGTGTACGGCCGCGGTGCGCGGCCCGGTCAGGCGACGAGCATGAACGAGTCGACGTGGAGCGGGCGCACCATGGAGAGTGGCGGCGGTCGAGAGTGGTGATCGTGTCCTGCCCGAGGCGTTCGGCGGTTGCAACCACAGACGCATCGACGAGGCTGAGGGCGAGATCCGAGCACCGGGTGCCGGGTCCGTGCATCGAGCTGCGATGGTCAGCCGGAGATCTCCGGCACAAACCCGGGCACCGCAGTCCAACGCCTGCGAGGCTGAGCAGGGTCGCAGTGGAGTCGAGGCCCGTCGGGCAACGCCGTGGCATGGAGAAACCCCGAAGAGAGGCTGAAGCCTCTCCCCGCCCACGGCACGGATGTCGGTGAGCGAAGCCCCGTCGCCGCGCGAGGCGTCAGCGGGGTGCGAGCTTCTCGTGTACGGGCTGCGCCCAGAGGCCTGGCCCGTCCGCGGCCGGCAGCTCGTCCAGCTCGAGGTCGAAGACCTCGGCGAGCGCTGCGAGCGCTGCCGGCTTCACCTCGTCCAGAGTGAGCGGGCGGCCGAGCTCGCGGACCATCGTCGTGAACTCGGCGTCGTCGAGCCCGCAGGCCGTGATCCACTCCGTGAACGGAGAAGGGTCGAGGTCGACGTTGAGCGCGTAGCCGTGCGTCGTCACCCAGCGCGAGACCCGCACGCCGATCGAGGCGATCTTGCGCGGTCCTCGCGGCCCGGACGGCGGCATCCAGACGCCCGTCAGCCCCTCGATCGTCGTTGCCTCGAGCTCGAAGGCGGCGACCGTTTGCACGATCGCCTGCTCGAGGTCGCGGACGTACTTCCTGACGTCCTTGCCGTGCCGGGTCAGGTCGAGGATCGGGTAACAGACGAGCTGGCCGGGTGCGTGGTAGGTCGACTTGCCGCCGCGGTCGGTCTCGACGAGCTCGACCTCTGCTCCGTCCGGGATGTGCAGTTCCTTCGCCGCCTCGGTGCGCCGGCCCGTCGTGATCACGGGCGGATGCTCGAGGAGCACGATCGTCTCCGGGATCGCCCGCTGCGACACGGCCGCCGCGAGCGAGCGCTGCAGCTCGAGCCCCTCCCGGTACGGGACGAGGCCGGCGTCGAACAGGTAGGCGCCGCTCATGGATGCAGCCTAGCCACTCCGCGGGGAGAGGCTTCAGCCTCTCCCCCGGGTTGTCTCCGCCGCCAACGCTCGAACCCCGGGCAGAGGCTGCAGCCTCTGCCCGGCACCGCTACTCCGCGCTCTCCCAGCCCTCGAGCCGCTCGCGCAGGTCGCGCAGGAATCCGCCGCTGTAGGCGCCGTCGACGAGCCGGTGGTCGTAGGTGAGCGTGATGTTCATCAGCGGCCGGATCGCGATGACGTCCTGGCCGAGCTCGTCCTGTACGACCCACGGCCGCTTCACGAGCGCGTAGGTACCGAGGATCCCGACCTGCGGCTGGCTGATGATCGGGGTGCCGTGGAAGGTGCCGAAGCCGCCCGGGTTCGTGATCGTGAACGTCCCGCCCTGGACATCGTCCGGCAGGAGCTTCTTCGTCCGTGCGCGTATTGCGATATCGGCGATCGCCCGGGCCATCCCGAGCAGGTTGAGGTCCTGCGCATTCCTGATCACCGGCACGATCAGCCCCTTGCCGTCCTCGAGTGCGACGGCGATACCGAGGTTGACCCACGGGCGCGTGACGATCGTCTCGCCGCGGATCTCCGCGTTGACCCACTTGTAGTCCTTCAGCGTCTCCACGGTCGCGTGCGCGATGAACGCCAGGTACGTCGGGTTGACGCCGTACGAGGCCTGGTACTCCTTCTTCAGCCGCTCGCGGGCCGCGACGATCCGCGACATGTCGACCTCGATTGCGCTCGACACATGGGCCGAGGTGTCGAGCGAGCGACGCATGTGCTCCATCACGCCGCGCCGCATCGCCGTCATCGGCTCCTCGACCTCGCCGACCTGGAGGGGTGCGGCGACCGGTGCGGGCGCAGCGGGCTTCGGCGGCGCCGGCGGGGCGGCCGCAGCGGGAGCCGGAGTGGGAACGACAGCAGGTGCGGCCGCAGGGGGCGCCGGTGCCTGAGCGCCGGACTCGATGTAGGCGAGGATGTCCTTCTTCGTCACCCGCCCTCCGGTGCCGGTTCCCGCGACCACGTTCGGGTCGACGCCGTGCTCGGAGGCGATCCGGGCCACCACCGGCGAGACGAACGTGCGACCGTTCCCGGACGCGGCAGGAGGACTGTGTGGCTCGGAGCCACTTGCGGTGACAACAGGCGGCGCCAGGGCGGCAGCCGGTGCCGGCTCCTCGTACGCGACGGGCGCGGGCGGCGGCGCGGCGGCGGGCTCGGCGACTCCGGCCCCGGCGGCGGCGATCACGGCCAGGATTGTCCCGACCTCGACCGTCTCGCCCTCGGCGACGCGAATCTCGGCGACGATGCCCTCGCCGGGGCTCGGAACCTCGGTGTCGACCTTGTCGGTCGAGATCTCGAGCAGCGGCTCGTCCTGGGCGATCGCCTCGCCCGGCTGCTTGAGCCACTTCGTGATCGTTCCCTCCGAGACCGAGACACCCATCTGGGGCATCACCACCTCGATCTGCGTTCCCGTAGCCAAGAGTGATCCTTTCTCGTAGGGGCGAGGCGCGCCTCGCCCGTCAGTCAATAGGCCGCGAGCTCTCGAAGCCCGGCGACGACGTCGTCGACCTGTGGAATGTACGCCCGCTCGAGCGGGGGTGAGAACGGGACGGGCGAGTCCGGCGCTGCGATCCTCTTCACCGGTCCGTCGAGATGCTCGAAGGCCTCCTCGGCGACCGTGGCCGCGATCTCGGCGCCGAAGCCGCCGGTGCGGGTGTCCTCGTGCAGCACGAGCACCTTCGACGTCCGCCGGGCTGCCTCGAGGACGGCCTCGCGGTCCCAGGGGATCAGGGTGCGGAGGTCGAGCACCTCCACCGAGATGCCGTCTGCCTCCACGACCTCGGCTGCCTCCGATGCGGTGTAGACCATTGCGCCCCAGGTCACGACGACGATGTCGTCACCGGGCCGGTGGACGCGGGCCTTGCCGAACGGGGTCGCATAGCGCTCGTCGGGCACCTCGCCCTTGATCCGGCGGTAGAGGTGCTTGTGCTCGAAGAAGAGCACCGGGTTCGCGTCGGCGATCGCGCTCATGAGCAGGCCCTTCGCGTCCTCGGGCGTCGCGGGGCAGACGACCTTGAGCCCGGGAATGTGTGCGAACAGGCTCTCCGGGTTCTGCGAGTGGAAGGGCCCGCCGGAGAAGCCGCCGCCCGAGGGCAGTCGCAGCACGATCGGGATCGGGGTGCCGGCCCGGTAGTGCTGCTTCGCGGCGACCGTGACGAGGTGATCCCAGGCGCACGAGACGAAATCGGCGAACTGCATCTCGGCCACGGGGCGCATGCCCATCAGCGCCGCACCGGTGGCGCCGGCGACGATCGCCGTCTCGGACAGCGGCATGTCGATCACGCGCCACGGGCCGAACTCCTCCTGGAAACCGTCCGTGACCTTGAACGCGCCGCCGTAGACACCGACGTCCTCGCCGAGCACGAACACGCGCTGGTCGTAGCGCATTTCCTGCCGGAGGCCGTCGCTGATCGCCTGGAGGTAGGTCTTCTCGGCCATTACTTGTGGTGGGGGGTCTCGAGCTCTTCGGCCGTGGCGTACACGCCGTCGAGGAGCGTCGCCGGGTCGGGGAGCGGCGACTCCTCGGCGCGCTGGAGCGAGTCGTTGAGCAGCTTCTTGACGCCGGCCGAGATCTCGTCCTCCTCCTCGAGCGTCATCGCGGCGTTCTCGCGCAGCCAGCCGCGGAACCGGTCGATCGGATCGCGCTTGACCCACTCCTCGAACATCTCGCGTGGCACGTACGACGCGTCGTCGTGGACGGCGTGGCCCTCCATGCGGAGCGTCTGCGACTCGATCAGCGTCGGCCCGCCGCCGTCGCGGGCCTTCTCGATCGCACGCTTCGCCTCGCGGTAGACAGCGAGCAGGTCGGTGCCGTCGACGACGACGCCCTCGAACCCGTAGCCCGCGGCCCTGTCCGCGAGGTGCTCGACCGCATGCCCGAGATGGGCGGGGGTCGAGTAGGCCCACTGGTTGTTGTCGATCACGAACACGACGGGGAGCCTGCGCACGCCGGCGAGGTTCATCCCCTCGTGGGCATCGCCGCGGGCGGCCGCCCCTTCGCCGCACCAGGCGATCGCGACGCGGCGCTCCTCGCGAATCCGGAACGCCAGCCCCATGCCGACCGCGACCGGCAGCATCGCCGGCAGGTGGCTGACCATCGCGTGCAGCCCGAGCCGCGCGTCCCCGATGTGGACATTGCCGTCACGCCCCTGGGTGGGCCCGTCGACGCGGCCCATGTACTGGGAGAAGATCCGCCACGGCTCGACACCGCGCGCGATGTGAACGCCCATGTCGCGCTGCAGCGGGCAGCCGACGTCGTCGGCCCCCATTGCGCTCGCGACGGCGACCGACGAGGCCTCGTTGCCGCGGCCCGTGTAGAAGGAGCCGGGGATCTTGCCCTGCTTGTAGAGGATGTGGCCGCGCTCCTCGATCCCGCGCGCCGTCAGCATGTTGCGATACATGCCGAACAGGTCCTCGCGATCGAGACCGAGCTCCTGCACTTCCTGAAGCGAGCCGACCGGCTCCGCTTCCCGCACCGCCATGGGATCCCCTCGGGCCGTTGTCGGTGGCACTCTACCTCTCCCTGCGGAAGCCGGAGGTAGGCTCACCGGCATGGGAGCGCGCGAGCGGCCGAAGCGAAACTGGATCCAGGAGGAGCGCCGCAAGACGCTCGGCGACTGGGTTGCGTTCTGCCTCGACTGCGGTTTCACCGTCCGCTACTTCGTGGAGCTCGAGGCCGAGCTCCCTGCCCTCTGCCCGACGTGCGACGGCGAGGTGCGCCACCTCTGCCCCGCCTGCGGGGCGCGCTTCCCCTCTGCATTCCTCGTCGAGTGCGAGGAGTGCGGGGCGCCCGTGCGCCCCAACGAGCTCTTTGGGGGGCCGATTCGCAAGGCCGGGAAGTAGGAGCACCCGGGGGAGAGGCTGAAGCCACTCCCCCACGAACCGCCGACCCTCAAGAAACGGATCCCTGAAACTGACGTCCTCAGCTACGGGCCGGCGGGCCGGCCTCTTCAGGATCACGCGAAGCGTGCAGAAAGCATCGAGCGGGGAGGGGCGCGGTATGCTCTTTCACCGCGACTCTCCCCGCTAGAACATGCTGCCGATGATCTGGGAGAAGCGGATCACGGTGACCGTGTCGGTCTCGGAGACCTCGCGGTTGTAGAGCTGGCCGAGCCAGCGGGCGAGCTCGTCGACGCGCCGGATCTCCGGGTTGTCGTGCTCGATCTCGCGCGGGGAGAGCTCGCCGAGGGCCTTCACCTCGACCTTGTCGATCACGGCATCGAAGATCTTCTCCCGGGGGCCATAGCGGGTGCCCACGAGCACCGTCACGAGCATTCCCTTCTTGTACTTCGGTGACTTGTCGCCGAGCCGGATCGTCGCCGTCTTGCGGCCCGTCCGGAGCTGATCGGCGACGACCGGGGAGTAGAAGTTGAGCGCGAACGTCGGCATCGCGACCCAACTATAGAGATCTGGCTGCAGCCCTTTCGCACGACCATCAGACTGTGCTAGCTTGAGGGTGCTGGCACTCTCTTGCTTCGAGTGCCAGCAAGACACGGCTATCTGCACCACACAACGCATTACAGGGAGGCACGTGCATGAATCTGCAGCCCCTAGGTGACCGCCTGATCGTGGAGGTCCTCGAAGAGGAGTCGACCACGGCGAGCGGCATCGTGCTGCCCGACACCGCCCAGGAGAAGCCGCAGCGCGGCAAGGTCCTGGCCGTCGGCCCCGGCCCTCGTGACGAGGACGGAAAGCGCATCAAGATGGATGTGGCGAAGGGTGACGAGGTCATCTTCTCCAAGTACGGCGGCACCGAGATCAAGGTCGGCGCCGACGAGGTCCTGATCCTGCGCGAGTCGGACGTTCTCGCGAAGGTCATCTAAAACCAGCTCGACGGAAGGATTGACAAACAGATGGCTCACAAGGAGCTCAAGTTCAACGAGGACGCACGGCGCGCGCTCGAGCGCGGTGTCAACGTCCTTGCCGACGCGGTCAAGGTGACGCTCGGC
>Ga0315273_10014903_pt1 | contig 10034 bp, 8 predicted proteins | sample YL17G02_0_MG_FD_205753 | JGI IMG/M metagenome (GOLD analysis project Ga0315273, IMG submission 205753) | Sediment microbial communities from Yellowstone Lake, YNP, Wyoming, USA - YL17G02_0 | ecosystem: Environmental > Aquatic > Freshwater > Lake > Sediment | place: USA: Wyoming | collected... | reverse complement strand
TCCAGCAGGGAATTATGTTGTGAGCATCTACTTCATAGAATGGAATATCAATGTTCTTCATTACAGACTCTTTCCATCCCTTATTGATACGCAGAGGACTAAAGTCCGTAACCATAGTCCCTATTTTATATCCATTGACAAACTTGGGTACTTCTACTTCAGGCAACCCGGTGAGCAAGAAAAAGGGGATCTTCTTTTTGTTAAGGTTCTTTTCTATTTCCTGCAATCCTTTTATCATAAAACCATATTGCCTTATGGTCGCATTGAGGAATTGCGGAACAAGGCAGAATATGACAGATAGAGGAGTTTTTTGTTTTATTGCCAATTCCTGGGCAAACAGAAGCGCCCAGTTATCATTCATTCTCTGATCACGGCTCATCCAAAGAACGACTGGTCCACGTCTCACATGACCTTCTACTAAAGTCTTCACCCTATTGCTATTTATCATTTCGACTTGCTGTGTGTGAAAATAGGTATTCACTTACATGATCAACGCAAGACAAGGATATACCAAACAAGAAAGAATAGGCTGCTCCACCATCCGATAACCGAGATGACAAAACTCATCGCGATCCTTATCTGTAAATCTACAGACAGAAGTTCACGTGCTTTCCCCTCTTTCTCTCTCCTTAAAAGGCGTGGACTTACCCAGAAGGAAAGGAATGCCCCGTTTAAGATCAATGCAACTGCGAGGACTGCATGGATAAGTGAAATGCCCGAAAATCCAATATCCCTATAAGTAATCAGACCACCTAAGATTGCCAAAAAAATACCTATCCAAATGAGGGGTTTTGTAATTTTGTGTGTCCGTATTGTTGCCTCTGTCCAATAAGAAGATTTTCTACCTAAGAATCCGTGAAGGTCAATAACTGTTACTGCTCCTAATCCAATTATAAATCCTGCAATGAAAAGACAAAGGCCAAGGATATCAGCCCAGGAAAAAACCTTGTTGCTCCAAATACCTAAATAAACAAATAACTGTTCCATGATGTCATTAAAATTATATCATATAATAAAAAATCAGCCCTCGATGTTTACTATTAGGCGATGTAATTAGAAACTTATTTTGTCTTTTGATATAGTTATTCTAAAACCAAATTGATATTTGGATAGTATGCTTTTGAAAGAGAGGTAATATAAGATTATGAATATTGCAATCCTGGGTGCTCCCGGATGTGTCGGACGGACTATAATTAAGAGACTTCTTGATTCTTCACAACATAAAATCATAGCTTCCTATCGCATAGAAGAGGAGATCCCAAAAGATATTCAGAATGACCGTCTTATTTGGAAACAGGTCGATCTTCTCAATCCATCAAGTGCAGATAATTTTCTGCAGGGCGCTGAAATCTTGATTTATCTCATACATTCTTTAGGAGCAAAAAATTTTGAAGAGCTCGATATACGGCTTGCAAATTCTGCAGGCAATGCAGCGAGGAAAGTTGGTATTAAAAAGATCATTTACCTCGGTGGCATTGTTCCTGACAGCCGGAATGTGTCTCCTCATCTTATCAGCAGGATGAAGACAGGACAGGCACTTGCTTCTCACGGAATACCAGTCGCTGAAGTTCGCGCAAGCATATTGCTGGCAACCTGCAGCATGTCTTATCTCATTGTATATTTTCTTGCGAAACGACTTCCTGTCATGATAACACCCCGATGGCTGAATTCCCTCTGTGCACCGATTGCCCTTGAGGATGCAGCAAGTTTTCTTGCAGCTTTGGTTCCCCGGGATATCAAAGGTCATGAGATTTTTGAAATAGGCTCTGATATTGTTCGATACCGTGATCTCATATCACTTTGCGGAAAAGCAATCCGGGGAGTTAAGAATATCATAATCCCTGTCCCTCTTTTTGCGGTACATCTGTCTTCTCTTTGGATCCAGTTGATAACCGGCGTCCCCAATAGCGTCGGAGAGGCGCTTGCTGAAGGGCTTAAAAGCGATACAATTCCTTCAAAAAACCGTTTCCATGAGGTGACTGGAAGAGACCCGATTCCTGTCCAATCCGTGCTTAAACAACTTGCGGAAGAAATGCGAAAGAAATCAAAATGAAAATTTTATTATCACGCAAAAAATCATTTATTTTCATTAAACTTTCAGGGAAGTTGCAGTCACAAATAATCTTATCGTTCAAAATGCTATCTTAACCAAGATGGTAAAAAACTCAGATGAAAAGTTTTTTAAATTATTGACCTGTTTTCTTTCTTTTCATGTCTCCTGCCAGGAGCCTGCAGATGTAGGTGCGATAATGAGCTGCATATAACTAATTTACGGAGGCATTGATGCCCCTTTTCGAAGGAGTAGTATCTGGATTAACAGCAGGAATTCTGATGGGTCTTATATCCCATGCAGGCTTTAAGGCAGGGATATTCACATCAAGTATTCTCATTATTGACGGCATGTTCGCTCAACAAAGAGCAGGATTAAAATACAACGAACAAGAAGCGATACTATTCGGAATTCCCATTCATCTCTTTACCAGTGTATCCTTCGGACTTGCATATGCAGTGCTCATCAGTATCCTGAAACTCGAATTAGTGAATGTATTGTTGATTGCCCTCTATGTTTTTATGCTCTGGCTCTCTATGCTTTTTGTGGCGCTTCCAATAGCAGGACAGGGATTCCTCGGAAGAAGATTAGGCCCAGTTACCTGGCTTGAACAGTTGGCGCTCCATATTGTTTACGGCATAGGACTATGGGGAGCCTTATATTTTTTTTGAAAATAAGAAGCTTTTTCTTTTTATAGTATGAACGACCAGGAATGTGTTCCATTCTTTCTGTGTCCTTCCCCATGTGCCATCTCTGTTTTGTTTCTCTATTAGCCCTCGAAAGGCTCGTTTGAGCAACTCATCTGACTGCGCAAAGTTCAGATGTCCAAGGGCATTCACAGTCTGATAAAAAGGTATTTGTATTGGCCAGCTTCCATCTGCCTTTTGCACTTCTTCTAATCTTGACAGAAACAACCTGACTGCTTTACTCTCTCTATATCTTGGATGTACTACAAATGCCCTCAGAAAGTTATATGAACATGACCATGTGCACCACTTTCCTTCTTTCTCTTCACCGTTAATACGAAGCATTTCATACACACGTATAACCCTTGCATCGTGTTCTTTACCGAAAATAGTCGCAAGGAAAAGAATAGCGCACTTCGCGAAATGCTTAAAACAACCATGAGAAAAGGGAAGGTTCTGCAGATTCCGGGCAAAGACTTTTTCTGATTGCATGTACAGGTTCGCTTCTTTTTCTAAAAATACCTCCTGGGACAGGAGCCATTCAAGTGCTTTTTCGATTCGTTCATTGATATTTCTGACTGTTAGATGCAGTCCGAATAGTCTATGTGCTGTTGTTAAAAGAGAATCATCCCATGAACCATTCGGAAGCTGTCCTGCAAACAATGAATCTGCCGTCTCTCTAAAATCATTCTTCCATGCGAGTGTGTCTTCCTGATGTAACCATTTCTGTCTTGCGTAGAGACCAATCGGGGTATTACTGCTGTAAAAAACGTTCATGGGATCATGCTTGAGATATGAGAAATGATCCATTAAGGATTGACCCTCTGTATTGTTGTTCTGGTATACAGCAAGTAAATCTTCTTTATCGCTGCTGCTCTTCGCCCTTTATGACAAGCCAATAGACAAATCCGATTACCAGAATAGAGGCAATAAGGTATACCATCATTGATGACTGTTCATGTTTCAGCGTTGCGATCATTGTTTCTCTTATGACCGTTACAAGCGCAACACTTATAAATACACTGATGCGGAATTTTCCTCCCTTAAGATGGGATATTTCTGTGTTCATCAGTTCTATCATCACCCATATGATGAGCATGGAACCGAGTGAAGTGATAATGCCATTCTCAAGGTCTCCCGTAAAAAGTTTTTGTACATCTGTTATAAATAGTCCAATAGCGCCTAAAGTTAGTCCAATTAGTGCAAGGATAAGAACGAGATTTGCACTCTGAAGAAATTTCTCTGAAAAATCTATGAGGGCATTTTTTATACGATACATAGAAGAATAATTTCTGATTTCTTCCTCAATATAGGATGACGTCATAACATCAAGGTTGATATCAAGAATCTTTTCAAAGGCAAGAATATTTGCGATAATTTCTTCCTCCGAATCTTTCATGCTATATAGGATATTTACACACAAGTTTCTGATAATATTGACTGCTCTGTTAAGATAATGTGCTTCTACCTCTCTCTTTACGTGCATAATACCGATTTTAATGAGCCCTTCATAATACTTGTGGTCATATTTGCCATCAAACATTGCCATAAACCAGTTCTTCTGGGCTTCGAATAAATGTGCCTTTCTTTTATCTTCTGTCAATAATTTAGCTCCAATTTTAGTGCTCATAATATATGAACTAAGAGCTCCTGCTATCTCCTCAACATGGACTTCCATGATAGGTTTTAGTCTAATGAGTCTCTGCTCGTCATCGGAAGTAAAATTGTAATTGTCCTTAATTTCCTTTAATGATCTCATGGTTGCCTCACAAAATATTGCAATTGTTCATATCTTATGGAAATAATAACCTATTCCGATCTTTCATGCTTCCAGTTCGATACTGCTTGCTTAAACCTATCTTTTACTTTCTTGCTCTTTACTAAGCATTACTTTTTTTGAAATGCTTTAGAACCAATAATCATCATTATAGCAAAGATTATATTTGTGTGTTTCTTGGAATAATTCGCAAAGTTCATAGACTTATCAAAATGCGGACTACTATGTGAACACCGCGGAGAGATGGGTCCCCGTGACCATCTGTTATGCAAAGAATTTAATAGAATAATCTGACAACGCAAAAACGCGCACTTCTATGACTACTTGACGGCGCGGAGTCCTCTTTTTTTTACGAAGAAGCAGGCGGGGCTGAGACCTTGTTCTCTCAGATTCCTTCTTCGTGTGGTCCACGATTTCGCACTCCGTTTTCGGCTTAAAGCCCTTCTGCTGTCGGCTCGAGGCGGACGCTCGCCACTCCTGCCTTGCCTTCGGCTCATACTTCTGGTAGCATTCATCGTGAGGGACACAGGTTCCCGAACCGCGGGAATATGACCGGTCAGTCTTCCCTGAACCAGTCTCCGATCCGTTTGAGAACATAAAGGCGAGATAATTTGTTATAATAGAACCAATAGAAAAAATAAATAGTCTAACAGGGAAACTGGTGATTTGATTGCATTTTGATATCCTCACCCTTTAACAGTCTCCCCAACTAACAAAATTAACCTTTCATGTGTTAGGTGGAAGCACTCTTCTACCCCTTCGTACACGCAGATGCACATGTTAAATCAACACAAAGGAGTCAAATGACAATGAGAGCATATAGCATGGGGAACGCCATTATTCTGACTCATGTCCGCTTTATAGCTCATGGGGAGTGCAATAGCAAGATGTATCATTCTAAAGTAATAAGATTTAATGGAGGTTATCAGACTTTGGAATGTGACAGGATGGATGTTTCCGGCCTTTGTTTGGGACACAAGATAAGCAGAAAAGAGTTTTTGGAAAAATATTGCGGTGGAATAAAGCCGGAAGCAAAGAGAACTAAAGCATCCTATGGGATCTGAAATATATATTAGAGCAAATTTAGAAAAAAGAGGGTATATAGGGTATCTATGGAAGAAATTAAACGAATTGCGATGAATAATGAAGAACTGTTTGAAGCCGCTGACAAAGGTAATAGCTCAAAGGTAAAAGTCCTCCTGAAAATGGGGATTGATGTGAACTCAAGGGATGTCATCGGGCAAAGTGCTTTAAGCCGGGCTTTGTTTGCGAGACATAGCAGCATTGTGAAAATATTATTGGGAAGAGGCGCCAACGTAAACGCGAAAGATGATTGCGGCGAGACCGCTTTGCATAAAGCCTGCTATTTGGGTCGGGATGATGTTGTAAAGTTACTTTTGGATAACAAGGCAGATGTCAATATGAAGGATATGAATGGCAACACCGCTCTGATTATAGCTTCCGAAACAGAGGATAGTTCAATTGTAAAAATATTATTAAAAAACAAAGCTGATATCCACTTAAAAAACACTAATGGTAATACAGCCTTAAGTATAGCCAGAAAATTAGAACACACAACTATGGTGTCATTGTTCAATCATCATCATCTCGTCTAATTGATCCCGTAAGAAAACACTAACACCGACAACCGAAGAGGAGAAGCCAGAACCGGCGCAACCATGGTTGCGCCGGTTTGTTGAGACTTCGCTTCCAGGAAGGAGACCTCAAACTTGAAGATAAGCAGCAGCATTCTTGGAAACCTGTCCCATTTACTGGCGAGTCTCCGTGGAAACAGCCGGACACAAAAGTGTGCTGACAAAGAGCCACCGCTGCGATCAGAACTGTTCAGCAGCGATCAGATGGAACAGCATGGTAAAACATTGGCGGGTTTGCATAAGTTGGGGCTGGGACGTGCAAGAGACAGGCTTCTGACGCGACTGGCTGAGAATGAAGACGTGCTGCTTGGAGTCCGCAACCTGCTGTCGGAGGCTATTAAGGCAACCCGCCGTATTACGCCGGCCGGGGAATGGCTGCTCGATAACTTCTATCTTATTGAAGAACAGATTCGGACAGCCAGAAAGCACTTGCCAAAGGGGTACAGCCGGGAACTGCCTCGCTTGCTGGAAGGTCCATCGGCCGGACTTCCGCGAGTTTATGACATCGCGCTGGAGATGATTTCACACGGCGATGGCAGGGTGGACCCGGAAAGTCTCAGTATTTTCGTTACAGCCTACCAGACGGTCATTGCCCTGAAGTTGGGCGAATTGTGGGCTATCCCTATTATGCTGCGCCTGGCGCTGATCGAGAATCTCCGGCGCATTGGGACCCGGATCGCCGCTGACAGAATAGACCGCAACCTCGCCGACTATTGGGCGGACAAGATGACAGATATTGCCGGGAAGGACCCGAAGAGCCTGATTTTAACGATTGCGGACATGGCACGCTCGAACCCGCCGATGGTGAGTTCGTTTGTTGCAGAATTTACGCGCCGGCTGCAGGGACAGGGTCCTGTGTTGGCAATGCCTCTCACCTGGATTGAGCAGCAACTCGCCGAGTGCAGCCTGACGATTGAACAGTTAGTGCAGACGGAGAACCAGCAGCAGGCTGCCGACCAGGTTTCCATAAGCAACAGCATCGCCAGTCTCCGTTTACTTGGGGCAGTGGACTGGCGAGAGTTCGTCGAGACGATGAGCATAGTTGAACAGACTCTGCGTGAGGACACGGGCGGCGTTTACGGCAGGATGGATTTTGCGACCCGTGATCGCTACCGTCACGTGGTGGAGAAGATGGCGAAGAGCAGTAGGCTGTCCGAAGGCGAGGTGGCACGCAAAGCGATTGATCTTTCGCACGATGCCGCCGCCGGGAAAGGCGGTGAGGATCGAACTGCACATGTCGGCTTCTACCTGATCGACAAGGGATTTCCACAACTTGAACGAACGGCGGAGGTTCATTTTTCTGCCCTTGAGGCACTTCAGAGAATGGGCCGCCGGTTTCCTTTGCTTCTCTATCTGGGCACAATCATGCTGATTACGTTGATCTTCACCGGGGGATTGCTGGTCAAGGCTTATTCTGGTGAGGTGAACGGATGGTCACTCGCGCTGGTTGGGACCCTGTCGCTTCTGTGCACAAGTCATCTGTCAGTAGCGCTGGTGAACTGGATGGCGACGTTGCTGGCGACGCCCCATCCGCTGCCGAAAATGGACTTCTCCAAAGGAATTCCGCCGGAATCGCGTGCTCTGGCCGTAGTCCCGACCATGCTCATAAGCACTCAGAACATCGAGGATCTGATCGAAGCGCTTGAAGTCCGGTTCCTGGCGAATCAGGATAAAAATCTGCACTTCGGTCTGTTGACTGATTTTCAGGATGCAGTTAAGGAAACGATGCCAGAGGACGAACCGCTTTTGCGGCTGGCCCGGCAAAAAATCGAAGGGCTGAATGAAAAATACAGGCGGGGAAAAGGCGATACTTTTTTCCTCTTCCATCGCTCCCGCCGATGGAATCCGCAGGAGCGGGTTTGGATGGGTTATGAGCGAAAGAGAGGGAAGCTTGCGGAATTGAATTCGCTTCTGCGCGGTGGCTCAGAGGACCACTTCTCGCTTGTCGTTGGTAACACTGAAGTCTTATCAAGTGTGAAGTATGTGATCACCCTTGACACGGATACGCAGCTGCCGCGTGATTCGGCATGGCAGTTTGTAGGAGCCATGGCGCATCCTCTGAATCGTGCGCAATACGACGAAGACAAGCAGCGCGTCTGTGAGGGGTACGGCATCCTTCAGCCCCGGGTTGCCGTTAGCCTGCCAGGCACAAACCGGTCACGGTATGCGCGAATGTGCGGGAGTGATCCTGGCATCGATCCTTATACGCGGGCTGTCTCCGATGTTTACCAGGACCTGTTCGGTGAAGGCTCGTTCATCGGAAAGGGTATCTATGATGTCGATGCATTCGATTTGGCGCTCAGCGGACGTTTCCCCGATAACCGTATTCTCAGCCACGATCTTCTGGAAGGGTGCTACGCGCGGGCGGGGCTGTTGAGCGATGTGCAGTTGTACGAAGAATACCCGTTCAGCTACAGTGCCGACGTGAGCCGCCGGCACCGCTGGATTCGTGGGGATTGGCAGCTTGCGCGGTGGCTGTTGCCGTGCGTTCCCGGCCTTGGGGGTCACTGTTTGAAGAATCCGCTCTCGATACTGTCCCGGTGGAAGCTCCTTGACAACCTTCGGCGTAGTCTCGTGCCCGCTGCGTTGACACTAATGTTGTTGCTGGGCTGGACGGTCTTGTCATCGCCCTGGTTCTGGACTTTATCTGTGATCGGAATCATCCTGATTCCTTCTTTGATTATCTCTGTTCTGGAAGTGCTTCAGAAACCTGGCGAGGTGCTTTTTGTTCAGCACCTCGCTGCCGCAGTGCGTTCCGCCGGCAGGCGCCTTGCTCAGGCTCTATTCACTTTTGTGTGCCTCCCCTACGAGGCATTTTTCAGTCTTGATGCGATCGTGCGCACGGCCGTGCGTATGCTGGTCACGCGCAGGCGACTTCTTGAATGGAGTCCGACGGGCGATCCGGATCGTAATCGCACAGATCTCGCCGCCTCCTGCCGAACGATGTGGATTGCCCCCTTTATTGCCCCTGTTGCGGTGATCTGTCTGACGCTTTGGAGGCCAGCCACTTTAGCTGTGGCTTTGCCTGTACTGTGCCTTTGGTTTACCTCCCCTGCTGTCGCATGGTGGATCAGCCGTCCGCTCACCCGCCGCAGAGCAAGACTGACAAATGACCAGATCATCTTTCTCAGGAAGCTTTCCCGGAAAACCTGGGCGTTCTTCGAGACATTTGTAGGCCCTGAAGACCATTGGTTGCCGCCTGATAACTATCAGGAGCATCCTGTTGCCGGGGTCGCACATAGTACGTCACCGACCAACATGGGAGTTGCGCTGCTCGCGAATTTGTCCGCCTATGACTTCGGCTACATCTCGGCCGGACAGCTCATCAAGCGCACTTCAAATGCACTCAAGACGATGGAAACACTGGAAAGGCACCGGGGCCACTTCTATAACTGGTATGACACGCAGTCTCTGAAACCGCTCCAACCTATGTACATTTCGACTGTAGACAGCGGGAACCTTGCTGCCCATCTGCTGACATTGCGGCCGGGGCTGCTCGCACTTCCCGATCAAAGAATCCTGGGAGCGCGTTTTTTTGATGGGCTTAACGACACATTAAAGGTCCTCACGGACACTATACAAGGATCTGCATCGGCTAAAATTGTTGAACTTCAGAAAGATATGGAGTCTGCATCCGATAACCCTCCAACCACACTCGCAGCGGCTTGGCTGTGCCTTGATAAACTTGTAACTTCCTCTAAGGGAATTGTAGCCAAATCCGATTCCGATGATTCTGATTATGAGAGTAATGTAATGTGGTGGGCACTCGCCTTCGCCGGGCAATGTCAGGATGCCATCGATGAGCTGATGTTTCTCGCCCCCTGGATAGTGCTGCCAGCCACTACGGACAGGCTCCACGACTTTCC
>Ga0315273_10014902_pt1 | contig 10035 bp, 6 predicted proteins | sample YL17G02_0_MG_FD_205753 | JGI IMG/M metagenome (GOLD analysis project Ga0315273, IMG submission 205753) | Sediment microbial communities from Yellowstone Lake, YNP, Wyoming, USA - YL17G02_0 | ecosystem: Environmental > Aquatic > Freshwater > Lake > Sediment | place: USA: Wyoming | collected... | reverse complement strand
GCGACCTTGGCCACGAGCCGAAAGACGCGCTGCATGGCGGAACTCTGGCCGACGAGATTTTGGGTGATGATGCCTCGCTTCGCCTGTTCCGGCATCGGCGTCGGCGCTTCCCAGAGCCCCTTCATCGCGGGATCCCGGGCCGCCAGCTCCTGTCGACGCGCGGCCGAGACGCTCCCAGGCTGCCGGGCGCCCTCCGCCGGCCGCATCGCGGTCTGCTTCACGCGCGGGCTCATCGCCTCTCCTGGATCCTCGACAGTCCGTGGTCGGACACCGCTCTTCCCCCCGTCTTTGGAGCCTCGCTTCCGCCAACCTATCTTACTCTACTACCGGAATCCGCGCGAAATCAGCGGTTCGTCGCCGGAACGAACCCGACGTCGTTGACCGCGCGCGCGCCGTTTGTTAGGTTGGCGACGTGACTTCGAATTATCGAACCAGCACCGCAAGGAGGCAACGCTGGCACGCGCGTACGTCATCGGCAACGGATCGCTCGCGGCAACCGGGGATGTTCGAGGAAATCTCAGCGAACTCTACTTTCCCTACGTAGCACCCGAACACCAGCTCCTGCGCGCTCCCGCGCGCGTGACTATCGAAATCGACGGCGTTCTGCATCGTCTGCCGGAGGCATTCGATGTCCGCGTCGACTCCGGAGATGCGGCTCCGATCGCGGTCTGCCGCTATACGTCAGTAGACCACTCGCTCGATCTCCGCATGGAGAGCTTTGTCGATTCCGGACTCGACGCGCTGATCCGGCGGGTGCAGATCGTGAACCGCTCTTCCCGCATCCGCGAGATCAGGCTCCTCTTCCCAATCGAGCTCTCGACGGGCGCCGCGAAAACCCAGACCCTTCCCGAGCCCGACGCCGAGAGCGGCGGGTGGATCCACCAATGGGGCCGCCGGGCCGTTCTCGTGAACCTCGAGGGTCCCGAGGGAGCCGGAGTGCCGCTCGCGATCGCCGACGCCGAGGGAACCCTGGCGCCGGGCCTTTCGATGCGCTTGAGCCCGGGCGCCACGGGCATGGCGAGCGCGTGGATCGCCTGCGGTCGATCGCATGCCGAGGTTCGCGGCATCGACGCCGCGGTTCGTCGCGCGGGAATCGCGGAGCTATTGGCCCGAACCCGCGCGCATTGGACGCTCTGGGTGAGCCAGGGCACGCGCGACCTTGCCGATCTTCCCGAGGAAGTGGCCGCACTCTACGACCGGAGCCTTTGGCTACTGCGCCTCCACCAGACGCCGAGCGGCGCGATCGTCTCGGGTCTGGAGGGCGACCCCGAAGCATCCGCCCGCAGGGAGTACCGCCTCGCGTGGCTGTGGGACGGAGCGATCGCCGCGGACGCGCTGGGCCGCGCCGGCTACCACGGCGTGACACGGCGGTTCCTGACGTTCGCGTCGCGCGCGATGCTCGAGTCGGGCCCTCTTGCCGCGATATTCGACGCGGGAGGAGCGCCCGCCGGCCCGGCTTCTGCGAACGCCGACGTACCGCCGATCGGCGCTTTCGAGTCGGACCCATCCTTCGAGACTCTCGAGGGGGGGCCAAAGAGGTCCCAATCGCTCGCCGGCGCGTCCATCCTTCTCTGGGCGATCGCGCGGCATTTCGAGCGGGATCGCGACGTCGAGTTCCTGGAGCCTCTCTACCGCGGGTGCGTGATCGGAACGGCGGAGGCCCTCCGCACCGCGATCGACCCCGCGACGCGAATGCCGATCGCCTCGCTCGACTTTTGGGAAGAGCGCCGGGCCGAGACCCTTTCGACCGCGATCTCGATGGAGGCGGGCCTTCGGAGCGCCGCCCAGCTCGCGATGGCGATGGGCGAAGGGGACCGCGCTCGCGTATTCGGCCGCGCCGCTTCTGACCTCACACGCGGAATGCTGCGCGAGTTCCACAGGCCCGAGCTGGGCCGTTTCTCACGGGCAATCGTCCACCGCGGCGGACGGATCGAGGCCGACGCCACGCTGGACGCTTCGCTGCTTCTGTTGCCTCTTTTCGGCGCGTTCGAGCCTGAGGATCCGCGCGTGCGCTCCTCGCACGACGCAGTCCGGCGGCGGCTTTGGGTGAAGACGGGAACGGGTGGGCTCGCGCGCTACGAAAACGACCCGGTCGATTCGGTGGGAACCGAGTTGGCCGATGTGCCCGGCAACCCATGGATCATGCCGACGCTGTGGATGGGCGTCCACGCGCTGCGGGTCGCGCGGCGCGTTCAGGACCTGGATCCGACGCGGACGATCTTCCTGTGGTGCGCGGCGCGGGCGGGCCGGAATGGCCTTCTGGCCGAACAGCTGCACCCCTACGGCGGCGAGATAAAGGGATCCGCTCCATCGATGCAGGCGCACGCGTGGTTCGTCTGGGCCGTCGTGGAATACGTGGAGAGGATGCGCGACCTGAGCCGGTGCGAGCGGTGCGGCTCGCGGGCGGCGGAACGGCGCCGGGCCGTGCCGGACTTAGCGGTGGAAGCTCCCCTTCCAGGTTTCATCGCTCACAAGTAGCGATACCGCGAAGCGCAGGAACTTCTCGCTCGCTCCCAGCGTGTCGCGATTCCCCCGGCTCCCCGCTTCCAGTGAAAAATCGACGCTCCCGCCGCGGTCCTGGCTCGTAAGCCCGGTGCCCAGGCTCACGCCCCACTCGTCGACCTTGTCCACGCCACCGTTCACGTCGGCAGCGCCCGCAAGGGGCAGAAGATCCGGCCACTGGAGATAGTAACCGCCAAGCCGGAGCGGAATCCGTTCAAAAAGACCGAGCCCGTCCCCCGTGCTGCGCTTCCGCTCGACACCGGCGGAAAAGCGCTGCTCGGCGCGGAAGTCGACGAGGTCGCTCTGAAGCGAGGAGCGGTCCCATCCGGAGCGCCCGTACTGCGCGACCGCTCGCAGCCTGCCCGCGACCGGCGCAGAAAATCCCACGATGAATCCCGATGGGAGCGTCAGCGTCCGATCCGGATCCTTGACGTAGAGGCCGTAGGCGCGGCGCGAAGTTTCGAGCGTCAGCGCGCGGGAAAGTTCGTAGACGCCGCCCAGAGCGAAGTCTCCCTGCACCCATTGCGCACCGAACCTGAAACGCCCCTTCTTATCCCAATTCGTCTCGAGTGTGTCTCTTCCCTGCTGGGTTCCGGAATCGGCATATGTGCGCGCCCAGCGCTCGATGTAATTCCCCACAATGAAGTCGTAGTCGACCCCAATACGAAACCTCTGATTCACGCCATGCGCCAGACTCACGCGAACGTAGTTCATACCGCCTGCACCGTCGACCCGGATTGCCGAAGGCACGCCCGCGCTCGCGACGCCATAGACGCGGAACGCGGCGTTCCGTGCCGTCACGTACGCGCCTCCGAGCACGATGCGGCCCGGGAGGGCGATCGCCCCGCGCAGCGACGGGAAGATCGTCTCCTTCGCGGTCTCGTCGGGGTACGAGAGGGTCGAAATTCGGCGCATCTCGGGCAGGATCGTCCCCTCAAGAATGAGGCGATTCACCTCGGCGAGCGAAGCCGGGTTCACGAGCGAGATCTCGCGTGGACCGTGCTCCGCGATCCCCGATCCGCCGAGGGCGCGGATGCGCGCCGGCTCCGCCAGCACCGGCTCGCCCATCCCACCGACCGAGAAGACCGAATTGGCCCGAGCCGTGCCCGACAGCGCGATTCCGAGGACGCAGGCGAGGGTGAGAATCGTCGCGCGCATCAGAACCTGCCTGGCGGCAACGGGGTGTAGGTCAGGGTGATCTCCGGCGGGCGAGAAGACTCGCGCGAGGCGAAATTGAGTGCCTTGCCGAAGTTTCGGGATTTCAAGGTGACGAGGAGGCCGAAGTTGGTCGCGGGATCGCCGCCCCATTCGCGCAGGATAGAGGCGGGCATCCGGATCGCGATCCGGCCCTCCGCCTTCTGATAGCCGAGCCTGAGCAGGCGAGCGGCGAACGGCACCGGATCCGGACTCAACATCGACGCTTGAGTGGCCGTTTCCACCCAATCGCTTCGGATCCGCGTGACCACCACTTCTCCGACGTCGGTCGAGTCGAGCGCGCTCGACCCCACCGCCAGGTTGAGCACGAGGGTCGCCTCATCGATCGACGCATCGTTGGGGATCGCGGCCACCGGGAAGTGGAGCGCGAGCTCACTTCCGTAGAGACCACCCAGAACAAGCGTCGTGTCGGCGCCCGTCGGACTCACCAGCGGTGCGCGGATGAAGAAATCCTGCGTCATGGGCGTGTCGATGCTATCCAGGACCGAGATGCCCGAGACGTCGTGGGCGTAGCGCACGCGAATCTTGGCTCCGCCCGCTTTGTAGGCGTTCACGCCCTGGGTCAAGGGTGCGCTCAGGATGAATCCGGCCGGAGCGGTGGTGTCGGCGACCCACTTCTTGAAGACGGAGTACCCGTCGGCTCCGAGCGGGAGGGAAAAGGTGGTGCCGAGCAAGTCGTCGTCGGCCGTCGCGAGAAGAGAGTCCGGCGCGGGTCCCGGCCAGGAGATGGCGGTCGTGTCCCAAACCGAGGCCGACGTGTGAAGCTCGACCCTCAGTCCGATCACGCCCAAGGTGAAGTCCCGCGTAAGTTCGAACGAAACCGACTGGGCGTTGAATCCTGGTTGGCTCTCGTCGGGGACCTTCCACGATTTGGGCGAGACCGCGAGCAGCGTTTTCGCCTCGAATAGATCGGGAGTCCTGCCCACCAGAAGCGTGCTGCCGAAGTCCACCGTGCCGGGGTCGACGTAGGTATCGCGATCGGCAACGGAATCCGCCCGCACGGTCGCTCCGAGGCCGGCGCCTCCGCGAATCAGCCGCTCGTTGCCGACGAGCTTCTCCGCCTGGCGCGAGCAGCCGCCGAGGCACACGAGGATGGCGAGAATCGCCGGTAGGGAGAGAAGGGGAAAGGAGCGCACGGACGCTGATGATAATCCCTTGTAGTTTCGAACGCTAGCCCGGAAGTGCCGCTCCATGAACAGCCTCCTTTCCACTGCAGTTCCGTCGAGAGTCCGCCGATAAGCCAAGTACGGGGTATCTCCACCACATGGAGCGAGGAATGAGCATCACGATGGGGCCCAGCGGAGCGGGAGCAGCGCCGGCCGGGCTCGGCGGACGTCAATTGAGGGGTGCGACAGCGTGGCGCTACCTGGCGGGAATGTCGCTGACCGCGGGTCTCGTCGGACTGGCCATTTGGGGCCTGACGGCCCGCACCTGTGAGCAGCTCCGCGCGGAGTCGCGGATCAAGGTCGCGAGCATCGCCGCGACCATCGCGGCGGGCATCCCGGCCGAAGAACATCAAACGCTCCGAAGCCGCGAGGACGAGCGGCTTCCCGCCTACCAAAAGCTTCTCGCCCACATTGTCTCCGCGCGCCAGGCGAATGCCGGCGTCGAGCGTGTGTATACACTTGGACGCGATCCGGCAGGGAAACGCTGGTACTACGTCCTCGAGTCCGGCGTCGATGTCAGCGGGTCCACGCGCGCCCGGGTCGGCGATGGATTCAACGCCCTGGCCAAACCGGAGCTTTCTGGCGCCCTGCTGGGCCCCACGGCGGATCGTGGGCCGACGGCCAAGAGATCGGGTGCGCTCATCACGGGCTACGCGCCGATCCGCGACAGGAGCGGAGGGACGCCGGCGGTCGTCGCGGTCGACGTGGACGCCCACGCCGCGCTTGCCGCCGAGCGACGCTTCCGGGCAGGAGCGAAGATCGCGTACGCGATCGCGCTCTTGGGGATCGCGCTCGCGGGTTGGACCAGCTACCGAAGGCGCCTCCAGGAGATCGAGCGGGCTCGAAGCATCCAGATGCGGCTCAGCATCCACAGGCTGACGGAGGTCATGACCCGGACCGGCTCCGAGGCGGACATGGTCAAGAGCGCCCTCGAGGTGATCGCCGATGGAACCGGGTATGCACACTGGGCGCTCTACAAGAGAAACCGCGAACGAGGCACGCTGGAGCTGTTCGCGACGCGGGGGCTTCCGGAGGAGGCCCACGGCGACCTCGTGGTCGATGCCGTCGATATGGCCGCGCACTCCCCCGCGAGCCGCGCGGCCCTTCGCGGCGAAGCGGTGATCGTCCGCGACGCGAGCGAGATCCCGCCCTATGACTTCGCGGCCGGCTGCCGCGGCCTCGGGCCCGACATCGCCGTTGCCGCCGTGCCCCTCACGGACCACGGCGAGACCACCGCGGTGCTCCAGTGCTTCGCGCCCCGCGCACGCGGGTTCTGCCCCGAGGACGTCACCCTGATCCGCTGGATGGCCTCCCAGCTCGCCCTCGGGCTCAAGCGGATCCAACTCGAGCTGCGCGACCAGCTCCTGGCTTCGTACATGCGGAGCACGCAGGAGATCCTCGTCGGATTCGATATGGATGGCCTCGTCACGTACGCGAATCCGACCGCCGAGCGCGCCCTCGCGACCCCCAAGAACCGCGAGTTGCGGGGCAAGTGCGTCGACGAGCTGTTCTCGCCGTCCGAGGGAAGCGGAGGAACCTCGTTCCTCTCAGCGGTGCGGGCGGCGGGAAACTTCGCCGGAGACGTGAACTGCCATCGCCCCGACGGAACGACGTTTCCGGCGGAGGTGACCGCTTCGAAGGCGCTCGACCGCGATGGGGGCGTGAGCACGATCGTCTTGTTCGGTCGGGACGTCACCGAGCGGCGCGATCAGGAGGCGGAGATCCGGAGCCGCAGCGAGCAGCTCCTCCTCATCAACGAGCAGCTCCAGCACGCAAACGCGAAGTTCGCCAGCACGAACCGGATGAAGAACGAGTTCCTGGCGAACACCTCCCACGAGCTTCGCACGCCCCTGAACGCGGTGATCGGGTTCGCCGCGCTCATCGAGCAGGGCGCGACCGACGTGGAGGAGGAGCGGCGCTCCTTCGCACGATCGATCCGCGAGAGCGCGGAGCACCTCCTCACCGTCATCAACGACATCCTGGATGTGGCGAAGGTCGAGGCCGGCCGGCTTGAGGTGGAGCTGGAGAACGGAGATGCCACGCCCTGCATCCTCACGACGGTGGACGCCCTGCGCCCTACGGCGGTTCGCAAGGGGCTCAAGCTGTCGGCGGAAGCGGGGCCAGAGCCCTTGAACATGGAACTGGATCCGGCGCGGATGCGCCAGATCCTGCTCAACCTGGTTGGGAACGCTGTGAAGTTTACCGATAAGGGACAGGTAAGGGTGAAGGCGTGGCGGGAGATCGAGCAGTCCGAGATCCGAATCGCGATCGAGGACACGGGCATCGGCATCGCCAAGGATCAGCTGCCGCGGGTCTTCGTGAGATTCTCGCAGGTGGACGGCTCCTACAAGCGCCGACACGGCGGCACGGGACTGGGTCTCGTGATCACACAATCGCTCGTGGAGCGTATGGGGGGACGGATCGCCATCTCCAGCGAAGGGCTGGGCACGGGAACGCGAGTCACGCTGGCGTTCCCGATGTCACCGGCGAGAGAGGACGGCTCCTCGGGGTCCGGCACGGCGGTCGCCGGCAAGGCCGAGGCGGCGCGGCCACGCGAGATGGACATGATTCCACCGAAGCTCCCCACAGCCGTCCGACGGGAGACCTGAGAGGAAAACATGGCGCAACGAATTCTCATCATCGAGGACGATCCGATGAACGCGAAGCTCTTTCAGATCGTGCTCACACGAAAGGGCGGCTTCCAGGTCGAAGTCACGGAGGATGCCTCCTACGTCCTCCGCGAAGTGCGCACCGGCTCGGTGGATCTCGTCATCATGGACATTTCGCTCTCGAACAGCGAACTGGACGGAAAGCCCGTGGACGGTCTGGAAATTACGCGGCGGCTCAAGGCGGATCCCGGCACGCGCCAGGTGCCGGTTCTCCTCGCGACGGCGCACGCCATGAAGGGTTCGCGGGAGAAATTCCTGCGCGAGTCCGGCGCGGACGACTACATATCGAAGCCGATCATCGACTCGGGCGAATTGATCCAGCGGGTCGAATCGCTGATCATGAAAGGGAGCCATGTCGTACCACCTGCTGATCGTTGACGACGAGGCCCACAGCCGAAAGCTTCTGCGGATGGTCCTCCGCCATGGGGACTACTCGTTTGCGGAGGCGGAGAGCGGGCAGGAAGCGCTGGAGATCATGCAGCGCGAGCAGGTCGATCTCGTCTTGCTGGACCTCATGATGCCGTCCCAGAACGGCTTCGACCTGATCCTCGAAATGAGACGGATCGAACAGCTCGCCAAGATTCCCTTCATCGTGGCGAGCGCCTCGACGTCCCCCGGCGACATCGAGCGAAGCCTCGAGCTGGGGGCGATCGACTATTTCACGAAACCACTCTCCGAGTGCGATATCCGCTTCCAGGTGCCGCTAAAGGTTCGGAACGCGATCGCCCTGAACCAGGCGAACGCCGAGTGGCTGCGCACCGAGCGCATGAAGGCGGTATCGGCCATGGCCGTGGCCCTGAACCACGAGATCAACAATCCGCTCCAGGTGATACAGGGGAACGCGCAGCTCCTGCACGTTCACCCTGGCATTCCCGCCGACGTGCGCGACAAGGTGGCCCGCATCCGGGCCGCCACCGAGACCATCGCCAGCCTCACCCAGCGCATCGCGGCGCTCCGCGACATCGTGACGGTGGACTATCCCGCCGGGAACAAGGAAACGGTGCGGATGGTCAACTTCCACGCGTCGGAAGAGGCGAGCCGAAAACCGTAGCTTCGGTCGATCGTCAGGTGCCGGACGAGCGATGGGCTGCAATCACGGCCTGGCCGAGGCTGATGCCACCGTCTCCTGCGGGAACCTCGCTATGAGTGAATACGCGCAAGCCCACCGCCTCAAGTCTCGCCACCAGGCGCTCGAAGAGCAGCAGGTTCTGGAAAGTGCCACCGCTCAGGCACACGCGATCCAATCCGGTGCGGGCCCGAAGCCGGATGACGATTTCCGTGAACACCTGCACCAGGCCCAAATGGAATCGCCGGCTGATCGTTGAAGCCGCGATGTGTCGCTCCGTGTCACGCAGCAATTCCTCGAACATCGGGCGCGTTCCGATGATCAGATGATCCCCGTGCTCGATAATCGCAAAGTCATAGCCGCGCGTCTCGGTCGAATCTCGGGCGATCATCTCCAACTCGATCGCGGCCTGCGCTTCATAGTCGACCTGCTCCCGCAGCCCCACGAGCGCAGCGACAGCATCGAACAACCGCCCGCAACTGGACGTGAGCGGTGAGTTCACCCCCCTCTCCAGCATGCGCAGGATGAGCTTCACGTCGGATTCGCGCCCTCGGCGAATGAGAGGGGCGCAAATCCGTTGAGCCTCTCCACCAAAATGATGTGCCAGATGACTGACGGCCATCCGCCAGGGCTCACGGATGGCGGCCGTTCCACCCGGCATGGGCACATATTCGATGTGCGCGACGCGCTCGAAGTCCAGGTAATCGGCCAACAGGACCTCGCCCCCCCAGATGTGACCGTCGCTGCCATAGCCGGTACCGTCGAGCGCCAAGCCGATTACTTTCCCCGTTAGCCCGTTCTCCGCCATGCAACTGGCGACGTGGGCGTGGTGGTGTTGGACCCCCACCTTGCACATTCCGTCCTGTTCCAGCGCCCAGCGTGTGGAAAAATAGTCGGGGTGCAGGTCGTGGGCGATCGTGCGGGGCTCGATCTCCAGGACACGCCGCAGGTGCTCGACCGCCTCTTCGAAGAAGCGGTGGGATTCCAGATTTTCCAGGTCTCCGATGTGCTGGCTGAGGAACGCGTGCCTGCCGTCGGTCAGGCAGATCGTGTTCTTCAATTCACCGCCCACGGCCAGCACTCGCGGCAGTTCCTCGGCAAGGAGGATCGGTGCGGGAACGTAGCCGCGCGAGCGACGCAGCTGCCGGGATCGGCCGGCGCTTACGCGCATGACCGAATCATCGCAACGCAGAAGGATTTCACGGTTGTGCACGAGGAACCAATCGGCGATTCCCTGCAGCCGCCACACCGCCTCCTCGTTGACGATGGCGATGGGCTCCTCGCTGAGGTTGGCGCTGGTCATGACCAGCGCCGTGAATCCCCCTGCGGCGAACAAGAGGTGGTGCAACGGCGTGTAGGGAAGAAAGAGACCGAGGTCGCGATGTCCGGGCGCCACCGCCTCCGGCACGGCACAATC
>Ga0315273_10014901_pt1 | contig 10036 bp, 5 predicted proteins | sample YL17G02_0_MG_FD_205753 | JGI IMG/M metagenome (GOLD analysis project Ga0315273, IMG submission 205753) | Sediment microbial communities from Yellowstone Lake, YNP, Wyoming, USA - YL17G02_0 | ecosystem: Environmental > Aquatic > Freshwater > Lake > Sediment | place: USA: Wyoming | collected... | reverse complement strand
GGACCCGACGATATTGGCCACGCCCCCGCCTGACAATTCGTCGCCTTCCCTGCCGCCTTGGCAGCCGGGGGAACCGACCCACGCGGCCGGCGCGGGCTCGGGGGCGCTACTCAATCTCTTGGGATGTTGGCCCATCACGACTTCCACCTCCGGAGGCCTGGTCGGACCGGAGCCTCCGTCTCGAGATGATTGGCACAAGCCGTGCCTACCGAATGGGGGTTCTAGTCGACGGCGCCCCCACCGGAGGAATCGTGAACGGCATCCTCGGCTTCACACCCCGCACCGCGCGGTCGAGGCTCGCTCGCACCCGTCACATCGTACGGGTCCTCTTCCGGTATGGGCTCGATTCGTTCGCCGACCACACCGGGCTTCGCCGATTCGCGCCGCGCTTCAAGACTCCCCCAGCTAACGGGACCCGGCGGACGGAAGCGGAGCGGATACGACTCGCCCTCGGCGAGATGGGCGCCACCTTCATCAAGCTCGGGCAGATGCTCAGCACCCGGGCCGACCTCCTCCCCCCCGAGTACATCGCGGAGCTCTCGAAGCTGCAAGATTCCGCGCCCGCCGTTCCGTTCGAGGAGATCGAGCGGATCGTGAGCGAGGACCTGGCCGGATCGTCGAGCCGGGTCTTTACGTCATTCAGCGCGATGCCGATCGCCTCGGCATCGATCGGCCAGGTTCACGCGGCGGTCCTCGCTGATGGAACGCCGGTCGTCGTGAAAGTGCGTCGCCCGGCCGTGGAGGTGGAAGTCGAGCTCGACCTCGCCATTCTCCGCGACATCGTCGACTGGGTTCAGGCGCACACGCCGATCGGGCGATCGTACGATCTGCGCCCCCTGGTGGATGAGTTCGCCTACACGCTGCGCGACGAACTGAACTACGTCCGCGAGGCGCAGAACGCGATTCGACTTCGGAAGGCGTTCCAGGACGACCGGGGAATCTGGATTCCGCGCATCTACGAGGAATTCAGCACCGAGCGCGTACTCACGATGGAGCGCGTGAAGGGGGTGAAGATCTCCGACGTCGCGGGGCTGCGGGGAATCGGCGTCCCGGGGCGCGCGGTCGCGGAGAACGCGCTTCGCCTCTTCCTTCGGCAGGTGCTCGAGTTCGGATTCTTCCACGCCGATCCGCACCCGGGGAACTACTTCGTGCAGCCCGACGCGTCGCTCGCGATGGTCGACTTCGGAATGGTCGCCCGCCTCAGCGAGTCGACGCAGAAGCACCTCTTGCGGGCGATGGTGGCGGCTTCGAGGCAGGACGCCGAACTGCTGAGCGACGAGCTCTACGCGCTCGGCGTGGCCGGCCGACGAGCGAATCGGCCCATGTTCGAGCGCGATCTCGCCCATCTGGTCCAGCACCATGGTGGCGCGTCCATCCGCGACCTGAGCGCATCGGCCGTGGCGGATGAACTCTTCCAGATCGCCTTCCGCCACAAGCTGCAGCTTCCGACGGAGCTTGCGCTCCTCCTTCGGGTCGTGAACATGAGCGAGGGACTCGGCCTCATGCTCGATCCCGACTTCCACTACCTCGAGTACGCCGTGCCGATCGTCCGGAGCGACTGGAAGCGGCGCCATTCGCTCTCGAGCCTGGCGTCGCGGGCCGGTCAGGCCGCGGTGGAGGCGGCCGAGCTCGGCGTCGACCTGCCGAGGCGGACGTCGCGCCTCCTCGACAAGATGGAGCGCGGCGAGATGCAGCTCGACGTGACGCACCGAGGGCTGGAGCAGATAACCCACGAATTCCACGCGATGACGAACCGGCTCGCCCTCTCCATCATTCTCGGGGCGTCGGTCGTCGCGCTCGGTCTGGCGGTCGGTATTCGCCTCGCCCCCGCGCTCGGCCCGGTCGTGGAGTGGCTCTTCCGGCTGGCGCTCGTCTTCTCGGTGATTTTCGGCCTCTCCGTGCTCTTCGCGATCTGGAGAGCCGGACGGCGCTGAGGATCAGATATCCTCGTCGCCTCCCTCGGGACGGGGCCTCGGTGCCTTGACGAACCGACTCCAGCCCTCCCGGGCCTGGCGGAGTTCGCGACCCATCGCCAGGCACGCCGCGTGGATGGCCTCGTCCATCAACTCGCCCTGCTTCTCGACGCGCAACGTGTGCCTCGGGTAGTTCGCCACGAGCGCGACCTGTTCGTTCCCGTGCCGGTGGCGCCCGTGCTGCAGCGTGGCGTGCACGCGCAGGAGTTCGGGGTAGCGGCTCGCCCAACGCGCCGTGCTTCGCTCGATGAGTTCGCGCCAGCGCGGTTCGATCTCGATGCGCCGCGACTGGATTTCCAGATCGATCGCGCCGGCGGGGGGACTCGCCTTGGCCGCGCGCTCGGCCTTGGTGGGCGCGCTCCGCCCGCTCCAGTTCCAGGTGGCCCGCAGCTCTCCGTCATGTTCGGACCAGCCGTACGTGGCCGTCCCGCCGAAGGCGCTGCGCAACGAGCGAACGATTCGATGGGCGAGCTTCTGCGACGTGGTGAGCACCTCGAGGTCGAGCCCGTTCCGTTCGATCGAGAGGATGCGCCGCTGCGATTGGGTCCATTGAGCCCGCTCGGCGACGTTCTCCATGCGCCGGCGAATTTCACCCTCCTCGGGCCCGTTCCCGTCGATCCGGATCAGGATCCTCCCGAAGTATTCCAGATCTTCGGCTTGGCGGCAGGCGGGACAGACGGTCCAGGCGAGCCCGACGGGCCACTTCTTCTCGTCGGGAGCCGCGCGAAGCCACCGCTTCGCGCGATAGATGGAGCCGCACCGCTCGCACATCGTCGTGCCGCGAAGCCGCTTCACCCGTCGCGCGACCGCGGGGCTCCGATCGCTGACCGAACCGCGCCGCACGAGGGAACGAACCAACCCCTTCTCCGGAGTCTGGGCGCTCACCTGCTTGATCTTCATGGACTTCTCCTCCCTCTGGCGATCGACTTTCGCTGCGAGGCTGTGGAGCGATTGCCCTGCCGTTCCGGGCAGAGGCAATAGGCTGCATTGCGTGTGCCAGTGGGCGTCGGGAAGCTTCGAGAGACCGGGGAGCCGCGCGAATCCCTCTAGGGGTGCGTGGCACAAGGGGGAGCAGGCTTTCCCGGAATCGCCTGCGATCGGCGCCGACAAGGCGTTCGCGCCGGCATCCGCCGTTCGGAGTGACAGCTTGTCAGGAGGCTGCCAGGCCGACCGTCGATCGGGTCGTCCCGAAGGCGGCGGGGTCTACCTCTCGAGGGCGAGCGCGCGAAGCGACGCCGCGCGCTCGGTCTGGCCGAGCGCGTCCGCCGCCGCGGCAAGCGCTTCGCAAGCGTGGCGCCGTGTGGCGCTCCAGAGCCACGACCCGTCGTACGCCTCGCCGTCCAGGACCGCCGTCCCCTCGTCGAACGCGGCCTCCCCGCCTCCCGCGCGCGCGAGCCCGGCGAGGGCGCGAGCCATCATGTAGCGCCCCCCCAGCGTTCGAGGGCGCCCCTTCAGGTGCGCGACGGCCTGGGTGAAGGCCGCGACCGCCGCGTCGGCATCGCCCTGCTCCAGCGCGATCGTTCCGAGGTGCACGAGGCCCGCGACGCGCATCGAATCGCGGTACATGTGATCGGACAACTCCGCGGCGGCGATGCCATCGAGCGCCGCCCGACGGGCTTCCACGAGCCGGCCACCCCGCCGGTAGACGTCCGCGAGCATCCCGGCGGCTCCGATCGTTGGGCTCGGCCCGGTCTTCCCTTCGAGCGCGATCGCCTGGCGGAGACACCACTCCGCCTCCTCTAGGCGCCCCATGTCGCCGAGAAGCATCCCAAGCGCCATCCATCCGAAGCCGTGCTGCGTGTCGATCGCCACCGTGGCCTGGAGTTCCACCAGGGCCTCCTCTCGCCGCCCCACGGAGACGAGGGCGCAACCGGCGAAGTAGCGGCCGTACGCGGAGTCGGGGGCGAGGCGCGCCGCCGTCGCGGCGGCGGCCAGAGACTCCTCGATCCGGCCGGTGCGCCAGCAGGCGTAGGCGAGCCAGGGATAGGCCACGCCGCTCGTGGGGTCGAGCTCGATCGCCCGCCTCGCGTAGGCCTCCGCCAGTTCGAGCTCGCGCCGGTCGGTGGTGAAGGTGAAGTTCATCGCGTGAATCGCCGCCAGGCCTCCATGTGGGGGCGCGAAGCGCGGGTCTGCCGCAATGGCGCGCTCGAAGAGCTGCTTGGCGTCGTTGAAGGTTCCCTTCTGAAGGCGGTGGAAGAGCCGCATTCCGGTCGCGTTGAGCTCGTAGGCATCGAGACTAGGCGCCTGGGCCCTCTTCGCCATCGTCGCGGCGAGATCGAGCGGAAACATGCGCACCACCGCCGCCGCGAGCCGGTCTTGAAGCGCGAAGATCTCGTCCACCTTGCCCTCCAGACGCTCGGAGGCGATCACGCGCGACGTGGGCACCTCCGTGAGCCGCGCCGAGAGACGAAGCGCGGGCCCCATGCGCTGAAAGCTCCCCGAGAGGAGCCACCGGCAGCCGAGCCGATGCGCCCGCTCTAGCGGATCGTCGGGGGCGCCGCCTTGCTCCCGACCGGCGAGCGAGCGGAGCACGCGCTCGCGGGCCAATACTTGAAGTCCCCCCACGCGCGCCAGGTCCCCGGTCAGTTGCTCGGCGACGGCGCTTCCGATCCAGGCATCGGCGGGATTCGCCGACGCGTTCTCGAGGTCGACGACCGCGACCGTGTCGGGCGTGGCGCTGACCCGCGCGCCGGAGACGATTTCCTGAAGCGCCTGGAGGAAAAGTGAGGCCGAGCGAAAGCGCCCGTCGGGATTCTTCGCGAGCGCCTGATCGAGGAGCGCGTCCACGCCCGCGGGGGCGCCATGCGGTTCGAGCTTCGGCACCGCTGCGGTCAGGAGTCGGGCAAGCTGCTCCTGGGGCGTTGCGCCTTCGAAGGCGCGCTGCCCGCAGAGAGCCTCGAAGAGCGTGGCGCCGATCGCGAAAAGGTCGCTTCGCTCGTCCACGGGGAGTCCTTGCCACTGCTCCGGCGCCATGTAGCCCGGAGTGCCTAGGAGCAGGCCGTGGCCCGTCAGCGACGTTTCGGCGTCGGCGGCGGGCGCCCCTTCGCGAGGAAGCTGCTTCGCGATCCCGAAATCGAGAAGCCGTCCGAATCCAGGCGACGCGACCATCACGTTCTCGGGTTTGATGTCACGATGGAGCACGCCGAGCGCGTGCGCGTGGACGAGCCCTTCGAGGATCGAGGCGACGATCCCCAGGGCCTCGGGCGCCGGAATCTTGCCGCGACGGATCCGGTCACGGAGCGTCTCCCCCGGCACGTACTCCATGGCGATGAAGGCCACGCCGTCCTGCTCCCCCGCCTCGTAGAACGTCGCGATGGCGGGATGCTGGAGGCGCGCGGAGATCCGGGCCTCCTCGAGGAGTCGCGATCGAAGCGTGGGATCGAAGCCCGCCGGGAGGATCTTGATTGCGGCATGCCGGCCGAGCGCCAGGTCCCTCGCGAGATGGACTTCACCCATCCCCCCGGCACCGAGAAGGCGTTCGAGCAGGTAGTGGCTGACGCGGCGTTGCGTCATCGCCGAGGCGGACTCAGGGCGTCCCCAGGAAGTCGTCGACCGTGCGAACGAAGTCCTCCGGCTCCTCGAAATACGGCAGGTGCCCGCTCTTCTCGAAGACCTTCCATTTCGAGCCTGGAATCGCCTTGTGGATCTTCCAGGCGGTGCTCGGCGCCACGTTGATGTCGTAGCGGCCGGTCACGACAAGCGTCGGCATCGTGAGCGAGGGGAGGACGGGCCACATGTCGAGCCGGTTGAGATCCGTGTTGAGGATCTCGTTGACCGAACGCGTGTAGTGGTAGTCCGCCGCGCGGGACAGATACTCGTCACGCTTCTCGGTCGAGACGAAGAGCATCCCGAAGTACTCGAGCATGCTCCTCGCTCCCGAGACGCTGTCTCCAAGCGCGTCGTAGAAATCGAACGCGCCCTGCCGGTCGGTCCCCTCCGGAAAGACGTACTTGAAGATGAAATCCGTGTCGGTCCATTTGGGCGACGCGGAATCCACGATGACAAGGTGGGCGACGTGCTCGGGGTGACGCGCCGCGTACGCCATGACGAGATAGCCGCCCCACGAGTGTCCCAGGAGATCGATCTTGTCGACCTGGAGTTCGGCCCGGAGCGCCTCGAGGTCGGCGATCTGATCCGCGACGGTGCACGTCTGGTCCTTGGCGAGCGCGCCCGACCGACCGTTCCCGCGCTGATCGTAGAAGACGACGCGGCGGCGCTTCGCGATCGTGTCCCAGGCGTCGGAACAGAGGACGTAGTTGTGATCGAAGCCCGGTCCGCCGTTGACCATGATGAGCGGGCGCCCGGCCGCGCTTCCCCGCACCTCGTACCAGATCGTGGCGCCCGCAGCGGCAAACGTCTTGCCGGCCCCACTGGGAGCCGCCGGCCTTGCCTCGGTCGCGGCCGGCAACGCGAAAATTCCAACAACCGTGAGGATTAGCCCAAAGCGATCGAGTCGATTCATTGAATCCCCCAAGATGACGGCATGCCCCATTCAGCGGGGAACGAGGATGACCTTCGAGGTCACCGTCGGCTGCCCGCTCTCCAATCGTGCGAAGTAGACGGCTGCGGGAAGCCGCGTTCCACGGTCGCTCCGTCCGTCCCAGGGAACGGCGTGAGGCCCCGCCGTGAACTGACCCTCGGCGAGCGTCCGGACGCTCCGCCCCGCAGCGTCGTAGAGCGACAGCCTCGCCCACCCCGAGGCGGGAAGATCGAACCGCACGGTTCCGGCTCCGACGATCGGATTCGGCGCGGCGCGGACTCGAACCGCGGCGGGCGCCTCTTGATCCAAGACCACGGCCGTCGGAATGCCGCTCACGGCCCGAAACGCATTCACCTTGACCCCGACCGGGTGATCGTAGGCCACGGCGTCTCCCGTGGCGATCACGTGCTGGGCCACGAGCGGCGGCGTCAGGTAGGGATATCTCGAGCGCACCAGCGCGCAAACGCCCGCCGTCAGCGGACAGGCGAAGGAAGTCCCGTCGCCGTACATGTACGGATTCAAGCCGTCCCAGCCGAAGAGCAGGATGTAGAAGAGTTGATCGAGGTCGGTGAACGTGTAGTTCTGGCAGATCGTCGACCACATGGAACTCCCCGGCGCCGCGACGTCGACCCAGGGACCCCAGTTCGAAAAGCTGGCGCGGCCATTTCCGAGATCGGTCGCTCCCACGGCAAGGACCTTGTCGCACGCGGCGGGATAGACGCGGATACTATCTCCGTCGTTCCCCGCCGCGGCCACGCAGAGCGCCCCGCCGATGGTCGCCATGTCGACGAGCGACTGGAAGAACTCGGGCACCCCGGGGTCGCCGGGACCGCCGAAGCTCAGCGAGATCACCGATGCGCCGTTGTCGACCGCGTAGACGAAGGCTCCCGCGATCGCGCTCGCCACGAGCCCGCTGTCGGGGCGCGAGATCTTCAACGGCATGATGCGGCACCTCCATCCCGCGCCGGCGATGCCATCCCCGTTGTCGGTGGCGGCCGCGGCGATCCCCGCGCAGAACGTGCCGTGGAAGCCGACATCGATTCCCGACGATTCGGGCGTGTATTCCGGCTTCGGATCGTTGTCCCCCATCGCGAAATCCCACCCCTCTACGTCGTCGACGAAACCGTTGCCGTCGTCGTCCAGCCCGTTCGCGGCGATCTCCCCGGGGTTGTGCCAGATCTGGCTCGCGAGGTCGGGGTGGGAGGTGTCGACGCCCGTGTCCATGATCGCGATGACAACGGACGTGTCGCCGCGCTCCACGTCCCAGGCGAAGGGGAGACGGATGTCGGCGAAGCTGCCGTCGTCGACGTACCACTGGAATGGCAGGAAGAGATCGCTCGGCGTCGTGGCGAAGAGGCCGAAACGATAATTGGCGCACGCGGCGCGCACGGCGCCCGTCTCCCGAAGGGCGCGCGCCGCTCCGACAGGGTCGAATCCAGGTCGCGAAGACTCGAGAAGCCAGACCCTCTCGCGACGGGCCGAGCCGGGGCGCTTCGCGGGACCGATTCGGCTCGCCCGCTCGAAGCCAAGGCTCGCGAGCGCGCCCGACACGCGCGAGTCCCGCGAGAGCGGGGCGCCCCCCTGCGAGACGCCCAGAACCCCCTCGTCCGCGATCACGACCACTTCTCCGGGCCGGTACGACAGCGTCGGTGGCGTGCGCGTGGCGGCGGCCGAGGCAACCGGTGCCCGGGGCCCGAGCGCAATGAGGCAGGCCAGGGCGGTCATCGCGACGGAATCGCGGAGGCGACGAGACATGGTGGGGCTCCCCCTGGTTCGATCGAAGCTGCTTCCCGCGAACGCAGTATGCTCTCGGGGGGAAGGTGGCTCAAGGTCGCACTCGGCGCGCCCGTAACCCCTCCCAAGAAACCGCTTGAGCCCGACGCCGGTCTCGTTGACCCTCGATGCTTTCGAGTCGCGACCAATGGGAGGGACCCGATCGTGGCCACGGAAACGAACCCAACGACCACGCCTCGCACCCCGGAAGAGATCGAACGCCACTGGTTCGAGAACGTCTACGCTGGGGACAAGATGCCCCAGCTGACGCTGCGGGCCCTGATCATGGGGATGCTCCTCGGCGGGTTCATGTCGGTGAGCAACGTCTACATCGGACTCAAGGCAGGCTGGAGCATGGGGGTCGCCATCACCTCCTGCATCCTCGCCTACGCCATCTTCGCCACGCTCCACCGCGCCTTCCCGAAGCAGTTCCCCGCGTTCAGCATTCTCGAGAACAACGCCATGCAATCGTGCGCATCGGCCGCGGGCGCGATGACCGGCGCGGGGCTGGTGAACGCGATCCCGGCGCTCATGATGTTGAACCCGTCGGCCGTGCCCTCGATGTGGCCCCTTACGCTCTGGATCCTGGTCCTCTCGTGGCTCGGCGTATTCCTGGCGGTTCCCGCCAAGCGGCAGATGATCAACATCGAGCAGCTCCCCTTCCCGAGCGGCATCGCGTGCGCCGCGACCCTGAAAGCCCTCCACAGCGAGGGGAGCAAGGCGGCCCGCCAGGCGGCCGCCCTTGGGTGGGCGGGACTTCTGGGGCTCGCCATCACGTGGTTTCGCGACGCCTCGGCGCCCTGGATCAAGTACCCGAACATCCCGACGACGTGGGGAACGAGCTGGATCAAGATCGGCCGTCATCGGATCAGCGATCTCACGATGTCGTTCGAGGGCTCGCTCCTCTTCGTGGCAGCCGGGGCGATCATGGGCTTCCGCCAAGCTTGGAGCATGATGCTCGGCGCCGTCGTCAATTACCTGATCCTCGCGCCGATCATGATGGACGCCGGCGTCATCGCCGAGAGCGGCGGCTCGGCGCTTCGGCGCATCTCCTCGTGGAGCCTCTGGATCGGCGTCCCGATGATGGTGACGTCGGGGCTTCTCCTCTTCTTCATGCAGTGGCGAACCGTCCTGCGCGCCTTCGGCACCCTCGCCGCGTTCATGAAGAAGCGTGAGGGAGGCGTGGACGATCCGATGGAGCGGATCGAGGTCCCCGGCTCGTGGTTTGCGGGCGGCATGATTGTCATGGGCGCGGCGGCCATCTACCTGGGTCACGCGATGTTCAACATCACCTGGTGGATGGGCCTCATCGCGGTCTTCTTCACGTTCTTCCTGGTGGTCGTCGCCGGACGCGCCACCGGCGAGACCGACATCACGCCGACGGGACCGATCAGCAAGATCACGCAGCTCACCTTCGGCGCCATCAAGCCGGGCGACGTCACGACCAATCTCATGACGGCCAACATCACCGCCGGCGCCGTGACGCACGCGGGAGACCTCCTGACCGATCTGAAGAGCGGCTACCTCCTCGGCGCGAAGCCGCGCCAGCAGTTCCTCGCCCAGTTCTTCGGCGTGCTCGCGGGCGGACTGGTGGTGGTGCCGGTTTTCTTCATCCTCGTTCCGAACGCGTCCGTGCTCGGCACGGAGCAGTGGCCGGCGCCGGCGGCGCAGGTCTGGCGAGGGGTCGCGGAGCTCTTGTCGAAGGGTGTCGGCTCGCTCCACCCCACCGCGCGAATCGGACTTCTCGTCGGATCGCTCGTCGGGATCCTCCTTGTGCTCCTCGAGAAGTGGTTCCCGAAGCAGAAGAAGT
>Ga0315273_10014900_pt1 | contig 10036 bp, 7 predicted proteins | sample YL17G02_0_MG_FD_205753 | JGI IMG/M metagenome (GOLD analysis project Ga0315273, IMG submission 205753) | Sediment microbial communities from Yellowstone Lake, YNP, Wyoming, USA - YL17G02_0 | ecosystem: Environmental > Aquatic > Freshwater > Lake > Sediment | place: USA: Wyoming | collected... | reverse complement strand
GCAACGTCGAAATCTGGCCGCAGCAGGCCAACGGCCCCGCAGGCGACCTGAAGTACCGCTTCGTCTGGGACTCGCCGCTGCAGATCTCCCCGCACGACCACAACTCGATCTACGTGGGCAGCCAGCATGTGCACCGGACGCAGGACGGAGGGCAAAGCTGGCAGGTGATCAGCCCCGACCTCACGCTCAACGACAAGAGCCGTCAAGGAAGTTCCGGCGGGCTCACTCCCGACAACATCGGTGTGGAATACGCCGGAGTGGTCTACGCCATCGCCGAGTCGTCGAAGCAGCGCGGGCTGATCTGGGTGGGCACTAATGACGGGTTGGTGCATTTGACCCGGGACGGCGGCACCACCTGGACGAATGTCACCCGAAACCTCCCCAACCTGCCGGCGTGGGGATCCGTGCGCAGCATCGCCCCTTCCCGCTACGACGCAGCCACGGCCTACCTCACCGTGGACTTCCACCAGGTGAACAACCGGGATCCCTTCGTCTACAGGACCACCGACTACGGCGCCACCTGGCGAGCCATCACCAATGGCATTCCGAGAAGCAGCCTGAGCTACGCGAAGGTGATTTGCGAGGACCCCGTGCGGCGCGGGCTCCTGTACCTCGGCACCGAGAACGCGATCTACGTTTCGTTCGACGATGGCGAGCAGTGGCTGCCGCTGCAGAACGACCTGCCGCACGCGCCGGTGTCGGGGATCGTCGTGCAGGAGCAGTTCAACGATCTCGTCATCTCGACCTATGGGCGCGGCTTCTACATCATGGACGACATCACGCCGCTCCGTCAGCTGACGCCCGCGGTGCTCGCCGCCGACGCGCACTTCTTCACGCTGCCTCCGGCATACCGGTTCCGTCCCATCACCGCCCCGTCGACGACGTACGACGACCCAACCGTCGGTGAGAACCCGCGCTACGGGGCGTCGATCAACTACTTCCTCAAGGCGCCTGCCTCAACGGCTGCGAAGATCGCCATCCTCAACCAGCAAGGGGAAGTCGTCCGCACACTGACGGGAACCAACACGGCCGGCATCAACCGCATCCACTGGGACTTGCGCTACGAGCCCACGACGGAGGTCATCCTCCGGACGAGCCCCATGTACGCCCCGCACATCGTGCCGGGACTCAACGGCCGGACGGCACCCGGCACCGGCCGTCTCAGCATCCTCGCCCCTCCCGGCACGTACACCGTGAGGCTTTCCGTGGGCGGGACGGAGCAGACGCAGTCGCTGACCGTCTTGAAGGACCCGAATTCCGGCGGCACAGCGGCGGACATCGCTGCACAGGCGGACATGCTCGTCGCGCTGCGCCGCGACATGGAGGCGGGGGCTGACGCTGTGCACCGGATCGAGTCGGTACGCGTTCAGCTCGACAGCCTGGTGCGCGCCGTCGACGACGATGGCATCAAGGCAGCGGCGGCGGCGCTCCAGCAGCAACTCGTGGACCTCGAGATGAACCTGGTCGACCTGCGCCTGACCGGCGGCGGGCAGGACGGCATCCGGTTCGCCTCGAAGCTGCTCTCAAAGCTCAACTACCTGGCCACGGGGCTTGCTGGCAACGACTTCACGCCGACAGGCCAGCAAGAAGAGGTGCAGCAGATCCTCGCCGGGCAGCTTCGAGGCCACATCGCACAGCTTGACGCGCTGCTCGCGAAGGACCTGAAGGCCTTCAACGAGATGCTGCGCACACGCAACATCCCCAACATCGTCGTCCGGGCTCCCGCGCCCGGCGCTCGGTCGTATTGAGCAATCGCCGGGAATGGAGCACGCGGGCTTCAGCCCGCGTGCCCGGGGCGAGCGCGCTCATCGAGAGCGAGCCCCGGGATCGCAGGTCAGGAGGACAGACATGGAACGCAAGACCGCGAACGATTTCGATCCGGAAGTGTTGATCCTGTTCGACGCCTACGTGCACGGCGTCATCGATCGCCGTGGCTTCCTGAACAAGGCGTCAAAGTACGCCGCCGGCGGTGTGACGGCCGCGATGCTGCTCGACGCGCTGAACCCCCGGTTCGCCGAGGCGCAGCAGATAGCCAAGGACGACAAGCGCCTGAAGACCGAGTCCCTCCCCTACCCGTCGCCCCAGGGGAACACGAGCATGCGAGGGTACTTCGCGCGGCCCGCCAGCCCGACAGGCAAGCTGCCCGGTGTGCTGGTCGTGCACGAGAACCGCGGCCTGAACCCGCACATCGAGGACATCGCCCGCCGCGTTGCCCTCGACAACTTCGTGGCCTTCGCTCCGGACGCCCTCGCACCGCTCGGCGGGTACCCCGGTGACGAAGACGCCGCACGACAGCTGTTTGCCAAGCTCGACCAGGCCAAGACCCGCGAGGACTTCGTTGCCGCCGCGGGGTTCCTGAAGAGCCACCCCGACTGCACTGGCAAGATCGGCGTCGTCGGGTTCTGCTATGGGGGCGGGATTGCCAACATGCTGGCGACGCGCCTGCCGGATCTCGGGGCGGCGGTGCCCTTCTACGGGAACCAGCCGGCCGCGGAGGACGCCGCGAAGGTCAAGGCGCCGTTACTGGTGCACTACGCAGAAACTGACCAGCGGATCAATGCCGGATGGCCGGCCTACGAGGCTGCGCTGAAGGCGAACAGCGTGCCCTACACGATGTACACGTACCCGGGGACGCAGCACGGGTTCAACAACGACACCACGCCGCGCTACGACGAAGCCGCGGCGAAGCTCGCGTGGCAGCGGACGATCGACTTCTTCAACAAGTACCTGCGCGGATGAACACGAGGGCGACGCGACTGGCCGCGGCACCGAGCCGGTCGCCGCGGTTGGCCCGGCGCCCGGCTTTGATAAGATACCGAGCCGTCGTCCGGAAAAAGCTGTCCCGCGAGGGAGGAGTCACTATGAACCGCCGTCTTGTTACGATCGCTCTCGTGATCCTGGCCGTCGCCGGCCTCGCCGTGTTCGCGCAGGCCCCACCGCTCAACAAGCCGCCGGCAGGGTTTACGAGTCTGTTCAACGGCAAGGACCTCACCGGGTGGGTCGGCCGCCAGGGCACCTACAGCCCGTATGAACAGGCCAGCCTCACGCCCGAGCAACTCGCCGCGAAGAAAGCGGAGTGGAACGCCGATCGCGACACGCACTGGCGCGTCGATACCGCGAAGGGCGAAATCGTGTCGGACGGCCAGGGCGTGCACCTGGCCACCGAGCGCGACTACACCAGCTTCGAGCTGTACGTGGACTGGCTGATGGTGAGCCCGAACGGCGACTCGGGCATCTACCTGCGCAGCTTCCCGCAGGTCCAGATCTGGGATCCCGCCAACCCGCGCGAGGCCGCCAACGGCGCCGACAGAGGTTCCGGCGCCCTCTGGAACAACAACCCCAACAACCCGGGCAAGTGGCCCCTCGTGAAGGCCGACAACCCGGTCGGCCAGTGGAATACGTTTCGCATCACGATCATGGGCAACAACGTGTCGATCTGGCTCAACGGCAAGCAGACGGTGAACGGCCAGGTGCTCGACAATTACTTCGACCGGTCGAAGCCGATCCTGCCGCGAGGCCCGATCGAGCTGCAGACCCACGGCTCCGAGATCCGCTTCCGCAACATTTACATTCGCCCGTTCCGGGCTACCTGATTCGGCGCGCGGATGATACACCCGGGGTCTGCCTTCGACTTCGCTCCCCTCGACTGCGCTGCCTTCGACTACGCTCAGGCCAGGCGGGGCAGGCAGGGCAGGAAAGACCCCGGGCTCCATCAGCATGTGGACGCCGGGCCTTCAGGCCCGGCGTCAGGGCGTCTGCCTCGTCCACGCCAGCACGTCGCCGCGGGACATCGGCCGGGTCATCCAGCTCGTGTCCGGCAGCGGGAGTGACAGGCACTGCTCGACCGTGAGCCAGCCCGACCGGAGATAGATCTCGTTCGGCCGTCCCTTCTGACTGGTCCACCCGAGACGCCGGCTCCGCTGGCAGGCGACCGCCAGGGCCAGTGTACGCTCCGCATCGGCGGCGCAGTAGTGCATCACCGCCGCGTACTCGCCCTCCTGCCAGTAGCGCGGGGCGTCCGCCCCGTTGATCTGCACGACGTGCCCGTTCCCGAGCGTCACCTGGTTGACCTTCGCCGGGAGGCCAGCCCCCTTGAGCGCACTGTCGAGCGACAGCGGATGGCCGCGCTCGCACAGTACCTGGAACATCATGTCGATGCTCTTGAGCGCCAGGCGCGCGCAGTCGGCGCGGCGGCCGGTCTCGTCGGCGAGTAAACGGAAATCGAACCCGGCGCCGTTCCACGTCACGATGGTGTCCCCCCGGCCGACCGCCGCATCCAGGGCGAGAAGCACGCGGGTGGCACCCGCCTGGGTCATGACCTTCGTGGCCGGGTCGAACAGGCCCGGCATCGCGTCCGGGTCGAACATGACGACGGGCTGCGTCTCTCCTTCTGTCGCCAGCGCGGCGCACGCGATACCGGGCCTGTGCGCGAGCAGATCGGTTCCGTCGGGAACGGGCTTCGCGATCTCCATGTCGAACGCCAGGTATGACATCTCGCCTCCCTCTTGGACGTGCACGCATGACACTGCGGCGTTGCTCCCCGGACCCGGGCGCCGTCCACGGCCGCGCGGTCAGGTGTCGAGCCCGACCGCGCGCATCAACTCCAGCGCGTTGCTCTTGGTCATGACGCCCGGCCGGCAGACGTAGTCGAAGGTCATCTGCCCGTTCTCCAGGTGGTCTTCGAAATGAACGTTGGCGGCAAGGGGCGCCAGTGTGTCGGCAATCTCCGACAGGGCCAGATCGTGGGTGGTGACGAGGCCGATCGCGCCGCGTCGGATGAGGCCGCGCAGGACCGCCTCGGCACCGATGCGCCGATCACGCGAGTTGGTACCGTTGAGCATCTCGTCGAGGAGGAACAGCGGCGGCGGCGTGGCCGCCGCGAGATCGACGATTTTCCGGAGCCGCGTGATCTCCGCGTAGAAACGGGACGTGCCCGCCTGCAGCGAGTCGTGAACCCTCAGCGTGGCGCCCACCGCCAGCGGACTGAGCGAGAGCCGGCGCGCGCGCACCGGCGCCCCCGCGAGCGCCAGCATGGCATTGACCCCGACCGTGCGCAGCAAGGTGCTCTTGCCCGACATGTTGGACCCGCTGACGACCAGCGCGCGCGGGCCCTGACCGCGGCCCTCGCCGGCAAGGCGCACGTCGTTGCGCACGCACGCGTCCGAGGGAATGAGCGGATGACCCAGCCCCTCCCCCTCGAAGCGCGGCCCATCCTCGCCCGCGACGACCTCGGGGAAGGGATCCTCGGGGTTCTCCCAGGCGTAACTGGCCAGCGCACACAACGCTTCGAACTCGCCCACCGCGGCGAGCCACCGCGGAACCGCGGGCCCGGAGGTGGCGCGCCACGACTCGATGGCGTGCGCACACTGCGTGGCCCACAGCAGCAGGTACGACAGGGGCAGGAAGAGCTGGTTGCGACGGGTGTCGAGCAGTTCGATCAGGCGCCCCAGTGTCGCAATGCGCCGCGATGGCGCCATTCCGCCGGTGTCGAGCGCCGCACGCAACTCGACCAGGCGCCGGCTGGTGAATGGCTCGTCCTCGAGGCACCTGAGCAACGTCGACACGAGCACCAGGTCGTGGCTTGCGGCGTCTGCGCCGCCGATCACGCGGAGCACACGGGCCCGCAACGGCAGTGCGAAGGCGAGGTCGGCGATCACCATGGCGGTGAAGAGCACCGGGCCGCTGACGCCCGCCCACCAGAGCGACAGCGCGGCGAGACCCACGAAAGCGAGGAGCAGCGCCACGATCCGGTTGATCGGTGATGGCAGTACCGGAGGGGCGGTGGCCCATGCGGCGAGCGCCGCGGGGTGGACACCGGCGCGCACGTCGGCGCCGAGCGACGCGAGAGCTTCGCGCAAGTCGAGACGGGGACGCAGTTCCTGTACCGCCTCCTGACGCGCGCGCACGTCATCGGACGAGGCGGGCGCCCGGAGCCAGGCCGCGAGGGTCTCTTCTCCTTCCCGGGTACGCGCGGTGCACAGCAGTTCGAACAGCGATCCCCGGCCGAACAGGTCCAGGTCGGCCGCGTACAGATGGTCTTCGTCGAGGAACCGCTCTCCCGTGTCGCCGTGCCCCGCCCACCGGTGCTCTACGCGCGCGAGGCCTTCTTCGTAGAAGGCCGCGGCGCGATCCGTGCGGCGGCGCGATCGGATCACCCGTCCGTGCGTCACGACGAGCACGACAAACACGGCCGCCGGCGCGACGAGCCACAACGGCGAGATGGCGCCCGCCCGCCACGCGAGCCAGGCCATCAGCGCGGCGGCGGCAATCGTCGCAAGGCGGGCGTTGGACACCCACAGATCGAGGCGCGCCTGCCGCGCGGCTTCGGCCTGGCGGTCGGCGAGCCGGCGTGCGTATTCCGCTCGAGGCTCCGGCTGTGCCTTCATAGACGGAACCATATCAGCCCGCGAGGCAGGCGGGATCAGCGACTTGCCTGCATGCGTGCCTGCCGTTCGCGCGTCAGGTGCGGCACGATGCCCAGGAGCCGCTCGATGAGCATCAGCTGGCCGCGATGGTGCATCTCGTGTTCCTTGGTCGAGAGCAGCATCTCGAAGCGGCTCTTGCTCGTGGGCGGCTCGCCAGGAAACTCAACCCGCTCGGCGAGGAACTCGTCCGAGAGAGCCTCCAACCAGGATGACCAGAGGTCGCCCTCCCGCTTCAGCATGTCCATGATCTGGGCCTTGGTGCGCGGCTGCGCGGCTTCTTCCCCAAGGCGCTTCATCAGCGCTGGAAAGTCGATCCCGGCCAGCGTCGTTCTATGCTCCTTGGCGTGGACCTCCTGCTGAAACCGGTAACCCAGGGCGATGTGCGCCAGGAGCTGGCCGACTGAGCGCGACTCCGGGGTCGCATTGAAGCCGTATTGCGCTTCGGGAATGTCTTCCGCGATCTGAAGGGTGTTCTTCCGGACGGTTCGCAGGCTACCCGCCAGCTCTTTGGCTCCGTAATACGTCATGCTGTCCTCCGAGGCGACAACGAAGAAGCAGTGGCTGCACTCGCAGCGTGATTGGTCGACGGCAGGGAACCAAGATGACATCTTTCTGTCCGTGCCGTCAACGGCAGCCACTGCCGTGCCGCACGACTGCCGGCGCTGAAACGTCGGGCCCAGGCGTCGCGTCAGGGTCCATACTATGTACAGGCGCGGGACCCGCAGGCTGATGGCCGGCCAGACCATCCCGCCGCACCCGTCGTCTGGATCGAAGAGGAACGCGAATGACCCGACTGACGTTGACGGCGTTGTTGATGGCTGCGAGTGTCGCGGCGATGTCCGGCCAGGGGAAGCCCAGGGCCGTTGATCCGCCTGCGCTCGCCGGGAGCTGGGCCCTCAATCGCGCGTTGAGCCAGTTTCCACGCGAGGTGGGGTTCGGCATGGACGTCGTCCCGTCCAGCCGGTCCGGCTCTGGCGATCTCGCCGGTGCCGAGGGCGGATTGCCGAGCGGGAATCCCAAGTCGCTGACAGCGAAACCTCAGACCCAGGAAGTGGCCCGGAACACGCAGCAGCTCGTCGACGAGGTCCGGAATCCGCCAGTGCGCCTCACGATCGCTCAGGCCGCGGCGGCCGTGACCATGACCGACGACCGGGGAGGGTCGCGCACGTTCCATCCGGACGGCCGCGAGGAGCTCCAGGCCCTCGACGCAGGCCCCGTGACGACGACCGCGAGGGTGGAGGGCGCGCGGCTGGTCGTCCGCTACAAGATCGAGCCGGGCCGTGAGCTCCGCTACAGCTATTCGCGCAAGGCCGATCCTCCACAGCTCGTGGTGCAGGCGGAGTTTCTCGAGCGCGGGGGTCGCGACACGGTGATCCGGATCTACGAGCCCGCGAAGGCCGCAGAGCCCCTGCCGGCCGTCGAGCCGGCTTCCCCGGAGCGCGCGGCGCCGCCGCCGATGCCGACAGTCCCCATGCTTCCCTCCCAGCGGGAAGCGGCGCGTCAGAGCCCGCCCAGCGGGGCCGATCCCGGCAAGGCTCTTGTGCCCGCCGCTTCGGGCCGCGCCACACCCGCGGATTTCGACCAGCGGCCCGACGCCGAGCTCAAGGGCCTGACGGCCCTTGGCGTCGTTGTCGAGGACCTGGGTTCCGAGGCCACCTCGTGCGGGTTGCGGCAGGCTGCGATTGACGCCTCGGTCTCGAAAAGCCTCTCCGACGCCGGACTGAGAGTGGTTCGCAATTCTGACGAAGACACGTACTTCTATGTCAACGTCATCACCACCGCCACGTCCGCCGGGTACTGTTTCTCCAGATACGACGTGTACGTCTACACGAACACGACGGCCACGCTGTCGTATGGATCCAGACCCGTGCTCGTGCAGGTGTCGCTGCTCCACAAAGGAGGCATCACGGGCAGTGGCGCCAGCAGCCACGGAGAGACGGTCGTACGGACCATCACACAGTACGTCGATCAGTTCGCCGCGAGGATCCGTGAGGCGAACAAGTAGTGGTCTGCCGTCGTCGCGCTCGTCAGACTGCGTGCAATACCGTTCACATATCGTCACCCCGGTGAAAACCGGGGTCCAGCGTGGTCACGCTGACTGGATTCCGGGTTCCGCTGCGCGGCCCCGGAATGACGGCAGGGTGTTGACTGAACGGCATTGAGGCTACGTGCGTGCGCACGTGCTCAGCCAGGACCCGGCGGATCAGCGGATAAGGGCGCGAAGGGCTCGGATGTGCGCGGGGGTTGTGCCGCAGCATCCGCCGACAAGCTGCACGCCCGCGGCCAGCAGCTCCGGTGCCTTTGCCGCGGCATCGTCAGGCGTCTCGGGGTACACGGTGGCGCCGTTCCTGGTGATGGGCAGGCCGGCGTTGGCCTGGATCGCGATCGGCACACCGGCGTGCTGCTTGAATTCGCGTGCGATGTCGATCATCGTGTCGATGCCGAAGCCGCAGTTCGATCCGACGATGTCGGCGCCGGCCGCCTGCAGTCCCCGGGCGGCGGCCGGGATCGAGACGCCCATGATGGTGAAGAACCCGCGACGCGTCTTTTCGAACGTCATCGTCGCCAGGATCGGCACCCCGGGCGCCACCGCGCGGATCGCCGCCACCGCCAGCGTCGCCTCGTTGAGGTCGGTCATCGTTTCGACACAGAACAGGTCGACGCCCGCGCCGGCGAGCGCGGCGGCCTGGCGCTCAAATGCCGCGGCCATCCGCGCCGGCTCGGTGTCGCCGAACGGGCGCAGCAATCGACCGGTCGGCCCCATCGAGGCCGACACATAGGCCCTGTCTCCCACGGCCCGGCGTACGGCAGCGACGGCCTGGGCGTTGATGTCCTCGGTGCGGTCCGCCAGGGCGAACGACTCCAGCTTCAGCGGCGATCCGCCAAACGTGTTGGTGGTCACGATCTCTGCGCCCGCGTCGAGATAGAGGGCGGCGATCGCTTCAATCACGTCAGGCGTGTGGAGATTGAACAGTTCCGGCGGTTCGCCAGGCGTCGCGCCGCGCTCCATCAGGAGCGTGCCCCAGGCCCCATCGCCCAGGATCACGTCACCGCGCGCCAGCCGTTGGCGGATGTCGTCCATGTCGCGCTATCCCATCAGGGCGCGAGCGCGATCGACGGCGCTGGCGGCGTCAAACGCATAGGCGTCCGCGCCGATCTCCCGCGCGAAGTCGGCCGACACCGGAGCCCCGCCCACCATGATCTTGACCGACGGCCGCAGGCCGCGCGCCGTCACGAGATCCACGACGTCCTTCATCACGGCCATCGTCGTCGTCAGCAGCGCGGACATGCCGATGATGGATGCGCGCTCGGCCACGGCGGCATCGACGAACGCTTCGGCGCGCACATCGGCGCCGAGGTCGACCACGTCGAAGCCGGCTCCCTTGAGCATGATGCCGACCAGGTTCTTGCCGATGTCGTGCAGATCGCCGCGCACCGACCCGATGACCACCGTGCCCTGCGTCGGGATGTTCTCCTTGAGCAGCAGCGGCTTCACCAGGTCCATGCCGGCATACATGGCTTTCGCCGCCAGCAGCACGTCGGGCAGGAAGATCTCCCGCACGCGGAACTTCTCGCTGACGACGTTCATCCCGCCGATCAGGCCGCGGTTC
>Ga0315273_10014899_pt1 | contig 10037 bp, 10 predicted proteins | sample YL17G02_0_MG_FD_205753 | JGI IMG/M metagenome (GOLD analysis project Ga0315273, IMG submission 205753) | Sediment microbial communities from Yellowstone Lake, YNP, Wyoming, USA - YL17G02_0 | ecosystem: Environmental > Aquatic > Freshwater > Lake > Sediment | place: USA: Wyoming | collected... | reverse complement strand
GACGTCAGACGCCTGTGGACCCTTCGGACCTTCGGTTACCTCGAACTCTACCTCATCACCCTCGTAAAGGACTTTGAATCCATCCCTCTTGATGGCGGAGAAGTGAACGAAGACATCATTCCCGTCGTCTCGGGAAATGAAACCAAAGCCCTTCTTCTCATTAAACCATTTGACACGACCTTTGGCCACTACAACTCACCCCCTTTCTTTTTAATATTTGGTAAGTTGTAATAGCCTTTGGCGCATACAAAAAAAAGCCACAAAAGTATAAGAAGCTTTTGTGACCTTTTTGATCCAAACAGATACTTCTTACAACTTCCAGTATTCAATTTAGTATATCTTTTAAAGAAAGTCAAGCATATTATTTTCTCTATAACCTATTGATTTTTAAGAGATTGTTATGACCGCTTGACGATCCAGATTTCTTCTGATATGTGTGTATCATAGGGAAGGCCCCTCCGCGCTGCCAGGGGCACAGTTCGGAGGTTGTTTTTTCCCTAGGAAAAAGAGGAGGTCTACCCATGGAGGAAAAGATTTGGTTTAGTAAGCAGATATTCTTGAAGATGTCAGAAGCGTACGGTCTGGATCCCAGGGACCCTCATATGGAGGAACTGTATGCCTATCTTCAAAATGTCCTTCCGGGGCTTAAGGTCCTGGAAAAGCTGGATGTAGCGGATGTAGAACCCAGGGTGCCATTGCATCCCGTTCAGGAGGAATCACTGTGAATCCCGTTGAGATCTGCTATCTCGGTGTTGGTGAGCTCAGTCGGCTCATTCAAAGGAAAGAGGTTTCTCCTGTAGAGATTGTTGAAGCTCATATGGCACGCATCACGTCCCTGGAACCAAAGTTGAATTCCTTCATCACCCTTTTATCGGATCAGGCTCTTGCCGACGCGCGTGAAGCGGAAAAGGAGATTCTAGAGAACAGATATCTCGGCCCTCTCCACGGTATCCCCTTCGGACTAAAGGATCTTTTCTATGTCAAAGGGGTTCGGAACACCTCAGGTATGAAGATTTTTGACAGATTCGTCCCTGATTTCGATAGCACCGTTGGTTTGAGATTAAAAAGAGCCGGAGCCGTTCTGATGGGCAAATTGAACCTCCACCCGCTGGCCTATGGCGCTACCGGGGAAAACCCGGACTATGGGAACATGCACAATCCCTGGAATTTGGGGTTGATCACGGGTGGTTCAAGTGGGGGTTCAGGGTCTGCGGTTGCTTCCGGTCAATGCACTTTGAGCATGGGTACTGACACGGGTGGCTCAATCCGTATCCCCAGTGCTCTTTGTGGCATTGTTGGCCTAAAACCTACCTATGGCCGCGTCAGTCGGTACGGTCTTGCGCCGTTGGCGTGGAGCCTTGACCATCCGGGTCCGATGGCCCGCACCGTGGAAGATTGTGCACTGCTGATGAACGCAACCGCCGGATTCGATCCCAGGGATCCAACGTCCGTCAACGTTTCGACGCCAGACTTTACGAAGGCTCTCACCGGTAAAGTGCGTGGTCTTCGGGCAGGTGTTCCTAAAGAGTATTTTGAGGTTCCCATTGATCCGGCGGTTAAGAAAAAGGTTCTGAAGGCGATCGATCACCTGCGAGAACTGGGGGTCAGTGTCTCCGAGGTCTCGTGGCCAATGTACCGTCATTCCGTGGCTGCTGCCAATACCATCCAGATCGTCGAGGCTGCCGCATACCACAGCAAGCTGATCAGAACGCACGGGTCGAGCCTTGACCCGACCATTCGCCTGCGACTCGAATCTGGTTTTTTTATCCCGGCGGTCGACTATATTCAGGCCCAGCGGGTCCGAACCCTGTTTGCCGACCAAACCCTCAGCCTCTTTAAAAAGGTCGATCTTTTGGTTGGACCCACCCTGCCTGTCACCGCCTTCAAGATCGGCACGACGGAGAAGGAAGTGGCAGGAAATGTTGTGAACATCATTCCCCTGTTGACACAGTATACCCGCTCTTTTAATCTTAATGGCTTCCCCGCGATCACTTTGCCTTGCGGTTTTTCCGAGGACAGTCTCCCGATCGGCTTGCAGATCGCTGGAAGGCCCTTCGATGAGGCAACCGTGCTACGGGCAGCCCACGCCTATGAGCAGTCAACCGAATGGCATCGGCGAAGGCCCCCTCTTTGAAGCTGAGAGAGCACTGCCTCTAAGAAAAGTTGAATAAAACGGACCTTGGACCTAACGGTAATGGAAAGAACCGTCCAGAGAAGATCGAGGCAGGCGAGGATCGTCATGATCTGCAATTGTCAATTGCAAACCTGATGACTATCATTAGATTAGAGGATGTTGCTTTCTGAGGTAGGATATCAAATCTGAAAGTGGTGGAGGAAATGGCACAGGGAAGAGCTGAGAGAGACGTCAATGTTTCTTAGGGGTGGGGAGGGAGAGTTGTTTCCCCGATTCGGAATAGGGGACCCCGAAGTGCTGATAGGCGAGCTCTGTGGCTTTTCTCCCGTTCTGCATCCTGGCAATAAAACCGATCTTCAGGAGGAAGGGTTCAATCATATCCACGAGGGTATCGGTCTCCTCCTGTAAGGTGGCAGCAATCGCTTCCAAGCCCACCGGCCCCCCTTTGTAATAACGAATGATCGTCTCAAGGAATCTGCGGTCCAGGCTGGTGAGACCAATCTCGTCCACTCCTTCCAGATGCAAAGCCTCATCGGCGATCGTCTTATCGATTTTTCCCTGCCCCCGAACTTCGGCATAATCTCTCACCCGCTTGAGCAGCCGATTCGAAATTCGAGGGGTGCCCCTGGATCGCTTCGCGATCTCCTCCGTTCCGGGCTCATCGATGGGAATAGCTAAGATGGCTGCAGAACGCTTGACTACCTGACAAAGTTCCTCCATCGAATAAAAATCGAGGGTCCTCAGGATGCCAAAACGCTCTCGAAGTGGCGCAGAGAGAAGGCCAGCCCGCGTCGTCGCCCCGATCAGCGTAAAGAGTTCCAAACGATATCGATGGCTCCGGGCATGAGCCCCCTTGTCGAAAATGAAATCGATACAGAAGTCTTCCATGGCTGGATAAAGGAACTCTTCCACGATCTTGGGAAGACGGTGGACTTCGTCAATAAAAAAGACATCCCCTCGTTCCAGATGGGTGAGGATACTGATCAGATCTCCCCCCTTTTCAATCGCTGGACCGGAGGAGGTGACAATACGAACATCCATCTCTTTGGCGATGATGTGAGCCAGGGTCGTCTTCCCCAGCCCAGGAGGGGAGTGAAAGAGGATGTGATCCAGGGGTTCCCCTCTCTTCTTCGCCGCTTGGATGGCAATCTCGAGAGTCTCCACGACCTGCCGCTGACCGATGTATTCGGAGAGCTGCTGCGGTCTTAAATTGAGAAATTCCCCTGCCGGTTCTTCCTGCAGTGGCTCAACCTCTTTTTCTTTTATCCCTGATTCTCTCATAGGACATCCTTCTTCTGTCCCCGATAAACCTCTTCAAAGAGTTCCTCAGGGGTGGTCATGGCCGGATTCCTCATCATGGCCTCTTTCACCAGCCGCTGCGCTTCACTCACCTTGTGGCCGAGATCTTTTATCAACACGTCCTCCACCTGTTTTTGAAAGTTCTCGACCTCCGGCGGTTCCGGGATCTGATCCTCTATCATCAGAGCGAATTTTCCGACTTTCCCATGAAGGGTCGCGATGATCTTGTCGGCCATCCTCTTTCCAACCCCCTTCATGCGCTCCAGCGTCTTGGAATCTCTTTCTTCGATGGCTCTCGCAATCCTTGGAATGGGTAAGATGAGGGCCTTGACTGCCGTGGGAGGTCCAATGTCCTCCACCGTGATAAACTTCTCAAAAAATTCCTTTTCCGGTTCAAAGTTGAACCCGATGAGCATGGGCTTGGGCTGTCGTTCGGTCTGGTGGTAGTAGATAAAGAGCTTCACGAGGTCACCGTCCTCCCCGGCTCTCTTCGAGACGAAGGTTTGCCGTACGATCGCCGGAAGGAGGATCTCGTAACCTATCCCGTTGGCCAGCACCACAATCCGATCTTCTTCTTTCTTGAATAATTTGCCCTCAATGTATCGAATCATTCTTAGCTCCAGTGCATTTTCACTCTCACGTCACAGGGATCACCGAGAGTTGATTTCTGATTCGCCTGGAAAACAAATCGAAAGGCATAAGGTTTTCCTCCCATCGGAGGATAAAGATTGGAGAGAAAATGAAGCTCGGTGTCCACGGTGTCTCAGGGTTGCCATAGATCTCTCACCATCTAAAGTTGCCATTACGGGAGAGGCCCGTTAGGGCAAGTGCCAAGGCATCCCCCGCATGGCTGGAACCCAGAGGTTCCTCAATCCTCAGGATGCGCTGAACCATCTTCTGCATCTGTCCTTTATCGGCTCGACCGCTTCCTGTAAGGGCGCTCTTCACTTCCGTCGGCTTCACCTGAAGCACCGTAATATTCCTCTCTTGGGCCGCAAGGTAGATGACACCACGGACCTCTCCGAGTTGAATGGCCGCCTTGGGGTATTGCCTCAGGACGAAGACATCCTCTAGGACGAGAAGGTCTGGTTTCCATTCCTCGAAAAGCATTCTGAGTTCGTCGTAGATCGTTTTGAGCCGAAGGGAAATCGGACAGTCCGCTTCGGTTCGTATGGTTCCCCATTTGCAGGCCTTCCCGCCACGGGGGAGGATCTCTACCACTCCGAAGCCTGTTTGAGCGAGACCTGCATCGATTCCCATGGCCTTCATCAAAGCGGTTTCTCCAGCAATGGAAAAAGCCACCCGATTTCTTTTCTTTCTCTTCGAAGGTGGCTTTTCATATGACAGGGACAAGAACTTGGCTTAAGCACTTAAGCGTTCCAGCTCCTCATCCGCAATATCAAAATTAGCATAAACCTTCTGGACGTCGTCCGCGTCCTCAAGCGCTTCCATCAGCCTGAACATCTGTTCTGCCTCTTTCCCGGCCAGGCGGACCGTGGTCTGAGGGACCATGGTCACTTCCCCGTAGCTGCACTTGAACCCCGCCTCTTCAAGCTTCTTCTTCACCTCTTCAAAGTTTCCTGGCGACGTGGTGACATCAAATTCCTTGTCCGTGCCCTTAACATCCAGGGCCCCGGCATCCAAGGCGACTTCGATAAGGCGATCTTCATCGACCCCTGCTTTGTTGATCGTCATCAATCCCTTCTTCTCAAACATCCAGGAGACGCATCCGGCCTCTCCCAGGCTCCCATTCTGTTTGGAGAAGACATGCCTCACATCAGCCACGGTTCGATTCTTATTATCGGTCAGAACCTCGAGCATCATGGCCACCCCTCCTGGACCGTACCCCTCGTAAGTCAACTCCTCGTAGTTAACACCTTCGAGTTCGCCGGTTCCTTTCTTAATGGCCCTGTCGATGTTCTCTCTGGGCATGTTCTCCGCTTTCGCCGAGAGCACAGCAGTTCGGAGCCTCGGATTGGTGGTGATATCTCCGCCGCCAAAGCGAGCAGCCACCATGATCTCCTTGATCAGTTTGGTAAAGGCCTTTCCACGTTTGGCGTCTGCCGCCCCTTTCTTACGCTTAATGGTGCTCCATTTTGAGTGTCCAGACATGGCACCTCTCGCTTTACGATGGGGAACGTGGCAGGTGTTCCGGACAGAAATTCCATTCGGCCTTCCACATTCCACTATCGGAATTTGGTGGGCGCTGGAGGATTTGAACCTCCGACTTCCTGCGTGTGAAGCAGGCGTTCTCCCCCTGAACTAAGCGCCCTAATTTAGACTCATTTTATATCATCTTTTTCAAAAGTCAATCTTTTTATATCGAAATTTCAATGTGAAACCCCAATTGAGCGAATATAATTCCTTCATTGAAATGCTGGCCTCGTGATGAAGGCATTAGAAGACTTGCTGAACTTTTATTTAAAATCCCCCTCAATCCCCCTTTATGAAAAGGGGGATGACAACTGGTTCTCCCCTTTAGCAAAGGGGAGCTAGAGGGGATTTGTCGAAAGTATTGACTCAATTGGGGTGAAACTATTGGATATTAATTTCAGGGTCTTCCTTGAACAGTCTGAACTCATCCTGATGGGAAAAACCAGCCACGCTCATCGTTCACGCGTTGGCGAGAACGGACGTCGAGGTCCTTGACATCGACTCTATTTGTCAGGGTCATAGGTTCTTTCTTACAAATCGGTTCATGACTTGGTAGCCTTCTGTTTCCTCATCTCGGCGATCAAGTCGATAAAGCCGGTGGGTGAATAACCGACCATGCCTCCGTCCGCAACGATCGTTCTCCCGTTAATGTAACTGGAGTCTTCAGAGGCGAGGAAGACAGCGATCCTGACCATCTCTTCAGGATTCCCGAGCCTCTTGAGAGGAATCTTCTTCTGCAAGGCGGAGCCAAGGCCTTCCAGCGATCGTGCTGTCGCTTCGCTATCTCGCGAATGATCCGGCCTTCATGCTCGCAGAAATCCCCTCAGCCTTTCCTCAAAAAGTCGATTCAAATGAGCGCTGTTCGTCGGTGACCACCCAAAGACACGGTTCCACACCTCTTCACTTTCCATGCAGAGGTAGATGAAAAGATCAGGATCAGCCTCACGGAGCCATCCCACCAGCTTGCGATACATCTCCACGCGGATCTCTTGGAGGTAACGGAACTTCGCATCTCTTCCCGGAAACAACTCTCCCAAGAAGATCCTCGTATTTGGGAAACGTTCCCTGGCAATCGCCTTCAGTTGAGGAGGGTACCGAAATCCTCCAAGACTAATCCATGCAACCCCTCTAGGATCGATGCGTCGGAAAAGGAAAGAGATCGTTTCCTCGTATCCTCTTTCCCAACCCTCATGGTCGATGATAGGGTCGAAATGGAATCCCAAGAGGTAACCCTTTTCTTGACATTTCCTGGCGGCCTCCATCCGCTCGTCTAGGGAGGCCGTGCGTCTCTCTTCCTCACGGATCATCTTGAGTGGATTGAGAGACCAGGAGACCACTGTTCTTCCTCCATGATCCAAAGAAAGAAGGTGGTCAATTTCGGCTGACTTGGTCTTGAGCTCCAAGACGGCATTCTTTCTTGCGGCGAAAAATGGAACGAGTATCTGCGAGACGGGCAACACCGAATCCAAAGCGAGACTATCAGAGAGTTCTCCGGTCCCTAATCGGAGAAGGGCATGGGGACCGGATGAAAGAAAGGCGTCGATTTCCTCCAATAGATCATCCCAGTTTGAATAGACGGTTAGCAAAGGATTGTTCAGATATCCTTGGAGAACACAATAAGAACAATCCATGGGGCAATTGGTGATGACATTGATCACATGGTATCCACAACAGATATGCCTGGAGGTCCCCGGGCAAGACTTCAACCGCCTTCCATAAAAACGAGTGATCAGGATGTTTTTCTTCCCTGCGCTCAGAGGGTCCGGTTTGCCGAGGAACTGTTTGATCAAGAACCTCTTGTCACGAATCGTCTCAACCGGAACTCCAGAAAGGTTCCTGATCAGGGTTTGAGCAACCCAATCCTTCTCCGCGTCTTCGTCCAGGTAGATCTTTCCAATTTCAAAAGGTATCCTCTTTGCTTGCGCCATGTCTCTGAGTGCCGCCCTCACTCTTCAATTTTCCTCTTCAAGCATCTTTTGAAAAGCCTTTTTCTCTGGGAGGGTGAAAAGTTCAGCAAGGAGTGACTGATATTCCTCTAGGGTCTCAAAGTGGAACTCCATCTTCAGACGCTTGCCCTCAAAATGGAGATCGTGATGAAGGGAGACGCCGGGAGGGAGATCCAATTCTTTCTTCTTCTGTTCAAATCCTTCCTCAAGCTGATGCATTCGGGGAAACCGAAGGTTCATCAAGGCTGTCTTCACTCGGTCCGTTCTTTGAGAGGGGGTAAGTTCTTTGTGAGATACGATGGCGTGGAGCTCGGGGCGGTCAACGATCTCTTTCAGGAGGCATTGGTCCCTCTGGGCTATCTCCTCGAGTAGGGTGAGAATCTCTTTCAAACGATTCTCGCCAAGTTTCAGACACGAGATCAAGGAAAGAACGGCCTTCCGTTCCTCGGTGTTAAACGCCGCCAGTCTTCGGATGTTCGAACGAGAGACCTCTTCCTTCACAACGTACCTCTTGACCTCGTCCTCCATTCGGGCCAGGGACAGGAAGGTCTTCAGTATCTTTTCGTTGGTCTCCAGCGAGAGGAGAGGGAGGTAGGTTCGGATCGCGACCGTGGGATCGATCCGGAAGTAATGGATCAATTTATCAAGGGCAAGTGCCTTTTCAACCGCATTGAAGCCTCGAGTGGTCAGATTCTCGTGGAGGGCGAGGGAAAATAGTTTGAATTCCTCGACGTCATTCTCCCTGACCATTCTTGAAGCTGCCTCAGGACTTTGTAACTCCCCCAGGACCCTAATTCTTCGGAACCCGCAGACGATCTGATACCTATCCCCTTTCTCCCTTAATATCACCGGCTGTATGAGTCCAATCTCTTGGATGGAAGATCGAAGACTCTGAAGATCAGCCAGGAAGTTTACGGAGAAGGTTTCGTCAGACAGATCGATCTGTCTGAGGGATATCATCCGGATTGTTTTCATACCGGCTGCCCTACCCAACCCAATATAGGCGACGTCAAATGTGGACGCTCAAAATCCAAATAACGGGTGACATCGAAATTCTGGCATTGGGAGTTGATCTATATTTCGATCCCATATTCTTTCATCATCTCCTGGTAGCGCGTCGCTTCCAGTTCATTTCCCCTCTTGCGGAAGCCTTGGGAGAGGACCTTGCATTTCGTCTTCATCTCTTTCAGAACCATGTCCTTCTCATCTGGAGCGAGGGTGGGCTCGGACAGAAGTTTTTCGAGAGCGATGACCCGATACCGGTCATTTCCCCAGGATCTCTGGGAGAGTTGATCAGGATGACCGCCCCGTTTGATGATCAGTTTGCGATTGATGAAGAAGACGGGAAAGCGTGCGGTGATCCTGAGCCAAAGGTCATAATCCTCACACACCAGAAGGGCTTCATCGAAGAGGCCGACCTTTGAAAACAGCGTCCTTCTCATCACGGAGGAGGAGGGGCTGATGATACAGAGCGGGAGGCATTTCTCGAAGATCCAGCCGGAATATTTGGCGTGCTTCAGTTTTGGATTGACCCGTTTGCCGCGGCGAATCCAAATCTCGTCGGTGTAACAAAGGGGATATTGCGGGTTATCATCCAGAAAGAGCACCTGGGTTTTTAGCTTGCCTTTTACCCAGAGGTCATCGGAATCCAGAAACGCAACATATTTGCCTCGGGCCTGAAGAACCCCCCGGTTTCTGGCCACGCTGACACCCCGGTTCTGGGACAGCGGAAGGAGTTTCACCCTTCCTCCATAGCGTCTGATTTCCTCCGCCGTTCCATCCGTGGAACCGTCGTCTACGACGATCAGCTCAAAATCTTCAAAATCCTGAGCGAGGGCTGAATCCACCGCCTCCTTCACCATGGGGAGACGATTATAGGTGGGGATAATGACAGAAACCTTGGGCATAATTATCGACGTCATTGAGTCATTGGGTCATTGAGTCCCTAAGACCTTTTGACGCAATGACACTGGGACACAAAGACCCTTGGACTAAACGGTTACCCGTCGCGTCCTTTTCTTGTAGCGGCTGATCCGTTTTCTCAGAAGCTCTGCCATCTTCCAGTTTCTCTGCTGAAGGGCTTCCCCCTTCTTCGCCCTCATCTCCTTGACCTTCTGTTTCAACTCGGCGATACTGAGGACCACCTTTTCTTTCTTAACAGCGACACGTTTCTCTTTCTTCTCTTCCTCTGGAAGGCCTTTGGCTTTTCGAATAGCCGCAATCAACTCTTCCTTCTTCATTGCATGGACACCATGCACACCGGGGAGTCCAGGAGCCATCTCCCGTAATTCCTTGGCAGTATATTTCTCTAAGGGTTTCTCCTTCTTCTCCTTTTCTGTCTTTTCCATTGTTATCTCCTCCTATTCATTTTTGGAAAGGATAGCATCCTCATTCAAGCATCCATTCAAATTCTAGTGGCCTACCAGTAGTAATTTATATGATTTCCCATTCCAAATCAACCCTTGGAATGACCTTAGTAGAACCTCTTGCTTGGACTTCTATCT
>Ga0315273_10014898_pt1 | contig 10037 bp, 20 predicted proteins | sample YL17G02_0_MG_FD_205753 | JGI IMG/M metagenome (GOLD analysis project Ga0315273, IMG submission 205753) | Sediment microbial communities from Yellowstone Lake, YNP, Wyoming, USA - YL17G02_0 | ecosystem: Environmental > Aquatic > Freshwater > Lake > Sediment | place: USA: Wyoming | collected... | reverse complement strand
GTATTCCATCCGACAACACGCTTTCTATTAGTAGTAATAGATTTTCTCTATTCTGATTATAAAGCCATAAATGCAATAGTGAATCAATTTGACCAGAATCTAGCCTATCCGCAAAAGACTCTACAATCTTTTTGAATGGTGTAATGAATTTCCAGTCCATAAGGCTGATAGAATTTAGTCGTCTAACCTTCTCTTGATCTACGTTAAAGACTATCTTATAGGATAAATCATCATTCTTCGTTACTATGAACATAATCCACCTCATTTAATATCTTTTCTAGATCATTAGAAAGATTTTTATTAAACCGCTCCTCTTTTTGCTTTCTTTTAGAATTTCTTTTAAAGTACTTTTCTTTTAGTGAGTCCATTTTTTGGACTAGCAAACACCCCCCTACAAGTCCATTTTTTGGACTAAGCGCTAGTCCATTTTTTGGACTAGCAATCTCAATCGCATTTTTATTAGAAGTGCTTTCCATATAATCATATAGCGGTTTTCCGTATTGCTTCTCAAATAAGAAATCTAAATATTTTATTGCAGAAAGTAGATAATCAAACTTATTATCAACAATTATCTGATTTATTACTCTAAGATTATTAATGTTCAATCTGTAATAAGATTCTGATCGAGAATCATATCCACTTCTAATATCAAGTAATCCAACTGTTTGTGATTCTCTTAATGACGATATTACAGTATCATTTTTCTTTATAGTCGTATCTTCTTTTATGATAGACATTGATAAGGGAATCCAGTCGTATTCTGACCGGTGAAATCCAAAGTACTTTTCTATAAAAAGTGTTGTAACTCGGTAGGAATTAGGTGATAGGAATAAACGACAAACTCTAGTAAAGGCATGTGGATATACAGTAAATACAAACTCAGTTTCAAATGGTTGCTTCATTTTAACACCTCAGTAGAGAATAAGGTAGTTGAGATCATCTCTCTACAAATGATCCCAACTATAGCAAGCGACCTCTTACATAAATTGGATAGTCTATGCCTTGTTGCAACAAAGCACACTACTATTATACCATCTCCAATATGCAAGTCAATAGTATTTATAAGGATGTTCGAGGACTCACGATCAGGAATTAGTAGCACTGGATGCCCAACTCCGCGTGGCAATTGTCAAAAGTCGGCCACCGCAAAAGAGTGTGAAAGTTCCCCCTAGATTTTATTTGGATAGTCAAGGCACTATCGCAAATAAAATCTACTCATCTCAAATTGTGAATGAAACACCACTGCCGTATCATGCCAGAAAATCTTCTAAGGCATAAAATCTTATTGATCATAGTTTCTGGCATTTCTCTTGGCATGGGTTTCATCTTCTTCACAATCTTGAGATGAAGACGTTAAGGCTGAGACCATATCTAGTCATGAAGGAAATAAGGATGTTGTGTCGCCAGCTAACAACCATCAGGAGTTGAAATCGGACAGAGGAACTGTCCTCTGTACCTATTTTGAAAGTTGAAACCGAGACACCATTTTTCCAGAGCTAAAAATAGTTTCTCGGACTCTTCCAATTTAGATTTGGTATTTAGATCGAGAGGAACTCTCTAAATCCCTGAATCAAGTGTGAAAGGAATTGATTAGATGGTTTTAATAGGAATTGCTCATAAGGCAGGGGGACTGTCGCATTTTGCGACAGGCTCGGATATTATTTTTCTTCCTCTGGCTGGGGCGCCTGGAAGCAGCCACAGCGTCGTTAGATATAAGATTCATGCGATTTTCCTAATCGCATATATTCTTCATTGACAATTTACAATTTTTGGTATAAAATTATTCATGTAGCGATAACCAAGCTACATTCGTTCTTTGACAATTGGTATAAGGTTTCAGCGAAGTCATTGGTCGTTGAGTAAAACCAGTTCCAAAAATAGTCGTCATTTTTGTCAACACTTAACGACGACCTAAAGAACCAAAATGTTGAGTAGTAGGGCTGGAATAGCCCGAATTGAAGCTTGTGGAGAAGGGAGTTCAGCTCTCTCAGTTTCGCCGAGACTGAGGAAGTTTAGCCCTTCGTTGAAGCAAGAAGCCCACGAACTTTAGTCGTGGGTAATTCACAGGATTAATCATTGTGCTGAAATGTATTTGTTAGATTTTGAATAGCAATAGCAATATCAACATCAACATCGTCAAGCTTGTCAATCAATGCTTGGAAGCACATTGCGATTGTAATGCATATTGCCATATTGTCATCGCCATCGAATCTTCGTCTATCTTCCCTTTCTAATTCTTGTATCACTATCTCTTTTAAGTCCACTTTATCATCTCCTTGTATGAAAGTGCGGGGCCCCATGCCAAAACCACCAAAAACGCATCACGGCTGAAACCACACGCATGCCGTGTACGTGCCATAAACCACACATTAAAAACATAGTATTCACGCCACTTTACGTCCATGATGAGCTTACCATGCCAAGCCGAGCCCACAGTCTTTTGAGTTTTAGCCTTATCCATGCCAGAAACACGATAAAAAGCGATATTTCCACCTATGCAGATGCTACAAAGGCAGGAAGGCCTGTCGCAAAAATGCGACAGGCTCGGATATTATTTGTCTTCCTCCAGCTCCTGCGCCTTGAAACATCCACAGCAAGGCAGGAGTCCAATCTTCGTAGCCCTATCGCAATTCATTTCGAAGCGAGCATCTACCGGCTTGTCGCTGTTTTTGATGAAGCGACATGCGAGACGGTGATATGTCGCTGAACCCCACATAGCGTACACCATCGTCTCACCCGATGGTGGATACCGGAGTTTCGGAGCTAGATTCGCTCCATCACCGACATCATCATCTGGGGAAGTATCCCCACAACCAACCATGCAAAAAACCACAACCAAAGCCACAAGAAAACATAAACTCTTCATAACATATCTTCCTTTCTTTTTTTCTGTCTGAGTATCTGCTCACCCAGACCATTCACGTAGAATTCCCGCTCTGACGCATTCAGAGAAATAGGTACTTGGTCGTGTGGACAAGACTCGATCTCGTCGGTGTAGACGTCCCTTACGATCTCGCCCTTTTTCTTACATCCCCTTCCAAACCAATGGATGCAATCGAAACAATGGTCGAGCTCCGGTGGAGAAAGGGCCGCCTCACCAGCCCTGAGAATGGAAGACGCCATCTTCGAGGCATGACTTCTAGTTCGTCGAACTGCTCTTTTTGACATTTTATTCTCCTCGCACTCCTCGCAATTTAAGCAATTTTTGAAAAAATTGCTTCGAGAAATTGTCCAACATTGAAAAAAATCCTTCCAAATACAAGCCACGTTTTACCTGCATGCATCACCCCGCATGCTAGGGATTATTGTTACTTTTGTTTTATATTCTGTCCAAGTCTGTCCAAGATAGCGTCTAGTGTCTCGCCACTGTGAACAGTGGTGATGATCTCGGAAGAAGGAAAATTTGTCCCTGTTAGCGGACTAGAAAATGATCCATCGGGGTAGATAAAGAAATACCATCCAGACGGTAAACTGCTTGCTTTTTCTTTTGCGTTTACAGCTATTCCACATACTTTTTTTTCATCCAAAATAACCTCGCTGGCATATCACCCCGCCAGCTAGGGATTATTGTTATTACTTTTGCTTTATTATTTTGTGCGTTTGGCACAAAACGCACTCCTTTGCCTCTTGTGACAGTGCCAGTTCTAACGTAGTTGGATCTCCTGCACCAAACCACGTACAGCCGTCCCAAAAGTGGAACTTTGTCCCAGAAGCGTTCATATATACTGTCTGTCCTGCTTCTGCATGAGATATTGCTGTTTTTGATACTGCCGGCGATAGTTGAGCAGTTGACTTGTTTATCGCTGGCAGTGCATTTAACTTTGCAACTGGCTTGATCTTCTCAAACTCAAGCGTGGCGATTATCTTACCATACTCGGTTTCAATCTTACCCAGTCGGGTTTCCGCTTCCGTAATCCTTTTTTCAATCTGAGCTAGTCTCTCTTCCTGAGAGATATCGACTGCTATTCCTCTCGATGACATTACCACAGCCACAAACACACAGATTAAAATCACAAGACCTACAATTCCTTTTCTCATTTTCCTAAATTCTCCTTATAATATTGAAATTGAAACCTAGCAACATTCATGTATGGAACAGACCATACACGTAAAATCGGGTTCACTGTGCAGAGAATTCGAGATGCTCTGTCCAGTGAATGAAACAGAACATCCGAACGTTCGACATACGCCTTCACCTCGCTTTCACTCATATCAGATTTGGAAACCTGATAGAGTGTAAAACCCAAAGTCTGCGTACCTTCTTCAATTCCCCACATCGCCAAAGATGTGAAACCGAATACGCTAAAACAGACTGTCCAGAGTGTCCAGAATAGCCTTGAATATCTTCCAGACTTTCCGATACAACCTCACCTTCTTCATTTCTGTTGGTGGAAGAGATTTCCACCAGACCTCGAATTCTGATTTCATCTCTTCCCATTCGTCACTCTTCCCATTCACGAGAATTTCTCCGCTCCAGCCCATTGGGCTAGAATTGCCTCACCACCATCATCGCATTTGGCAAGGCAGCACGCGATACAACGATCGTGTATCGCTTGTGGTATTCCATTTTTTTGGGTGGGGCGCACGGGCTCTTCGGACAGTCTTCCCCACATCCTCGTTCTAGTTACGAGGTTGTCTACCACCTTATATACATATTTAGAGTTGTCCGAACTATAATGCGTGCTTCTCTGATTCACCAGCACCCAGCCATCCCTGATCATTACTCCGCCTTCGGAGTATGACCATTTTCCATTCTTGTGATACTCACCCGACCACGAGATGTAGTCGGTGTTCTCGACGGCATCAGAACCGTCAGCTTTGAAAATGCCTATGATGGATGATCCGTATTGATCATTGATTTCTATCTTCATTTTTTCTCTCCTCGAGAAGGTCAGGATGTGCCTGACGGAAATTGACGATAGCGTTGTGCAGATTTGGAATAAGATCGCTCTCTTTATCTATGAAAAAGTTTACAGAGTCTGCAGTTATACGCCCATTACGAAAGATCTGAATGCAAATTGCTATGTAATCATCCCCTTCTGTTATAGTCACATCTGAGGTGATTACATCTTCCCATATGCTTTTTTGTCTTGCTAAATGTAAGTTAATATCTGCCATTTTTAATCCTCCCAATGATGATTTTGGAGATCGAGATCAAAACTTTCACTCGTCTCTCCCATGCTCTCCCCGAGTATGCGATAGGCATTTTGAATCTGAAACTCTAGGTCAGCGGCTGCCTCTTCTGCCTCCGCAAGAGTCATCGAAATAGAACCATTCTGAAACTCGATGAGCTCGATGCACGAACCCATCAGAAGCACGTCTATCATCTGTTCACCTCTCTTCCCTGTTGAACCACCAGCGAGTAACTCATTACCATACTTATATAATATGCAAGTATCGTGCCAACATCTTGACTTGTCATGCAGGGGTAGAACCGCATGAACACTCACTTCTTGGTTCATGCCGCAAACCCTTTATCCATACGGCGTCAGTTTTCTGACATACCCCCTCAGTTTTCTGATACGTCGCAAACCCTTTATCCATGCGGGTTTACAGATATTCGCAGAATGCCACATCAGTTTTCTGATATGTGGATAACTCAAAAAAATTTTCCGTCTATCACATCGGTAAGTCTCTTGCTTGCGATTGCTTCTTGCAGGAATAAGGATTAAATCTTATCAGGAGTTGAAGTCACTTGGATGCTTAGGAACATCTATCAAGTTGGCAAGTTGTTCTCACGCCTAAGAAAAGACAATCATGCCATCGCCTGCCTCTTGCCATCCATTAGGGTTTGGCTGAGTACAATACTCATAGCATTGATGAACACTCAGGCAGGCTTTCGGCATGATTGAGGCGTGAGAACATGATGTTATTTCCACGTGCTATGTGATCAAAACACTTTGGCATCCAAGTTCAAGATTAGGTAGGTATGATTTTAGTGCGGAGTCTATATTTATTACCACGTTTTTGTTATCAAAAATCACAAATTGAGAGCCACCCATTAAGTACATCTCGTTTCTCTTTCAACCCATACTTTAACCCGTGAAGTTGCATTCTATCAAGATATATGTTCCCGCATAATAATCATCTGGGCAGGTGTACTTCCCTTGCGCTTACTGTATGGATTCGTGCCTAACCTAAACTCGTATAATGGACATTTATAATTCTTTAGGTTGTTACTCTCACTACTGCCATTACAACTGCAATCCTGAATCTCTTGGTAACTACCAACACAATCTAAACAATGGCTGCGTATCGCACATAAAACTGGTCTCGTTGGATATTTTCCTCTGACTACCGTACCAAATCTGTATGGATATATAGAACATCTCGTAGTTGAACAACTTCCTATATCACCCATAAATAATTCCGCATTCATACATTCCTTACAGTATTCCTTGCATGATTTTAATGGCGTATTATATTGCTTTCCACGATACATTTTTATTGCCCCCTGAAGTTTTTTGTTTAGAACCTCCGAACCTAGTATAAGTTATCAACAATACTTACTTACCACTTGCCTGATAGGATAGGTAAAGAGTTTCCGACCAATGAGTCACCCATCATAAAATTCTGGAGAGATAGAACATCACTGAGTGTACCATTAATGAAAACTAGACCGGGAGGTATAGGGGCGATTTTTTTTCATTTTTCGCGCTATATTTCTCCTAACTGAGTGCAGTGAGTAGAAGCCCACCACCACACCAACCCGCACGCCACACCCCCACCCGTCCCCTAGCGAACACCCCCACCCCACAACCACCACCCACCCCGATCTCGCCATCGAGCTCAACCACACCCCAGCACGCCACACCCCACGCCCAGCCCCGAACCAACCAGCCACCGCCCCACGCCGCCACCCGCCCCACGCCGCCACCCGCCAGCCACCAATCCCCGCCCCCCCAAATTTACACAGTAATCAATGCGTAGGTTAATCAAGACACCCACCAACCACCTTGCATAATGCGGCTTCACATAATGGCGAGGAGCGATACTCTACAATTGCGGCATGGGTCTTGTCCCATTGGTATTATCGCGAGTAAATAGTTGTATAAAAATCGTTCCATCCAAGCTGTAAACCCAACCATGACTGCCACTCACCTCAGTCAGATTCTGCTTCGTCATCTGTGCGGATATGTCCGTTAGCATAAGAGAGGCAATCCGTTCCTCTTTATTCAGTCGTGTCTTTAATCGCAAATAAGTCTCAACGAGCTTCTCCAGTTCAGTCATAATTCCCTCTCCTTAATCCCATAATGATTTAACACCAAGTTCGCTTTTGAGTAATTCGTACTTAGCAGCTACCTTATCTTTGTTTGTATCAAGATAAATGTTTCTTGGTGGATCATATACCCCACCTACTACAACGTAGATATACCAGAAGGTTACATCCCCAAATAACTTGCTCGTAATGCCAATCATCCTACATGCTGATAGGTTAATCATGTCTTTCATTGAATCAATATACCACATGTGAATCTCCAGTAGAGTTAAAGTAATACTTTAAGTCTTTAACGTTTGTTAAAATATGAATGGTTCTTTGCATAATGCCCCCAACAGAAAACTACATACACAGGGAATCGCTATTGTATTATCCATTTCGATATGCTACAATATTAGCAACGATAGAATTCTAATAATCGGTTAGAGTTAGGTGGATGTTTACCGAGTCCGTTTGTTAAGACCTAGCTCACCCTTAACTTATGCTCGGTAGTTGGGTAGGGATAATCTCCGCTGGAAGAATCCAATTATCCGAGCACTCTTGTTCTTCCAGAGGAGTAGTTATGAAACAGAAAACCGAACAGTTTATCTCTATCCCCATACGAGTACTGGACTCCGACTCTTACCGAAACTTATCACCGATTGCTAGAGATATATTAACGCTTAGTTTAAAGCACTTTCGACCTTACGATTCTAGTAATACGTTCACTTTATCTTATAACCAGATATGTGATCATTACCATTTTAGCAGAAGAAAAATAAAACCAGCTTTAGACGAACTTATAAAAAATCAATTCTTCTTTGTAGAAAACAAGGAATATAAGCACTCTACAATCTATAAGCACAATGTCGGACTACTGAAAATCCAATAAATCTGGTATCACCATTGACACCAGATCAGTATCACCATTGACACTAGATTTTTGCGATCTGGTTCACCCGTTGATACTGTTCCTATGTATTATGATCTAAATATAATTACTGCCACAGGCGTGATGCAATGAAATATGGCAAAAAACATGAATTCTGTGTCCAATGGATCGTAGCACTGTGTCCAATGGATCGTAGCAGATTTTGAGGTCTGTGTCCAATAGATCGTAGTGTTCCTATGTATTATATTCTAACTTAAATCTCGCCTATGGCATAATGATTGTTTCGCTTTCATAAGCGAGGAAGTACCAACTATACTGGTTCTTTTGCCTTAAACGGACACCAATCAGGCGGAATATGGTTTTTTGGCTTATTCTTCTTAAACCTAAATAAGACAAAGGAAGGATCGCTATATCCGTAATCCCCCATATCTATTATGTGACATACAGCAAAATCGGCATACTTGCCTGATCCACCGTATCGAATCTCATTGCATTCGATACAATCAGTCGGTATTGCCTTAACCTCATAGAAACCAAATAGTGTGTTTTCAACTAACATTCTTCATCATCCTCTTATGCAAACCCCTTGTTGCTGGAGATAGGTTTCATCATAATTTCTTTATATTAAGTGTATAGAAAGTTGACATAGTACAGTGGATACACCACAGTTAAGTCAACAGAGGTCAATTATGCAGAGCACTCTACTTGACTAATCGCTCCCTCTATCAGTACTGATCGCTCTGCCAGGAGTTCAGCACCATATTCTACCGGGAAAAATCCCCCGTTAGATTATAATTCGTAAACAATTTCCGCTATTTCACCAGCATGTAAACGCCATGTTTTGCCATCATAAGAAGTGACATATCCGCTTTTCCACAAATCAGAAATAGATTGAAATGGATATGTAATTTCATCATTCAATTTTATACCGGGAAATAATGAGCCGATATAGGCATAAATCTGATTCCTAATCTGATTCCTAATCTGATCGCTAATCGGATTCCAAAACGGACTCATAGCTTGGACCCCCCTAACTTGATGAGAAATCTGATTCTTAGTCTGAGCCCAAATCTGTGAGGAACAAACCTGAGCCCAAATTTGTAAATAACAAATCTGATCCCAATCAATCCACACCTGATCCCAAATCGGAACCTGATCTCTAGTCTGAGCCCAAATCTGAGACCAAATCTGATCCCAAAGCCGAGACCAAATCTGGGGACAAACTTGAGACCAGATTCTTAGGAGTTCTATATGTTTTCCGCCTAATGGTTCTGTCTGAATTTTCAGTGGATTGAGTGGATTTACGACTTCTTCGTATTTGAAACCGAAGAGTTCCCCCAGATTGAAAATCTCCTCAATCACCTTTAACCGAACAAACCCACATTTTACAGTATCACCCCAATACGGCTTACCCTCTACGATATAAGCAGAACAAGGTATCGTTGCGATAACGAAACAATCTAAAATATTTCGTGATGCGTGCAGAACACCATCACTGCATAATCCTTTTGATTTATCTGCTTTTGGCGGCTTCACAAAATGCCCTATGGCATTCCTGTAATTGATGGTCTTTCCAGTACAAAAATCAAACCCATCAGGCTTTGCTAGTTTATAAAATCTTTCCATGTACCCCACCCCTCTCTAATCTCCGTAATCTCTCGGAAATCGCTTGTGACTGCGCTGAAGAATTTTCAACTTTCAAAATAACATCAACTGTCTCTTTTCATTCTCGCGATGATATAATTTTAGCGCGAACTTTACCATGACATCTTTTACACAGTGTAATGAGATTCTCTGGTCGGTTAAGAACGTTCCACCCATAACCGCTGTCACCAACTGGAATAATATGGTGAACGTCAAGGGTCTCTTGTGAACCACAGATTTGGCAAGTATTATGATGGCGTTTAAGACACCAAATACGAGCATAAGACCAGAGAAAATGATTAA
>Ga0315273_10014897_pt1 | contig 10037 bp, 9 predicted proteins | sample YL17G02_0_MG_FD_205753 | JGI IMG/M metagenome (GOLD analysis project Ga0315273, IMG submission 205753) | Sediment microbial communities from Yellowstone Lake, YNP, Wyoming, USA - YL17G02_0 | ecosystem: Environmental > Aquatic > Freshwater > Lake > Sediment | place: USA: Wyoming | collected... | reverse complement strand
CGTGCTAAGTATCTATCCAGTCAAGTTCGTTATGATAGATTGCGTCCAAAATATAGTGAACTGGCTAAGGTATATCTGACAAACATTACCAATTTTGGTAAGCAGTTTACTTTCAATGGCCAAGCTTGTGCTGTTACTGCACCAGGCGTTGGACCAGGTGGCGAACAACCTGGACAAAAGCCAGGAGAGCAATCAGGCCAAGGTGGATTGTCTGCTGCATCACTACAAATCTTGCAACAGCTTTCTTCTCTCAAGCCGTTCAATGCTCAAAACATCAGCTTCCTTGAAATCAAGAAGTTTGTAGACTTGTATGCCAGATATGCTAATGATGCAACTGTTAATCAGTTGGCCGCAAATATCAATCAGTATATGGATACGGCCAAAAACTACTATTTTGGAACCGATACGTTCCAGCTAAACAACATTGACAATAGTAGGTTTAAAGCCTTGCTCAAAAACCCATCATCCGGTGCCGGCTCAGCAGCACAAATTGCCTGCGATCTCTTATATGATATTATTGTATACGGCGGCATGTTGTACCAGCGTTTGGTAACTTCTTTGCAGACCATTGCTCAAGATCCAGAGAGAGGTAAGTATATTGATTACCGTGGAATGCAACAGCAGATAACTCCTGGTGGTCCACAGCAAACTAACGCAACCACACTTCATGATCTAAGCGCAAGCCTAGAGCGAGAATGGATGGCTCGTCGATGATTTCTAATAGTGAAGTCAGCTTTTGTGTTGATACACTCCTTGTAGAAACCGTATTAGCGGATCCAAAACTCTACAAGAAGGCTGGCTTCGTCCAAGATTTGCTCGGCAAAGTCAAGGATTACTTTAGTCGTCAAATTGATCCAAAGAATCCGGTCAGCAGTGTTCTTAGCATTCTTGCACCAGGCGCTCTATGGCTATTATTCCAGACGCTAGGAATTGGTAAGTGGGGATTTCTACTTGGTTTACTAATGGATGTATTCCACGTAAACGTTGGCGGTATGCTGTCTTCTCTATTCAATAAAGTCAAAGAGATGATCGGTGGTGGTAAAAAGGTTTCTTCGGCTGATGTTGATGCCGCTACCCAGTCTACTACTCAAGAGTTTAACCAACCACCAACTCCACAAGAAGAGTCGGAAGGCATACAAGCTCTAAAACAAAAGCAAACACCTACTGAAAGTCAAACTGACGATCAAAAAGTTTACAGCTCACTTGAGTTATTAGATGACGCTAGAATGTTTAGATTGGCCCTCATTGAATATGAGGGTCAAGCAATGAGGCTTACTAAAGAGCGAGTTATCAAAACTGCTGGGTTTTTTGGAAATACAAAGTTAAAGGGCGCCGGTTTACTTGGTAAGATTTTTGGTTGGATTATTAAGCTCGCCTTAGCTTCTGCTGGTTTGATGGTAGCAGGTGATATCGCCAATGAAGTTATGGGACAACCAAGCGCACTAAGTGGAACTTACCAGCGCGGTCAAGAAGCCTCAGAAGCCCCAGCCGTACCAGTTGGTCCAAAATCAACTCAGACAAAATTTCAACTCAAGGGTGATGGCCCATTACCAAGTAGCATGCCAATAGTTAATAACTCTCAAAATATTGAGAATATGCTAGTACAAATTACCAAAGACGTCTATGGCGGACTCGATGGTAAAGATGGTATTATACGAAGCTCTCCAGCTTTTCAGGCAGTCAAAGATAATATTGTTTGGTACAATACTCATAATGAAGGAAGTTCCATTACTTTTATACCCGGCCTATTCAAATCCAAAAAACAATTGGTAGACTACTTTATCGATGATGTGGCCAAAAGTGCTCCGTAAAATCGGGCATATCGGAACATATCAATATAATTTCCTTTTAGGTGAAACCACATGAGAAAAAGTGAGATATTTGAAAGTTTTGCAAAGATTGCCCAAGAGAGGGGACTCGTGTCTCAAGCGCAAAAAGCTGAACACACCGAGAAGGATTTCTCTGAGACGAATCCAAGAATGGACTCATTGACCATTGAGCAGATTAGCAAACTATACAATACCAAACCACAACAACCAAAGGATATGGAATACAAGCGTAACATCATCGAAGATGCGCATCCAGATTCAGTTGTTATTTCCCCTTCTTATGATAAGCTAAACGGTCTCGTCGAAAACGAAAACGAAGGCCAGAACATTAGAATTCGTATCGTGATGAAGACCCCGGACGGCCACCTCATCAATCGTAAATATGCCAAGAAGAATTTAGTACTTTCTTTGGTTAGGGTTGGCAACGAGCTTGACACCCGTAACAACGAAGAACTTCGTAAATTGGCCGATACTTGTTTACTTCAAGCCAGCGGCCAAATGGAAAAAAAAGCTTGGGTACTTCCAGCCGTTATTATTGTCGCAGTAGTAATAGGCGCCATTTACGCTAAGAACCATTTACGTTTCCACACTGATGGATGGCAAGCTGACTATACTAAGGCTATGGCAGAAATTGATGACCTACTTACTTCCAATACAAATTTTGGAGTTGGTTACTCTTACAGTCCGCAATTCATTCAGACTGTAAATCAACTAAAATCTGAGTTGAACAAACTCAATTCTGCTGTTGTGAAGGCCGTTCCAATTCTCGATAAGATGCAAACTCCTCGCAATGCCGAAGAATTAAAGAAAATGTTAGATGAGCCAGATACTCAGAATGCCGTTAAAGTCGTTCAGGATCTACAAACTCAAATGACAAGTTCTTATCCATTCATCAATACTGTTATCAATAGTTTTGATAGTGCCGCATATAAACAGCGAGCCATTGTAGAAAAGGGAGGTTTAACTTCTGTTGTAGATTCTGTTGAATTTCTACATGGTGGAGCAGGACTAGTAGCTGATGATTTTGATGATGTCAAGCATGCCCTACAAACTTTGAAGGTTGATTTGGGTAACCTAGGCAAGATCATGCAAGGTGTCGAAAGCATTAAGCAAAAAGCTCAGCAAGATTTGTCTGCTAGCCAGTCTGAAGTTTCTCAGAGTTTTACTGCTCCAGCTACACCGGCACCAACTGGCGATGCAGGAACTACCCCTCCTACTGGAGAAGGGCAGAAGAAGCGTAGTCCAATGGATGCTCTAGAAGAAGAGAGCAAAGGACTATTTGGCGGTCTTTTCGGCAAATAATTCTGGGCATACCCAGATATCTTTGTTGATATAAGCGCTTTTTATTGGAAACCATATCAATAAACGAGTATGCTTTATGAATTTTGTAAGTTAAGGTGTAAGTAACCGTGCCTCTATAAGGCATTTGAAGATTAATAGGAAAACACAATGTCTCTAAAACTATTACAACCAGGCATTCAGCCTTTGGGTCAATTTGACGGCGTAGACTCTGAAGTTCTTACCTTCAAGGGCGGAGAAATTTGCACCTTTAAGTACGTAACCACTTCTGGTCAGCCAGGTGTCACAACTGCTGGTCTAGACCAAGCAGCTTATGACGTATTCGATGGTTACATTAACGCATCTGGTACTTTCAAGCGTCCAGCCGTTACCAAGACCTTCGCAGCAACCAGCATGACCGCTCGTCCATTGATGCTATCAGATGATGGTATTACTGGCTACGGTACACTCTTCGGCTCTGTCGTTGGTGGCGCTGTTGGACAAACTGTCACTAGTGCAGGTCTCGGACCACACACCGCAACCGGTTCTGGCAAGATGACTTGCTGGGACAAGCCAGGTCTCTATGCAGTCTCCCTAGACGCATGTGATACCACTGTTTCCACTGGTTTGCAACCAACCAACACCTCTCTAGTCGGTGGTGATCCACTTGGATTCACGATTGCTGGATTGCTTACTCCATCCGCAACTGGAGCGGCAGTAACTAATGGTGGTGTTCCAGTTAACGTAGGTCGTTTGGTAGAATTCAATACCAACCAGTCCTTGGTAACTACTCCAAACTATTTGGTCGCAGCTCTAAACAGCCCATCTGGAAACGTTTCCTCGGTTCAACCAAGAGCCTTCCAGTTCGCAACCATCTACTTTGCTCCACAAAGCAACTAATAGCTGAATAAACTTCTCTGGCCGGGAGGCTGGGGGAGATGCCAAGCGCAAGCTTGTCATTCTCGAAGTCCGCAAGGACCCCTCTCACCCTTTTAACGTAAGAATATAGCTGGTAAGACTGGCAAATTTTTCTAGGAGAACCTATGAACATGTTTAGTGGTAAAGGCGAAATTAACGCCTCATCTTTCAAAGATGCATTGCAAGCTTTGGTGAAGTACGCAGCCATTCTCGAAGAGAATGTCCCTGCAAACCAGGGCCTAGCTGGTCAACCAGCGTTGAGCGATGATAAGCGTGATGAATTGATCACTCGCGCTATTATGACTCAAGACGGCAAGATTGCTCTAGCTCAGGCTATGGCAAATCCAATCCGTAGAAACCTCGATTACCATGGTATCGCTCGTCGTGCCTTGGTTGTTGACCCACTACCACAGGGAGCAATTCCAACTTACGATAGAGATATCGACGTTGCCGCAGTTGTTATCTCTTCCAACGGTACTGGTCCAGAGTCCCGTGTATTCGGTGACCGTGTAGTTGTACCAGAGTTTGAAATCTACGCGAACCCAACAGTTCGTATCGCTGAAGTCAAGCGTCGTAGATTTAACGTAATCGACAGAGCAGTCCAAAAGGCTCGCCAGGAGATTATGGCACAGGAAGATGCAAACATCTTCGCAGCTCTTGACGCAGCAGCTTCAGTTGAGAACACTCTCACTGACATTGCAGACGCAGGTCTTCTAAAGAGAGACTTGGTTGAAATCAAGCAGCAAATTGACCGTTGGGACTTAGTAACTACTAAGTACTTCATGAACATCAACGAGTTCACTGACATCCTCAAGTGGGGATCTGGTGGTGGACAAGGTGTTGGCGGAGGAGACTTCGATCCAGTAACCATGCGTGAAGTTCTACAGACCGGTCTATACGCCCACATCTGGGGTACTGACATCATGGTAAGCAAGATCGTTCCACCTGGAACGATCTACGGTGTCGCTGACCCAGAGTTCGTTGGTGTAATGCCAATCCGTCAGGACATTGAAGTTCTACCAGCAGACGAGCCAAAGCAATTGAAGCTCGGATGGGTAGTCTCTGAGATCATCGGTATCGCTATCGTAAATCCTCGTGGTTGCGCAGCAGGTCGTAAATCAGTCGTAATCGGCGCCTAATAAGCCTGATTGAGTAATTCCGAAACAGCCACTGGAGAAATCTGGTGGCTGTTTCATTTTTCTGGCATATAGATATGGACCTGAAGAAACTTCGAAAGCAATACATGCACCTCATGCCCAGTCTGAACAAGGCTATGCAGCACGTGCAGTCTCAGCTTGCAGATTTGCCGCCACACGATTTTCTGTTGGAAACCAACTTAAAGCCATACCTCAGCATCAAAAAGAAAGTGCTACGAGATCATGAACATGATCCAGCATCTTTACCAGATTTGGCTAGAGGTAGACTTTTCTATTCTCAAGACTACAATCCTAAAGAGGTCGTAGAATTACTTAAAAAAATATTCAAAGACCAAGTTAAGGGGTCTAAGAAAAAAGATACTAACGATTGTGGATTAGAATATACTGGAGTAACTGATGTGAATCTAGATATTGATGGAGTTCAATTCGAATTACAATTGATGCCATTAGACTATAAAGATTCCCAAGAACTATCTCATCAGATTCATGACCAATTGCGTTGCGATACTGGGAAGTTATCTGATGTACAAAAAGAGTTTCTTAAGAGCACTCACAATAAACTCTTTAAGGCCCTAGATGTAAAATCCAAGGCCCCAAAAAACGACTAAAACTGGCGAGCAACTTCTAACAAACGATACTTGGTATTGTTTTCCGGGTTGCGGAGAATCTCCAAGTAACATTCATCCAAAGCCTTCTTGATTCGGGGGCCAGCTACCATACCAGCAGCTAGCAAGTCGTCCCCATTGATGGCCATTTCCTTGCGAGTTAGGACCACCAATCCTTGGTATTCCTCCAACAATGCCCCAGATGCCAATCCCATGGGCTCCGTCAAATGTAGAAATTGACGAAGGGTATCCTCCCAAGGGTCGGGGCTATGGTTCTTCAAGACCGCCATAAAGCTCTTATAAGCCGGGGCGGTATGCTTCTCTTCAAACGCATAGAATCGCTCTACCATTTCCAGAAGAAATACCACCTTTTTGATCTCTTTATTGGAGAACTTTAGGTTTATTAATTCCTCTTGAACATGCTGAGCTGGAAGCCTGTTGTACAAGAATGCTAGCTTGGTCTCTAGTGTACCAGTGCACTGGTCCTGGTGAGCAAGCAACGGCAATTGCCTTCCTGCCAAAAGCGGGCAAGCAATATCCAAAGCCCCTGAATCTCTCAGGAGTTGCAAACCATAAGAAGCATTAGTGCTCATCAGCGTCTTGCTAAGCTCATCGCTGATGCGCTCCTTGGAAACCCTTTTCAAAGTTTCAAGGCTTTGCTTCATACCTTCGAAAGTAGCTGAATCTACGGCATAACCGAAGCGTGCAGCAAAACGAGCCACTCGCATAATACGAAGGCCGTCTTCTCGAAAGCGGACTAGTGGATTACCAACTGCCTTAATCAAGTTTTCCTTGAGATGTTGAGCCCCATTGAAAGGGTCAACAAATCTATGGGAAAGAGGATTATAAGCAATAGCATTGATAGTAAGGTCTCGTCGAGCCAAGTCTTGTTCTACATCCATGACGAAGAAGACTTCATCGGGCCTTCGGCCGTCAGAGTATTCTCCTTCAATTCTGAATGTGGTAACTTCGAAATGGTTTTCGATACCCTCTCCCATACAGACCGTCACCGTGCCATGTTGCAGGCCGGTTGGAATGGTCTTGGGGAAAAGCTCCATAATCTTTTTGGGGCTGGCGTCAGTGGTAATATCCCAGTCCTTGGGCTTCTGCCCCAGGAGTAGGTCACGCACACACCCGCCCACAATAAAAGCTTGGTATTCGTGTTGATGTAGGATACGGCACACCTCGATTGCCCGTGGGTGAATCAGATGTGTAGAAATAGGTCGGTGTTCCATGACACCCATCCTAAATGTTAAAAATTACGTGTCAAGAGGCTGGGCGTGTAATAAGAAGGCATTATGATAGAGTTCTATCAAAAGACAGAGGAAAATGAGTTTGCTAGAGGTTACCGAGCTTTACAATTTGATTTCCAGAGGTTCCGCTAACGTAACTTCTAGGAAGCAATCCAGGCAACTTAGAAAGGTTGCTTTGGAAACTGTTTCCTCAGGTCAAGGATTTACCAAAATGGCATTCGATACTCGTCGAATTGATCAAGAGGTAGAATACAATCCACGCAGAGGTCTTCAAAATTATAATCGTAGTGAGCTATTTCTTTCTGAAGGACTGGCTCAAAGAGTAAAAAACTTTGCCAAGCTACGTAACTCGCTTAATGCTCTCAAGAATGTCTATGGTAGAGAACATGAATGGCAAGACAGCAACGCTCGCATTCTATTGACCGCAGTAGATAAAGGTATGCGCACTGGTATCAATGATGGCGAATTTGCCGCCCAGAATCAACCGGGTGTTGGGAGTTTTGATTATCTAGAAGAGCTGCTTAATGTTAGATATCGTTTGAGTCATGATGATTTAACAAGAATGAGTGAAACTGATTTAACCAGAATAATATTGGCTAAGGATGAAGATCTTACTCATAAAGATGTTAGACAAGCTTTGGAGATCACTAAGTCTGACGTTGCTACCAAAGGTTACGACTCATTGATTGAAAAACTATTTGATGGATGTAAGGCCAGTTCGGATAATCCAGATGTCGAAAGAACTATCACTATTACTATTAGAGACAGATTCCACAAGGAGGGCTAACACATGGGAATGAATGTATTCGCTCCTGACCAGCCCCAATGCGGTCAATTTGTGGTTAGAAATATCTCGCCACAGAAAAAAACTGTTAAGGTTTTCAACTATCCAATTAACTTGCGCGAAACTAGGGATCTCTTAAAAATTCCTGGAATCTATGAGGCCGAAATTAAGTCGTCTCTCATGAAGGGTCAGTTAAGAAGAAAATTTTTAAATCAAGATATCGAGCTAGTTATTAGTAATATCGATTTGCTGCAATTTACTGATTGTGGAATTCAATATCTACACGGATATGGATTTACTACAGGTGTAACAATTGGATTTAATCAACTTGATGGCTATGTACAAAACTTAATTACTAGTGGTGGGGGTGGAGGTCTTACACCTCAACAACACAAGACGCTTAGAGATCTCATTCATTTTATTGATCAAGGTCCAGGTGACGGTTTTGCATCAGGTGCCTTTAAAGAGGTTCTACCAAATAACAGTCCATTTCCGACTTCTATTATTTGGTATTTAGATGTCGCTAAAACCAAAAAACTTGTAGAAAAATATATCACATATGTCAGTGCGGCCTTCCCATCTGTTATTCAGTGGAATATGTATGACTATGATGGCGTTACTTTAATACACACCGTTACTGATACAATTACTTATAATGCCGCATTTGAATCTACTAGAACGAGGGCGATTAGCTAATGTCACAAGACTCACCAGCAGCAATTTTATTTGATACCCTTGGTAACCCTATTGGGGTTATGTACGATGGGTACGTCTATCGTTTACAAACACAAACATTAATTGACGATGGATATTTCCATGGTCCAGTAGCTGTTAAGCTGCCAAGTACAGCGGCCGTCTCGTCCGACCGTGCTTTAGTTGTTGCTATTTCTCCAAACAATCCGATTACCACCTCGGTAGCTAGGCCAGCCACTAGCGTTACATCAAGTGTGGCGGGATCGGTAACTAGTGTGACGCTACTTTCCTCCAATAGCATACGACTTGGGGCCACCGTTTATAATGATTCCAATGCTTTATTGTATGTTAAACTGGGGACGACAGCCAGTACCACAGATTACACAGTTAAGTTATTCCCCCTGGCGTATTATGAAATTCCATATGGATATACAGGTAGAATAGATGGAATATGGAATACAGCTACCGGTAATGCAAGAATAGATGAATTGACTCCATAAAAAACTATGTATAAAACAATATTAGATTAAGAAAAGTGAGTAAGTATAACCACTAACTTACAAGAGGCATTATATGTCAGGCGTATCCCCATCATCAGTTCTATTTAGCTCCGACGGCACAGAGTTAGCGGTCGTAAGCGGTTCAGCGATCCCAGCTAGTACTAGAGCTTTACTAATCTCTGGACAAAATACTAGTGGTAATGCTACCTACGTGCCAGCTTCTCTTCATGGAGCTTTGGGCACGTCTGAAATGGCCAATGATTTCTCAGTTCAGTCGAACGCGACACTGACAACCAGCGGCTCTACATTAGTTACTGCCAACTATTTCGGTACTCAAGAAATTGCATTAGTTGTTAACGTCACCAACTCTCCAACTGGTACCACACCAACACTAACTTATTCTATTCAAGAAATTGATCCTGGTAACGGTACTACGCTTTATGGCAGCTCCGCTACTACTGGTTCTATTACAACCACCGGCGTGTTCACCGCTGTTTTGAATGTTACTACCAGCTCTATGGTTAAGGTTACTTGGACTATTACTGGTACCACACCAAGCTTTACTGGCGTCTTTGCTACGATTACTACAAAGAATACGCCTTCTACTCAGACTATCAACGGCACTATCACCACAACCAACAACTCTGTAGGTACAGATGGTGCAGCCGTTCTTGGTTTCGATACTCAAGTAGGTGGTTCTGTTACTACAGCCGCCCCAACCTACACCACTGGTAACTTGAATGCACTATCCTTGACAACCAAGGGTGGTTTAAGAATCGACGGTGTATACCCAGTTACTACAACTACTGCTAACGCTCCTGACGCGGTTGTGGCTGGTGGTTATGTCACTACAGCAGCCCCAAGCTATACAACTGGTCAGCTTAACGCACTATCGTTAGATACATCCGGCTTCTTACGTGTAACTGGTTTCGTACAAACTAACAAAGCAACTGTCTCCGCTGTTACATCAGTGGCTGTTACGGCGAACGCCAACAACTCACTATTAGCTGCTCAAGCAAC
>Ga0315273_10014895_pt1 | contig 10038 bp, 9 predicted proteins | sample YL17G02_0_MG_FD_205753 | JGI IMG/M metagenome (GOLD analysis project Ga0315273, IMG submission 205753) | Sediment microbial communities from Yellowstone Lake, YNP, Wyoming, USA - YL17G02_0 | ecosystem: Environmental > Aquatic > Freshwater > Lake > Sediment | place: USA: Wyoming | collected... | reverse complement strand
CACGCAGCCAGCCGATTCGTTCGGAGCGATGAAGTTCCCTGTGGCGCATGAGGTTCGGAAAGCTCCTTTCGTTGGAGGGCACAGTCGGCGGAATTCAGCCGAGTTTGGCGACGCGAACCTCGCGCTGCTCGGCAGTGGAGCGCTGGGCAGACAGTGCGAGGCCAGTATGCCGCGGGTCTCAATTGCGTCGAGTGGCGGCCCTTCAGCCGTCACATCGCTCCGACCCTCAGGGTGATGCCACCATCGACGGCAATGGACTGGCCCGTGATGTTGCACGCATCGTCGCTGCTGAGGAACACGACGAGCTTGCCGATGTCCTCTGGCGTTTGCTCGCGGCCGAGAGGGATGCCGTGCTTGCACTGCTCGAGAAATATGTCGCGCGGTTTCCAGTCCGCATACCGCGGGGTGGATATCTTCAGCCACGTCGCGAGCATCTCCCAGGCGCGCGTCCACAAGAAGCCGGGACAGATGGCGTTGACCCGCACATTGTGCGCCGCCAGCTCCAGCGCGAGGCTCTTGGTGAGCGAGATGACCCCGGCCTTGGCGGCTCCGTACGCCGGAATTGCGACGGACGGAATGAGGCCGGCAATCGAGGCGATGTTGACGATCGATCCGCCGCCGCGGCGCTGCAAATGCGGGATCGCCGCCTTGGTCACTGCAAAGGTCGTGCGCAGGTTCGTGGCCAGCTGATCATCCCACCCTGCTTGCGTGAGGTTGGTGAAGGGGTTACCGACACCGGCGCTGCCGGTCTGCCCTCCGCCGCCGGCGTTGTTGACCACGATATCGATGCCGCCCAATCGGGCCACGATCGTTTCGATCGCATCAGCCGCTTGCTTTTCTTGCGACACGTCGGCCGCGAACCCGATCGCATTTGCGCCGAACGCAGCAGCCGTGCGCTCGGCCGCCGGGCCGTCGAGATCGATGATCGCCACCCGGGCTCCCTCATCGAGCAGGCATTGCGCGATCCCCGCGCCGATGCCGCGTGCCCCGCCGGTCACCACCGCCACCTTGTCTCCGAGCCGCATGGTTTTCCCTCCTTCTTTTGTTGAACCTTACCGCCGAACCCAGTGCTGCTTCAACCTGCCCGAGGCGCCACCGAGATCGACGTAGCCAGGAGTTTTGAGGATCCTGAGGACCGCCCTCAGGGGGCGCGCCACTCTTGCCCGAGCGAGGCCATGACGCTCTCGTCGAATGGGCGTTTTGGCGCCTCTGTGAGCTAGAGTGCGCCCGAGGCAAAATTCAAAATGGCAAGCATCGACGGCGGCGAAATGTTGATTCGGGTGCTGAAGCAGCACGGCGTCCGCGAGATCTTCACCCTGCACGGTGGGCACCTCGACTGCATTTTTCAGGCCGCGCTCGATCACGGCATGCGGTTGATCGACACGCGCCACGAGCAGGCGGCGGGGCACGCCGCAGACGGGTGGGCGCGCACCACGGGCCGGGTGGGTGTGGCCATCGTCACCGCCGGGCCAGGGGTCACCGACGTGGTCACGAGCATTGCCAACGCCTATCTCGACTGCATTCCCACCCTGTTCATCGGAGGCGCGGCACCGCTCAGCGATGCCGAGATGCTGCCGCTGCAGGGTGGCATCGATCAGTTGGCGCTCATGCAGCCCATCACCAAGTGGGCTCACCGCATCACCCATGTGCAGCGCGTCCCCGATCTGGTGGCGCAGGCGCTGCGCGTAGCCACCACGGGCCGGCCCGGCCCGGTATTTCTCGAGATCCCCGCCGATGTGCTGTTCAAACGCGTCGACGAAAAGGAGGTTTTCTTCCCGCAGCGCATCTGCCCGGAAGCGCTTCCGGCGCCCGCGGCGCAGGCCGTCGAGAAGGCCATCGACTGGCTGCAGTCGGCGCAGCGGCCGGCCATTATCGCCGGCGGTGGCAGCTGGTTCTCCGGCGCCGCGCCCGAGTTGCTCGCGTTTGCGGAGCACACGGGCATTCCGGTGTTCGCCAACTCGAAGGCGCGGGGAATGGTGCCCGACGATCACCCGCTTTCCGGGCGCAGCTCCGTGAGCCTCGGGGTGCTGAAGCAGATGGGGATAGCGCCCGACGTGGTGCTGCTGCTGGGTGCACGGGTCGGGCTGTTCACCGGTGGTCGCAGCGACTTGATGATCCCCCACACCGCCCGCCTGATCCAGGTGGACATTGAAGGTGCCGAGATCGGCCGCAACCGCGACGTCGAACTGGGGATCGTCGCCGACTGCCGCGCCGCGCTGCGTGCTCTCGACGACGTGGCCCGGCAGCGGAAGCCGCCCGACCGCTCCGCGTGGTTGCAGTCGGTGCAACAGGCGCGGGTGTTGCCTGGTGCCATGTTCGCGAGTGCGCTGGTCACGGCCGGGCCGCCGATTCACCCGTACCGGCTGGCCCACGCCATCGCCACCAGCGTGGAGCGCGATGCGATCATTGTGGCGGACGGCGGGGAAACCGCGTGGTGGATGGACATGGCCGCCGAGGTGCATGCTGGCGGTCACTGGCTGTCGCACGGCTATTTCGGTTGCCTCGGCGTCGGTCTGCCGTTTGCGTTGGCGGCGAAAGCGGCGCACCCCGATCGGCAGGTGGTGTGCCTGATCGGCGATGGTTCGGTGGGACTCAATTTCTCCGAGTTCGATACCATGGTCAGGCATGGGCTCAACGTCGTGACCGTGATCAACAACGATCGACAGTGGGGCATGTCGCTGCACGGGCAGGAGCTGATGTACGGCAAGGATCGAACCGTGGGGACGGCGCTCGCGCCGACGCGCTACGACCTCGCCGCCGTCGGCTTCGGATGTCACGGCGAACAGGTCGAGCATCCCGGCGAACTCGTGCCGGCGCTGCAGCGTGCCCTCGCCTGTGGCCGCCCCGCCTGTCTGAACGTGATGACCGACCCATCGGTAATCCACCCGATCACCCAGATGATGGTTACCGGTGCGGTGCCGAAACCGGGTGCCGATGACAAAGTCCGCATGCCGTACTACGGCGAGCGCGACGCCTGAGTCGCCAGAGGGCGTTGGCCAGCCATCGGTGACACTCGGCCTGTAAGAAGGAGATACCAGCCATGAGCAAAATGATGGGCGGTTATCGCATCATCCTCGAACCCGAGGACGAGTACTGCCACAAACCCGACGCCGCCACGAACTACAACGAGAGCATGTACTTCAACGTCTTCGATCCGCTCAAAAAGATCGGCGGCTGGTTCCGCGTCGGCAACCGCGTCAACGAGGGGCATGCAGAGGTGTCGGCTTGCCTGTATCTGCCCGACGGCCGTGTGGGGTTCATGTTCAATCGCCCAAAGATCGACAACAATGACGAGTTGAATGCCGGCGGTATGCGTGTCGAGGTGATTGAGCCGTTCAAACGGCTGCGCGTCACCTACGACGGCAAGATCCTGCTGCTCAGCCATCCGCTGGAGATGGCGCACCCGTCACGCGCCTTCAAGAATAATCCGATGGTCGACTGCAAGGTCGATCTCGAGTACCGCGGCATCGCTCCGATGTACGGCGGCCGGCCGGTGCGCGAGGACGGGTCGGATATTCCCATGGACCCAGAGAAATCCTTTGCCAAGGCACACTACGAGCAACACGTCGCAGCCCAGGGTAGCTTCGATGTCGGCGGAGAGCGCTGGGAACTCGATGGCTTTGGCCTGCGCGACAAATCGTGGGGGCCGCGCTACTGGCAGAACATCACCTGGTACCGCTGGCTGCCGATGAACTTCGGATCCGACTTCGGGATGATGATCTCCATCATCGGCAGCAACGATGGCGCGGTGCGACGCAGCGGCATGGTGCTGCGCGACGGCGACTACGCCCTGATCAACGATGCCCGCATCGAAAGCGAGTGGGACGAGAACTGGTACCAGACCACGCTTCGTGCCTGGGCGAAGACAGACGAACGCGAGTACGAGGTAACGGGCAGGGTGATCTCGATGATCCCGCTGCGCAACCGCCGCGCGCGCGACGACGGTTCCTCTCTTGTCACGCGCATCACCGAGGGCATGACGGAGTACACCTGCGACGGCAAGACCGGCTACGGCCTATCCGAATATCTCGACCAGATCGTTGACGGAAAGCCGGTCGGTCTGGACGTAAAGTAGGGTCTCGGGAGACCGTGTAGAGCAGCGGAGCCGCAAGTACGGTGACCACGCGCACCGGTTGAAATCCCCCGCTGGCGGGCCGTCACCCGGGGGATATGCCCCGGCGGCCCGAGGCGAGCGCCATCAGTGGATCCTGCGGGTCGGATCCGGAGCTCCGTAACTCCCTGGATTCATGGGGCTGCCCCCTCTCTGGGAAGCCGTGCGGGCGCTCGGCACGAGCTGGCACGGCCCTTGCTCAAGCAGCCGTATAGAGCCTCGGCTCGATCCCTCACCTGGACAGGAGAATCACGATGCGGCGAAGAATGATGCTGAGTACGGCCTTGTCGCTGGCGTTGCTCGCCACTCCGATGCTCGCGAAGGCGCAGAGCGCGATCATCTATGGCTCGCTGGGCAACTTCGACATCTCGAATGACACCGCGCAGGTATGTCACGGCTTCGAGATCGAGATCCAGGGCGTGACGACGGCGAACATGCTGGGCGGATTCTCGGCCGAACGGTACGGGAGTCCCAGCGTGACGGCCTACGTGGGCGGTGTGCGGGTGCGCTGGGAAAGCCCCTACGATGCCAGCACGCACCAGTTCGTGGAGCGGACGCTCCCGCATACGGTCCAGTGGTTTCCCGGCCAGTGCTACCAGTGGAACCCTGCGACCTATCAAAACAGTGGCTGCGAGCACTTCGGGACCTACTCGAATGCCAACCCCACGCACGTGACGGCACGCTGGCTGTGCGAAGACTCTGCGAACCCGGGAGTACTGGTCCCGTACGATCCGCCGACCGCGATCCCGATGCCGACCTACTTCGTCTCACCGCCGGTGCAAGCCGGGGATCCGCCGCAGCTGGAGGTCGAGGTCGAGGCGCCGGAGCCGGCCGAGGCGCCGGAGCTCTACGGTGACGCGCAGTGGATGCGTGTTTCCGTGCGCCAGCTGCCGCATGAGGTGGCGCTCGACGATCTGGTTGCCGACAACCCGGCCGTGGTCCCGATGGAGCCGGGTCAGCTCGAGACTGACTGGGAGATCATCCAGACAGAGCCGGTGAGCCATTCCAACGGGAACCAGACCCGCGGCCGCAAGCACGGCTCGGGAAACATCGATCCCTCGACGCGCTCGATCGTACGCCGCATCGAGATGTATGCGTTCACGGGCCAGTATGACCCCATCACGCACGAGGCGCTGTGCGCGGATCTCACCTGCTCGGTCCCCTCGAATGGCGAGCTGGGCGACTTCATCAGCGTGCAGATGGCGGCCGCCAACGTTCAGTCGAACTCGGTCACCGTCACGAAGGCCGGAAACGCCAAGAACGGCGAGGTGGATTCCGCGGAGAGACTGATCAGCTGCGGCAGGAAGTGCGGAGCGTCGTACAACGAAGGGACGGTGGTGACGCTGACCGCCAAGCCCGGCAGCAATGCCGGGTTTGCCGGCTGGATCGGCGACTGCTCTGGAACGAACCTCAGCTGCACCGTCACGGCGACCGGCGAGGTGAGGGCCTACGCCTTGTTCAATGCGAAGCCTCCCGCGGTCCCCAGCTGCGGGCTCCTCGGCATCGAGGTTCTTGTGCCGCTCGCCTTCTCCGCGATGCGCCGCCGGCGCAAGCGCAGCTGACGGGCAAGCGACTGGGGCTCTTCATACCAGCTCAAAAAGAATCTTGTTCTCCCTGGTATCGAGGAGCCTCAGCCTTGCCTTCAGCTTCTTCTCTTCTCCGAAGATATTCCTGATCTCGACATCGTCTCCGTCACACGTTACGAGATCCACGCTCGCCAGAAGCTTTTCCTCAATTCCATTGCGCACGATAAATGCGGTCGTATCACACACGGCCGACTCCTTAGAAGCTACTCGGGAAGCTCGTTCGAACCGACGTTTCGAGGATCAGGCTGGTCGCGAAAAGAAGATCACGGCTTTGGCTTGTCGAGCGCAAGGAGGGCCTTGCGCAGGGAGTCCCCGGATTTCCTGGTGAGTTCCGCCATCTCCCGAACATGTTTTGCACTGGCGCCGAGGCCGGAATCTTCGAGGTGTTTGGCAAAGGCGTCGTACTCCTCGATGTGGCTGCCGTTATGCTCCATCCAGTGTTTGATCCGAACCGCCGCTCTCTCGACAAGCTCCATGGGAATTCTCCTTGGATTGGAAGCATCTACTCCATCAGCATTAAGCCAGGATGCAATCTGCGACGATTCTTCGATAAGACTCGAGGCTGGGTGAATCGCTCGGCAAATCGGTAATCGGCTTCCCTACGAGATCGAATTGCGCGATGTTTTCGTCAAAAGGCACCAATCCAGCCAGCTTAATCTCCAGCGTCGCGGCTGATTCCCGCAAATAGTCCTCATTGCCGCGAACCCGGTTGAAGACCAGGCGAACCTTGTCGCAGCGGATCACCCTGTCTTCCACGATCATCTTCCTGATCATCGCAGCCGTTTCCATGCCGCGTGAGCTGGGATCGCTGATGACGAGAAGCGTCTGGAGTTCCTTGACGACCTGTCGGTTGATTTGCTCGAGGCCCGCCTCACAGTCGATCAGAACGGTGTCGAAATTGTCGGCCAACGCCTCAATGGCATTGCGCAACAAGGTATTGACCGGGCAGAAGCAGCCGAGGGTTTCAGTGCGGCCCATGGCAAGCACGGAAAATCGATCGAGCTCGGTCAAGGCCTCGAAAATCATATAGTCGAGCATATTGCCAATGTTGGCCTTGTCTTCGCTCTTGCCACGCTTGGAAGTCAAAATGATGCTCTCGCGAACCTCTCCCATCGTCTTCCTGACCTGCACACCCAGCGCGCTCAACAGGCCCATCGCGGGATCCGCATCGATCAGCAGCAGGTTGCCGGTTGCGGGATGTTCAGCCAAAGCGCGCGTCATCAGTGCGATCGATGCGGTCTTTCCCGTGCCGCCCTTGCCGCAGACCGCGATCAACCTCTTCTTGCCGTAGCGTGAGTCTCCCATCAGTTCAATCCACAATCGCCTTGCGCAGTGGCGTCAATTGATAAGAAACGGAATTCTCATCCTGTGCCTTCTTCTTCTCGCGGGCTGCCTTCTTGACTCCAACGATCACCTCGCGGATGTCGTCGCAGACTGGCTCGTCATGGCAGGATGCGCAGTCGAAATCACATTCGACATCGAATCCCCGTTCCTTCCAGGCCTCCTTCAAGATATTGCTGCCCAGCCCCTTGACCTCAGAAGCAATGCTGGCGAGTTCCTTGACGTCCTCCTTGCTGGAAGTCACGAACAGGATTTCAACCGCCGTGACTCCCGGCGTGCGGGACTTGATCAGACTGATCAACGACTTTCCCAGGATCTCGAAATTGAAGCCGCGAGCGGCGACGTCCTTGCTGATGCGCGCCCACAAATAGTCCGAAGTACTCTTGAGCATATAGCCTTCGATGCGGTCGCCAATGATTGGAGCCTGCTGCAAACGTTCATGATCTTTCGCGGCGAGAGTCTCGCCGGCCAGCATCAGAATCTGCCCAAAGGGCAAGCTCTTGCCCTCGGAGGCGGGGATATCCGGACCGATCAGGGTAATCCGACCGTCCCTGACCAGGGACGTATTGTTCGTCCACAACAGGTGAGAGCACGAACCCGCTATGGGATTGCCCAGCTCGGTATAGGTATTGCTGCGCAAATGAATGCCAGAGCTCGCGCCTCTGCCAAGATTGATCGGTAGGGAGCGCAGAAGTTCTTCAGGCGTTCCGCTGCACTCGAGCTCCTGATGGAGATCATCAGTCATCGGCAAGGAGCGCATGAAATCGCGCACGGCCTTGATATGTCCGTCGAATACAGCCATGGTCGACCCCATCGGACCCGTCAAGCCCGCAGCTCAACCGGGCAATGTCTCAAGCCAGTCCCATCCCCTTGAAAAAGTCTGTGACCCTTTCCTTCACTTCATCGATGCTGGTGTAGCGCTTGTCGAAGAGATCCAGCCCGATATGCAGGAACGGTACGCCAATCTCGCGGCAGGTGTCGCGCATGATGCCAATGGTCGCCGCGCCATCCTTATGGCCCATGTGTCCCGGCCAGATGACGACATCGATCTTGTAATCTTCGACGATCCGGCGGATGTCATTCGAGAAGTTCTCCGCAGTGCCGCGTGCCTGACGAATCATCGGCGAATCGATCAGGTTCCGTTTGGCCAAATCGTGAAAAATCGTTTCTTCGCTGGCCGTGTCGATCAGCGTGTAGGGAAAGTTCCCAAACATGTCCATGACGATGACGGCGCCAAAAGTGGACTCCAGCCAGGGCATGAATTCAAATATCCAGCCGTAGGGCATGATGTCGAACCAGAACAGACGGATCTTCTCCTTCCAGCCTGGAGCCTCCGAGGCGCCGGCGCCTCTTTCGATGCGCATCTGTCCCACTCTGTAGAGCTGCTCGAACCACGCGGTGCATTTTGGATCGCCCGCAACGAAACACTGACTGATTGCAAACGCTTGTGCCCCGCCGATTTCCCAACCGTGCGGAGAGGGAACATGGCGACGCAGTTCGTTGTAGTCCTGCCAGATCGTGTAGGTCCGATTGGATTCCTCGCAAACCGTCTTCAAACGTTCCAGATCGAGGGTACGCCCGGTATGTTGTTCGAGAAACTTGGTCATCCGCTTCAGCTCTTCGGCGAAATATTCGATGGCTCGCTCATCTGAAGTGTATGGGGGGTCAGCGCAGTAGATGGGCACATCTTTCCAGGACTTGTTGTGCTCGATGACCTGGTGGAGCATCGGTGCACCGTCGCAAGGGTAGAGCAGGCCCAAGACGCAGGTGGGTACGGGCATCAGGCCCTTTTCGATGTAATAGATCGGCAAACGGATCGCAGTACACAGATCGGTGCCGAGGCCCATCTCCTCGGAACCCTCGATATCGGCGAGCAGATAGGGGGCAGTGGCGGCAAGAAATGGAGTTTCCATCAGCATGAACCACGGCAAATTCATGGCGTGGAAGAGCTCCGGAGCGTTGCAGAAATAGCCACCGATGAACGGCTCGTCATTCTCCACGCAATCAACGACGACCTGTTTGGAGTCGAGGAGAATTTCGAGCAACTGGGCTTGAAGCTTGAACTCTTCGCCTGGCATGACGCGGCAGGCATTCAGTCCCATCTGGAACCAGTCGCGTTCCTGCTTATAGCGCTCGACTCCCTTGAGTTTCATCGCTCTCATATCGGTGGTCATGATGGTTCACTCCTGAGCCCCTCGATGGTTTCCAGAAAGGCTTGAACACGGGTCCGAAGCTGCCCCTTGCCGCTCAACAAGTACTCGCGATCGATCGCCAGAAAGGGGATGCCGTCTTCTTTCAAATCGTTACTGGTCATATAGTGCTCGACGAGCCACTGATCGCAGAACAGCAGTCGCTCGCCAATCACGCCATCGACCCTGAACTCCTTGGCCAACTCGCGGGTATAGGCAATGCGGCGCGGCTGATCGCCGTACATGCGCGGGCAGGAGGGGCGATCGTAGATGTAGTAGTTGGCCATGGCCTTGACGGGATCAGCGTAGGATTCGTCGACAGGGCGCCACATCAGACGCGAGCCGTAACAGGTGGAATCCGTGACCACCAGGGCGCCCTGCTCCTCGATCACTCTAATGAACTCGGTATCGTCCAGTTCGCCACCGACGATCATCACACGCGCACGATGGCCTTTGTGAGTATCCGTATGGCTTTCCATGTCTTTGAGAAACTCTTCCAGCAGAGCCTTGTAGCGCGCTTTGGGAATCGCGGTGCCGGCGACCATCACCGCCAGGGTTTCTTCGCCAGTCATCAACGGGGCGTCTGCCAGGCGGAATTGGTAGACCTGCTTTTGCAGCGCACGAATCTCGTTGTGCAATTGAATCGCATCTCTCAAGTTCTGGTCCGTGATCTCGACGGAAAACTGCTCCTCAATTTCCTTGCGTAGCTTGTTGATCTCGTCGAAATACCAGTCGATCTGCGGCTGTTCGATCTTTCTCGGCAGGCTCATGACCTTGACGAATGGCGTACCCAGCTTGCGAATCCAGTTGT
>Ga0315273_10014894_pt1 | contig 10038 bp, 22 predicted proteins | sample YL17G02_0_MG_FD_205753 | JGI IMG/M metagenome (GOLD analysis project Ga0315273, IMG submission 205753) | Sediment microbial communities from Yellowstone Lake, YNP, Wyoming, USA - YL17G02_0 | ecosystem: Environmental > Aquatic > Freshwater > Lake > Sediment | place: USA: Wyoming | collected... | reverse complement strand
CTGCCGGAGTAGTGACCGGCGCTGCACGTCCGGGTGGGTACCTCCTCCCCACCCGGGCCTGCGCAGTGTGCAGTCTGAAACCCCACCGGCCGTGCGAAGTTCAACGGTGGGCGTACGGGCAGACTGCGCACTGCGGAGGCAGCAACCATTACTACAGGGAGCCATAGTGACGGTATTTGTGGCTCTCAACGGGCCGAACGACAACGGCAAGAAGCTGAAGGCGCCGAGCGTCCGAGGCTGGGAGTCGCCGGGCCACAAGGGAATCAACCCCAAGACGTACCGAGGATGGTACGGGCTGCGGCAAGACGGGCTCATCACGATCGACTGTGACACGCACGACGGGCTACAACGGTGGCTCAACATCACGACCATGCCGATCGAGGAGCATGGGTGGGTGCGCAAGAGCCCAGGCAAAGAGGCAAACGACTACGCCGGGTGGCACTTCATCTACCGGTGGCATGACCCGCTCGGTGAGTTGGAGCACATCATGGGTCCGCACGCTGGCGTCCTTCCCGGCATCGACGTACGCCAGGGGCGAGCATCGCAGATCGTGTACTCGGCTCCCGGCTACTCGACGTTGCACGGTGGGCCTTCGACATTGCAGCCCTTCCACGCACCGTGGGCCAAGGACTTCGTGGTCGGCAGCCGTGCGCACGTAGCCGACGACACGTGGGACGAGATGCCCGAGGGCATCGGCAACAACACGATGGCTGCGCTCGCCGGGACGATGCGCAAGCAGGGCATGAGCGTCTACACGATGGCACGCTGTCTCCAGGCCATCAACAAGATCACGATGACCACCGACCCAATGCCGAAGGAGATGCTCCTCGACATCTGCCGGTCGGTAAGCCGGTATGAGGTGGACCCCTTCGTGAACGAGATCGCCTACGTCGATGACTGAGCCCGACCGCACCGCCGACGACGACACCAACTCCCTCGACCTGCGGGACTGGCATCACACCGACCGGCCCGACTGTCTCAACAACACCAACTGGATCGTCGGCCCGCCGGGCTACCACTGCGTAGCATGCGACTGGTGGTGCTCCTGTGACTGAGCACCGGCTGCTCACCGAGGGCGCCGAGATCCGTGAGCTGGCGTTGCGGATACGCAACGCTGGCCCGGACGCCTACGTGGCCTGGGACACCGAGACGGGCGCCTCGGACCACATGCGGTCCATCTTCCCCAAGGCCGAGCTGCACCCCTACGTGAGCGCCTACGCCACCGGCATCAGCCTGTGCCTGGTGGACGGCCCCGGCGGCGCCCCTGGCGACCTGGAGGGGGTGTACGTCCCGGTGGGCCACCTCCGGGGCAACGCACCCAGAATGGCCGTGAGAGCCCTCCTGACGGCCCTGAGCCGCACGCAGGCCACCCAGGTCACCCACCACTGCCTGTTTGACTGGGCCGTGCTGGAGGGGCTTGGGCTCGGCTACCGGGCACCTGACGGGGCGCCTCGGCGCCGGGGGCCGAACATCGACACCCAGGTCGTCGCCTGGCACCAGGACGAGAATCGGGTCAAGGGGCTCAAGACCCTCGGCGAGATGTACCTGGACGAGGACGCCGGTGAGGAGCAGCGCATGCTCAACGAGCTGCGAAGTAGCTCGTATAAGGGACAGAACGAAGCGTACAAGGCGGTGCGGGTAGCCTTGCCTGAGCTACCCCCTGACCTCGCTCGGGCCTGGGCACGTCGACTTCGCACACCCCGAGCGTGGGGGCAGCTCCAAGCCACCGAGATCGCACCGTACGCAGCTCGTGACGCCACGCTGACCGCCGAGCTGGCCGAGCACCTCCTCCAGGCGCACCCGACGGCGAGCGTGCTTACGCACGGCCAGGCTCGGGAGATGCGATACCAGGGCGTGCTGCACCGCATGTCGAAGCGGGGCGTCAGCGTTGCGGTACACGAACTTGACGCCGCCTACGTTGAGTACACGCAGCGTGCCGAGACGTTGCAGCTCGACCTCCAGCACGAGCACGGCATCGTGAACCCGGCGAGCCCGAAGCAGACAGCGAAGCTGCTGTACCAGCAGCTCGGCCTGCCGGTGATGGGACGCACGAAGACCGGCGCCCCGGCGACCGACAAGAACGCACTGGAGATGTTGCAGGGGCACCCCGTCGCTGCACGAGTGTTGGAGTACCGGAAGTGGAAGCACGCCGCCGACAGCTACGCCAAGACCTTTGCGGACCACGCTCGGTATTCGGTGGATGGGCGCATTCACGGGCACTTCTCTTCTACTCAAACCGTAACTGGGCGGCTCTCTGCGTCTGGGCCGAACGTCATGACGATCCCCCGGGACGACTCGTTGCCCGAGATCCGGCACGCCTTCTATACGACCCCGCCGGGTATCACCCGGATCGGGTTCGACCTTTCAAGTGCGGAGCTGTGGGTGACTGCCAGTGTTACGCAGGACCCGCTGCTGACGAAGACGTTGCAGGAGGGACGCAACCTGCATGTCGAAACGATGCTCGCTGTCTTCGGTGGAGAGCCAAACAAAGAGCGGCGAGAGTACACACTTTCCAAGAACGTCAACTTCGGGATCGAGTACGGCGCCGGTCTGGACCAGATCACGATTTTCGCAGCGAAAGCTGGCTACTCGCCTCGGGAAGCACGCCGAGTGGCGAAGCAGATGCGGGACGGCCACAAGGAGGCGTACGCAACGCAGCACCGGATGGCGAAGTTCCTGGCACAGCACGCAGAGAAGGCGGGCAAGATCCCCCTCTACGGGAACAACGATCGCTACCGCCACTTCTGGAGCCCGGGTAAGCGCATCCACTCGTACACGGCGCTGAACGCACTCGTGCAGGGCGGCGTGGCCGAGTTCATGAAGGACACGATGCTGGAGTTGGACGGCACGTGGGCACGCAACTACCTCGTGCTACAGGTGCACGACGAGTTGGCGTTCGATGTTCCTGACGAACCGGGAATCGCTGACCGACTGCATCGGTTGCTATCGAAGATCGCACGAGACATCAACCCATTCCGGTACCCGCTCACGTGGGCACCCAAGACCTGGAAGGAAGATGATGGGAACGCATGAAGCCATCGACATTCTGAGCGACATCATCGAGAGCCTCGATGAGGTGATCGCACAGAGCCTGTTACTCGACACCGGCCAAGCGCAGATGGTGACCGAGGCACGGCAGCGGATCAACCAAGTGCAGACCGAGCTGATCGAGTTCAACCTATCCGAGGACGACGCCGAAGCCGAGCGCCTGAGCGACGAGTGGATGGCCGAGCAAGACGGGTGCCCCAATGACTGACGTAGCCGCCTGGATCGAGGAGGAGTTGGGCCTCGACGTGAACGAGACGCAGCGTGCGATCCTGCACGCCATGTTCCCGCCGCCACCGCCTCCCGCCCCGCCGGTGCCGCCGTCCAACTGGACGAAGGCAAAGCGGTGGTTCAACCGTGTCGTGCTCCGGCGCAAGCCCGGGATCTCGTTGTCGACGTTCGATCGTGTGCTGCGGGAGACGTACGCACCTGGCCTGGCTGCCACCATCAACCAGCAGAGCCCGCTAATGAAGATGCTCCAGCAGAGCATTGCCAAGCGTCACGGCGAGATCGAGGGACGGCATGCGGTGTGGACGATCAAGGATGAGGTGGTCGAGTGAAAGCCGCCACGCTCAAGCGCAAGTACGGGCTGACCCCGCCGCAGCATGCCGCCATGATCGAGGCGACCGGCGGGCGCTGCGTGCTCTGCCGCAAGCGGTGGAGCCGCACACGGCTGCCCGCCATCGACCACCGCCACATTGACGGGCTCGTGCGAGGCATCGTGTGCGTGCAGTGCAACGACAAGCTGGGCTTCCTGCACGACGACGCAGGCTGGCTGACCCGTGCGGCCAACTACCTGGATCGCCCTCCCGCCCTGGCGATTATCGGCGTGCACTTCGTGCCGGGCTCGCTCGGCGCAGCCAAGAGCGCCATCAAGGACGGCCAGGTCGTGATCTCGGTGGCGTGGGACGGCAACGAGGAGACGCTGTGATCTGGACTATCGTCCTCGTGACCGTCAGCATTCTCGGCGTGTGGCTTGCGCCGAAACATTGGTATGGGTGGGGAATCAGTCTCGCTTCCGAAGCGTTGTGGGCTGCGTACGCACTCACCATCCACTCCCTCTCTCTGCTCATCATGAGCGGCGTCTGGGCCGTCATCCACGGTCGCAACACCGTGCTCACGTACCGGAGAGAACATGCCAGCCTTTGACCTGAGTGCCGATGGGTACACCATCAACCCGATCTACATGGAGACGTTCACCGGCCGTCGGTTCGACCCGACCCTGATGGTGGTGGACGACGTGTGCATCGAGGACATCGCTCACGCCCTCGCCTTGCAGAACCGCTACAACGGTCACAGCAAGGGGCCGATCAGCGTGGCACGCCACTCGTTGTGGGTGTGCCACGAGGTGGAGCTGAGCTGCGCTCACGACCGTGTGCTCGCACTCACCGGGCTGCTGCACGACGCAGCCGAGGCATACCTGGGCGACATCATCCGGCCGCTCAAGCACCGGCCGTGGGCCGTCGGCTACCTGGAGATGGAGGAGCAGGTCGAGCAGGTCATCGCTCTCAAGTTCCGCATCCCCTTCCCCATGCCCGAAGAGATCAAGGCCGCTGACGTGACCGTGACGGCCACGCACGAGCGGGAAGAACGACGCCGCTACAACGGTTGTTGGCAACTGGACGAAGAACACTTCCTCCAGCGTTACGACACACTGAAAGGTTGGACATGATCGTCGGACTGAACGGCTACGCCCAAGTGGGCAAGGACACGGCAGCCGCTGCGCTGCTGTCGATCGGCTACGAACGCCTTGCGTACGCAGACAAACTACGTGAGGGGATCTACGAGCTGAACCCGATCGTGTCGGCGCTGGCGGAGGCGTCGTTGATCGAGAACGCCCGAGAGAACATGGGTGTGGAACTCGCCCCTGGCGTTGGCATCGTGTACCTGCGGCTCCAGCAAGTGGTAGACGCAGTCGGCTGGGACGAGGCGAAGCAACTTTCCGAGATCCGAGAGCTGATGCAGCGTTACGGCACCGAGGCCGGGCGTGACATCCACGGTAACGACTGCTGGGTCGAACTGGTCGCCGACCAGATGATGCCCGGCATCGACTACGTGGTGACCGACGTGCGCATGGCGAACGAGGTGGAGGACATCCATCGTGCCGGTGGCATCGTCGTTCGCATCACCCGACCTGGCACCGGCCCGGTGAACGACCACGTGTCCGACACTGGCGCCGGGCTTCTGCCGGTCGACTACACGATCGACAACAACTCAACCATCGAGGCGCTGCACGCAGCCATCCTCGACCTCGTGCAATGACCGGACACACGCCGTGGAGCAACCTTAGCCACAAGCGAGACGACTCTTCGCAACGAGGAAACCCATCAACGAAGGTCGTGCGCAAGCGTATGTGGCTCGTGGCCCCCGACGGCACCGAGAAGCTGGCGTGGGAGGGCTTCCAACCGCCCGACTCACACCTGGAGCCGCCGTGGTTCCGGCCCGCTGCTGGTCACACGGTGCGCTACGAGGGCGTGGAGATGGAATCGACGCCGCCTCCGCCGAAGGACGTGTCTCGTGCGCCCCGTGAGATCGTGATGCAGGCGCTCGGGGAGCTGGTGGGCATCACGCTCCCAAGATACGAGTGCTTCCCGACCAAGGACGCCATACGCATCGGCGACCAGCTCCTCGTGGATCTCGGGCTCGCCGAGAGCATCTACGACGCCGTGCACCCAGACGACGAGCCGGAGCCCAACGAGGCGCCGCAATGGTTCCTCGACTGGCGCATGTCGCAGTACAACAGCGACCTGCTGGAGCTGGTCGCCGACGGCAAGAAGTTGGCGCACGGTGTGGCCGACTCGCTCAACAGCTACCGGCTGCGCCTCGACCGAGTCGAGGAGCAACTCGGCGACTTCAAGCTGACCAAGGAAGCGCAGGCTCGCATCGACCGGCGCATCGCAGAACAGAACGAATCCGATCGGCACTACGCCGCCATGCAGGAGCTGGGTGAGTATGACTGAGCACGACGACCTGTTCGACGCCATCGACGCCAAGAAGGTGAAGCGCAACCGGGCACAACGCCGGTTGCAGGTTCGCTACGGCGTCGGTCGGCAGCTCAAGAAGAACCTGTTTGGGTGGGGCCGTTGGCGCCGCCTGAGCACGTTGACAACCACGCCAGGGCGATACGACGAGCCCTTCGCAGATCGGGACCAGGGATGAGCCTCGCCATCGACATCGACAAGGTGAGCGCCGTGCTGCTGGCTGACGGCTGGCATGAGTGCGGCGACACGTTCTCATTCGACGCCTACGAGTACGTGTGGGAAGCAGGTGGCTGCGGAGGCAGCCTTCGGGACGCTCAGAACTTCTGGGGTGCCTCGACGCACGGCCAGTCGAGCACCGGCTTCATATTCCACGAGGATGGCAGAGCGGTTTGCGGGCCGATGTCGTCCATCTTGGCAGTCAAGGTTGGCGGCTAGGATGGCCCGTACCGTGACAGCACCCAGACACCTCCAGAGTGACATCATCCACGTCGTGATCCCCGACACGCAGGCCAAGTACGGAGCGCCGACAACGCACCTCGACTGGGTCGGCAAGTACATCAAGGAGAAGTTCGCCGGTCGGCCGAACGTGAAGATCATTCACCTCGGCGACCACTGGGACATGCCCAGCCTGAGCAGCTACGACCGCAAGGGCGGCTCGCTCATGGAGGGGCGCCGGTACACGACCGACATCCGGTACGGCAATGAGGCGTGGTACACGCTGGACAAGTACCTGAGCGGCAACGGCTTCGACCTGCACTTCCTCTACGGCAACCACGAGGAGCGCATCGTGCGGGCCGGGCAACAGGACGCCCAGCTCGACGGGCTCGTCACGCTTGAGGATCTCGCCGTGCACCTCACGCCCGAGTGGAAGCAGCACGCCTTCCTCCAGACGGTCATCCTCGACGGCGTGATGTACTCGCACTACTTCGCCAACCGGATGACCGGGCGCCCGCTCGCCGGGCAGTCGATGGACGCACGCATCAAGACCATCGGTCGCAGCTTCACGATGGGGCACCAGCAGGGGCTGTGGTTCGGCCGACGGGAGATCGTCGGCGGGCAAGCGCACCTCGGGCTCGTGGCCGGGAGCTGCTACCTGCACGACGAGGAGTACCTCGGGGCGCAGGGCAACGACCATTGGCGGGGCATCATCGTCTGCTACGACGTGCGACGGGGCGACTACGACCCCAAGTTCGTCAGCCTCAACTCGCTGTGCAAGCGGTACGAGGGCAAGAGCCTCGGGGTCTTCAAGGGTCGGCACTGATGACCCACGATGCTGCGCACGCCATCGTCGGCGGCGCTGACCCCCGTACGTACATGGTACGTACGGTGAGCGGCGGCCAGTTCATCGGTGAACTACGGCTCCATACCGACTACCTCTCGGTCGTATCGCCATCCCACCACTCGTTCCGCCTACACAGCCGCATTGCGCTGGAGCACGTCGAGTCGATCAGCTACGCACTGGAGGCGTGATGAACGCCGAGAAGAAGGCAGCCAAGGCCCGCATCAAAGACGCCGTGCGTGTATGGGCCGAGCTGGTCCCGCCTGGCGTGGACGTGCGCCACGTGTTCATCGACAGCACCACCGACACCGAGAGCCCGGACGTAGTTGCCGAGACGAAGACCTCGTGGGAATACCACGAGGCCACGATCCGCTGGAGCCTGCCGAACGCTGCTGCGCTCGACCAAGACACCATCGACGCCTACCTCGTGCACGAGCTGGTGCACGTGATGCTCGCCCCGATCGAGCTGCTGCATCGTGGCGACGACAACAACCTGAACGCCTTGTGCGAGCACACCGTCGAGACGGTCGCTCGTGCCATCATCCGGCTGGTGCCATGAAGATCACCGTTTCGTTCGACTGCAACAAGTGCAACCGGCGCACGCACGCCGTGACCCACGACGGGCACCTTCCCAGCGTGGTGAAGTGCGAGGCGTGCGGCAAGAAGACGCCGGTCGGCAAGGGCAAGCCGTGAGCCGCTGGGCGTGCACGGGCTGGCTGGCGCTGACCTTTGGTTGGCTGGCTCTCGTGCTCGTGACCGGCGTGCTCTCATGAAGCGACCGAGCGGCGAGAGCTGCACCGTGTGTGGGCACGACACCGGCGATGCCTGCACCGGCTACTGCCTGCGTGGCGTGGACGAGCTGCACGTGTGCGGCTGCACCGAGGGGCGGGCACGGGACAAGCGCAAGCGTGACCGGGCCATCGCCAGCTCGCACCGGCGTGAGGTGCCGCTGCGCATCATGACACCGGCGCAGCACGCAGAGCTGATGCAGGCAGCGTGGCCCGAGGGGTGGCTGTAGTGCCCGCTGACACGCCCGAGGTGTTCCAGGGGCCACGTGGCGTCTACTTCCCCGTGCACCTGCACGAGGCGGAATACGGGCGTCGTGGGGGCATCCCGTGGCTCGCTGCCACGCTGCTCGTCGGCACCGACGACGTGGGCTACATCCCGTGGTACCAGATGCGCTGCTTGAACTAGACTGATCGAGCTGTCGGCGGAGCAGCGAGGTGGGCCTGCCTCGTGACGGTTCGTACGGATTGCGCCGAGCAGACAACAGAAAGACGCCCCCTGACCCGTAAGGGCCAGGGGGCGTCAATCGTTCATGCTCGTCTGGAGAGCAGCTCCTCCTCGATGAGCGCAAGGCTCTGGATGTGGTCGAGCAGCTCGCTCAGGCGCACGCCGTGCTTGATGCGTGCGGCTAGTGCGATGCGGCTCACGTCCACCAGGCGGGCGAGTGGCGTGTCTGTGCCCGCCGGTGGGCTTGCGTGGTCGCAGTTGCTGCCGTACCCCGAGGGGTGCGGCTCGCACTCGGCCGTGGGTGCCCACGCCGGGCGGTGGTCGCAGTTCAGCTCGGACTGGAATGTCACCCGGTTGCCAACGCTGGCTTGCAGCTCCGGTAGCCGAACGCCACCGAAGTGGATGGGGGGCTGGAGCCCGGCATCCTTCCAGTCACCCACGGCGGATACGACCGTGCTGCGTGAAGCGGTCGGTGCCGTCTCCACGGTGGTTCCAGGGCGGGCCACCACGGTTGATGCGGCGCCCTTCCCATGAGATGTAGGCAGCGATGATGACGATGCCGACGATCACTGCAATGGATTCCATCATGACGTTCCTCCTCGTTGTTTGCGTGCGGCTGCACGCTCTTGCACGGCCCGAGCTGGGTCGTGCGTTGTGGCCTTGCGCTCCATGCGATCCGGCGTAATGAACCGGAAACCACAGCCCACAAGGATGCCTTTCTCGGTCTTTTCCAACTGGAGCACACAGGCGTATTGCCCGCCTTTGTCCTCGGCTGCATATTGGAATCGAGCCGGATAGCCGTGCGTGCCTGGCGGAGATCCCTCGGGCGGAGTGATCCGCACGAGGTCACCCTTGCGGATGAAGTTCCGACCAGAGCGGTATTCCTCGACCCGAGTGGGGTCGAGGACTGGCTTGATCTTGCCCATGCTGTTCTCCTCACAACGTGGAAGGGGCGAGAGCCGAAGCCCTCGCCCCTCCATTGTCTCACGGGGGTCAAGCCCCCGATTCGCCGTTAGACGGCGTACAGCGCACCTGCGATGGCGTTCGGTACGAATACCGTGCGCCCCGTCAGGCTGTCTTCGATGTGGCCGTACACACGCCGCCCACCAGAATAGACGAAGCCCTTGCGGGCCGTCGACTTGTTCGGTCGGAAGGTAGCGGTACTGCCGTTGTGAAACACGGTGCGTGTTTCCGACATTGCTTGCTCCTTTCAGCGTGCGACCTGCACGCAGTGGGCAGGTGAGGAATCGAACCTCACAGCGTGAACGCACGGGGATTACAACCCCGCTGGCATCCCAGTGCCAACCTGCCCAGACTACTGCCTTGCCTCACCTCCTTTCCCGTGCGTGCTACCGAAGCCACGCACGCTCCACAGGACCCTCTAACGTCCCGTGGGTGCCGTTATTCCTCACCGCCACAGGCGACGAGAATGCTAAGGCCGATGACCAGGACCACCACGAAGGCGAGCCAGGCCACGCTCATCATGCGCCGAAACGTGAA
>Ga0315273_10014892_pt1 | contig 10039 bp, 7 predicted proteins | sample YL17G02_0_MG_FD_205753 | JGI IMG/M metagenome (GOLD analysis project Ga0315273, IMG submission 205753) | Sediment microbial communities from Yellowstone Lake, YNP, Wyoming, USA - YL17G02_0 | ecosystem: Environmental > Aquatic > Freshwater > Lake > Sediment | place: USA: Wyoming | collected... | reverse complement strand
CGCCGAGTGGAAGAAGGCCGGGGTGAACATCGACTACCACATAGAGGTGGACCACAACTACTACAGCGTCCCCTACGCCCTCGTCCGCAAGGAGGTCGAGGTCCGCCTGACCCTGGGGACCGTGGAAGCGCTCTTCCGGGGCCACCGGGTGGCCAGCCACGCCCGGGCCTGGGGCCGCGGGCACTTCGCCACCCAGGAAGCCCACATGCCCGAGGCCCACCGGAGGGAACGCGACCGGACTCCCTCGCGCCTCATCGCCGAAGCCCAGGTGATCGGTCCGGAGACCGGCAAGCTGGTCCAGGCCATTCTCCTTGACCGACCCCACCCGGAACAGGGCTACCGAGCCTGCCTCGGCGTCGTCCGTCTCGGCCGGCGCTACCCTCAAGAACGTATTGAGGCCGCGGCCCAGAGGGCCAACCGGTCGGGAGTGCGCTCCTACAAGCGCCTCGAGTCCATCCTTGAGCATGGACTCGACCGGATCTCCCTCGAGCCGCGGCCCGAGACACCCCCCGCCGCGCACTCCAACGTGCGTGGACCCCACTACTTCGGCAAGGAGGCAACCTCATGTTAGACCAGCAGACCCTCGAAAAGCTACGGCGAATGCGCCTGGGGACCATGGCCAACGCCCTGGAGGCCCAGCAGAGCGACCCCCAGTGTCAGGAACTGTCCTTCGAGGAGCGTTTGGGGCTTCTCGTGGACCGGGAATGGACGGCTAGACGGGATCGGAGACTATCCCGGCTCCTCAAGGAGGCTCGCCTCAGGCTGCCGGCGGCGCCGGAGGATATCGACTACCGGGCGTCGCGGGGGCTGGAGAAGCCGCTCCTGCGCAGCCTCTTCGGGGGGGAGTGGCTTAGAGATGGCCGGAGCGTCCTCCTCACCGGCCCCACCGGGGTGGGGAAGACCTTCATCGCCTGCGCCCTGGGCAACGCCGCCTGCCGCCAGGGCTTCCGCACCCGCTACTACCGTGTCCCCCGGCTCCTGGGTGACCTGGAACTGGCCAGGGCGGACGGCTCCTACGCCAGCTTCCTCGGCCGCCTGGCCGGGATCGATCTCCTGATCCTGGACGACTGGGGTCTCGCGCCGCTCACGGCGCCGGAGGCCCGGGACCTGCTCGAGGTCGTCGACGACCGTTGCCTGGCCAGATCCACCTTGGTCTCAAGCCAACTCCCCGTCGAGAACTGGCACTCCACCATGGCCGACCCTACCGTGGCCGACGCCATCCTCGACCGGCTGGTCCATAACGCCTACAAACTCGCCCTCGCGGGGGAGTCAATGAGGAAGGTGATCCCAACCCCAGCGGCTAACGAGGAACAAGACCTGACCTGAAGACCGGGTGGCGCTTCGCCAAGCGGCGGGCTCAGCGACTGGGAGACTGGACGGTTTGACCCGGAACGGCTGGACGATTTCGGCCGGAATCACTGGACGGCTTCAGCCGGAACGAGTGGACGGATTGGCCGGAATACGCACTCTGTCCTGGGTTCTCCTGGCACCAGAGGTAGTCGGTCTTGAGGCCCTCGGGGTTAGGAGGGCGGTGAGCGTCATCGTGCGGCCTCGTCCCGACTCATCCCGGCTTGCCGCATGAGCCGTGCCATGACTTTCCTCGATACCCCATCTGTCGGACCAATCCACCGATCTTCGGAAACAGTACTTCTTCCTCGACTTCTCTAGCCAACAGGTGCGAGGAAAGGGGGCACAGCAGCTCGGCGAGAAGAAGATGCATATCCGACAGGCGATGCTCGCTCGGATGCCACGGCTTCCCGAAACTGCTGTCGCAGATCACGAATATGGGCGGCTGGTCATGCCTTGCGACATCCGTGGACCGAGTTACGGAGAAACCGCTCGGCATGTCCCCGAGGCCGGACAGCGCTGGTTCAACATGCGCGTCGAATTCGGTGCGCCCCAGGACGTGTATTGCCACCTCGGTACGCGGCGTACTTTCCGTTTCTATCACCGAGGACCTGATTGCCGGCCCTAGGCAACGCAGCAGCAGCGCTACGAGCATCGCCACCACAGCGGTCCGAGTACTGTCGTCAAGTTGCGTTACGGTCGCTACAACTCCCCCACCGATTTCTGTCCGCAAAGTCCAGTGGCCCGCTCCATCCGGATGAGGTTTGAAGTGGAGGTGCGTCGTCCTCTTTGAGACCCGATCAGCCAGGTCCACCACATCGGCGATGTTGAGACATTCCCAGGAGGACGCAAGCAGTACGCCGACAACTCCGGACACCAACCGGTCCTCGTCAAGTTCTCCGCCTGCCGCCAATAGCGCGTCGACACATTGAGAGATCACATGCCGCTGAACAGGCCCGGGCAGAACGTTGACCAAGCCCGCGCCGGCTAGAGCTACCATGACAGGTGCGCGCTCCACCCGTGCTTTGGAGACGATCGTGGTCACGGCCGCATAGAACACAGCCAACAACTCGCCTACACCTTGCCCCTGCCTGTCGCCCTCCTGGGCGGCAAAGACCCTACTCAGTAGCCTTACCTTCAGGTCGGGCCGCTCCAACCATTCGCAGTAGCTGAGCCCGTCTTCAACCACGGACTCAAAGAAGCTAGCTTTCGACTCTATCGCAGTGACAGCAATGGCAGCCTCGGCAAAGGCTTCGACGGCGTCCTCCCTCCGCCCCAATGCTGCTAGCGCCGATGCTCGCTCCTCTTCGGCTCTCGCCTCAATCCACTGATCGTTGTCTAGTCGCGCGGCACCCGCTGCGTGCTGCGCATGAATCAGCGCCAGATCGTGCTTGCCCTGCTCATTTAGAACCGAGGCGATTAGTTCGTTGGCCGCAGCTTCGTCCCGGCGAAGCCCTCCGCCCGCTGCCACCAGATCGGCCGCACGGTATTCTTCCAGCGCCAAGTCAAGGTGCGCCTCATCCCGTCGGACATTCCCCAGGTTGATTCTGTTGATGGCGATGACATGCTGGTCACCCAGTCTGGTGCCAATCTGAAGCGCCTCAGTGGCATAGTCTGCTGCAACCGCCGGCCTGCCAAGTTCGCGGTACCTGCGGGTCAGTAGGTTGCAGATAACCGCTCTTTCGCGAGGGTATTCTGTCGCGTCGAATCCCTCTTCTAGCCGCCGTGCGATCGTGACAGCCTCGCCCTCTCGACCCTCAATGCCACTCATCGCAGCAGCAAGGTTGGTGAGCGCGATTCGAATGCCGTGCTCATCGCCGACACTCTCGAAGTATGCTAGTGCGGATTGGGCGGTTTTCTCAGCCACGACGTACTCGCCATCAGCGATGTACTCCGCAGTCAATATGGTTGCCAGGCGTGCCTCGTCGAATGGCTGATCGTGGCTGGCGTACTCCTCGCGTAGCTCCGCAAGAGCCCTTATCCTTTCCGCCGGGCCCGTTCCATCTAGGTCCAGTATAACCTGCATCTCCTTGACCTGCCTTGGGAGCTGAGGGTCTCCGCCGGATGCAGAGGCCGTTCTGGCCGACTGCAGTACTCCGGCCGCCTCAGCACGAGCGCCCGTCTGGGTGAGCGCGAAGGCGAGACCCAACAACGCCTCGACCTCTTGAGTAGTATGGTTGTCCTCCCGTGCTCGCTCGGCCTTTCGGCGAAAGATCGGGATGGCGGGCGCCCCTCCGCCCTTCATGACCGCTTGGTGAGCAGCAAGATCAAGCAGGCGGTCCGCGTGCTGCCTTTCGGCCGCAACATGATAGACGTGAAAGGCAGCGACGTGGTCCGAACGTCCCTCAAGGTACCGGCCCAGCCGGGTGGCAAAGAACCGGAGACGTGTCGGAGACGCCCGTAGCTGCTCCAGGAGAGTCTGCCTCGGATGCTCATGAATGGGTGCCACTTCACCGCTGCTTTGCCGGACTAAGATGCTGGCCTCCCCAACGAGCGTAGCCACCGACTCCGGACCCCCGACCGCCGGGCCAAGCAGTTCCTCCAAAGTGGGTAACGAGAGGGGCGTCGCTGAGAGAACCAAGTAGGACACCACTTCTCTCGCGCGCGGCGACAGAGACTGGTATGCCCGTATCTCAAGATCACGAAGAGAGAGATCCTCGTCTGTCTTGGCTCCCATGGCATAGAAGCGCAGGTAGAGTGGATTGCCGGCGCTTCGGTCCAAAAGGCTCGAAACCTCACCTGGCTCGGGTCGTCTCCCTCGAATTGCGGTTAGCCATGACTCTATCTCAGAGCTTGAGAGTGGTGGTAGATCCAGGCGCTGCCGGGCCAATACTTCGGGTCGTCCCCGGGCGGTGACGACCAGCCGTCCCGGGCCCCTGGGAAGCCCCCAGAGCTCGTCAAGCTCAGCAGGAGCGTCAACCGCCAGAGTCACCAGACGTGCTTCCTGCCAAGCCATCATCAACGCCGCGCGCGCCCGTTCTTCTGTTGGGAACGTCGCCGGAGCTTGGCCAGCCCGTGACCTCAGAGCGTTCGCAACCTTGGCCATGAGTTCGAGGCGCGTCAGGCCGTGCCCGTCGAGAAAGACCCAGCCGTGGGCCGTAGCGAGTTGCGCCAGCAAGATGGTCTTCCCCGCTCCTAGAGGTCCGGCTATCAGGACTCGGTCAAGACCCTCAAGGGATTTCAGAACCTGTTGCTCAATCCGAGTCCGCCGAAGGCGGTGCGACGGATTCGGTAGCGCTGCCGAGAGTACGTCTTCGGGATCGCGAGTCTGGTGCCCAACTAGTACCTGGTCGACGAATCGCCCACTGACGACGGCCGTAACGTCGTTGCGGATTTGGTCGAGAAGCTGATCTGGCTCAGAGTACGAGGCGATCGTAATCCCGGCGTGCTTGGCGTGTTCGATCAAAGACTCTAGGGCCTGCTCCTTCGAGTCCTCTCCAGCAAAGACATAGACTAGCCGCTCGATGCCAGTCGAATCAGCAATCTCGAATTCATCCTCGAGACCGGAAATGTTCATGTCGGGCGCTACCCACCCGTACGAGCACCGGTAGATGGCCACGAAGATGTGCGATGCTTCCAGCCGAGGCTTGTAGACATCCCTCGGCGGATATGGTCGTGCACCTACCTCTTCAAAGAGCACAGGTTCGTGGTTGATCGAGAGAATCGCCTTTCGCGCGGCAGCCCGCTCCTGGGCGCACTCCTTGATTGTGGAACTGACGAACACACGCAGACGGTCTGTCGGGGGAACGCCTACGTGGTGGCTTACCATGTCCTCACCAGATCGGGATTCGCGGTTGGTGCGGCCAGAGCCGATGCTGCCCGGAGTCTGGCTTGCGCAGAGGCCAGATCCCTTGCTGGCCGCATCTTCAGGTGCGAGAGAAGAGCATTCGCATCGGCAAGCACCTGCTCCGCCACGCTTTCGGGCTCACAGGGCACCAGGGGGGCTCCGTCAGCAACCTCGTAGTGTTCGCTTAGAGCCTGAAGAACTGCCTCTTGAAACCTCGGTCGGGGCAGACTTCGGTAGTGCAGTCCGGCCTCCATTGCCCTGCTGAGGGTAAGGTTGCAGACCGCTTGCTCAAACTGCCAAGCGGCAATTCCTTTAGTGGACAATGACCGAAATGCCGCACCACAGGCTCTCGCCATTGCCAACCGCTCAAGAGTCACGGGAAAGTGAGTTCGAAGCGTGACTCGCCGCTGATCCGAAATCTCAGAGGGTGCAGGCGCAGGTGGCCCACTTGGAGCGGTGGCGGAGATGGATCCTCCGTCGGCCATTCTTAAGGCTACCCAGGCGACCGTTCCGGCCTCGACACTAGCTTCTTCCGCGAACGTCACCGAGAACTTTAGCAGGGGTTTGAGCCCTTCCAGCGGTCGAATCGAATAGGAGGCAGGTGGACTTGGGGCAGTAATGGCTCCCGACAAGGCCGCGCCACCAAGAAGGTACGGCGATATCGCCCGCTTTGAGTACGTCTCAAACCTCCTCAAGAATGGGTGTACGGAATCGATCGGCTTGCACCAAGTGGCCGCCAACACCACGGGGCGGTGCGCCCGGTTGAAACCCAAACACCGCCGCTCAAGGCGCCTCATCTCTGGGGAGAGTGCGAGTAGGTAACCGCCCTTGGACCGGAAAACGATCGTGACCTCAAGGGAGTCTGGATCGGTCGCCTCACTCCACGCTTGGAAGGTGGCGAACGCCCTGGTCAACGCTGCGCCGTCCTTAGCTACGAGGGATATGGCGGGTACGACCTGACTCAGCTCAGCGCACCAGTCTTCTCCGTAGGCCACTCCGACGACTGACGATTGAGAGAGGTCCGTCGGAAAGCTAAACGAGCCAACGGCCATCGCGTGGGGAAGGCATCCGAAGTCGAACCCTCGAGGTCGAGGCGATGGACGTGATTGGGACTTGCTACCTGTGCGATTGGCTTTCCGTCTCTTCTTGCCCATGGATTCTCGCCTTCATGCCCCTCTGTGCCGCCTCCGACGTCTGCCTCGTCCACCGAGGCGTCATCACGGTTCTTCATTCATCTCGACGCCGCCCTGAGCGTTGCCGCCTGACCTCCGATGGCGTGCGATCTGTTCCTGTCCGCATCCTGTGGGCGCCTAAGAACCAGGTTCAGCTTCCTGGCTGGCCGGACGGAGCCTGGACTCGCGAGAATCCTCCATCGGCTCGTCCGGTCAGCTGTAGCGACTTGTTAGGCTCTTCCACGCTTACTGTTGGTCAACCTTGACAAGCACAGCACGGTCGAACACCTCAGAGTGCTGCTTGTTGCCCTCGAACCAGACGCAGTTGACGCCGTCTTCGATGCCGCAGCTCATCGTGTAGTCGTCGAGACCTTGGACAGTCATGTTCGGTCCACCGCTTCTGAGCTTCACAACGTCGCCCTTCTTTAGATCGCTCACCATGGGCCTCCTCCAGCCGACTGACGTTATCCGCATCAGTGCGGCGGCCGTCTGCTCGATGCGGTGGTCACCCGAATGACCGCTAGGACTCCAGCGGCTCCGGCTCCGGTCCGTAATCAGCTTCTGCACTTCTTCGAGAGCCTCCTTGTCGAGTTGGTTCTCCTTTCCCGAGGCGGGTCCCTTGTCTTTCGAGAACCCGTATTCAGCCCCTCCGCAGCCCGGCCCTCGAAGTAAGTGGAGGTCGTGTCCCAGAGCACGAGGTCGAGCTGAAGGCTGAATAAGTCGCTCGCCCGGTCGTAAGCCGCCGTCTCGATCTCGGCCTTATGCTCGGTGAGAAAGTCCAGGGCCCGTAGAAGTGCTGGAGCTCGAGGCTAGCCCAGTCGGGGCGGTAGACCCTCTTGATCCACTCGCTCACCCGCAGTTTCGAGGCCGGGTCGCACACGCGGCTCAGGACCATGACGAAGATGGCTTCGGGGTAGTCCGAGACGGCGGCAGCATCACCCAAGAGGCGTTCCAGGATGACCGGAAGGCCCAGCTCGCCCCACAATCGTCGGAAGATCAGGGCCGGACCCCAGGCCTTGGCCCAACCGGCCTCGGGTTCCAAGGCATTGTCCCTCACCAACTGGTAGCCAGAGCCTTGCCAGCCCCTCGATCAACCGGTCCAGACCGCCGTCCCGCAGCCCTTCGAGCCGGCCCAAGTTGGCCACCACTACCTGGCGGACCCTACCCCCGACCCGCTCGGCCTCGACAATCTGCAGATATGTCCGGGTGCTTCCGTCCCGGTTCTTGAAGACCTTCGTCCTGACGAACATGTCATAACCATGGTACCCGCTGGGCAAGGCTAGGCTCGGGCATGCGTGGCACAACTTCTCCGACACGCCAAAGCCATCACGACTTGTCTACCAGGGGCTCTCTCTCCGCGTGGCACTCAAGAGACCGGTTGGCTGTCAAAGCCCAGTCTTTACACCACTTGACGGGACACTACCCGGCGTCCTCCTGGCATCCAGGCAGCCAAGCTATCTAGCACGAACGCGAACAGGGGCGCGAGAGACGGCGCGATTGGCTGATCGGGCCCATACGATCATGGCGCGCAGGACCCAGCAAGGGGCGGCGACGACGCGAGAACCTCCATGGTGCCAATCCTCATCCCACTACCTTGAGGGTCGGCCGGCCTTTGGAGTACACCGTTATGCTCCCGTCGACCGATACAGCAATGCCTAGAGCGTTGGTTGCCAGAGACGCCCGGGCCGCAGTGGCATGCCTAATCCCTCTTCCGATCTCCTCCTCCATCACTCCATCCTGAGGGGGGACGAGTTGCAGCATTCCTTCCAGGACCGTCCCATCGGAACTGACAACAGTCGCACCGTCCCTACCCATGAGCCCGAGAATCGAATCGCTGGGGATGTCCCCGAGAGGTGTCGGGTTCCAGACACTGCGTCCTGACGCCAGTGCTTTGGAGAACAGGCGGACCTTGTCGTGATCGCCCACCATGATAAGAGCCCCGGCTCCCCGGTCTGATAGGAAGTAGCAGCAGCGCAGCACGTTCTCCAGAACCCTGACGTCAACCTCGTGGGCCTCAGTCAGGCCGTTCAAGACGGCACTCAGATCCCGCCGCTCGGCATTCCAGGAGGCCCCGCGGCGGACCAGGATTCGCCTCCCGCAGTAGAGAACCGACACCCTGCCGTGGCCAGCAAACAGAAAAACGAGGGCGCTAAGCCGACGAGATGCTGCGGCAGCCCTCCAGTAGCGCGGAGGCAGGGAGGGGTCAGATGCACTCGCCGCCTCGCCATACTGGCAAACACCGACAACTCCTCCGTCGCCGCAAGCAACAACTGCTCCTGAGAAGCCATCAATCAGCAGTGCCATCGACAGTACATGTTCGATCGAGTCTAGCTTTAGTCCGGGATCGGCTTTCGTTGTCATCTGCAGAAGCTCGTCTCTCAGCCTCCCGCGAGGAGCAACGAGAACAGCTGCGACCACAGGCGCCTTCTCGTGCTCTGCAGACGCAAGTCTATCGATCAAGGCTAGCAGGGACCTGAGTACTTGCTCATCCATCTTCAATGCCCACACTGCCGGGGCGATTGCGTTTACGTTAGACAGAGAGCCGAACTTCGCTAGGATCGCCACCACCGGACCAGAGGGATCGGCCGATTCCGCAGGAGTGGTGGTCTGCGCGCCATCACCCCGCGTCAACAATGGTACGGGTGCTATTTCAGTGATTGGCGGCAGTTGCCTCTGCGGTCCTTGGTGAGGCAGCAGGGGAATCCACCCATCCGTGGTAGCCCAGAAGATGGGAAGCGTATTGTTCGGTGTGCTGTAGAAGAAGCCGACCAGGCTTGCTGACCCCTTGTACCCCAGTGGATGTTCGGGATAGAGAGCCTCCCCGTATCTTTCCAGGACGCGTACGGCCGCCACCCTCTCCACCTCGGTACTGAACAGGGAGCAAGGACGCGACAGCACACTGACGGAACGTGGCAGGACTTCAGCCACTAGGACATGGAAGCCAGTGTGCTTCTGCACAAACGTGATCCCTGACTCGGTACCCACTGCCGCAGCAAAGATGTACATTCTGGACCGATCACGACAAAGGAGGTCTAGGTCAGCCGCGTGTTGCCACACTTCAGTAGCTTGACGTCCTGTCCCGATGAAGTCATCCAAGAAGACGACCGGGGTCTCGCGATCGAGGCACAACTTGACCAGGTCTGGCATAGTGACAAAGCGATCCTTAGGAATCCCATTCCGCAACCTATGGAGGTATGCTACCAGGGAGCCACTTCTGGCCGGGTAGCCCGTTTGGACAAACAGAATCTCTTCAGGCGCAACATGTACGAGGTTTATGATCCTGTCATGAATCGTGAGTAGCGCGGAGTTCAAACGGCGTACGTTGTAGTAGCTGAAGGCAGCGAGCAAGCGGCAAACGATGGGGACCTCGTCTCGTCTGAACTGGCCAAGCCATAGTTTGATCGTCTCTTCCGAGACGTCATCGCCAAATGGCACAGCTATCGACGAAATGGGCTCCACCGAAGGAGTCACCTCGTGTAGCACCTCCTCATGGGAGAGAGCAGGGGCGCACTACCATCCACCCCACTGTCTGCCAGTCTTTTGACCCAGTTCTATCCTGAACCGCCGTCCCTGTCAAGGCCGGCTGAGAATTGACCCACCGGGGCCGGTTTGGAATTGACCCACCCCCTCAGTTCACTGAGGAGGTTTCACCTCCCCCTGGCCATTGGGCGGATTGAACAGCCCGGCCCGTTTCTTCTCCCTGAGCCGGTAGCTCTCCCCACGGATGTTGAGG
>Ga0315273_10014891_pt1 | contig 10039 bp, 12 predicted proteins | sample YL17G02_0_MG_FD_205753 | JGI IMG/M metagenome (GOLD analysis project Ga0315273, IMG submission 205753) | Sediment microbial communities from Yellowstone Lake, YNP, Wyoming, USA - YL17G02_0 | ecosystem: Environmental > Aquatic > Freshwater > Lake > Sediment | place: USA: Wyoming | collected... | reverse complement strand
ACAGGGGTATACGAGGAGATCTGCTGGTGTGTTGACATTCCTAAAATCGTGAGGTATCTTCGTATACGGTAGCCTACGGGGTTCGGGGGGGGATGCTGCGCACAAGGTACGAATGAAATCCCCTCTGGAACTGAGCGATTCGCAAGTGGCACCGTTGTTCTCAGGAAATGTACCACTCAGACAAACAAGAGGACTACCGATGCAGATCATCGAAATGCGGCGCTCGGAAATGGAAGGCAACCTGAAGGCATTTTTCAAAGTCCAGACTGACGAGGGTTTTGTCATTGACGGGTTCAAGGTTATGAATGGGAAGAACGGCCTGTTCGCAAGCATGCCAAGCAAGAAGGTCGGAGAGAGATTCATTGAAACTGTGACGGCGACTCGGGAACTGAAGAATGAGTTGAGCCGGTTGGCAATGGCGGAGTACGAGGCGCTCGATGCTCCTGGTGGGGCCGACCATGCCGTACCACCTCCCCCCCTGACGGACACGGATCTACCCTTCTAACAATTGGAGTGTTCCCTTTTCCTGTACCATTGCTCATGAGACTTTTTGGACTTCGTACAGGGATGACACTAAGAAAATGTCAATAAGCGACGAACACATGCGCGAACGTGCCTACCGTCTACTGGCTCAGCGCCTGGATGCTCTTCCGAATCGATTTCCTGCCACGAAGAGCGGGGTAGAGCTACGGTTGCTGAGAAAGCTGTTCACTTTGGAAGAGGCTGCGCTTGCCTGTGTGATGAGCCCGGTGCCTGAACCGGCAGCTGGCATTGCCAGCCGTGCAGGGGTAGATCCCAAGGAGGCCCGAAACGATCTTAAGAAGATGGCAGCAAAGGGGTTGATTGATCTTAAGAGAGGAGAAGGAGAATTTGTCTTCGCATTGAAACCATTCGTCGTTGGTTTTTACGAAACCCAGTTGGGGCGGATGGATGATGAGATGGCGGCGCTCTTTGATCAGTATTTCAGCGAATCACAGGGCGGCATCTTACGGGATGTTCCTGCTCTTCACCGTGTGATCCCGGTCGGGCAGGCGGTTCCATTTCATATAGAAATCCATCCGTACGAACGGGCAAACGCATTGCTGGAAGGTGCCTTGTCGTGGGCGGTGCGTGACTGCATTTGCCGCGTACAGCAGCGACTCCTGGGCAAAGGCTGCGAGCGTCCTGTTGAGACCTGCCTGGTGTTTGCGCCAATGGAACACGCTTTTGACCGGAGCAAAGTCGACCGTGTCGTCACGAAAGCGGAAGCACTGGAAATCCTGCTTGCGACCGAAGAGGCAGGTCTGGTTCATACTGCCGGTAACTACCGTGACGGCATCGACTATATCTGCAACTGCTGCACCTGTTGTTGTGGAATACTGCGCGGCATTGCCGAGTTTGGCATACTGACAGCCGTTGCACGCTCCGATTTCCACATGGTGGTTGAGACTCGCATGTGTTCGGGCTGCGGCGGCTGTGTGGAGCGGTGCCAGTTCAACGCCCTTTCAACCCCTGATGGACCGGTCGTTATCGACTACAACAAATGCATGGGGTGCGGTTTGTGTGTTCTCGTCTGTTCCACCGATGCGCTCCATCTGGAGCGCCGTCCCTCCGGCGAAATGTCCCGGCCGCCAGCCAGCATCAACGAATGGAGGTTGCAGCGTATTGCATTGCAGGGCATACCGGCACCGGTGTCAGCTGATATCGTGGCCGAGGATACAAAGGAGGGTCCATAACCTATGACAAAAGTTAGAGACGAAAAGCCACTGACGATTCCAGAGGACTTGTTCTAACTCGTCAGCCAAAATGTTCCCGAGCCCCGTAGGGTATCTGATACGAAGATACCTGCCTCTCCCCACTACCGTCTTGCTTGTGTTTGCGTCGTTCAAATAGTATATTCACACCACCTAAAGACATGATGTGAAATCTCTATCCAAGGAGGCTGCAATGAGCTTAGCTGAATCCTTTGCTCAAACTGGTTTGGCCCATTTTGTGAACAGTCCGGCCGGTCGCATCGCACGCATTCTCGTTGGTCTTGGCCTCATCGGCTGGGGCTACTTTCAAAGCGTGGGATCTGCAGGCATCATCCTCATCGTCGTCGGCCTGGTTCCCCTGGCGGCCGGTGTTTTCAACCTGTGTTTAATCAGTGCCTTGCTGGGCGGTCCGATAAGCGGTGCACGCCTTGGCAGGAAAAAACCTCAATAACACATGAATTGAATGTGGACGCAGGGCCGACTGAAAACGGAGAGGAGCGGAAATTTACTTCGTGTGCATTTTCCGAACTTTTTCAGGGTCGAATTGCGTCAGCAAAATCACTCTTGCTTCGGCCCTCAGGAAGGTCGGTACGCTCATGATCGCCTGAGCCTTGCTCTCTGCCTCCAGGATGGCCCATCCGGTGTGTTCACCGTCCTTGCATCCCCACTGGAAATGGGTGAGATAACCGATCGCCAGCGTCTCCTGAAGCGCCTTGATACAATCATCGCCTGTGTGGTTTGAAACGACGAGAAATTTCGGCATCAGTGCTGCTCCTTTGTATCAAATGGGTAGTTGCTTTTTTTTATACCGTGTCAAGATATTTGTGAATGGAGTAGATCGCGGCGGAACCCTCTCCGACCGCCGATGCGACGCGCCTGTTCGCCCCCCCACGCACATCTCCCGCCGCAAAGACGCCGGGCACATTGGTCTCGAAGATGAACGGATCCCGCTCCAGGGCCCATCCGCGCGGTTTGCCGTTCACCCTGGGAAGGTCGGGTCCGGTAAGGACGAAACCCTTCTCGTTGAGATCCAGCAGGCCGGCAAGAAATTCGGTCCGCGGCGCCGTGCCGATACAGATGAACATCGCCGCAGCCTCGAGGGTGCGCTCCTGCGCCGTGTCGATGTTGCGGAGCACAATCTGCTCAAGTCGTTCAGCGCCCCTGACGGCGGCAACTTCGACACGCGGGATGACGTCGATATTCGGGGTCAGTTTGATCCGTTCGACGAGATAGTGCGACATCCCCGGGCTGATGTCTGCGGCGCGGGCGAGGATGCTCACCCTGCGGGCATACCTGGAGAAAAAGAGCGCTGCCTGTCCGGCTGAATTCGCCGCGCCGACGATGCAGATGTCGTGCCCTCTGTACGTCACCGCCTCGCTCAACGCGACGCCGTAGTACACCCCCGATCCGAGGAGCGGCTCGATTCCCGGCACCTCGAGCGTCCGGACTGACATGCCGGTCGCGACGACAACGACATAGGCGGAGAGCTCAGTCCCGTCTGCCAGTTGCACAATCCGATACGGGTCCTCGCGGCGGATCCCGACGACCTCCTGTGCCGTGAGTATTTCCGCGCCGAATCGTTTGGCCTGCGCGCAAGCCCGCTGTGCGAGGTCAGCCCCGGTAATGCCGTTGGGGAAGCCGAGATAGTTCTCAATCCTCGAACTCGTTCCCATCTGTCCTCCCGGAGCGCTCTGCTCGATCAGGACGACGCTCATCCCTTCGGTGGCTGCATATACCGAGTTCGCCAGTCCGGTAGGGCCACCGCCGATGACGGCGACATCATAGAAGCGGCGCTTCGCCCGCGTGTGCAGGCCGGCCTTCTCCGCGAGCTCCTGATTTGAGGGAGCGCTCAGGTATGTTCCATCGGGAAACAGGACCACCGGGAGTTTGGCCAGTCCGCCGGGGTACTCGGACAGCAGCTTCCGCATCGACGCATCCTCGTCGATGTCGATCCACTGGTACGGAACCTGGTTACGCGACAGGAATTCGCGGACCGCGTAGCTCTGCGGCGAGAACCGGGCGCCGGCAATCCGGATACCGTCGTACGGAAGGTGGGCGCGCGTTTTCCATTCGGCGAGCAAATCATCGAGCACCGGATAAAGTTTCAGCTCCGGCGGATCCCATGGCTTCATGAGATAGTGATCCAGCCCGATTTCATTGATGCTTTCGATCGCAGCCTCGGTGTCGGCATACGCCGTCAGCAGGACTTTGCGCGAATCGGGGTGGAGCTCCTTCAATTCGGCGAGCAGCTGCGTGCCGGTCATTTCCGGCATACGCTGGTCCACGAGGAATAGCGCGACGGGCGTTCCCCGGTGCTTCAACTGGCGCGCGGCATCCAGCGCCTCACGCGCGGAGCCCGCCTTCAACACCCTGTAGTCGTTCTTGTAGTGCTGGCGCAGATCACGTTCTATCGCTCCGAGCACCTGCGGATCGTCGTCTACGCTCATAATTACCGGTCTAGCCACGCTCTACTCCTCTTCGTCAGATTGACACGCAGGTCAGTTTCTGGACATCGCATTGAAACCATGGGGCAACTCGTGATTCATTGGCGTCCTCTGGGAAAAAACATGGCACGCGGGCGTATTGTAGTACATGGAAACATCTGAAAACGAATCCCGAAGCCGTGAATGCGTGAAGAATTGGGGAAAGAGCGGGCTGAAGGTGGGAAGGGGAGTAGCACCTTTTTCGCTAAAGGGAAGGGGCCTGAAGAACAATGCCGGAGAAAATGTAGGCAACATAAGGTACTCCGAAACCTCAAGAAGAACAGTGCAAGAAATAACCTCCCCTTCAAAGAGGAAGGAAAACGCCATGAAACCTACCCAATTTCCGATCGAGTTGCAAGAGACGCAGATCAACCTGTCAGGTGGAATGACGTAGCCGGCACTTTGTTTGACTTTAGACTGTTCCATCAATACAGTGCAATCAGAGCCGGTTCTTTCCCCATGTGCAGGAAGCGGTAATTTCACTTCCCGGCCTTACAGAAGAAACGGAACAGAGGGAGCCACATGACAACTGAAGACCTCGTCAACATTCTCGCAAACCACCGGACAATCGGGAAGGCGCCCCGGGAAGAACTCGAGTGGATTGCGGCACACGGGTCCCTGAGGCAACTACAGCCGGGGGATGTTGTCGCCAGCAAGGTGGAGATCGTCGACGCGCTATACATCCTCCTTTCCGGGCGGCTGTCCCACCACGTGGACCGGGGGGCCGGGCGGCGCAAGGTGATGGAATGGATCGCGGGTGATGTGACCGGAATTCTCCCTTACTCGAGAATGACGACCCCGCCGGGGGACACCATTGTCGACGAACCGACGGAAGCGGTGCGCATTCCCCGGGAGGATCTGCCGGCTTTGATCCGCAATTGCTATGAGGTGACGGCCATCCTGGTGCACGTCATGACGGACCGTGCGCGGCGATTTACCTCCACCGATCTCCGCGACGAGAAGCTGATCTCCCTCGGCAAGCTCGCTTCGGGACTCGCCCACGAGCTGAACAATCCGGCCTCGGCCGCAATGCGTGACGCGAAGTCCCTCCCGGGCGCACTCGGCGAAACCGAGGAAGCGGCGCGCAACCTTGCCGGGGCAGGACTCACATCCGCACAGCTGAAGGAACTGTATCTGGTGCGAAACCTCCTCCTGACTTCTGCACCCCAACCGTACATGTCCGGCCTCGCACTTGCCGACCGCGAGGAGGCCATCCTGGAATGGCTAGAAGACCATGACCTCGAGGGTGTGCCCGCAGAGGAACTGGCCCGGACACCCATCACTCTCGAGGTTCTTGACACGGTTGCCCGAATGCTCCACGGAGACGGCCTCGGACCGGCCCTCCGTTGGATTGCCGGGGGAGCAAGTGCACGCTTTCTCGCGTACGACATCGAGCGCGCGGTCACACGCATCCATGCCCTGGTCGCCTCAGTGAAGGGATTTACGCATATGGACGAGGCGCCTGTGGCGGTGCCTGTGGATATCCCCCGGGGACTTGTCGATACGGTCGCAATTCTGGATGGGAAGGCGAGGGGGAAGTCAGTCACGATTAGTCTCACCGTTGCACCGGATCTCCCTCCCATCCGCGGCATAGGCGGCGAAATCAATCAGATCTGGATGAACCTGATCGACAATGCCATCGACGCTGCGCCGGTGCGCGGCCAGGTGGATGTGACGGCCAGGCAGGAAGGCACCTGCGTTGTCGTACGCGTCACTGACGACGGAGTCGGAATTCCGGCGGACATTCTGGAGAACATCTTCGACCCCTTCTTTACGACGAAACCGGTTGGCGAAGGAACGGGGCTCGGACTCGACATCGTGCGGCGCATTGTCCAGTGGCACAGCGGTGAAATCGAGGTGGACTCGCGGCCCGGCCGGACAGAGTTTTGCGTAAAGATGCCGGTGTTCGGGAGAGAATGAAGAATGAAAGTACTCAAATGAAGGCAAAGAAAACGCCCTGGAAAAAGAGTCCGGGCAAACTTGGCATTTTGGCCCCTCTTGTGGGCGCCTGGCAGGCCAATGCCATGTCCCCCATGGGCAAAGTCCGTTGTACACGGACCTTCACACCAATTCTCCATGGAAAGTACATACAGCTTGTAGCGCGTTGGGAATTTGGGGCCGAAGTCTACGAGGAGATCGCCATCTATGGGATCAATAACGGAAAACTGTCATTCTGGTCGTTCACCTCGGATGGCAAGCGATCGGAAGGTACCATTGCTGATGGGAGTGACGTGGATCCTCGAGCCATTGCGTTCGAGGCCGAAATGCCCGCAGGTCGTGCTCGAATGATCTACTGGCCGAACGAGGAGGGGGGAATGAAGTGGGCAGTGGAAGCAAAAAGGAACAAAGGGTGGAGCCGGTTCACAGAACACAATTACGTTGCTCTCTAGGGGTATCCTTTCATATTGCTCAATCCTGTCTTTTTAACACAGGCAGCGTATACAGCGCCTATTATCATGTGGGCTCAGAACAGGCAGAACGAAAGAGACCGGATGCAGGCGGCCGATTCGGAACTTCCAGGCGCACCAATGGGCCGGACGCTCTTCTTTACGTACGCCTGACTAGACATGGAGCCAACCTATGCTACAAGGATCTTATGGCTCACGTACATGCTGTCGACAATCGTATTGAGAATTCCGTAACATGTGAAAGCGCCTTGCGGCGGAGTTCGCAACGGTTTTCCTACATTATCAGTGAGATTGTGAACAATCTGGACTTCAGTGACAACGCCGAGGAGATATTGTCGTGCAGGTTCGGCAATGAATTGCAGCACGGAGTTGTTCAAAGTACCGCTTTGGGTCGGAGAAGAGTATCCGGATCCACTGAACGAACCGAAGACGAGGTCATGTGATGTCATCGAATTGTTCAACAATGGATCGAATGAGTTTGTGGCAATATTGTACACGTACGCGACGAGCCATACGCGGGCAGTGATGCGAATTGAACCGGCGACGTTTCTCGCCCAATCCCAATCCGTATTGAAGAGAAGTTTCCCGCTCCAATTCCCATTCGGTTCGAATGTCACTGTGCTGAGTTTCCCGTAGTTCTTCTGCTCAGTCGACACGAGAATATATACACCCGCATGGCTCGAGTCGTTATTCCTGGACACGTTTGCAAGCGAGTAATTGCTGAGGCCGCCGGTCACCTTCGTTGCTGCCGTTCCTCCCAATGATGACTGCCATGCCTGGTCGATATAGTAATAGTGACCGGGCAGAACGGGACTCTTCGAGCCGGTCGGCACATAGAGTGAATTCAGGAAATCCATGTAACTGGATATCTGATCAACCCGAATGAGCGGGGAAAGTCTGCTGAAATCCCCTCCCATTACATGTGGCCCTTGCGAACTGTCTTGCCGCGCCAACTCCTTTATCAAGCTGCGAATGTGCGGGCTGTTCGATTTGAAGCGATGAAGAGCGGCTTCGAGCTTTCGGGTATTCGTCCGCATTCGTGATGGCAGCAGCAACTGTTCATTCGGAGGCTGAACGGATAATGCCGCCTTTCGGAGGCGTTGCGCTGAAACGCCATTTCTACGGGGTGATGTGATGCTCATACACTGCTCCTACGGATTGTTGGTTAACAGGATTATACTCGTGAGGAGGCTATCGGGGATCGCTGAACCCGTAGATTCAAAATTGTATCGACCTCCCGGCCCCGGTTATGTAGTAATTCTCGAGCGGCGTTGCTCAGCGTGACGAGTGCGTAGTTGGAAGTGCCACCCGACAGCACACAATCCTTGATGGTAATCCGGCCGAATTCCTTTGCCGTGGCAATCACCGCGGACGTTCCTTGGCGAGATTACGGATCATGAGCTGTTTCCTGTGATTGTGAAGACGGAGATAAAGTCTCTTTATTAAGTAACCGCGCCCGAGTGAAGATCGTTCCTCACATCCCAATCAAGTTCATCAAACAAGACTATTTTCCTATGCAGGAACGATTTGGCAATTCTTGTGTTCACCTAATAAGTTCAGTCCTGTAATGTCCAAGACAAGGCGGTGTGGCCCTCGACAATAGGCCATTGTAGAGATAAATCGATGAAAACCGTTACGATTGGTGGGGGTTTTGCCATTGTATCGTTACGGGAACAAATACGGAGAGATAGTGGTTTGTATAGTATTGTGTAGCCGTCATTTTTCTATTCCTGTTCTTTTGCATCACGATTGCCGGGTAACCTGTCCCATACAGTTGGGAAGGTCACCTTCAGTTTAGGGAGATCCTGTGCGCTACGGGATATCATGCTCGACAAATCGGTCCTCCTTAAGGAGCAGCCAAGACCGAACTCTTTCCGCACCGCCCCCCCGAAGGCTCTATCACATACAGTTTCAATGCATCCATCAACCACACCCAAAGAGGAGTCGGTGCTATGAAACGCTTCGTTCAAATAATTCTCAAAACAGGTTCCCTCCTGCTTATGATTGCAGTTACCATGACAACAGGATGCCGACAGAAACCGGACCCTTCTCTAAAATTGAAACCGCTTGTGGACAAATATGTGGAAATCTGGAATAGCGGGAACGTGACAGATCTGGACGCGATTGTTGCTTCAAACTCTGTGTACCATTCAAACCAATCGGCCGATGTCAATGGTATTGACGGGCTAAAGAAAGTAATCTCAGGATTCAGGGCTGCGTATCCGGATCTCAAACTCGTTGTGGATGATGGTGTCTATGCAGAAAGCGAATCTGCAGGTCGATGGACGTTAACGGGAACGAATACCGGCTCCGGGGAAATGCCTGCTACGGGAAAGAGAGTGAAGATATGGGGAATATCAATGCTGCACTTTGCCAATGGGAAGATCACTGAAGAATGGGTTGGATTCGACAACCAATCCCTTATGGAGCAACTCGGCTATACAATGACACCCCCATAACAAATCCTAGGAATTGCCGTTTTCTCAATAATCATTGTCGTCCACCCTACAACCAATAACAGGAAATACCATGTACATCATCGTCGAACACGAGATCTCGAATCCCAAATCGTTCGGGGAAAAAGTAGACGGACTGGCTCATCTGCCCTCACATTTGAAATTACACCAGAGCCTTCCCAACCGGGAAGGGACGAAGGCGGTCTGCTTGTGGGAAGCCGCCAGAGTGGATGAGGTAAAAGACTTTGTGGAAAGAGAAGTAGGTCAATTCAGCAAGAATACCTACTTCGCTGTTGAGGCCACGAAGGCTATGGGGCTGCCAGCTGTTATCAAAGCAGGTGTGACAAACTAGCGCCTATTGCACGGCACGAAGGACCGGACGATAGAGATCGAACAATCGACACTACCGGTGCTCAAGGCGGCGTCTTTCGCTCCATCGACAATGCCGCCTCCCGTCTTTCGCACCTCCTTGTGCCGTCTATTTTTGTGGACGTTTGAGTTGCCATGGCCATAATTTGCAGACTTTATGTGGACTGATGGGAGTAATTTGTTGACAGTATCATCCCATTCTCGTATAATGACTCATCGCGAACAGGTCGATGTTGGTCGGCACGAGTCCCGGCAAGAACCTGAAAGCGCACCTGAATCCTTGATTCATTGATGCCCGTTCTTTGCACCTCGCACGTATTGGAAGAGACTATGGCCCCTCTTTGCGGAGCACATACAGAAGGATGCATCTTATGATTGCCCTTCAATTCCTACGGATGATGAGTGTGCACTTGCCCCTTGCTCTATTGCTGCTCAGTGCATTCCTCGGCGAGCCGCCTGCAAATCGAACACCCCCTGCCAGCCTATCTGAAAACGGTCTCTATTCGGATATAGCAACGAAGACCATCGCGCGATCGAACTTGATGTTCTCACCGCAGTATCCTCTATGGACTGATGGAGCCGGAAAAAAA
>Ga0315273_10014890_pt1 | contig 10040 bp, 18 predicted proteins | sample YL17G02_0_MG_FD_205753 | JGI IMG/M metagenome (GOLD analysis project Ga0315273, IMG submission 205753) | Sediment microbial communities from Yellowstone Lake, YNP, Wyoming, USA - YL17G02_0 | ecosystem: Environmental > Aquatic > Freshwater > Lake > Sediment | place: USA: Wyoming | collected... | reverse complement strand
GGAGGTCACGTGCAGCACGGCGTCGTCGTCGCTCTCGTGATCGTACTCGGGCGGGACGCGCTTGGTGCGCTCCGCCTCCACCGCGGCGCCGATGGCCAGGGCCACCTCTGCTGCTTTGCGGCCGCCGATGCCTTTGCGCACGAGCTCGAAGAGCGCGATCCGTCCGTAGTCGTCCATGCGGTGGAACGTCATGCTGCGTTCGTGCAAAACGCGCCGTTCCTCGCGCTCCGCCTCCGTCTGTGGATGGCGTCGGGCCGCGTATCGTTGCGCCTTCTTTGCCTTCTTCGGCTTCTTCGCCTTCACCGGAGTCTTCGGGGGTGCTGCCGCGCTCTTCGCCGTCCTCTTCCGCTTCGTCATCATGGTCGCCTCCCTGGTGCACTGGTTGAGATCGCTTCGAGCTTCACGAGGCTCGCCTGGGCGGCTTGCGCGTCGCCCGCGTGGTCTTGGCGGCCTTGGGCTTCGCGCGCGCCGTCTTGGCGGCCTTGGTCTTGGCGGGTTTGCCGGTCTTCCTCTTCGCTGGCGCTGGCGCTCGTCTCTTGCGCGGCTTCGCCGTGAACGCGTCGCGGATCTCTTGCAGGTGCTGATCGGCCTCGCGGACGGCGCGCTCGACGACGGGACGGCCGTCGCGCGTCTCGACGCCGCCGAACATCTCGCCGATGAAGCCGACGCCGGTGCGTGCCCAGCCGAAGGCGGTGTCGACGATCTGATCGACGAAGGTGCCCGAGGGCTGGCGCTCCCTAGCGGCGGCCGCGCGCGCGGCGCCGAGGATCTCTTCGCGCTCGTCGTAGGTGAGCACCTGCGAGCCCGCGGACGCCTTCGCGACGCCGAGGGCGGTCTTACGCTTGCCGTCCTCGCTGGTGGCGGAGGAGTAGGCGCGCACGGCCGTGACGATGGCCTCGGTGCGGGGGTAGAAGACGAGCCGGTGCTCCTTCATCCAGGCGCACGCGGCCGAGGCGGCGTTCATGGCCTCGTGTTCGCTGCCGGCGGCGCGCGCGAGGGCAAGCCGCTGCTCGGCCTTCTTCTTGTGCACCTGGCGCAGGTGGTCGGCGCAGTGCGAGCCGCCGGCGACGGCGCGCAGGCGGCAGGGGATGGGGCGGTCGCCGGCGAACTGGCCGGGCGTCTCGTACGTGCAGGTGCTCATGGGGCGGCGCTCCTCGGAAACTCGCGGATCTGCAGGTCGTGCGGCCACTCGCTCATGTCGCCGCCTTTCGGGTGGACGAGGCGTTTGGACACGAGATCGGCCGCGTCGGGGTTGACGACGAGCTTCGCGCCCGCGATGCCGTTCTCTGGATCGCTGGCGCAAGCGCCGATCTGCTTCACGAACGGGGCGACGCCGGCGGCGCGGCACTGCCGCACGAGATCGCGCGCCCAGGCGAGCTCGAAGGGCCTGGCGTGCGAACCGCTCTCGCCTCCGACGATCACCCAGTCGACGCCCGGCATCGGCGGCGAGCCGAGGGCGGCGAGGCTCTTGTCGCGGATCGAGCCCTTCAGGAAGGCCCAGAGATCGACGGGCCCGAGCAGCGGCTCCATCGAGAGGAAGCGCAGCTTCGCCGGCACGCTGAGCAGGTGCGGGATGCGGGCCTCGGCAGACGACTGATCCTCGACGGTAGTGCCAAGCCAGACGTTGGTCGGCCAGGCCGGGACGTGCACGCCGTGCTGGTCCCAGGCGTGGAGGGCGGCGAGGTTGGCGAGATCGGTCGCGTGCTCGGGGCGCTTGGTCAAGAGGAGCCAGTCGAGGTGCGGCGTCGCAGCGATGAGGGCCCAGAGGCGCGCGCGGGTCGGGGCGAGATCGGGGCGCAGCTCGAACACGTCCGAAAGCGAGGCGCAGAAGACGCGGCGGCGGACGCCGGCCTTCTCGGCCTCCTTGTTCCAGCGGAGCGGCTGCTTCCAGTAGGCGTCGCTGGTGACGTGGCGCGCGCCGTCCACGCCCCAGAGCTCGAGGCCGTTCGCGCGCGAGCGCCGCGCGAAGGTGTCGCTCTCGGCGTAGCAGTGCTTGCAGGCGGCCGAGACTTTGGCGCAACCGATCCACGGATTGTGCGTGTGGTCCGTCCATGCGATTTTCGAGTTCTCGCCCATCTACTTCCACTCCTGCCCGTGCACCTGGGCGTGGAAGCTCAGAATGGGTACGTCGTCCGAAATCGGCCTGGGCGCTGGCTGCAGGCGCTTGACGACGAGGCCCTCGGCGCAGACCAGGCGTCGCCCGTCTCCGGTGCAAATGGTCGGCGTGCCCGCGTTCGCGATGGCGTCGCGCACGACCGAGGAGCGACGCTTCTTCGTGTTCGCCACGCTTTCGGCGTTCTTCTTGCGGACGGCGCGCGTCTTGTCCCCACCCTTCATCATGCCCATTGGTGCCTCCTTGAAACGTCAGTTCGTGGTCGCTGAAAGAATCGGCTCGTCGCCTATCCATGAGGTGTCGGAGTGGATCTCGATCTTCGTATTACCTTCCACAGTAGGGCGAGAATGGTAAGCGCGCCTGTTGCTGTGGTGAGGAGCGGCCCTGCGGACGCCAGATCGCCCTTCCATGCAACCACACCAAGAAACACGAAAAATGCAACAGCAGCCGGCGCAGCAACCCATCGTATGGTCACTTCGCGTGATCCGGCTTGCGCCTTATCTGCTTCTATTCTGGCGCGCTCGGTAAGCTGCTCCTGCTCTACGCGCTTTTCCTCGGAACCAGCCTTAGCGATGGCCGTAGCTGACTCCGACGTCGCTTTCGTCTTCGCCGCCTCAGCGTCAGCAGTAGCCTTCACCTTGTCCGCCTCAGCCTGTGTAGCGGCGTTCGCTCGTGAAGTTTCAGCCTCGACGTTAGCAACGTGCTCCTCGGTGCGAGATTGCATCTCCGTCTTCCGCACCTCCGCCTCGGCCATCGCCTTGCCGATCTCCTTGCCGACGTCCATCATGGCGACCACCACGAGCGCCAGCGCGCCAGGCCCGAGGTCCTGTCACGCCGCTTGAACACCACGGCCGGATCGATGTGAAACCAGTGCCACTTGCCGCTGCTGCCGACGTGGCGGCACTTCAGGATGACGTCTCCGTGCTTCGGCTGCGTCTCTGCCCAGACCGCTTTTGCTTCCATGCGAGGCCTCCTTGAATCAGCGTTTGATGGCGAGCGCGTCGTGGCCCCAGACCGGGGCCACGCTGAACGAGTACCAGGCGAGCACAGTCGGCTCGAGGGAGAGGACGGGCACGCGCTGCTGGCCCGACTCGAGCGTGATGGCGAGCTTGCCGTGATCGTTGGTGAGGACCAGGCGGTCGCCTTCGAGCATGTCCACCGTGCCGCGGGGGCCGAGCATCGCGCGGAGGACGCGCGGCGCTTCGAGGATCACGTCGAGATCGACAGCCTCGATCCGCGCCGCGATCTTCTCGCAGATGCCGCTCTCGCGGACCATCTCGTCGGCGCGCACGGCCAAGGCGCGCTCCTCGGCGGGCCCTCGCTTCGGTCGCCGTCCGCGCGCCTTCGTCGTCACGGCTTGGCCTTCCGCGCGACGTAGCCGCGGGACGCTGGCGCGGCCTTCGCGACCGGCGACCGCTTCTCGCGTGCGGCTTCCTCGATGCGGCGTAGAACGACCGGATCGGTGCCCGTCCCGAACATGAGCCAGCTCGCCTCGACGCCGAGGGCCTTGGCGAGCTTCTCGGTGGTCTGGGCAGAGCCGCCGCCGTCGCGGTGTTCGAGCACCCAGACGTGCCCCTCGGAGAGCTTGGCCCTCCGCGCGAGCTCGCGGGCGCCGAGGCCAAGGCTGCGCCTGGCGCGCTGGAGACGGGATGCGTACGTGCTCTTCTTTGCCAATCGGATTCGCTTCGTCGTCATTTGGCCTCAAACTCGTAGTCCAGCGGGTGAATCCATGCGGCGTCGTCGCGCGCTCGCAAGAGAGCGGCTTCGATCTGCACGACGACGTCGCGCGCCTTCGCGAGCCGCGCCTCGAGCTTCTTCACGCGAGCCGCCATTCGCTTGCGACCCTCCTGCCGTTTCGCGGTGCGTCGGTCGTCCAGGGTGGCCAGAGGGATCGGCATGAAGCGTCCTCGGTCCTAACGCCTGGCTACCGATGTTGTCAACATTTGTGCGCATGCCGCCTCGGACCACGAACGTCCTAGCCAGGTGACAACAACTGTTGACGCGCGCGCCTCGGCCGGGGCAGAGTGAAGCGCATGACCGACGACGCCATTCACGCGACTGATCCGGCTCCAGCCCCCGACCCTGCGACGCAGGGCGAGCCCGTGTACGTGCACTGCTGGCACTGCGCCTCGATGGACATGACGAGCGAGGCGGTGACGCTGACGACGTTGCCGAACAGACCGCTCTGCAGTTCCTGCCGGCGGGTGTTCCAGGTGCTGGTCGAGGCGCAGCTCGCCGAGGGCATCTGCACCGTGTGCAACGTGACGGGCCTCCGGTCGTTCACCGCGCCGGGGCAGGGCCTCTGTGGGCTCCACGAGCCGGCTGAGGTGGCGACGGCGCGCGCGGCGCAGGCGGCGGCGCTGATGGTCGCGTCGCTCGACGACGCGCACCTGATGATGAGCGAGGAGCTCGGCATCCTGTTGGCGCGGGCGGCCGAGGTCGGCATCGCGGTGCAAGATGCCGAGCGGTCCAGGGCCGCCGCGCCCGCGATGAGCTTCGACGTCCTCTCCGAGCTGCTGCGCGAGTCGTGGAAGCAGGCGAGCCGGGCGCATGAGCGCAAGGCGGCCTGGTGCGCCGGCTGGCGGAGCTACTGCCGTGGGGAGAACAAGCCCGCGGGCGAGGTGTCTCGTCTCGGCTGGACGGCGGCCTCGACGATGGTGCGCTCGGACAGGGATCTGCAGGCGGGGCAGACGACGGCTGCCGCGCCGGGCCTGGCTGAAGAGGCGTACGAGAGCATCCGGCGGATCCCTGGCCGCCACGGAGAGACGTGACCACGTCCGTCCGAGGGCTGCTCGGGCGCGCTGCGAGGCGCGTGATCGCCAAGATCGTGCCGCTCCTAGGCCCGCCGCGGACCATCTACGACCGCGACGGAAGTTCGCCGTACCTCTCGCGCCATTACTTGTTTGGCGCCCCGAGGACGAAGGAGGCGTTCGACGAGGAGGGCTCGGCGCGCGAGGACATCGTGTGGAGCAAGCTCCCCGTGAACGTGTACCTCCACCACTTCCACCGGGGTGACGACGACGAGGCTTTGCACAATCACCCCTGGTCTTGGTCGCTCTCGCTCATCCTGGCTGGCGGCTACCGCGAGGAGAAGCGCGGGCGCTCGCGGCTCGGGCCGAGCGGCGACGTCTACGAGCGCGTGCTCCTGCCCTTTCAGGTCAACCTCATCCGCGGCGACGACTTCCACCGGGTCGAGCTCCTCGAGGCCGACGCCTGGTCGCTCTTTATCGCTGGGCCGAGGGCGTCGAGTTGGGGCTTCTGGGACCGGCACACCGACCGCTTCCTGCCCTGGCGCGACTACATCGCCCGACGCCGCGGCATCGACGTCAGCAAGGTGCCCGAATGATCTACGCGGCCTTCGAGGCGAAGGTGCGCGCGCTGATCCTCGCGCTCCCCAAGTGCTCCTGCGGGCGCATGGCGACCAAGGAGATCCTGGTGCCGCACCAGTACACGTACCTCGCGTGCACGCCGTGCACCGAGGCGCGTCGGCAACTCGACGCGAAGGTGGCGGCGGTGATCCTGGCCGATCTCGGCGACTACACGACCGAGGACGTCGCGATGGATCTCCCGCACGCGGTGCTCGTCATCGCGCTGCTCAACACGGACGCCCTCTCCCAGAGCGAGACGCTGCGCGTGTTCCTGACGACGCCGAGGACGATGGAAGAGCAGGCCCAGCACGACCACGAGACGTTCGGGATCCCGCTGCCGAGCGAACAAGAAGCCAAGGAGTCGCCATGAGTGAGTTCCACGTCGAAGTCGTCCGCATCGGTCCTGTCGTGAAGCATCCGAACGCGGACACGCTCAGCATTACGAAGATCCACGGCGGCTACCCCGTGATCGTCCGCACGGGCGACTACCGCGAGGGCGACTGCGCCGTGTACGTCCCGGTCGATGCCGTCGTGCCGACGAGCGCGCCTCCCTTCGCGTTCCTCGCCACCGCGGGCCGCACGGCGGAGCGGATCAAGGCCAAGCGTCTGCGTGGCGTCTTCTCGATGGGGCTGCTCGTGCCAGCGCCCAACGGATCCGTGCTTGGCTCGGACATGGCCGAAGCCCTCGGCGTCACCAAGTACGAGCCGCCCGACAACCTCACGATGGGCGCCGACGCGGAGCCTGGCCCGCCTGGGCCGCAGATCCCCGTCTACGACATCGAGGGCCTGCGCAAGTACGGCCACCTCCTCGCCGAGGGCGAGCCCGTGGTCATCACGGAGAAGCTCCACGGGGCCAACGCGCGCGTGTTCCACGACGGCACGCGCCTCTGGGTTGGGTCGCGCGTGCAGTGGAAGCGCAAGGAGGGCGACGGCCTCTGGTGGCCTGCCGTCGAGCAGTACGCGGAGGCGCTCGCGCGCCACCCGAACATGGTCGTCTACGGCGAGGTCTTCGGGCAGGTGCAAGACCTCAAGTACGGCGTGACGAGGGGCGCGCGGTTCGCCGCGTTCGACGTCTGGAAGCGCGAGGACGGGACGTGGCTCGACAGCTCCGACGCTCTGCGCTTCCAGGCCGACTGCGGGATGACGCCGGTGCCGCCGCTCTACGTCGGCCAGTGGTCGGCCGGGCTCGCGTCGCACGCCGAGGGCCGCTCCACGCTCGCGGATCACGTGCGCGAGGGCTTCGTGGTCAAGCCCGAGAAGGAGCGCCGCTCGGACGAGATCGGACGGGTGATCCTGAAGCTCCACGGCGAGGGCTACCTGACCCGGAAGGGCGGCTGACGTGGCCACGCGCGGCTTCTCGGCCTGGTGCGAGCGATGCGCGACGCGCGTCACCATCGCCACCGAAGAGACGGCGGACGAGGCGCGCAACGTCGACGCGCACACTCCGGGCGTGGACATGGAGGCGAACATGCCGTGCCCGTCGTGCGAGGGGAAGCTCCACGATCTCGACAAGCTCATGGCGTACGAGGAGGTGCCGCGGTCTGGGTGGAAGCGTGGGGACGAGCCGCGTGTGCATGCCGAGTGGCGTGCGAGCGTCGCCAAGGGGCATCTGGTGCCGCTGCCGGGCCCCGCCGCGGAGGGCGCCACGCTCGCCAGCCTCCTCAAGGATGCGCGCGACGCGGAGAGGGACGCGGTGGTGGCGTGGCTGAACGACCTCTCTCTCTCCGCGGACTTCTCCAGCGCGGTCAGTGTCGCGCGCGCCGCCAAGGCCGTGTGCGCGAAGGGCATCGCCGCCAACGCACACCGCAAGGGTGGGCGATGAAAACGATCAACGGCCGTTCGCTCCGTCACTACGCCGAGAAGGCCGGCATCCCGTGGGCGACGCTCAATTGGCGGCTCAAGCACGGCTGGTCGCTGCGACGGGCGACGACGACGCCCGTGCGGAAGTGGGAGTCGGTCGACGAGCCGAAGCATCCCACCGGAGGCTTTATCCGATGAAAGCCCGTTCCTTGAATCGGCTGTGGGCGAGGCGTTACCGCGAAACGATCAAGCGATGCCGGCGCATGAAAGACGCCCATGATGCCCTGTGGAACGGCAAAATATGCTTCTGGCCACCACCGGAGCGCGCGCTGCGAGCGGCGCGTGGTCGCGCCTGGCCGCGCTTCATGGTGCGCCCGTGATTATCGCCGGATGGATCGCGTTCGGTGTCCTCGTCTACCTGATCGGCATGGTCGTCTCGGTCGGCTGCTACTGGATCCAGATGATGCTCGACGGGGAGCCGGACGATCAGATCACCCTCGATCACCTCGGGAAGGACGTCGGCGGCGGGCTGGCTATCTGGCCCTTGCTCCTCCTGTTCTCCATCACCTGCATCGCGATGATGGGCACGCGGTTGGCGCTCTTGCGCGTGCGTCGCGCCGTGCGGACACCGCCGCTGCGCCCGGCGGGCCCGTGCGTGCCCGTCTGGGGCGGCTACCGCGATCCGCCGCGCTGCCCAACGTGCAACAACGCGATACAGAATGGGTGATCAGATGGATCTCGACTGGGACAGCATTGGGTACCCTTTGGCCGCACCGCTGCCAGACGCCTCTGGCGCCGTCATCTCGGGCGACGGCGTTTACCGCTACCGGCTGTGGCGCACGCCGCCGAGCCGCGCGAGGGTGGCGTACAACCCCGGCGTTCCGTTCTCGACGCCCGAGCCTCGGCTTGCGTTCGTCATGCTGAACCCGAGCACGGCCGACGAGCGTCTCGACGACGCGACCATCCGGCGCTGCCTCGGGTACGCGCGCACCTGGGGCTACTCGCGGGTCGACGTCGGTAACCTCTACGGCTACCGGAGCTCGTCGCCGGCGCTGCTGAAGATGGCGGGGTTCCCGGTGGGCGAGGAGAACGACCGGCACCTCGTCGAGATTGCGAAGGAGGCGCACTGCATCGTCGTCGCCTGGGGTGCCCACGCCGAGCCCGCGCGGGCGGCCCACGTGCTGCGTCTTCTCCAGGGGCTCCACGGCACCGTCTACGCGCTCGGGTTCACCAAGGAAGGCGCGCCCGTGCATCCGCTGCGGCAGCGCGCAGACGCCCGACTCCAGATCGTCACCAACGCGAGGACGCATGCTGTCGCGTGACGACAAGCTCGCGAGGGCCGTGGAGAGGGGCAAGCTGGGCCTGCATGCCTCGGCGCTGGCGGCCGAGGGCAAGGAGGCCGAGGCGCGCCGGCTCTTCCTCCAGCTCTTCGCCGAGTACCGCGCAGATCGTCGGGAGGCGGAGGCCGCCACCCTGGACGAGCAGCTCCAGGGTCTGTGCGCGCAGCTCGGTTGCCTGCTCGAGGCGGGCGAGCAGGATCTCGCGGCGGTGCTCTGGCAGGAGGCGCTCACGGTCAAGCGGCGCGCGAAGATGGATGACCGCGTGTTCAACGCGATCACCTCGAAGCTCCGCGAGCGTCGTCGGTACGGATCGCGCTGGAGGAAGCCGCGATGAGCCGCGTGAGCCGCGACTGGATCGTCTGCAACGCCAACCACAACGGGCGCTTCGAGTGCATGCGCTGCGGCGAGGCGATGATGCCCGATTACCCGATCAGGATCGATCTCTACGTGTCCGTGGGCAAAGGCTTCGAGAAGGTCCACGCCCGGTGCAAGGAGAAGCCCGAGGGGCTCCACTGCCCGTACTGCTCGAAGACGGGGCACGAGCCCCAGGCGTGCCCCCGGTGCCCCACGAGGGCGACGCCATGAAGATCCGCCACGAGGATCTGGCGACGTGGGCGGAGACGCAGGAGCGCGAGCTCGTGGCGAAGAGCTATGCGCTCGCGGACGGCGGCGAGCGCAAGGCACGGCTCAGCGCCATCATCGCTCTTTCCGCCGAGCTCGAGCGGATCAGGGCGATCAACATCTTCGCGACGGCGCTCGGCGAGGGTGCCATCGAGGCCGTGATCGAAGGCGACTGGGAGGAGGTCATGGGGTTCTGGAGCCAGCTTGATTTCAATCTAGAATCTGACGGCGGGCTGGTCCATTGTTCGCTGTGGGCGCGCTTCCGCGAGATCCTCCATGTCGAGTCGTTGCTCGCCCGGCGGCGCGCGGCGGCCGAAACACAGGACGTCCCGATGGCCAAGGCCGACTGATGCGCGTCCGGTACATGAGCGATCTGCACTTCGAGTTCCACGCCGACCACGGGCGGTCCTTCGTCGCGTCGCTCGACCCGTCGGGCGTCGACCTCCTGGTGCTCGCTGGTGACATCGCGGTGGGCGACGGCATCGGCCCGGCGCTCGATCTCTTCTGCGAGCGGTACCCGGAGGCGACGGTGGTCTACGTCCACGGCAACCACGAGTTTTACGGGACGACGCGCGAGCGGGTGGTGGCCGAGACGCTCGAGGCGAAGGAGCGACACAGAAACCTCCGCTGGCTCGACTGCGACGTGCTCGAGATCGGTGGCGTCCGCATCCTCGGGGCGCCGCTCTGGTTTCAGCATCCGGGGCTGCACAGCCACCTCCGGTCGAGCATGAACGACTTCTCGCAGATCCTGCATTTCGAGGACTGGGTCTACAAGGAGAACGACCGCGGGCTAGCCTT
>Ga0315273_10014889_pt1 | contig 10040 bp, 11 predicted proteins | sample YL17G02_0_MG_FD_205753 | JGI IMG/M metagenome (GOLD analysis project Ga0315273, IMG submission 205753) | Sediment microbial communities from Yellowstone Lake, YNP, Wyoming, USA - YL17G02_0 | ecosystem: Environmental > Aquatic > Freshwater > Lake > Sediment | place: USA: Wyoming | collected... | reverse complement strand
TGCCAGGTGCCTTTCGGTTTCCACCTGCAGTCAAAGTTGCGGTTGAGGTCAACCTCGTGCGCATTGAAGCGCCCGGACGCGAGAATTTTACTGCTGGTTGATACATCTGTAACAATAAAACGGCCAACTTTGCCGGTTACCGCATACACTCCGTCAGGGTTGGCGTTCGGGATTACGGCAACTGTCAAATTGCTCGGAATTACACTTTGATCTTTGTTCAAATGATCAATAAATTGATACGCCAAAAGGACGCTATTCCACTCATACCCGCCGTGTATGCCTCCAATGAATACAAGCAGCTTCTCTCCCTTTCCGTAAGTGTAGCTTTCGATTTTGCGTCCTTCTACAGACAAGCCAATTACTTTATAGCTCGCGAGACCTTCTGAACTGTCAACTAATTTTGGTGGCGCTGTCGGCGGTTTATTATGCAAACTAAAGAATACAAACGTGCCGAGTGCCGCAAGAACAATAACGGTTAAAACAACCGATCTCTTAAAAATAAATCGCATTATTTAGAATAGTATTTAAGCAGGGCCTCAATGCCTTTCTGGTTTTTAGTCCATTCAGTATCCGTATGGTTTGTGAGAAGTACGCTGATTGCGGGAATATTTTTCTTGGCAAGCCAATTTACCATATCGCCTGTTATTGCGTAAAAATCAAAATCTTGGTATGCAGGATAGCCGGAGGCCTTTGCATACACATCCGTGATCGCGTTAGTTTCTGTAGAGACGCCGTTGTGGCAACTTGAAGCGTAAACACCACCAGCCGAGCTATACCAAACCACGACTGCAACAGGATTGTTAGTTTCCACATAATTTTTTATTGCCAAACTTTCCGGTTCGGAAAATACCGCATTGCCCCCGCTCACGTTCTTATTTTGCCATTTTGCTTCGGCTTGCCAGTCACAGTCAAAATTGCGATTGAGGTCTACATTGTTTGCATTAAAGCGTCCGGGTACCGTATCGCTGAGCAGAGATGGCACATCCGATTTCGTGAAGTTTTCCGTAGTAGTACCGACGATTTTATTTAAACCGTCGGGGTTCAATACCGGAATAATCGTTACTTTTATATTATCCGGAACAACAGCGGGGTCTGCTTTTACATAATTTATAAGTTCATAAGCAACGAGGGCTGTGTTCCACTCATATCCGCCATGTATGCCCCCAACAAACAAAATTTCTTTTTGTCCTGTGCCGTAGTGATAAGCGATAATATCTCGGCCCTCAACAGATTTGCCTATAACCGATTCGCCCGTATTCTTTTGCTCTTCGGTCGTTGTTGCGTTTGCATCTTGACTGCTGGGCGGAGTCACGTCTACTACCACATCCGCCTTATTCGACAAACTCTTATTTATAAAATAAATACCAAGACCTATTATAATAATAACCACAAGTGCGATAATAAAGTTTTTCATATGGTCTTATTCTAGCACAATATGTAAAAATTACGAGCCAGCTTTTTCATAATTTTATTTTAACATTTTTTGTTTGTATACCTGTTTGGAGAATTGAGACACATAAGGGTAATATTTACCGAAAATATTTTTTGGCAGGAATTGGACAGAACGAATTATTTTTCGGCAATTCTTTGCTCCGCACGAGCATCTCCTTTTCCAGTTTTGGTCAGTCTCGGTTATGGAATCGTCAAGAGTGATTTCTTCATTAGCATGAATATCTTTTATAGCAACGACTTTGTTTTTGCCCGAAAGGCCTGAGTTTGGGTTGCACGAGTGCTTCATTGAAAACCAGGGATTACGTCGCTCTGGTATGAGCCACATATTTTTGCCTACTGCCAGCCATTTATAACCAATCCTATAATCTGGAGTCCTTGTATATTTAATAGTTGGCCCCTCCACAGTGAAAATCAATTCTCCTTTTTTTATCAGTCTTTTTGCTCTGATCATCGTGGTGGTCCTGCTTTTATACATATATACTTTTTGCTTGTAATATTCTTTTCTCAAAAAAGCCGACGTGTATTCCTTATACTTATTAAAAAGATTATCGGGGAGAAATTGAATACTCCTTATAATTTTTCGGCATTCTGGCAAATCGCACTGACATTTCATACTCCAAGCCTTGTATGATTCGGTAAATGAATAATCAAGAGTTATTTCCTCATTCTTTTTAATCGGCCGAATGGCTACCACCACACTGTTTCCTTTTAACCCGGCGTTGGGGCGGCATGAATGGTTGAGAAAATTCCAGGGGCTGTTGTGTGGCGCTATTTTCCATTTATTGAATCCGACATTAAGCCAGTCCTGCCCAATTCGTCTGTCCGGTAAGATGGGGTAAATAATCACTGGCCCCTTTATTGCAAGCATCTTCTCGCCTTTCTTAAAATTCTTTTCCGCAAAGACACCCCTTCCCTGTATATCTGACTTTCTAATAGAGATCCCTTTCATAATTTTGCTAACCGTCTGGCTTGTGCTAAGTTTGTCGAAGTGTACGAAGTTGGGACTATTGCACAAGAAAACTTTTGGCAAGGTCGCCGACATCGAGGTCATCTTTTGCCTCAGACATCAACCGCTCGATCGCGGTGTTTCGAATGCCTCTTTTGTACAAGGCGATAGCCAGTCTATATATGACTATATGGTAAGTTTCTCTCAACATAATTTTCTCAATCTCCTTTGCGTCTTCCGAATCAAGCGGCTCGCCGGATCTGTCAAGAATTGTAGCTGCCAAGTCACGGACATTCAGGTCTTTGTTCAGGAGACCGTCTTTTATGGCCCAGACTATATGCTCATAAGTAAGGTGTGATTCATTTATATTTTCATCCACGAAATTCCAGTCATTATTTTTTGCCGCCTCTATAAGCCGGTCAAATGATACTTTCTTTTCCATGTTTGAGTTTGATTCCATATCAAAACTAGTTTAAAACAGAATTTAGTAAATGGAAAGGGCGCACTGACGGTGCGCCCTTATCGGGTCGGGTGAACATTTTTGTGCTGCTGACGGGTCTTGTGTCCGGCGTTTCGGTGCCCCGTTCCGGGAAGGGATGATTTGTTCCTTATCTCCAGATATTCCTGCTGATGCTTGGGACACCGCTCCGGGCTTTTGCCCGGGTACCTGCCCTTCTTAAAATATTCATACTCGCCTCCGCATACCACGCAGACGGCAATCCGAGGAGTAAAAATCTTCCGCAATTCCTCGGGAGTCTTTTCTAAGAATCTTTCCATTTTTTTCTCCGGCACAGATATTAACACGATCGAAGTCAAAAATCAATCTTCTCCTACCGGCCGTCTGGGAAAGTATCCGAACAGAATTATTAGTATCCTCTATCTACAACAAATTTTTTATTTTTACAACAGAAAAGTCCACCAAAGGCAGACTTCCTGTCTTGCCAATGATGGACTTACGACTTCGTGGTCGGTTTCGGTGGTTTTACCAAACCTTTGGCCGAAATCTTGTAGATACTGTACTTCGTATTGTTGGCGTAGTGTGGGTAGCCGGTATCTCTCCGCCGGACGAATTCGATAGACCCCTTATCACGGAGCTCAAGGAATGTATCTATCGGGCAAAACTTGCCCCGAATTGGCTCGCCATTCCGGTTTTCAATTCCCACTCCTCCGTCGATGAAGAAATACGCAAGAAAACACCCCCGCTTTAAAAGCCCAAGAATCTGGGTCTTAGAGATCTTTTGTGACATGACTTTACCTCCTACACCTAATTATATTCTATGATTGTGGTACAGTCAAGTACTGTGTTCTTCGGTCTAGGACCCATTGGGGTAAGACCCCGCAATGCTATTTTAACAGATTTTTCAGACTTCACACGACGAGTCTCGGACCTTTATTTATCAAACATTATTTTGCGCAGTATTTCTGCAGCTATGTGCGCATCTTCCAAAGCGTTATGATAACCGCGTTGTTCTACTCCAAATTCTTTAAATAATTTGTCAGAATTGACTTCTCCTTCATACCCTCTCTTTACCAAATATGCGTAAGCTACTGGCCAAATATCAAGAAAATGGTAATCATAAAGTTTGATATCAATTTCTGCAGAGAGCATTATTTTTTTAAAATAAGCAAAATCTGTATTGGCGACCCAAGATCCAAGAATAATGTTAATCCCGAATTTTTCAAATATTATTTTGCCGATTTCCGCTTGCGGCGGCGCGTCGTTTATCATTTCTTGAGTAATACCAGACCGAATGCTTGGTAAACCCTTTAGATCAGCATAAATATAGCTCAAAAGATTCTTTTTCTCTTCAAGAGTTTCTTTGTCCAAAAGGATAGCGCCAATCTGGGTCGGATCCTCGCGTCCCTCGAAATCCATTATTAGTAAATCTTTTATAAATCTCATTGTTTTATCTTAACAAGTTTTATTCGGGCTGGCCGTACTTCATCACTGTGTTCTTCAGTATTCAAAACCTGTCTTGCCAAGCCGAAGCTTTTAGCGAAGATTGGGTACGAAGTTGGAACCATAATTAAGGATTTAGGCTGATCTCACACATTACTGGAAATTTACTGAATCCTTTCTCGTTGTCGGTTTGTTTCGTAATTTCAAAACAAGATACAGACATTTTGATTCCTGAAAAATCATTTTTAATGATTTCCAACGCATCGGAAGATTCTTCCGGTAATAACTTGATCATAGAGATATGGGGAGAATATATAATAATAGGTCTAAACTTACTGCTAGTTTGAATTTCAAGACCTATATTTTTTGTAGCTTGAAAGGCGCGTTCATGAAGATTGATGAGTTTTTGTTCTGAATCAACACTCAAATGCAAAAATATATAATCCATCGTCTCGGCTAGTCCAAAATCAGAAAATTCCAATTCCCAAGTTGTTTCATTTTGGAATTCTTTTTTCAGAGCCTCAATAAATTTATCCGTCTCTCCATCATTCATAAATTTTGTAGCAATCGCTAAATGAGGAGAAGAATCATAAAATCGCCGCTCGCTAAATTTTTCAGATAATTTATCCTGCTCACTTTTTAGTCTATCGGTTATTTCTTTACTTAACCGAATATTAAAGGAATGTGCTAATTCTTTTTCCATAAGCACAACCATACCACAAAACTCCAGAAATTTGCCAATTTATGTATACTCATGTCAATTATGGAAAATCTGATTGAAAGCCTAAAAACCCGCTATGAGGCAGTATTGCAAAGCTCAAATTTCTTCTCTCTTCCCCATCCTTTTATTTCTTTTTCCCGCTGCCGAGCTTCTTTGAGAGTTGAAAATGTTTCTGAGTATAATAATTTAACCGGTCTTCTGATTTTGGTGTAATGCGCTCCCCATTTGGAATTATTGTGTTGTAAAAGTCTTCTTTCGAGATTGTTTGTACAACCAACGTAAAGAGTTTTGTCGGAACATTCGAGGATGTAGACGAAATATTGCATAGTCTTGTGACGAAGTAGTCGAAGACACTGAGATTTGAATGAATAGATAAGGTACTTTGGAAATAGCACCTCGTCGCTTCGCTCGCTCGGTGACTTCGATTTTCATTTCATTCAAATCGAAGTGCTGGGAGGGAAGGAATCGAACCTTCATAAATAGCTTCAAAGGCTACTGTCCGACCGTTAGACGACCTCCCAATGATCAAACTAATGGCTCCAGATTACCACATTTTGTGGTTTATTAAAAGTTATTGTTTAATGAAATTTTTTCTATTGAACCCTTCGTACGAATAGGATAATGGATAAAAAATAAAGGCTTGGGCGGCTGCACCACCCAAGCCTCTGTATACTGTCCCCTATAAAAAAAGAGCACGAGGGACCCTTGGAGATTAACCCCGGCCAAGAACGACGAGGTTACCTGTCTTCCAAAATATTCCTGTTTCCTTTTTTTATCCAGTTAAAATCTGTTGATATCTAAAACCCACACTTTCTATTTCGCTTCAACAGCGCAGGAATCAATAATGGCGAGCTCAATAGGAAGTTCGGGAATGGAGGCGTAAGTTTGGCGGGAATAGGCCTCCAAAAACGCCAGCAAAGTTTTGGAGTTTATATTTTTGGCTATTTTGGCAAGCTGGAAAAGTTTTTCAAATTCTTCTTCTCCAGTCTGGTCTATAACCAAACTTTTCATATCAGAAGCAAATCGCAGGAGCAAAACAAAGCGTAAAGAGCGCAAAATCATTTTTAAAAACACCTGCATATCGGCATTTTCTTCGCCGGCTTTTCTGACAGCCTCAATCCCCTTCTCCGTATTTTGTTCCGCTATGCTTTCCAGAACTTCCAAGACAAAAGATTCTTTGGGAGCGCCCAGAACTTTTTCTATTTCTGCATGCGAAAGTTTTTTATCGCTTGATGAATGCATAGCCTTTTGCAAAATTGAAAAGGCATCGCGGAAAGAGCCGTCGGCGAGTGTGGCTATAAGCGAGGCGGACTTTTTTTCTATTTCATATTTTTCTTCTTTGGAAACTTTTAGTATTGATTCAACCAGCATTTGATGAGTTGGTTTTTTGAAAGCAAAACATTCGCAGCGGGAGACAACCGTGTCGGGAAGTTTATGGGCTTCGGTTGTCGCCATTATGAAAATGACATGTTCAGGCGGCTCTTCCAGAGTTTTGAGAAATGCATTCCAGGCATCTTTGGTAAGCATATGCGCTTCATCAACGATGTAGATTTTGTATTTTGAAGAATATGGATAAACGTGCACTGCATCTCTAATTTCTCTTATTTCGTCAATGCCTCTGTTTGAGGCAGCATCCATTTCGTAGACGTCTTCACTGCTCACTCCGAGAGCTTTGGCGAAAATACGGGCAACCGATGTTTTACCAGTGCCACGGCTCCCCGAAAAAAGATAAGCATGAGAAACTTTTCCCATTTTTGCTTCATTTTCAAGCACACTTATTATATGCTCTTGCCCTTTCACTTCCTTGAAGCTCTGCGGCCTATACTTCCTATACAACGCAATTTCCATCCCGTTAGAGATTAGTTGTTAAATAATTCTTCTTGCAATCCCAATTAATAACATTGATAATATATAACATTATTATGAATAATTCACTACGGAAATGTATACACATTTCCTATCTCTAACGGGATGTCTTTCTCCCACAAAATAAGGGTTGGAGTGCTTAGAGGCGGGCCGTCAGCTGAATATGAAGTGTCTTTGAACACCGGCAAGACCATTCTGGCAAATTTGCCCGAAGAATATCTGCCGGTGGATATTTTTATTTCCAAAGAAGGAATATGGCATACCGACGGCCTCGAAAAAAATCCCTATAATATTTTAAAAATGGTTGACGTGGTTGTGAACGCCACACATGGGTTTTACGGAGAAGACGGCAGGGTCCAAAGATTTCTTGAAAACTTTGGCATTCCCTACACGGGCTCTAATTCAATAGCCTCGGCTCTGGGAATGAACAAAGTAATGTCCAAAAATATCTTCAATCATTATGGTCTCAAAACCCCGCATCATATTTTGATTGAAGAGAATAAAGAAGGAATTACAGAGGAAATGATTGACAAAATAAATGAAAGCTTTCTCTTTCCTGTCATAATAAAACCCATAAATTCTGGCTCTTCCCTTGGTATTTCTTTTGTTGACAGAATCGGAAACATAAAAGAAGCTCTGAAGAAATCATTTGAGCATTCTCCCAGAGTCATGGTGGAAGAATTTATAAATGGCAAAGAAGCGACTTGCGGAATAATTGAGGGATTTCGCGGACAAAACTTCTATACCCTTTTGCCGGTTGAGATTGTCCAGAATAAAAAAGACATTTTTTATAATTATGACTCTAAATACAAAAACCTGGAATCAAGGTGCAAGATTCCTGGAAGTTTCGGAGAAGGGGAAAAAATACAAATTCAGGAGGCAGCTGCTTTGATACACAAAGCTTTAGGCCTCCGCCACTACTCCCGCTCCGATTTCATCCTCCACCCCAAACGGGGCCTTTTTGCCCTTGAGGCCAATACTTTGCCGGAGCTTTCCCACCGCTCTTCTTTCATTAAGTCCTTGGAGGCTGTCGGCGGCAACATAAAAGAATTCCTCTCCCACATTCTTTCCAAAACACTGAACAGAAAATAATTTCTAGTCTTTTTCTCTGTCCGAGGAAGAACGGCCCCTCTCTGCATTGATTTTCTCAAGGCGATCCTTGGATTTTTCCCAGTCTTCTTTTATTTTTGATGTCTTTTCCCTCTGGGAACGAATGCCGGAGACCACATTATCCAACTCTTTTTTGGTGCTGGTCCCCGTATCGTCCTTATCCGACAGTTCCTTTATTGTCTTTTCATATTCGGCAAGCCTGGATTCAAAATCAGATTGTATTTTTGAAGCCTCTTTCATGCGGCCGCGGTCTCTCAATTTGTTTATGCTGTCTGTCACACTTTGCGCCCGCGATTCAAAATTATTCTCAATTTGTTTTCTGGTATTTGTGTCCAATTGTCCGCTGGAAACGACAACCTGTTCAACTTCCTCCAGCCGGGAGATGGCATGGGAGGCCTCAATAAGAGTTTTTGTCTCTATGTCAGTGGCGGCTAGCGACTCCACGTTTTCTTTTAACATTTTTACTGAATAGAGACTGCTTCCCGGTAGTGAATTATTTGCCGCAAAAATCGTACTTGCAGCCAAAACCACAACAAAAACAAAAGCCGTCGGCACAATAAACATCTTTTGCCTTAACACGGACCAAGTGTCATAAAATGGGGATTTTATGCTCTGCGCTGGATTTTGGGCCACAAAGCTTCTTAAAGAATAGAAAATTTTTGCCTTCTCATCTGCACTCAAAGTTTCCTTTTTTATTTTTGAAAATAGTTTTTCCATATTCTTATAGCGCATCTTTAAATTTATTCCTGATTATTTCCTTCAATTTTTTAACGCCCCTGTTGAGCTGTACCGAAATTGCATTATCGGATCGGTCTGTTATTTCGGCAATTTCTGAAATACTTTTGTTTTCCGCATATCTTAAAAATAAAGTCTCGGCATAAGCTTCCGGCAATTCTTTTATGAGCTCCATGGCCTGCCCGCCGTCTATTTTATCCACCAACAAATCTATGTCATCAAAACCGGGGTCATATCCGAACTCAGATAAGGTCTCAAGCGACTCGTCCTTGCTTTCTCTCCTGTCTCTTCTCCTGTATTCATCTATGACAGCGTTGCCGGCTGTCTTGTATAAAAATGCTCTTGTGTTTTCAATCTTGGCGTTTTTTGATATATACAGCCACATTCTCATAAAAACATCCTGAAGAATATCTTTGGCTCTTTCTCGGTCACTCAGCTTAAAGAGGATGAACCTGAATATTTCATCCGAATGGGCGTTATATGAGTCAAGGAGTATTTTTTCAAGTCTTTCCATAAGTATAGACGATAGGTTGGCAAATTTATTACCAAACCGGTCAGACAGAATGGCTCCACTATTATGATACAAACTTTAAAAAATTTCCATGTAAGGCGCATCGCGCACAGACGTCAAATTAAGTGTCGGGATCAGCAGATTATAGTTAATTTAAAAATATGAAAAAAATAAACAGTATATTTTTAGCCGCCATAATATCATTCTATGGAATTACGGTTCTAAGTCCTTCTCTGGTTTTTGCCAATAACGATTCTAATGGTAAAAATGAAATCCGCCAGGAGGCAAAACAAATAAAACAGGAGATAAAAGAAATGAAGCAGGAAATGAAGGAAGAGATAAAGCAAATGAAAGAAAGAATAAAATCCAGCTTCTCTTGGGGGTCATTCATGAGTTCTATGAGGAAGAATTCAAATCCAAATAAATTCTCAAACTGGTTTTGGTGGAATAAAAATTACCACAATGACGATGATGATGGCGGTGATGACCAAGACAACAATCAGCAAAATAATAGAAATTTCCAGATTGACAATATTCACGTATCCCCCAGCACAACCACCGCTATTGTAAGCTGGAAAACTAATCAACTAACTCAAGGGTCTGTTTTATTTGGAACCAGCAGTTCTACTTTGACCAGCACTGTTTCCGAAAGCGCCGGACCTCTCTCGCTCTCACATCAAGTTACTCTTTCGGGGCTCACTTCTGGTACCAAATACTTCTATTCCATAAAAACTAAAAACGCCAGTTCGACCGAGATAACATCAAATATACGCAACTTTAAAACTCTGGCTACAACTAC
>Ga0315273_10014888_pt1 | contig 10040 bp, 6 predicted proteins | sample YL17G02_0_MG_FD_205753 | JGI IMG/M metagenome (GOLD analysis project Ga0315273, IMG submission 205753) | Sediment microbial communities from Yellowstone Lake, YNP, Wyoming, USA - YL17G02_0 | ecosystem: Environmental > Aquatic > Freshwater > Lake > Sediment | place: USA: Wyoming | collected... | reverse complement strand
GTTCAGCCGCATGGGCATCTCGACCATCCGCAGCTACTTCGGGGCGCAGATCTTCGAGGCGGTGGGCCTGGCGCGCGAGGTGGTCGAGAAGTACTTCTGCGGCACGGCGTCGCGCGTGGGCGGGATCGGCCTGGAGGAGATCGCCGCCGAGGGGCGGGCGATGCACCGCCGCGGCTTCCCGCCGCAGGGCGCGCCCGACGCGCTCCTCGACGTGGGCGGCCAGTACCACGTGCGCGTCGGCGGCGAGAACCACCTGTGGAGCCCCGAAGCCATCTACAAGCTTCAGCAGGCCACGCGCCTGAACGACTACCGGCTCTTCAAGGAGTACACGGCGATCATCGACGACCGGTCGCGCTCGCGCGTGACGCTGCGGAGCCTGATGAGCTTCGCGCCCGCCGCGCCCGTGCCCCTCGACGAGGTCGAGCCGGTCGATGCGATCGTGAAGCGGTTCGTCTCGTCGGCGATGTCGTTCGGGTCGCTCTCGATCGAGGCGCACGAGACGATCGCCATCGCGATGAACCGCCTCGGCGCCCGCAGCAACTGCGGCGAGGGCGGCGAGGACCCGGCGCGGAACGTCCCCCTGCCCTCCGGCGACAGCCGCCGCTCGGCCGTCAGGCAGGTGGCGTCGGGGCGGTTCGGCGTGACCACGGAGTACCTCGTGAACGCCGACGAGCTCCAGATCAAGATGGCCCAGGGGGCCAAGCCCGGCGAGGGCGGCCAACTGCCCGGCCACAAGGTCTCGAAGGAGATCGCGTACGTGCGGCACACGACGCCGGGGGTGACGCTCATCTCCCCGCCGCCGCACCACGACATCTACTCGATCGAGGACCTGGCCCAACTTATCTATGATTTGAAAACCGTGAATCCCGATGCCCGCGTCTCGGTCAAGCTGGTCTCGGAGGTGGGCGTCGGCACGATCGCGGCCGGCGTGGCCAAGGGCAAGGCCGACATGGTCCTCATCGCGGGGCACGACGGCGGCACGGGCGCCAGCCCCCTCACGTCCATCAAGCACGCGGGCCTGCCGTGGGAGCTGGGCCTGGCGGAGACGCAGCAGACGCTGGTCGCGAACCGCCTGCGCGACCGCATCCGCGTGCAGACCGACGGGCAGCTCAAGACCGGCCGCGACCTTGCCATCGCCGCGCTGCTGGGGGCCGAGGAGTTCGGCTTCGGCACCACCGTGCTCGTGACGCTCGGCTGCATCATGATGCGCAAGTGCCACATGAACACGTGCCCCGTGGGCGTCGCGACGCAGGACCCGGAGCTCCGCAAGCGCTTCGCGGGCAAGCCGGAACACGTGGAGCGGTTCTTCCGCTTCATCGCCCAGGAGCTGCGCGAGCACATGGCGGCCCTGGGGTTCCGCACGATCGACGAGATGGTGGGCCGCAGCGACCGGCTCGACACGCGCCTGGCCGTCGATCACTGGAAGGCGAAGGGGCTGGACTTCTCGGCCATCCTCGCGCCCCCGCCGGCCGCACCGGACTGCCCCCTGCGGTGCACCAAGGGGCAGGATCACGAGCTCGAGAGCCGCCTCGACTGCGAGTTGCTGCGCCGCGCCGCGCCGGCCCTGGAACGCGGGCAGCCGGTCCGCATCGAGATGCCCATCCGCAACGTGCACCGGGCGGTCGGGGCGCGCCTGAGCGGCGAGATCGTCAAGCGCTTCGGCGCGAAGGGCCTGCCGGAGGGCGCCATCCAGCTCTGCTTCAAAGGCTCGGCGGGCCAGAGCCTCGGGGCGTGGCTCGCGCCCGGCGTCAGCATCCGCGTTGAGGGCGACGCGAACGATTACCTCGGCAAGGGGATGTCGGGCGGGCGGATCATCCTCGTGCCGCCGGCGGAGGCCCGCTTCCAGCCGCACGAGAACATCATCGTCGGCAACACGGTGCTGTACGGCGCGACGGACGGCGAGGTCTTCATCTCGGGCATCGCGGGCGAGCGGTTCGCCGTGCGCAACTCCGGCGCCACGGCCGTCGTCGAGGGCATCGGCGACCACGGCTGCGAGTACATGACCGGCGGCACGGTGGTTGTCCTCGGCGCCACGGGGCACAACTTCGCGGCCGGCATGAGCGGCGGCATCGCGTACGTCTACGACGAGTCCGAGCTGTTCGGCACGCGGACCAACCTCGACATGGTCGACCTCGAGAGCGTGTGGACGGATGAAGATAAGAAGACGCTGCTGGCGCTCGTCCAGAAACACTACGAGTACACGCGCAGCCGGCGGGCGGCGTTCCTGCTCGACGATTGGGAGGCCCACCTGCCCCTCTTCGTCAAGGTCATGCCGATCGACTACCGCAAGGTTCTGGAGCGCATGAAGGCCCGCGAGCAGCGCGACACCGAGACCGTCTCGGCCACCGAGGAGGTGTACCATGGGTAAGCCGACCGGCTTCATGGAACACCCGCGCGAGGACCCCGGCAAGCGGCCGGTGGCGGAGCGCGTCGGCGACTACAAGGAGATCGAGCAGCCGCTCGCGCTGGAGCACGCCGAGGTGCAGGCCTCGCGGTGCATGGACTGCGGCATCCCGTACTGCCACGCGTTCGGGTGCCCGCTGGGGAACCGCATCCCCGAGTTCAACGACATGGTGTTCCGCAAGCAGTGGCGGCGGGCGCTGGACCTGCTGCACGCCACGAACAATTTCCCCGAGATCACCGGCCGCATCTGCCCCGCCCCGTGCGAGGCCGCGTGCAGCCTCTCGATCAACTCCAAGCCCGTCTCCGTGCGCCACCTGGAGCTACAGATCGTGGAACGCGGCTGGCGCGAAGGCTGGATCGTGCCGCAGGCGGCCGACCGCAAGACCGGCAAGTCCGTGGCGGTCATCGGCTCCGGGCCGGCGGGCCTGGCCGCCGCGCAGCAGCTCGCGCGCCGCGGGCACGACGTGGTCGTCTTCGAGAAGGCGGCGGCGCCGGGCGGCATCCTGCGCTACGGCATCCCGGACTTCAAGCTCGAAAAATGGGTCCTCGACCGGCGGCTCGACCAGCTTCGGGCCGAGGGCGTCAGGTTCGAGACCGGCGTGGAGGTCGGCACCGACCTGTCGGTCCGGTACCTGCTGCGGAAGTTCGACGCGATCTGCATCACCGCCGGGGCCCGCGAGCCGCGCGACCTCAAGGCGCCCGGCCGCGGCCTCGAGGGCATCCACTTCGCGATGGAGTACCTGGCGCAGCAGAACCACCGCAACGCCGGCGAGGTCATCCCCTTCGACCAGGAGATCCTCGCGCGCGACAAGGACGTGGTCATCATCGGCGGCGGCGACACCGGCAGCGACTGCGTCGGCACCGCCCGGCGCCAGGGCGCCCGCAGCGTCACGCAGATCGAGCTTCTGCCCGAGCCGCCGGCCGACCGCCCGCCCGAGGATCCGTGGCCCACGTGGCCGACGATCCTGCGGACGAGCACCTCGCACGAGGAAGGCTGCGAGCGGATGTGGAGCATCCAGACCCGGGAGTTCCTCGGCCGCGGCATCCGCGTGCGCGGCATGAAATGCGTGCGCCTCGCGTGGAGCGCCCCCGACGCGTCGGGCCGCCGGACGTTCAAGGAGGCGCCCGGGTCGCAGGTCGAGGTGAAGGCGGACCTCGTGCTCCTCGCGCTCGGCTTCGTGCACGTGGAGCACGGCCCGATCGTCGGCGAGCTGGGCCTCAAGACCGACGACCGCGGGAACCTGGCCGTCGACGCCGACGGCATGACGAACGTGCCGGGGATCTTCGCCGGCGGCGACGCCGTGCTCGGGGCCTCGCTCGTGGTCCGCGCCATCCTTCTCGGCCGCCGCATGGCCGCCGCCGTGGACAAGTACCTCCGCGAGCATCGGTAAGCGAACCCGATGAAGGTATGCGCGGCGTTCTCGCCGAGCCGCCGCGCGCTGCGCTCCTCAGCCGGATGGCACGGCCACAGCTTGCCCGCCGGGGCGGGACTGCCGTTGGGGTGACAGCAGAAAAGTCCCTGCCACAAGCTCTTCGCACACGCCCGCGACACGCCGTTCGGAATTCAGTGTTGTCAGGCCACCGAATGGCCGATACAATCGCTGCTGAAAGCTGGCGAACCGTGACAGGATCGTGCAATAATGCAGAGCCTGACGGAAATCGCGATGGAGAAGGCCGTTCGCGGCATCTTCACACGTCATGAGGTAGCCTGCTGGGTCGACGGCAGTCCGGACCGGCAGTTCAGCCTGTTCAAGCGGGCCGTGGCCGCCGGAGAGGTCGTGCGCATCCATCGGGGGTTGTACTGCCTGGCGACCAGGTACTTGCGGCAGAAGATCGATCCGCTTGTTCTGGCCCAGCGCATCTACGGCCCCAGCTACATCAGTCTCGAAACGGCCCTGTCCTACCACGGCTGGATTCCCGAGGCCGTCTACGCGGTCACCAGCACCTCACTGAACCGCTCTCGCGAGTTTGACACGCCGATGGGGTACTTCAGTTTCACCCGGGTTCCGCAGGAGATGTTCTACGCCGAGGTGGCCCGCGTGGAGAAGGAAGACGGCAGCAGCTTCCTGCTGGCCTCTCCGCTGAAGGCCCTGGCCGACTGCATCTACGCTCACAAGCGCGACTGGCGCTCTGCCCGGCCGGTCGTCGAGAGCCTGCGTGTCGATGAGAGTGCGTTGGCCTCCGTGGGCCCCGCGTCGTTCGACCGGCTCCTGGTCAACTACCCGGCCCGGCGGGTGCGACGATTCCTCGAAGGCATGCGAAAGGACCTGACCCGATGAGCGTGCAGATGATCCAGGACCGGCTGGACAGCTACGGTTGCCGATCGACCCTCGAAGAGGAGCAGGCGCTGCGCGAGATCACCCAGGAGATCGTGCTGACTGCGCTGGGCCGAACAGACTTCTTTCAGAAGGCCGGCTTCCAGGGCGGCACGTGCCTCCGTATCTTTCACGGCATGAACCGCTTCTCGGAGGACCTGGACTTCGCCCTCCAGAGGCCCGATGCCTCGTTTGGCCTGAAGCCGTACCTGGATGCCCTCGGCAAGGAACTGGCCGCCTATGGATATGGATTGGAGATGGAGGATCGGTCAAAGGCGGACCAGGCCGTTCGCATGGCCTTCGTGAAGGACGATTCTCTGGGCAACCTGCTTGGGTTGAGCTACAAGCCCGCGACGGGGCCGCTACGGAAGCTGCGCCTCAAGCTGGAGGTGGATACGAATCCACCGGCCGGCGCCTGCTTCGAGACGAAGTACCTGGACTTCCCTTTTTCCTCGGCCGTGTGCGTGTTCGACCTCGCCAGCCTCTTTGCCGGCAAGATTCACGCGCTCCTGTGCCGGGAGTATCTCAAGGGGCGGGACTGGTACGACTTCGTCTGGTACACCGCCCGCAAGACGCCGGTCAACCACGACCTTCTGTCGTCGGCCCTCGCGCAGCTCGGCCCATGGCAGGGCCGGCAGGTGCGGACCGACCGGGACTGGTGCGCCCGGGAGCTGCGGACCAGGATCGAAGCGACGGACTGGAAGCAGGCCCGTGATGACGTTCGCCGTTTCGTCAAGCCGCACGAGGCGCCGTCGCTGGATCTCTGGAGCCGGGAGTTCTTTCTGGCCCAATGCGAAAAACTGGTCTGAGCGCCAGGGGCCGGACGAAGGCAGGCGCGTGGCGTGGCCACCCGCCGTTGGCGCACAGCATGCCCCGCCACGGCAGGCAGGCATAGCCCATACACGTATATTGATTACTTTGCCGCCCCGTCGCGATAGCCCAGAACGCCGTCCTCACCCATCTCCTTCAGCCGCGGCATGGCGGGAGCGGCGAGTCCCTCTTTGCGCGTCGCGGGCACCAGGCGACCCTCGATCGTGATGTTCTCGGCCCGGCCCAGGCGGTACTTCGCCGGCGCGGCATGCTCGGCCGACTCCGTGAGGATGCCGTCGGCGAAGACCCGGTCGCCCGCGTTCTCGAAGACGTTGTCCGCCACCTGGATGTCGCGCGGCATCGTGCCATCGACGGGAATGTCGTTGTGCGTTCCATAGCCGATGGTAATCGCCACCGGCCGATAGCCCGTCAGGTTGCGAAAGACGTTGCCGCGGATCAGGCCCGCCCCGTCGCGGATGCCGACGCCGTGGCGGATGTTCTCGAAGAGGTTGGCCTCGACCACGAAAGTGCCGTCCATGCCCGGATGCGTGTCGACCGCGCAGAGGCGGTTGGCCGTCTTATCGTCGCCGCTCACGCGGTTGTGGACGAATTCCCAGTGGGTTTTCCGCACGCCAGGCTTGTGAAGATATCTCCCCGCCTTCTTAGGGCTGCTCCAGTCGAGGGCGCCGTTCGAGGCCAGCGAGTGACGGTTCTGGCCGAACTCGTTGTCGGTCACGAGCACGTGCGCCCCCGAGTAGATGGCGACGCCGTAGCCCAAGCCGTCGCGCAGGTTGTGGTGGATGCGGCAATGGTCCACCTGCGCCGCCGCCTCGTCGGCGAAGTTCGTGGCGTACGAGAAACCCGCAAGTTCACAATGGTCGATGCGGACGTTCTTTTTCACGGCCACTGAGATGCCGTAGGTGTCGTTCCCGGTACTCGGGGTGGCCTCGGCGCCCTGGAGTCGGAGGCGCGTGAAGCGCACGCGGTCGCCCGCGGCCTCAAACAGATGCGTGTCCTTCGCGGCGGTCCGGACCCGCGAGGCGGCGCCTTCGCCGAGGATCGTCAGTCCGCCCGGCACGCGCACGGTGGCGTTGAAGACGTACTCGCCGGCGGGCAGGAACACCACGCCGGCGCCCTCCTTGACCGCGCGGTCGCATGCCGCCTGCACGGCCGCCGCCGTGTGCTCCGCCACGCTGAGGCGCTTGGCGAACCGCGCCTTCTCGGCCTCGCCGAGCGGCACGTCGGGGCCGACGGGACCGCGCGGCCCGACCGTCTCCGTGCGGCCCGTTTCCGCTCTTGCGCCAGCCGGCAGCGCCGCCGAGGCCGCCACGAGCGCCAGGGCGATCAGGATGAGGCCGAGGTGGGTCTTCATAGGCTGCTACCTTTCGAGCTTCGGCGGGTGACACGCCCACGCCGCCCCTGCGTTCATTTCGCGCAGGCTCTTGCCCTGCCCCAATCACCGGGCTGCACGGGGTTCCTTCTTGCTTTCGCCGGGGTCAGCCCGTTGGGGGACCACGATTCCCACGTCGATGAACTGCCCGCCGGAGGTCTGGCGGCAATGCACGGCGATGACGTTCTTGCCGGGCTTGAGCGTTGCGGCGGCCTTGGCGTCGATGTCGAAGTAATCGTACGAGGTCAGGAACCCGGTCTCCCGGCAGGCCAGGACGCCGTTGAGGTAAACCTCGACATCTTCATCGTGGAACATGCGCACGAGGGGCCCGGCGGGCTTTTCGGCAAGGGTGAACTCCTTGCGCAGCCAGATGTCGCTCGCGGTCCACGGCGTGCGCACGCCGGCGATGCCGGCGCCGAAGCCGGCGGCGCCTTCTTTCCAGGACGCGTCATCGAACGCCGGGGCAAACCAGTCGCCCGCCGGCCTCGCCGTGGTGTAGCGCCACGTGACCGGGCCGGCGACGGCGCACGGCAGAAGATCGACGACCTTACCCGGCATCTCTTCTCCGCGGCAGGCCGCGCGGACAACGTCCGGGTCGACCTTGAAGACCGCCCGGTCGTACGAGAGGAGGCCGTTGCACTCGTCTTCCACGTCGACGATCTGGCAGTAGAAGTCGCCGCTCTGACCGGTCTGGTCCTTGTTGGCCCACAGCGAGCGGAACAGACCGCGCACGCGCCGGGTCATCCATCGCCTGGAATCATCATCGAGCGGCGGGAGCTTGCGGGTCCTGCCTTGCCCGAGGAGGCCGGGCGCGCTGGCGCCGGTCTCGGGGTCATACGTGGTGTATGTCCATGACTTGTCTGACCAGCAGTGACCCGCGGCAGCGACGCCCCAGCCGCCGTCCTCGCTGGTGATGCCGAGGCGCTTGTCGTCCTTCGGCGGGATGCCGCCGTGCGTGTCGACCTTGTTCTTCCGGACGGCGGGCGAGATGTCCAGGCCGGCCTGGCCGCTGGCGCTCGCGACCTTCGTCTGGCCGTCGAGCGCCGTCGCCTCGATCCGCAGCGGGTCGACCAGCAGCCTGCCGGTGACGGTCACGCGCAGGACGCCCGCATCGACGTCGGGGACCATCTTGAGGCCCTCGATGAACGTGGCGGCGACAAACACGAGCAGGGATTGGCGTTCTACGGCCATGTTCCTTCCCCCTGGATGTCCTGTGCTGCCACAACGCCATATAGCCTCGTGCGCGGTGGGTCTCCTGACCCACCGCGCAGAAAACGCGTCTTGCCGGCTGATTGAGTCACGTTCGCGGCGGGTCAGGAGACCCGCCGCGCAAAGTGGCGTTGTGGTAGTGGAGCCCGGCAACCGGGTCAACAGGTTAGCATTTCCCTGCTCCCGTTGCCAGTTCCGGCCGCGACCCCGTGGCGCGGGACCTGTGGCGCGGGACCTTGACAGAGTCACCCTTTCGCCTAGACTGTGGCGGCCTCATGGAGGATGGCGGATGGATTTGCTGCGGGTGAAGTGGCTGCGGAGGGTTCTGAAGTCGCCGTGGTTGCCCTTCACGGTCCAGGTGGCGATGCTCGCGGCGTTCGCGCTGCTGGTCTGGGGCGGGCTGGGCGTCGCCGACGCCGACGACGCGGTCGCCGGCCTGGTGCGGTACACGAACCTGGCGAACCTGCTGGTCTGGTGCTGCTGGTTCCCGCTCGTCATCTTCGGGGCGGTCGTGCTGGGGCGCGTGTGGTGCGCGGTCTGCCCGATGGAACTGGCGACGACGGTCGCTTCGCGGATCGGCCTGAGGCGGCCCGTCCCGGCCTTCCTGAAGAGCGGCTGGGCCATCACGATCCTGTACGGTGCCGCCGCCCTTGTGGGCGTGTACACGCTGGGCGTTCACCGGGTGCCCCACCGGATGGCCGTGTACCTGGTGGTGCTGCTGGCGCTGGCCCTGGCGGTGGGCCTGGTGCTGGAGAAGCGGGCGTTCTGCTCGCACGTCTGTCCGGTGGGGCACCTGCTGGGCCTGTATGCCCACTGCTCGGTGCTCGAGTGGCGAGCGGCCGACGCCGCGGTCTGTAGCGCGTGCGAGGGCAAGGATTGCGTGGCGAAGAGCCGCCGCCTTGGCATCCTGCGGCACTCGTGCACAAGCGGCCTCTACCCGCCGGCCATCCAGGACAACCGCGACTGCCTCCTGTGCACGCAGTGCCTGAAGGTCTGCCCGTTCGACAACCTGCGCCTCACGGTCGGGGCGCCGTGGTCCGACCTGCGGCAGCCGCTCGGCCTGACGGGGGCGCAACTGGCCTTTCTCGCGATCGTCAGCGGCTTCGTCGTCTTCGAGGTCCTCTCGGAGTGGCAGCCGGCGCTCGGGGCCCTCGAGTGGCTGCCGTACGTTGTCGCCGACGCGCTCGGCTTGGCCGGGCCGGCAGCCGATCTGGCCGCCGCTGGAGTGATGTTCGTGCTCCTGCCGGCCGCGCTGTTCCTCGCCGTCGCCGGCTGCGTGCGGCTGGCGGCCCGCACGTCGCTGCTCGACGGCGCCAAGGCGTTCGCACTCCTGCTCCTGCCGACCGTGAGCGGCGCCCAGGTCGTCAAGGCAATCCTGAAGACAACCGGGCACCTGCCGTACTGGAAGGTCGCCCTGGCCGATCCGGCAGGCGTCGAGAGCGCCCGCGCCATCCAGGCCGGGACGCTGGCCTTCGACCCGGCGATGCCGGGATGGCTGACGGCCGCCATCACGGTTGCCGTGACGATGATCCTGGCGGCCGCGCTCGTCGTGACGGTGCGGCTCGCCCGGACCTCGCCCTGGACCGCACACCTGCCGCGCGCCGCACGGGCGGCCCTGGCAACGGCAGCGGCGGCGTACTGGGCGATCTTCGCCGCCACGATCGTTCTGTGGCGATTCCGGCCGTGAGGCCAAGTACCGGTTGCCGGACGCACGGGGCGTCTGTATGCTGCGCGAGGTATGGGCGCCAGACCCCGTGCCGTGCCTTGCGGGGACGGTCCCGCCAGGCCGGCTCCGTGGCCGCATGTTCTGTCAGGAATTTCGGCGTGGGTGGCAAGCCCCCCCCCCCCCCGGGGGGCTTGTGGCCCCCACGGGGTTTTGCCCCCCCGGGGGGGGGGGGTGTGGTACACGCCCC
>Ga0315273_10014887_pt1 | contig 10040 bp, 5 predicted proteins | sample YL17G02_0_MG_FD_205753 | JGI IMG/M metagenome (GOLD analysis project Ga0315273, IMG submission 205753) | Sediment microbial communities from Yellowstone Lake, YNP, Wyoming, USA - YL17G02_0 | ecosystem: Environmental > Aquatic > Freshwater > Lake > Sediment | place: USA: Wyoming | collected... | reverse complement strand
GCTCCGTTGACTACGACCGCGTGCGAAAGGTGGCCGTAGGGACCGGCGATCCCGTGTTGCGCACCCATGACGATGGCGGCCGGGTGACCGAATTGCGCGCGTTGCGGCTGGTGGTGGACACGGAGCGACGGGTGGCCGAGGCGATCGACTCGGTGCGCATCTCGCGCGACACGCTGCAGGCACGGGGTGAACGCGCCCTGTTCGACGACGTCGCCCAGCGCGGCTGGGTCACCGGGAACCCGCGCGCCTGGGACGACCAGACCACGGTGAGCGGCGACACGCTCGAGTTCCAGACCGAGAGACGCGCGATCCGGGCCGTCGTGGTGCGGCCCAACGCGGTCATGGACTACGTCGGGAGCCGGCCCGGCACGCTGGGCGAGGCCAGCCGGCTCACTGGCGACACGGCAACCGTGTACTTCACGCGCGGCGACATAGACAGCCTGGTGGCGGTGGGCAAGGCGCGCAACCGGTACACGGGTGTGCCGCGCTCGGGGAAGACCTCCGAGCTGAACGAGGCGGCGGGCGACACGATCACGGTATTCTTCCGCGAGCGCAAGATCGACCGCGCCCAGGTCCAGGGCGGCGCGCGCGGGACCTACCGCATCGCGGTGGACGTGGGCGACACCACGGCGGCGAAGCAGGAGATCGTCGAGTACGACGCCAGGCGCATCGAGTTCCGGGTGGCGGAGAGCACCATCGTGCTGGACACGGAGGCCCACCTCACCTACCAGGACCTCGAGTTGCACGCGGGCCAGGTGAAGTACGACATCGGGCGACAGACGCTCGAGGCCGAGGGCTCGCCGGTGCTCGGCGACCGCGGCGAGCAGGTCAAGGGGGGCCTCATGACCTACGACCTCCCGACCCGCGTGGGCACCATCTACGACGCGCAGACCAACTACGAGAAGGGCCTCTACCTGGGCCAGCGCATCCGCAAGGTGGACGAGAACGAGCTGCACGTGATGAGTGGCACCTACACGACCTGCAACTCCGCCCGGCCGCACTACCACTTCTCGTCCCGCTGGATGAAGATCTTCCTGAAGGACAAGCTGGTGGCGAAGCCGGTCGTGTTCTACCTCGGGAACGTGCCCCTGCTGGCGCTGCCCTTCTGGGTGTTCCCGGTGAAGTCGGGGCGCCACTCGGGATTCCTCTTCCCCCAGTTCGAGTTCGGCCTGAGCAACAGCGCCGGTCAGTTCATCCGCAACGCCGGCTACTACTGGGCGCCCAACGACTACATGGACTTCACCGCGGCCGGTGACTACTACCAGGCCGAGCCGTCCTGGGTGCTGCGGGGAGATGGCCAGTACCGCCTGCTCTACCGGCTCGACGGGAGCTTCCGCGGCACCTTCGCGCGCAACGAGAACCCGCAGAACCGCACCGAGAACTGGGATTTCAGCGGTGACCACTCGCAGGAACTCACGCCGCGCACCCGGCTGGTGGCCCGCGCCTCGTTCGTCTCGAGCAAGGACTACAACTCGAGCAACCTCTACGGGCGCTCGCTCTCACAGCGCCTGAACCGCTTCCTCACCTCCAGCCTGGCCGTCTCGCACAACGCGGAGTGGGCAAGCATCAACGCCGTCATCGACCGGCGGCAGGACCTCGACGCGGACGAGAGCCTGATCGAGGCGAACCGCAACGGGATCCAGCCCATCGGCACCCAGGCTTCGCTCGCCAACCTCACCGGGTCGTTTCCTTCGCTCTCCATCGCCTTCCCGACCCGCGCCATCGGCCGCCTCGGGTTGCTCAAGCGCACGCCGCTGGCGAAGCCGCTGGGCACCCTCTACTTCGGGTTCACCAGCCAGTTCGTCTCCGATATGGAGCGCAGGGCCTTCGTCGCGGGCCACACGCCGTTCGTGACAGACCCGTACCGGGATTCGATCACCACGCTCGGGCAGGCGCTCACGACGCGGCGCGGCCTGTTGAGCAGCATCGGTCTGTCGGACTCGCGCCAGCTCTTCGGCTGGCTCAACTTCCAGCCACAGCTGCGGTCGAACGTGGCGGTATTCGACTTCGACGAGCTCGGCCACAAGGTGGTGCCAGCCGGTGTCTGGTCCAGTGCCGTCACGATGAGCACGACCTTCTACGGCGCGTTTCGGCCGCGAATCTTCGGGCTCGAGGGGCTGCGCCACATCGTCTCCCCGAGCGCCTCCCTGGCCTACAGCCCGGAGTTCCCGGGACTCACCTATGTGGATTCCGAAGGTGTCCGCCGGAGCCGGTTCAATGGTTTCTCGGGGGTGGGTATCTCGGGATTCCAGCAGTCCTACATCAACTTCAACCTCAACCAGCGCCTGCAGGCGAAGCTCAAGCGTGGCGGGAACATCACGCGTCTCGACAACCTGCTCTCGTGGAGCACGGGGGGCTCGTACGACTTCCTCTACCGGAAGCGCGGACGCGAGCACCCGCTTTCGAGCCTCTCCTCGAACGTGTTCGTGCAGCCGCCGACCTACATGAACGCCAACCTGAACTGGGTCACCGACATCTACAAGCCGCACCCGATCCGCTCGGTCGGCTACAATCTGGGCCTGAACCTGGACAGCGGCGGGCTCAAGCGCACCTCACCGGACCTGCCGGTCGAGCAGCAGAGCGCGGCGGGCCCTGGCGAGGACTGGTCGTTCGGCTTCGCCTACTCGTACTCGGGCGGCTACACCACCGAGACGGTGTGGGCCAGCACGAGGACCGCGAACCTGACGAGCCGCTACCAGCTGAGCCCGGCCTGGGCGTTCGAGTACGCTGCGTCCTTCGACCTCACACGCCACAGCGTGCAGACCCAGCGCTTCATGCTGAGTCGCGACCTGCACTGCTGGCAGGCGGTCTTCACCCGCCTGTTCATGGCGGGTGGCGAGGCCGAGTACTACTTCCGCATCGGTGTGAAGGACCAGAAGGAGATCTACCTGGAGCGCGGCACCCGCGTCGGCAGCCTCGGCGGGATCCAGTAGGGTTCCCGCGCGCCACCTTCCGGCCGCGGAGCGCATCCAATAGCCAGCGGCCGCGCCCTCGCCCGTGGGAACCATGACCTTCATCAAGCTCGAGACCGTCCAGCCTGCGTCGGGGCCCCCCGGCCCGTCCCCGATTCCACCTGCCGGGTCTGCGGCCGGGACGGTTGATCTGCAGATCACGGGCATGCACTGCGCCTCATGCGTCGCGCGCGTGGAGCAGGCGCTCGCCGCCGTGCCGGGCGTGCGCGGGGCGAGCGTGAACCTCGCCACCGAGCGGGCGTCGGCCGCCCTCGCAGTCCCGCTCGAGCCCGAGCGGCTAGCCGAGGCCGTGCGCCAGGCCGGCTACGGCGCCCGGGTGGTGAGCGGCCCGGGCACCGACGCCGCGGCCGAGCGTGAGCGCCAGGCCGGGCGGCGCGCACTCGCGCGTCGCTTCGCCGTGGCGGCGGCGCTCTCCGCGCCGGTGGTCGTGCTCGGGCACCTGGGCATGCTGCCCGGGCTGCGCGCGATCCCGATGCCGGCGCAGAACTGGATCCAGCTCCTCTTCGCCACCCCGGTCCAGTTCTGGGCCGGCTGGTCCTTCGTGCGCGGCTCGTGGATCGCGCTGCGGCGCCGCACCGCCGACATGAACCTGCTGGTCGGCGTGGGCACGCTCGCCGCCTACCTCTACTCCCTGGTTGCCACGGTGGCGCCCGCGGCCGTGCGCGGCGCCGAACAGGGGACGCACGTCTACTTCGACACGGCGGTGGTGATCGTCACCCTCATCCTGCTCGGACGCCTGCTGGAGTCGCGCGCCCGGGCCAGCACCTCGCAGGCCCTGCGGCGGCTGCTCGATCTGCGGCCGCGCACCGCGAGGCGCGTGGCCGGGAGCGGCGTGGAGGAGATCCCGCTCGAGCAGGTCGTGCCCGGCGACGTGCTGCTGGTGCGGCCGGGGGAGCAGGTGCCGGTCGACGGCGTGGTGCTGGACGGGCGCTCGAGCGTGGACGCCTCGATGCTGACCGGCGAGTCCCTGCCGGTTGAGACCGGACCAGGCGAGCGCGTCACCGGCGCCACGCTCAACCAGTCCGGATCGTTCCGCATGCGGGCCGAGCGGGTCGGCGCCGACTCGATGCTCATGCGGATCGTGCGGCTGGTGCAGCAGGCGCAGGCCGGCAAGGCGGACGTGGCGCTACTGGCCGACCGCGTGGCGGCCGTGTTCGTGCCGGTCGTCATCTCGGTCGCGATCGCGGCTTTCGTGCTCTGGTTCGACTTCGGTCCGGAGCCGCGTGTCACGGGGGCGCTGCTGAAGCTGGTGGCCGTGCTCATCATCGCCTGCCCCTGCGCGCTCGGGCTCGCCACCCCGACGGCGCTCATCGTCGGCACGGGGCGCGGCGCCGAGCTGGGCGTGCTGATCCGCCGGGCGGACGCGCTCGAGTCCGCCGGGGACATCCGCGCGGTGGTCTTCGACAAGACCGGCACGCTCACGCACGGCCGGCCCGCGCTCACCGACGTGCGGCCGGCCGCGGGCGTCGAGGAGACCCGCCTGCTCGCCGTCGCCGCCTCGGTCGAGCGGCGCAGCGAGCACCCGCTGGCCGAGGCGGTGGTGCGCGGGGCGCGGCAGCGCGGGGTCGCGCTGGCCGAGCCCGACGACTTCTCCGCCGTGGCCGGCCGCGGGGTCGTGGCGCTGCTCGCCGGCCGGTCGGTCGTGGTGGGTTCAGCCGCGTTGCTCGCCGGGCAGGGCGTGAACCTCGCGGCGCTCGAGCCCGAGCGCGAGCGGCTCGAGTCCGCCGGGCGGACGGTATTCGCGGTCGCCGAGAATGGCGTGCCGCTGGGGTTGCTCGCGGTGGCCGACACGCTCAAGCCCGGCGCGCGCGAGGCGGTCGCGACGCTCGAGCGCGCGGGCCTCGACGTGTGGATGATCACGGGTGACAACGCCCGCACGGCGCAGGCGATCGCCGCTCAGGCCGGGATCGCGCCGGAGCGCGTGCTGGCGCAGGTGCTGCCCGGGGAGAAGAGCGCAAAGATCGCGGCGCTCCAGGCCGCCGGGACGCGCGTCGCGATGGTGGGCGACGGCATCAACGACGCGCCCGCGCTGGCGCGGGCCGACCTCGGCATCGCCATGGGCGGCGGCACCGACATCGCCATGGAGGCGAGCGGTATCACGCTGGTGCGCGGCGATCTGGCCGGCGTGCCCGTGGCGCTCCGGCTCGCGCGCCGCACCATGCAGGTCATCCGCCAGAACCTCTTCTGGGCGTTCGTCTACAACACGCTCGGCATTCCGGTGGCGGCGGGCGCGCTTCACCTGCTGCTGCGCGAGGGTGGACCGTTGGGGCCGCTGTTCGGCTGGCAGGGCACGCTGCATCCCATGCTTGCTTCGCTGGCCATGGCGCTCTCCAGCGTCTCCGTCGTGACCTCGTCCCTGCGGCTGCGGGGGTTCAAGTGATGGATCTCGAGCGCCTGATCGTGACGATGCTGGGTCTGGGCCTGATCGTGGCCGTGAACCTGTACTTTTTCGCCCGGCCGCGGGGCGGACGCCGGAAACCCGGGACGCGTCCGGCCGGCCGGGATTGACCGGGTCGTGACAGGAATCCCCTGCGCTACTGCCAGCATCCAAGCAGTCATGCGCCCGCCCGTTTCCATCTTCCGTCGTGCCCTGACCCTGATCCTGGCGGTCAGCCCGCTCGTCGCGAGCGCCGACCTCTGCACCATCGGTGCGCTCACGGGACGCGCGGAGCTGGCGTGTGCGATGGAGTCCGGCGGGCCTGCCTGCGCGGTGGCGCCCGCGCCCGCGCCGAAGTGCGCGCGCTGCGAGCCTGCAGCCCCTGCGTGTGAGGCTCCGCGTTCGCACGGCCCGACCTGTTGCGAACTGCGCCCGCAGGCCGCGGCTGTGGCCGGGCAGCCGGTGCTTGCCGTGCCGCTGCCGACCGCGCATCCCGCGGCGGCCGCGACGGTCGCGGTCCCCGGCGTCTCCGCGATGCGGGCGGTCCGCATCGTGCTCGATGACGGCCGCGCCCCTCCGGGCGACGTTTCGGTCCTCCGCTCTCCCCGCGCTCCTCCGCTCGGCTAGTCTCCAACCGTCATCCGGATTCTGAGTATCTTCCGGGTCCGGACCGCGCGTATCCTGCGCGCGGCATCCCCTGCGGCCATCGCGTGCCCTGCAGAGCGCAGCGCACCGCCAGGCCGGGCGAGAGGAGCGACACCATGAGGATACGTACGGCGCTGCCAGCCGTGCTGCTGGTCCTGGTCGGCGTCCGGTCGGCGTCGGCGCTCGACCTCGAGAGTGCGTCGCTTGCGGGCGCGGGGGATCCGGTGCCCGCGGCCCGTCGCGCCGTGACCGATACGGCCTCGCGGGCGCTCTTGCCGGCGCGCGAGGACGAGAGGATCGCGCCGCCGCCAGAGCAACTCGTCGCGCTGGCGCTCCAGCGCGCTCCCTCCCTGGCGGCGCTTGCAGCGCGCGTCCAGGAGGCGCGGGAGCTGGTGCGGCCGGCCGGGGCGCTTCCCGACCCGATGGTCGAGCTCATGATCCAGGACGTCGGCTTCCCCACGTGGACCGTTGGCGACGAGGACATGTCCATGATCGGTCCGCAGATCACCCAGGACATTCCTTTCCCGGGCAAGCGCGGCGCCCGCCGGCGGGCCGCGCAAGCGGAAGTCTCCGTGAAGGCGGGCGAGCTCGAGTTGCTCCGGCGGGAGGTGGCCCGCGACATCCGCAGGCTCTGCGCCCGCCTCTATGCGCTCGACCAGGGGCAGCAGGCGCTTGCCTCCGGGCGCGAGCTGCTCGAGTTGCTGGCCGCCGCGGTGCGGGAGCGTTACAGCGCTGGCGCGGCGGAGCAGGAAGCCGCGATCAAGGCGCAACTTGCCGTGTCCCGGCTGGATGAGCGGCTGGACGACGTCGCCGCGGAGCGCGCCGCCCTGGTGGCCTCGGTGAACCGCTACCTGGACCAGCAGGGCGACGCTCCGCTCGGACGCATGGCGACACTGCCCGGGGCGATCGTGCCGCCCACGCCCTGGGAGGCGGTCGTCACGGAGAACTCCCCCGAGGTCGCCGTGCGCCGGGCCGAAGTGCAGGCTGCGGAACGCAGGCTCCGGGTCGCCCGGCTGGAACTCAAGCCGGACTTCCTCGCGGGCGCGGGCGTGGGCTTCCGGGGTGGCATGGATCCGGCTGTCACGCTGCGGCTGGGCATGGATCTGCCGCTCTGGAGCGCGCAGCGGCAGATGCCGATGATCCGCGCGGCCGAACAGGACCTCGGGGCGTCACGCCAGGGGCTGCGCGATGCCGTGGCTGTGGCCAGGGCGGAGGCGGCGCGCCTGGAGGCGGAGTGGCGGAGAGCGGATCTCCAGGTGATGCGCTACGAGCAGGCCATCGTGCCTCAGAGCAACCTGGCGCTCGATGCGGCGCGATCCAGCTACCTCGTGGGCAGGGGCGACTTCTCCACGGTCATCGAGGATTTCGACCTGTGGCTCGAGGCCCGCACCGGACTGGCGCAGCGCGAGGCCGAACGCTTCGCGACCTGGGCGGAGTTGCAGACCGTCATCGCCTCGAGCGGCCCGGAAGACGATGACAGGAGGGGACGATGATCCGGCACGAACGAATGAACCGGCGATGGGTGCCGTCGCTTGTTCGGCTCGCGAGCGGGCTCCTGGTTATGGGGATGCTCGTGGCCGGAATGCTGGTGGCCGGCTGTGGCAGGACCAGCGGTGGCGGCAAGACCGCCGGCCATCATCAGCAGCAGTACCACTGCCCCATGCACCCGACCTACGTGGCCGGCCAGCCGGGAGACTGCCCGATCTGCGGGATGAAGCTCGTGCCGATCGAATCGAAGGAGCCGGACGCCCCTGCTGGATCGTCCGCCCCGGCGGGCGCTGCGACCGGGGCCGCCGGTCCGCGCCGGATCCTCCACTACCGGAACCCGATGGACTTGTCGGTCACGTCGCCCGTGCCCATGAAGGACGAGATGGGGATGGACTACCTGCCGGTCTACTCGGATGAGGTGTCCGCGGGTGGCGGCGTGGAAGGCCATGCCTCCGTCGAGGTGAGTCCCGATGAGTTGAGACTCGCCGGCCTGCGGACCAGCGTGGCCCGACGCGGGACGCTGGCCCGCGCCATCCGCACGGTCGGCGAGGTCAAGGCCGACGAGACGCGGGTCAGCCAGGTGCACTCCAAGGTCTCGGGGTGGGCCGAGCGGCTGTTCGTCAGCTTCACCGGCCAGGCCGTCCGCAAGGGCCAGCCGCTGCTGAGCATCTACTCCCCCGAACTGCTGGCGACCCAGCAGGAGTTCCTGCGTGCGCGGGAAACGGCGGGCAGGTTCGTGGGGAGCGACATGCCCGAGGTCCGTCGCGGTGGAGCGGAACTGCTGGAGGCGGCACGACGGCGGCTACTGCTGTTCGACGTGCCGCAGAGCTTCATCGACACGCTGGAAGGAACGGGACAGCCGCAGCGCGCGGTCACGCTCGAAGCCCCGGCCTCGGGGTTCGTCACCTCCAGGGAAGTGTTCGCGGGAGCCCAGATCGAACCCGGTGTGACGCTGTTCACGCTAACCGACCTGTCGAAGGTCTGGGTCGAGGGTGACGTCTACGAATACGAGGCCCCACTCGTGCGGCCCGGACAGCAGGCCCGCGTGACCCTCGCCTACGACCCGTTGCGCGTCTATGTGGGACGGATCAGTTACATCTATCCGTACCTGAATCCGGATACCCGCACACTCCGAGTCCGCTTCGAGTTCGACAATCCCGGCCTGGTGCTGAAGCCCGGCATGTACGTCAACGTCGAACTCGACGCGCAGGCGGCCGAGGGCGTCCTGATCCCCGATGCGTCGATCCTGGACACCGGCCCGCGGCAGATCGTCTATGTGAAGACGGGTGAAGGCCGCTACGAGCCACGCCAGGTGACCGTCGGACTCCGGAGCGACGGCCAGGCCCAGATCCTCTCGGGGGTGAAGGCAGGCGAGGCGGTCGTGGACCGGGCCAACTTCCTGCTCGACTCGGAGTCCCGCCTCCGCGCCGCCATCGGGCGTTCCCCCCTCGCCGACACCGCCGGAGGGGGCGCGCGATGATCCGGGAGATCATCGACTTCTCGGCCCGGAACCGCCTGCTCGTCCTGCTGGGCGTGGCGGGGCTCTGCGTCTTCGCCGTCTTCATCCTGCACCAGATCCGGCTCGACGCGCTGCCCGATCTCTCCGACACCCAGGTCATCGTCTACTCGCGCTGGGACAGGTCTCCCGACATCATGGAGGATCAGGTCACCTATCCGATCGTCTCGGCGCTGCTGGGAGTGCCTCACGTCAAGGCGGTCCGCGGCTTCTCGGACTTCGGCTATTCCTTCGTCTACGTGATCTTCCAGGACGGCACCGATCTCTACTGGGCGCGTTCCCGGGTCCTGGAGTACCTGTCCAAGATCCAGGCCCGGCTCCCGGAGGGCGTGCGCACCGAACTGGGCCCGGACGCGACGGGGGTGGGTTGGGTCTTCCAGTATGCCCTGGTCGACCGCTCGGGCAGGCACTCGCTCGATCAACTCCGCTCGTATCAGGACTGGACGCTTCGCTACGCGCTCCAGTCGGTGCCCGGAGTGGCCGAGGTGGCCTCGATCGGCGGCTACGTCAAGCAGTACCAGATCACCGTGGACCCCAATCGGTTGGCGGCCTACGACCTGCCGATCTCCACCGTGATCGAGGCCGTCCGGAACTCCAACAGCGAGGTCGGCGGCCGGCTCATCGAGTGGAGCGGCACGGAGTACATGGTGCGGGGCCGCGGCTACTCGAAGAGTCTCGAGGACTTCGGCAGCATCGTCGTGAAGACCGGCGCCGGTGGCGTTCCGGTGCTCCTGAAGGACGTGGCGCGGGTCGGCCTTGGCCCCGAGATCCGCCGCGGCGTGTCCGACCTTGACGGGATGGGCGATCACGTGGGCGGCATAGTGATCATGCGCCACGGTGAGAACGCGCTGAACGTGATCAAGCGGGTCAAGGAGCGGCTCCACGACCTCGGGCCGTCCCTGCCCAAAGGGGTGGAGTTTGTCACCACCTACGACCGGGCGGACCTCATTACCCGGGCGATCGGGACGCTGAAGCACGAGCTGGCCATCGAGATGATCATCGTGTCGCTGATCATCCTGATCTTCCTCTGGCATATCCCGTC
>Ga0315273_10014886_pt1 | contig 10041 bp, 11 predicted proteins | sample YL17G02_0_MG_FD_205753 | JGI IMG/M metagenome (GOLD analysis project Ga0315273, IMG submission 205753) | Sediment microbial communities from Yellowstone Lake, YNP, Wyoming, USA - YL17G02_0 | ecosystem: Environmental > Aquatic > Freshwater > Lake > Sediment | place: USA: Wyoming | collected... | reverse complement strand
TATGGGATATAGTTTTGTGTCGCCTAGGCTTGTTGGCACTGTGATACTAAACGTGCGAAGTTACGCAATCCGTGTGGGCGATAGCTCCACGGTTGATGGTGACTTCGTAGTAAAGATGGTAAACGGCTCCGAAAAGGGCTTGTTCTTCTCAGAATTTGACGTATCCACAGCGCCTAGCCTAGCAACAGTGCAAGCCAAATACCCGGACGCTATCGGTGTAGTTAAGCTCGGGTCTTCTGGACCTGTTTATGACGACCAAAGAGAACTATCATGGGAGGAGGTTACTAAGCGTTCTGGTAATCCAAACCTCATTAAAGAACAGACTAGTTTAACAAAAAGAATTAGGCGGGTTTTCGACCATTCTGCGCTGCAGATCAGAAATTCCACCATGGCGTGCATGCCAAATGTTATAGCAGTAAACTTCAACGACTACCTGGATCATGGCATCGCAGGTGTCGGTGGGAAAATGACATTTGGCGAAGTAGGTGAAAGGTGGCCGAAAGTAGCAGAATATGTCAAGTGGGTAGAGGACAACCAGTATTGGGCGGGTACTCCCAATGCAGCGAAAGTGTTATTCTTAGGTACTGGTCCAAAACGGTCGGAAATGATTGAGCTGCAACGATAACGAGGTCAGATATGATGCCCCCTAAAGACTATTTTCTACCAGCTTCATCGTCGTCTATTCCGGAAAAATGGCGCGATTTTAGTTATGAAACAAAGTGGCACACATTGCTTACGCGCATTTTGTATGGTCCAACGCTTGAGAACCTGCAGGTATATCCGAATGAAGGCATTGATGGCGAATTCGCATGGCGCGTTATTTCCAGTGCTGCTAATCAGAGCACTTTGGACCTAGAGTACAAGACTACAGTACTACCGTACTTCATGGACCAGTGGTTTCTCGATTGGTCTGCACGTGCGTAAAACTTTGGTGGGACCATGAGCAATACAGTCTCTCTGTGCTTGATCTGCAAAAATGAAGAGGGTAACATTGGCGCTCTTCTTGAACAAATATGTCCACTTGTCGAAGAAGTGCACGTAACAGATACTGGGTCTACAGACTCTACCTTACAGATTCTATCTGAAAAAGCCGCGAAGTTTAGCAACCTGCACATTCACCACTTCACGTGGATAGAGCACTTTGCGGAGGCACGTAACTACAGCTTTTCATTTGCTACCCAGACCTTCGTTATGTGGGTGGATTCTGACGATCAGCTTGAAGACGCTGAAAAGTTCGTGCATTTCAAACAGAATCTATTGGGCAACCCAAACGTCGACGCATGGCTATTTCCTTATATCTATAGCCGCTATGCTGATGGGTCCCCTTGCCTCACCCTGTCGCGAGAACGACTGGTACGTCGTAGCACTGGTCGTCGTTGGCTCGGTGCTATCCACGAATGTCTAGACATCCAAGGATTGCGCTGCCAGCAGTATGACGACGTCGTAGTAGTACACCACGACAAAGGAAAAGCACGTGATTGGGGTCGCAACGTTCGTATTCTAGAAAAAGAGTACGAAAAAAGCCCTAACGATGAGCGCACTAGTTTCTATCTAGGTAAAGAGCTGTTCGATCGCATGGACCCTCGCGGGCAGACTATCCTAGAATCTTATCTGAAACTGCCCTATCGTTACTGGGACAACGAGATTAACGCACGAGCACGCTTGTCTCGTGCCTATCTCGCACAAAAGCGGCATGGAGAGGCTATTCGTGTCGCTAACGAGATCTACCACTTAGAGCCTACTCGTAATCGCGCCGAATTCTATTGGATTTATGGCGCAGTAGAGCAAGACCTCGGTAACTACCGCGCAGCCATCCCTTGGTATCAGCGTTGTGCGGAGTGTCTACCACCATCAGACCATATGGTAAATGTTGAGTATCACACCTGGCACCCCCGCAAGCGCATAGCGGAATGCTACCACGCGTTGAAGAATTACGACAAGGCGCTGGATTATGCCCGGGCTGCCGTAGACTGCATTCCAGGGGATCCGGGGCTTACGCAGTGGTACAGCACCGTCAAAGGTGTGCGTTTCGCACCACATGCTGGCCATAACATGGTAACCCTCGAATTCGGTACTTACCTGCGGTACGACTCGTACCGTTCAGACGAGCACTTCACAGCCCACCTCACAGAATTACCGTTTGCTGATGCCTCTATTGACGGTGTAGTGTTATCAACTGGCAACTGCTTATCACATACTGAGATGCGGCGAGTTATTAAACCGGGTGGTTTTCTTTGGGTGGTAGACGCTAAATGGGACGAAGCTGAGCAGAATGGCTTTGGCTATCTCGGTACCGCATTGCACCAAAAGCGAAACATCAGCAACTACATTCGCAGTGATGAGAACAAGCCAACACTCGGGTTTCAACTGCTCAATGCAAACTCGGCGCAGGCCAGATATCGTATATACAACACAGCATACTCTGCTATCAAAAAGGGTTTTCCGATAATTTGGTATTCAGCTTATGGTGGGTTACATCGACCAGATACCCCTTGTGACCTTTTCTTTGCCCTTTCCTTGAACGGAACAGAGCCGGGTAAGGTTAACATACTCGAAGTGTGCGAGCTGCTTCCGGACTATAAGACTTATGGCATTGAGCACGCCGATGTAATTAACACCTCCTCGGCGCTACTAGCTGAAGCGCTGCGAGAACGGTTTCCAGACAAACGAGTGATTAATGTGGATGACCATTTCGAAATGCCGCCGGAGAACTGGCTGTGAGAGACACAACGCACGTCAGCATCGACCTTAACACAGTTACCGAAGTCATAGACGGCGAAACCTGGTTTGTCACCAAAATATGGTCCGAACAGCTTGGACCCATCAGTGCAACGCATGCGCGAACAACTACACTGTCTATTGCGTTAGCCCTTGACAAGATGTCGCGCTACGTTAAACAGTGGGCGCTTAGTGAGTCTGTGGTGACCCCCTACAATACTGACGGAAAACCGAGGAACTGCACATGATAGTTGGTCATTATTCATACGGCGGGCATGCCCATCTTTCTGAAGTAATGCGTGCGGAATTACTAACGAACGGGATTACGCTCAAAACCTGTCATGAGCATGACGGAGCTGACGTAGTTTATACGCCTGCTGGCATTTTTGATTTCATAGACTCGTGCGACGTCATTATACTGCCGTCCCGTTGGCAACTCGAACCGGCTAAAAGTGTTAATCGCCTCGCTCTTGCCTGGTCGCGCAAAAAGGCTGTAGTGGCATCACCACTACCGGCCTATAAGCAGTATGGTAGTGAAAGCAAAAACATTCTGTTCGCCGAAACGCAAGCCGAGTGGATACGACAGCTCGTATTTTTGCGCGATAACCCCGACGTACGACGGAGCCTGGGCGACCACGGCTACAATGAGGCACAGGGTCGACTTAATCCACGCACTATCGTAGACGAAGTGTTCAATCAGTTGCTGTCTGTTGGTGCTTGGCACCCGTGGAAACCGGACACCTTTGTACAAGTCATTATTCCACACTACGCGCCCAGGCTTGACTATTTAAAGTTAGCAGTAGATGCTATTTGGAAAAGTGATGGTCCGCCCCGCGACGTGCTCGTCGTATCTTCGTCCGCCCTAGCTCCCACTAGTGAACATTTTGACAGCAGAACGCGTATACACCACCAGGCGGATCGATTGTCGTTTTCTCAGGCTAACAATGTAGGCCTTAGAATGGTGGACTCACGCGCCACACATTTCCTGCTACTTAATGATGATACCATTATGTCGTCTCACGGCCTCGCTGGTATGCTAGAGGCTATAGGCAACCGTACCGACATCATCGTCAACCCTTATAGCAATTGCGATAAGGGCTGGTTGCACAATGACAGTATTTCGGTAGAGAACCTAGACCTCGTTCCCAACATGACGATAGAGGCTGTGGGCGACCGGACAGAGGCTATTCGCCATTACAACGCGCCAGCAGACAAGACACTGCACCCCACCACTTTTTGTGCGATGTATAGCACGCTCATTCCAAAGAACGTGTTTGAACGAGTAGGTTTTCTTGGCACCGCGTTTTCCAACGGTGGCGAGGACTACGACTACTCGGAGCGTGCACGCAAATTTGGTTTTCAATCGTACTGGACGCGCAATGCTTGGTGTTTTCACTTTGGTGGAAAAACCCGCAAAGTAGCGGAGGATGAAAACTTCGCCGCTCACCACGAAGAGGACTTTAAAAACAATGACCTCGTGCAAAAAAAGTGGCGAACAAAGCAAAAGAAAATAGTTGGTATCTGGACTGGCCCAGCGTGGGAAACGTGGGATCTTAGGTCTTATTTGACTGGTGGTATTGGCGGTTCTGAGTGCGTAGAAGGCCGCATGGCCGAATTATTCGCCGAAAACGGTTACACCGTGTTCATGTACGGTGCGCATGAGCGCAAGGAACAAAATGGTGTGTTCCTCGTTCCGTGGAATGAGTTCAAGCCCGAAGAAGAATTTTTTGACCTTTTCATTGGATCAAGAAATGTTAACTGCATTGATGACAGACTCCGTGCACGTCGCATTCTAGTTCACGTCCACGATATCTTCCTATTGTCAGGCAAACACGTATCCGATTACCATCGCTCGCGTGTTGACAAGTTTGTGTGTCTCTCGCCATGGCATAGACAGTTTGTGATGGAGTACCATGGGCTGCCTGCAGATAAAATCACTATCATCCCGAATGGTGTGAACACGCACCTGTTTGCCGAGTGCGGCCTGGATCAGAAAACATACGCTAAGATGGTATTTTCTTCGAGTCCGGATCGTGGTCTGGACAACATTCTCGCGTGTCTGCCGTGGATTAAAGACCAGGTGCCAGAATTTTCTCTTGACGTTTACTACGGCACGTATAACTGGGAATCTAGTGCCAGGTCGCGTAACGACCCAGATGAACTGCGACGAATAGACTCCCTCATGAGTGAACTCGACAAATACAAGGCATTTGTCAACAACATTGGTCGTGTGCCAGAACCAGAACTGGCAAAAGCCTATCAGAAGGCTTATTTGTGGTCTATGATGAGTACATTTACAGAAACATATTGCATTTCAGCTAAACAGGCACAAGCCACTGCAACACCTGTTGTCTGCACCAACATTGCAGCCTTGGATACCACTGTTGGCAAACACGGCATCCAAATTATGCACCATCCGTACAGTCGCGAGGGCAGGCAGTTTTATATAGATTACGTAGTAAAGTTATGCAAAGACAAAGACTTCTGGCAAGAATGGTCCAGAAAGTCCTTAGATGGAATCGCTGGCTGTGACTGGCCTAGTGTGTGGACCAAATATTGGCAGCCTTGGTGCTAGCCGTTTTCTTTAAATCCGCGCTCATAGTCCGCCTTTAATTCGACGAGCGTCAAATTACGGAACCATGTAATAGTGGTCCCGATTAGTCTGTCTTTAATAACTAGGCCAGCATTATCGGCCCGTTTAGTCCACGAATTACCATAGTCATTTGCCATTTTCACGTGGCCTTGCATTTTTGTGTCTAATTTGGTAAATGTCAATTTCGCCTCTTGCTGCATCTTCTTCGATTGCAAGTGCTTGCTGTATTGCCGTTTCAAGTCAGCAAACTCTCTGCGAAAAAATTCGTCTTGACTTATCCACTTGCGAACTTGGAAGAGAACCTCTGACTCAAAGCTTTTGCTAAACGCATCGGCTACAGTTTGATGCCCATGTTGAGCTAACGCCTCGGTTATGACTTTGTCTGTCTCTTTTAGCCATCCGGCCATTGAGTCCAAGTATAGACTCACAAGCATCTGGAAATCCGCCTGAAACTCTTCAGCAGTGGTGCCGTCAAAAATAGGTTCATTAGCTAGCTTTTTAATATCTTCAAAATTCATAGGTCACCCCTAGCTTATAAAATGCAAAGAACGTACCGTTATAACACACAACGCTACAACACGTCAAGCCCCGTGCCGACCCCTAAGGAGCAGTGTCTAAAACTTAGACAATGTACAACATTTAGACGTATTGTAAAACGTAATAAGCCGTCAGCATGGCAAACACTTAGGAAGCAGACAATGTCGATTACAGCACAGCTGGGTTTAAACGTCGAAACAGGCGCTGCCGCAGCCCCTACGGTAAGTGTGACACCGATATTTAGTGCAGACACACATATAGCGTGGAGTGCTTGTTGTCCGCATTGCAGCATGGTATGGGAGTCACTAGACACATACACTGATGTCCACATCGTTGAGTGTGACATGTGCGAGAAAGAATACAAGCTATCGTATAGTAAGTATGAAACCGACTATTAGCGACCGGCGGTCATTTCTAAAGTTGGTGTTTAGCAGTGGCGCGGTGGTGCTTCTGCCAACCGCGCTCGCCTCTACAGTGATGGGCGAAGTGTATGCGGCAGAACACTGCGTTCCAACCAGTTTAATAGACGCCGCCTTTTCGCCGCTGCAGTGGTACCCATCGGTGGCAACACTTGCTGATTTGCCATTTAAGCTTCACCATCTCGTTGACCTTGGAAGTGGGTCAAGCTTCGGCGGTCATCTGGTTAGTAGCGGCGATGCGTTGGTGGTTAGCAGCGTGCAAGCAGTGTTTGTGCGTTGTGGCGACACGTGGGTGTCACTTACACCATTAACCACAATGGCTAGTGAACTGGCCTAGCGCTTTCCGCCTGGGATGATGACCTGATTTAGTCCGTTAAGGGACCAACCTTGTAGCTCCTGGTAAACTTCTATCCTAGAGCGGACGAAACCGCCATTTCGTTCTAGGTCTTGCTGGCAAGCCACACAAATTGTTACGTCCGGCGAGTGTTTTAGCCGCGCCGCTGGTATTTCGTCGCCACAATCTGTGCAGTTCATTTAATAGCCTTTATTTGATCCACCATTTCCTTGGTTCCTATATCGCCGTTCCAGTATCGAAGTAGCACATCTAAGTTTAGTTTAATAAAAACGAAGACATGTTTTTTGATGTCTGGCGGCAGGGTCCCATTCAGAATTGCTGGCGAGCTAGTTAACGTAACTGAAGGTGCTGAATTGAGCAGGTCTACGGATGTTTTAGTGCCAAGTATCACTTTAATTCTCGGTCCGTGTTTGCTGCGCTTTCCTTCAAAGTCCCCTGTCGATACCCATATGACGACGCCGTCTACACCACTGTCTTTCGGTCTCAGGTTAGACATGGCAAAAATATTGTATAATGCTTCGACTGTTTTTTCGTCCATTTCGAACCTCCTCTACTCTTTTCGGCCTTGTAAACCTAAGACTTTAGTGTGCAAAAAGTGTGCCATTATAACACGTTTGGCTAGTTTAGTCAACCAGGCGCGCTCCAAGCCTATTTTCATGGTTGGGGGTTCCATGGCAGTAATCAACACAGACTCGAACCAAGGCAATGCGCTGTTTCAACAGTTGGCTGATAACCTTGAAAAGGCAGTATCTCCGCCTAGAGGTACTACCCGCGCCCAGCAGAATGGAGTTATCCGTACTCCGTGGACTATGACTACCACCGAGTGGCTAACGGACTTTAAGCCGCCAAAGGCAATCCAGTGGGCAGCTAACCCAGGTGACATCACCTGGAACATGCCCCAGCGTAGCACTCATTCCAAAAACATGTCTGGTACTGTGATGCATGTTTGGCCAGACTCTGCTCGTGGCACGTTCTACGACGAATTTCGGCTGTCTCTTAACTTGCAGTCTGGCAATTTAATGCCTATACTTGTCGGTGACACCGGTAAATATCAAGCCTCGGACGGTATCCAAAATTTCTACGAGTTCATGCAGCTCGTTGACGCGCCAAAGCTAACGGGTGGTAAGCGCCCGCGCACCAACTTGGTGCACATTTCCTATTATAGTCCGCTTTTCCCACAGCTGACCCTTCTCGGCATGTTCGACTCTTCCGGCATTAAGTTCAATGACTCGGCTGAAAACCCCAACCAGGTAATGTCGTGGTCTGCCGAGTTTATTGTCTACGACACTATTCCGCGAATTACTGACAACAGTGGTCAACCGAATAATTTGTTACTGGCCAAGTGGGTTGATGTTAGAATAAACAAGGGCAAGTTACCGTTGCCAAACGCTTCCTACCGCACGCCGCAAGGCAGTGGCTCTGCCGGCGTCACTACCAAACCACCGGCAAAATGACCTATCATTATCTTATATATAAGTAACCCAGGGAGACACGTATGACTAAGACACTACTCAAAAATGACAACGTATTCATTTACGAAGACTATAAAGGTGGACGGTCTGCTCTCCGTCTCCGTGAATTTTCGACTGCAAATCCTGCCCAACAAATTCGTCGCAATTCTAACGGCCCGATAAAGGCTGTTTTGGTATCCAAAGCATGGTGGGACGCTCAAGCAGCCATCTTTGCTGCGGACATTGCTGCCGTACCGGCTGCTGCCATTCAAATGGTAGATGACGACTTTATGGGCGTCAACCTGTCCACCATGATCGACCTTGTTGTCGGTCATGCTGAGACTGTCGTCCAAGCGAAGAGGGTGGCGGCCGATGGTTTTGGCTTAAAGTATTTTAAGGCCTATTCCATACTGGACAAGAAAAAATTCTACCAGGATGATAGCAATGTCATTGTTGACGGCGCAAGGGGCGGCAACGCCCTGGGCTACCTTATTCACCCATCGCATTATGCTGCACTGCTAGCTGCTACGGTCGCCGGTGCTTTCGTTGGTGCTGGTAATGGTACAGCACTGGTAGAGCTATACAATGGCTTTGCTGTGTTGGAGACCTTCACCATCACTCTTACTTCTGCTACCGCCTATACAGTGGTTGGCTCAGTGAGCGGGGCGCTGGGCGCTGGTGTTGTGGGCAAGCCCTTCGAAACTGCAGTCGCACGCTTTACTCTTACTGCTGGCACTATTGCTTTTGTAGCAGCAGACGTGTTTACTGTTGAGTCCTACGACGTGGTAGTGGCATAGGGTACATTACATATGACAACACCAGAGAAGTCAAGGGCGCTCGTTTTTGATGCATCTGGCCGTTTGTTGCTTGGTATCCGTGCCGATGGGCTCTACGGTTTACCAGGCGGGCACGCCGAATCGGGTGAACACTCAGTGGACACCGTACTTCGCGAGGTAGAGGAAGAGACTGGTCTTACTCAGTTTGATTCTGTCAGTTTCCTCTTCAACTACTCTGATAACGCGGTGTTTCTGCTTGCCCTCGCTGACTCGCCGATGTTGCCGCAGCCCAGTTTCGACCCAGACCACGAGTTTATGAGCTTTGCGTGGTTTCACGTGGCTCGTCTGCCGGACTCCATGGACGAAGTCACCGAGTCAATTACTTACAAGTGGTTAATGGACCAGTTGTCGGAACCGGTGCAATTGGCTGAGCATGGTGGACCGGAGGAAGAGCATCTGGAGACAGCCGGCGTCATCGAAGTGCTCGTTGACGGCGAAAAAGTGTATGAGTTAGATGACGACACCATCTGGCAGACTTTGCCACGGCTTGCCCAGGAACGGGCAAAAGGCAAAAAGGTTTCATTTCGGCAGGTACTTGATGACGGCACAGTGGTCGATCAAACGCCCGTACCCATGCCAGTCGCTGCTGAGTACGAAAATAGCTATTGGGTGGGTTGGCCGGTGTGGATAGGCGGCGACGAATATCACCTAACGCTTAAGTCGTTAGGAGATACTCCAGCATCGTACGAACAAATTCGTGACATGTTGAGTGATCTGAACTTGCAGCCCACATCACTGCTCACATTCACACCCGACGTGTTCCGCGAAAAAAGCGTTCTGCGCATTACCAACCACCCAGAGTCCTGGCTAGCAGCCAGTGAATGCCTCGAAGAGCTAAGACCTAACGACAACCCGTTTGAGCCACACATTACGGTACCCCGGACACTCTGGAATAAAATCAAGGCTGAGAATCTAGGCTTTGAACGTTTGGGTTTTGAGATGGGGCCTTTGCAGGTCAAACAGGGAAGTGTGCTGCTTGGTGAGATTATTAGCGATCAAAAAGCCTCTTCAGCAGGCTTACCGGTGCAGCTCCGCAAAGCTTACGCGTTTGTAGACGAGATTCTAACTAAGTACATGCCTGAAGAACACACTAGGCCAAGCCTTGCTATGGCCTACCTTGTAGACTATTTTG
>Ga0315273_10014885_pt1 | contig 10041 bp, 7 predicted proteins | sample YL17G02_0_MG_FD_205753 | JGI IMG/M metagenome (GOLD analysis project Ga0315273, IMG submission 205753) | Sediment microbial communities from Yellowstone Lake, YNP, Wyoming, USA - YL17G02_0 | ecosystem: Environmental > Aquatic > Freshwater > Lake > Sediment | place: USA: Wyoming | collected... | reverse complement strand
ATGTCAATGACGCCTGGAGAGCGCGGACGGACAACTTGAAAGCCGTCAGCGCTGCCCGATGAGCCGGAAATCACCCGGACCTCCCCTTCGGCATAAGAGAGCTTTATGAGAAATATTCGGCCGGGGGTTTTATGGCCTCCCCGATCTGCGGGACGCCCGAGGGCGGATTAGGCCTCACAGATGGGGACAGAAGGAGGCCGGGGAAGGCCCAGATTCCGGAGGGCTGAGCGCTTCCCCTCATATCCTGATCCAGTTTAGGCTAATTGACATCGCCAAGCGGCCGAACGTATATTACCAGCGTGGTTAAGGGGGGAGATTCATCGGTCGGAGCGAGAATTCGTCCCGTCGCGGAAAAGGGAAATACTTATCCTTCAGCAATGCCATGATGAGGAGGGCGTTTATGTGGACCGGTCATAGTTGGTTTGCACGCAATCTCGTCGTCCTGTGGGTTTTGGTATGGTCCGCCGCACCCGCCGTCGCACAAGGGGTTGAGGAGGGCTACTTCACCGGAGCTGACAACAACTGCCTGTTCTATCGCAAACTTGGTTCTGGCTCTCCGGTTGTGGTCTACCTCCATGGCGGCCCGATAAACATAAACAATGCGGGCTACGACATTGACCGTCTGGCCAAAGGGCGCACCCTCATCATGTTCGACATGCGGAGCGGGGGGAGGTCCCAGCTTCTCGGCGATCGTGCCTTGCTTGGCTTTGAGCGCTACGTCGCCGACGTAGAGGCACTTCGCCAGCATTTTGGCCTTGAGAAGATGATCCTTGCTGGCCTGTCCTTCGGTGCTATGGTCGGGGCGCGATATGCGCTCGATCACCCCGGCGTTGTAACTCGCTTGCTGCTGTGGAGCCCAGGGTGGCCTGCCTGGGAATTTGCCGGTCCCCGCGCGAAAGCTGAACAAGCCTTTATCGGCCCGGCCGCGAGCGCACGATCTGCCGAGATTGCGCGCCGGATGCCGAGCGCACCTGACAGCGAAGTGATCCCCCTGTGTCGCGAGGACGTTCGGCTTACCGCCGTGGTCTACGTAACAGATCCCAACTCTCTCTCCCGGACGAAGGGGGATTGGTGTTCCGGAACGCCGGCCAGCATCCGGCATCAGTACCTCGCCCAGGATGTTCTCTACTCCCCGGGGGGTTACCTGGTCACCTCCTGGGACGTGAGGCCGGATCTCCCTCGCCTCCAGATACCGCTTTTGGTGCTTGAAGGTGCGGAAACCCGAATACCGCTCGATGCGACTCGCACCTGGGCGCGGCTTGCGCCCAATGCACGCATGTTGCTTCTGGCACACTCGGGCCATGAGATCTATTTGGAGGGAGGCGAGGCGTTCTTCGAGGCATCCGATGCTTTCCTGTCGGGCCGCTGGCCGGAAGGAGCGACTGTTGTGTCGAAATAGTACCGCGGAACTCTGGGGGGACCTCATCCCTTAAAAATGGTCCAGACATAATGTGAGATTTTCAAGCATTCTGGTCTCTGGCGGCGGCGGCCTCTATCCCAGACAGCATTGTGTCCAATCCGCTCAATAAGATAGGACTCAGAGTTGAGTCCTGGGGAGACGGCAGGGCCGGAGCTTCCCAACGCAGCGGGACGCCCGAGGGGCGAGGCAGGCCTCATATACAGGGACGTTTAGGTGGTGGGAAGATTCTCACCTTTCTAAATTGCTCTCAAAATGACCGGACAAGTCTTAAGACACTGACCAATAATCGGTACTTAACCCTTTCAGATCTGTATGAAGGCCTCTCATCATTTCTGCATCACTCTCGGAAGCCGATCCATTAGCATGGGTTTTGTGAAAATAATTCGGCCATTGTTGAAGCTGATATCTACCTAACTCATTCATTCTTAACATATTAGAATTGAGCCTATCTGGACTTCGAATCCGCTGGTCGCCAGTTCGAACCGGGTCAGCACCACCAATCGAATAATCCCATTTCCTTTTACCCCTCCCTCTGCCTGATCTTGCGGGCCGCCATCCGGTCGAAGGCCGCTCCGACGGCTCTCTTGAGCGGGCCGAGCTCGACCGGGTAGAAGTAATCGGAGTCGAACCACCCCTGATCGCGGTAGTGGGTATGGTCCCGGTTATCGTCGCCGGCCAACAGCTTCGCGCTCGTGCGGCCGGACCTGAACATCATGAGCTGCATGAGCGAGGGCGCGGGATAGGCCGGCTTCGACAGCCGCTCGTGAAACCGCCGGCTATGTTTGGCTAGAACCTGGTGCGTCTTCCGCTGCTCGGTCTCGACCAGCGGTTCGAGGCCGGGGATGCAGGCGCCTCTCACGACATTGAAGCCCAGGCCGAGCCCCACGAACTCGAGGTACTTGACCAGCTTCCCGCCTCCGTAGAATCCCTGGGAGACGATCCCCGTGAAGGTCTTCCCATGAAAGCATGGACGGTGGAACAGGAAGCCGAGCCGATCGAGGAACGTTTTCATGAAGGCGGAGACCTGGAACGAGTAGTTCGGCGAAGCGAAGACGACCCCGTCGGACGCCATTATCTTCTCGATGAGCGCGTCGCGGTCATCCTTAAGCGGGCAGAGATCCTCCCCCCGAGTGAAACACACCTTGCAGCCGCGACAGATGCCGAGGTTGTGATCGCTCAGAACGACGATCTCGTCCTGGACGCCGCCGAGCGATCGCAGGTTGTCCAGGAACTCGCGCGCGGCGGCGCAGGTCACGCCCTTCTTGCGCGCGCTTCCGACGAATACGGTGACTTTTTTCATGCGCCGACCCCCATGACTTCCATTCCTATCGTTTGATTACCATGACAAATTCGTATAGTCAAGACAGATAATAGCTTAAAGTCGCATTCGAATCGGACCAGGCGCGCTCCCCTTTATTTAAAAAAAACGACATGTGCGTATTGGAGACGCCATCACGTTGCGCTGACACGTCTTTCTTGGTTGTTGACATCGCCGACGAGCTGACGATATTATTCCCGCATAGCCAGCAGAGAGGATCTATGCCAAGGAGGAAAATTCGCTGTGTCGCAAATAATTAGATTTTTATCTTTGAGGAGAGATACATGACCGTTCCGCTTGATGCCATTCGGGGGTTTCATAACGCGTTCCGCAAAGATATGGCCGCAATGGATGCGTCCGCATACGAAGCCGCTCGCGGACGTGCCGGGTTAGACCTGGTCTTGGGTCGCTATTTCTTCTTTAACGAGATCCTTGTCTGGCACGCCAATGGAGAGGAGGAGTTCGTATTCCCAGCACTTGAGAGTGTTGCCCCGCTCATGTCCGAAGCCTACGAGCGGGACCATCGCGGTCTCGACTCATTGTTCGAGTCGCTCCATGAGGCCGTCACCAAGTCCGATCCCTTAGCATCGGCGCGTGCGACGGCCGCATTTAACTTCCACTTGGGCATTCACCTGGATAAGGAAGAGGCGCATCTTTACCGGATATTCAATGAAAGGGTGTCGCTTCCGAGCCAAGGGGCCATCATGGGGAAAATGGCCCAAAAGGTCCCTCAAAAGCGCTTCCCTGAAGTCGTCGGCTGGCTTTATCCGCTTATAGGGCATAACGATCGGGAGAACATGACTAGGATCTGGCGGCAGGCTTTGCCCGAGCCTGCCTTTGCAGGAGCCATCAAGCTTATTCAGGCGGCTATTGGAAACGACTGGGCGGAGCTGACCCGTCGGATCCCGGAACTGAACTCATTGTGAAATGTGTTTTCCTTGATATATAATATATAAGGACCTCAATATAAAGTAAGAAGGAGAAAATATGGCAACTGTCGTAAAAAAGAGTCTAAACCGGCCTGAAGAAACTCAGACGCCTGAAAAGCTGAAGGTCGAGATTGTTACGATTGATGGCATTAAAATTCAGCGAGTCACGGCAGAGCCTGGATGGCGGTGGTCAAAACACTTAAAGCCGGTTGTTGGAGGCGAGAGCTGTCCGAAACACCATCTCGTTTATGTGCTTTCGGGCAAGTTGCATGCCAAGATGGATGATGGAAAAGAAGAAGAATTCGGTCCAGGCGAGGTGGGAGTTATACCTCCCGGACATGACGGCTGGAATGCCGGAGACGAACCTGTCGTATGGCTTGAGCTTCCGCACTAAAAAGGCAATGCATTTGCTGAGGTAACAAATAGGCTATAACTAATGGGAGAAGTTACTAGTCGGCTAAAGATTTAGATAAGCGTGACCTGCACCCGCTCAATGCACCACCTCTGAAGTGAGATTTCCGAGAAGAACCCCATTATGCCTGGGCCATTATTAAGGGATGAGATCCAATTCCCTATCCTTTGTCCCAAAGGAGATTTTTTATGAGTAGGCACGAAGCTTTCAATCAATCGGGTTTCTCGAAGTTTCTCAACAGTCCGGCGGGCCGCATCTTTCGTTTGGTCGTCGGCACAGGATTCCTCGTGGTCGGCTATGTATATCGGGACCATGCGCTCGGCGTGCTATCTATGGCGTGGAGTGCTCTCCCGTTGAGCGCCGGAGCGCTTGACATCTGCTACATCAGCGCTATGCTGGGTGGTCCGCTATCCGGCGCAAAAATCCGCAGTAAGTACAAGTAAGTACAAGATTGGCCAGCATCCAAATGGAGCCGACGCGCCAGAAAGATATTTTTGACCTGCCCCCCCATTGATCCAAATGCAATGAGAAAAAAGGCCTGGGTAAGTTAGCAGGGCAAACCACCCCGCCGTGTCACAAAAAATGCCTAAACCCGCCTAATCCTGACTGAAGGTGCGTAAAGGAAAACAAAGCACTTCCCCCTGGAAATCGAGTTTTCCCCATATGTCCAGGAGGGTAGAGGAGGGGACTTCGAATCCGCAGGTCGCCAGTTCGAATCTGGCCGGGCGCGCTCTCTTATTCCTCCCATATAGGACCGTGTAATCAATCATTTAACGAAGGGCGAGGTCCATCTCGTTGTCCCGCGCCTTTTTCGCCTGCGTCGAAGCATATTCCGGTCTCGTTCCCTTATGTGGGGAAAGCCATCGACCCCCTCTGCTGAGAGCCAAACAGTTTGCGATGTCCTTACGGTCCTTAACATTAAGAATCAGTTTGCGATGTTATTACGGCTACCACCTAAAGATTAGGAACAAATGTGCTGAGACTGGTATATAACGATGTTTTTTATCGTCCTTATATACAAATTGATGAAGGAGGGAGACGTTCCTTATCAGTCTCTTTCTTCGGCTCTGCGGAGCGGCCGAGCCTCAGAAAGTGAGACGCAAAACGGCCAGCCGAGGGAAGGAGATCCTGAACTCGGCGGGGTCGGGAATACATATGCGAGAATAAGTTGTCGGAATCTCTATGGGCAGGAGGAGCCATGAAAAAGGGCCTCTTTTCCGTTTTCCTGATCTTGTCCCTGTTTTTTTTCGGTTCGAGTCTCTTCGGGTCTCAGGATATCCCTGTCCGCCGGAGAGCCCTTTCCGAATCCTGGCTGAGGCTTTTAGCCGATGAAGTCAATGGATACGCGGCTTTCAACAACCTGGCCGTCATTTCCACGTATCACCGGACGCTCGGTTCCGACGAGACGCACGACATTCTCCTTCGGCTCAAGAAGAAATGCGAAGATTACGGCCTGACATCGACGGAGATCCTCCGCGTGCCGGTCAAAACGGGCTTTGAATTTTTCGGGCTCCAGAATTTCGACGGCCAGGTTCCCACGCGCGTTCGGCGGGCCGAATTGCGCCTGGTCAAGCCTTTTTCCAAGCTCATCACCACGGCCGAGAGCGCTCCCAGCTCGCTCATCCAGGGCAGCCGGTCGGCCGACCTCACGGCCCCCGTGGTCTTCATCGGCCGGGGCGACGACCCGAAGAATTATGAGGGGAAAGACGTTCGGGGGAAAATCGTTCTTGCCGGGGATGCCATGCCCGACGATGTGAAAGAGACGGCCATCCATCGCTTCGGCGCCGCCGGTGTCCTTTTTTACTTCACTCTTCCCTCCAACAGCGGCGACAATCAAGACGCCAATTACGACCTGCACTGGTCCGCCTGGGGAAAGAACGGCGTGCCGTCAACCTTCGGCATCTCGCTCTCCAATAACGAATACGGGTTTCTGAGAAAACTGATTGAAGAGGGCCGGGAGGTCGTCGTCAAAGTTAAAATCGACGCCGAGATCAAGCAGGGCGATGACGCGGTCTTCGAAACCCTGGATGCGGCCATTCCGGGTTCCGAGTTTCCCGAGGAAGAATTCCTGCTTTGGGCCCATATCGATCATGCCCTTCCCGGGGCGGTGGACAATGCCAGCGGCTGCGCCACGATCCTGGAAATCGCGCGCACGCTCCAGGCCCTCATCGATCATGGGGCGGTCCCACGTCCGAAAAGAACGATTCGATTCCTCTGGCTGCCCCATGTCACCGGACTCTACATGTATCTCAGCCGGCATCCGGAGAAGATCGGAAAGATCAGGGGAGGCCTGTCCATGGACAGCGTCGGGATCAGCCAAAGCGCTTTTTCCAATTATTTCTCTCTGAGCAAGCCTTCTCATTCCCTCCCTTCCTATTGGGTCGCCGTACTGGAGGATCTGGCGGAACATCTGCGGGAAAGAACCAACCGCAACGTTCTGGATTGGAAGAATCTCGACAATCTCTTCGCTCCGGAAGGGAGCCGGGATCAATTCAACATGCTCGTCGTTCCCTACAACGCGGGCGGCGATGAAATGCAGAGCAACACCAACACGGTCGGCATCCCCACGATCTCCATCGGCTCCGCTCCCGTGCCTCCTCGCCACAGCCAGGTCAATTTTCTCTCCTACATCGATCCGACCGGCCTCCGTCGTGCCGCTTATCTGGGCGCCGCGCTGGCCTCGGTTTTCGGCTGGACGGACGGCGGTAATGTCGAACGGCTGGTCGACATCGTGTATGAAAGAGGCAGGGAATCGTTGACCAGGGAAGCCGGCTTGGCTCTGGACGCGCTCGCGGCGGCGGGTCGGGATGAAATCGCTTCGGTCCATCAAAAGGGCCGGGATCTGCTCCGATTCGGGCTGGAGCGCGAATGCGCCATGCTGAATTCCGTCAAGCCCCTCGTTCCCGGAGACGAGGCGGCATTCCGGCTGATCGGACGGCGCTCCCAAACGCAAAAAAGCACGGTCGACTCTTTCCTGGAACAGCTTGACGAAGAATACCGATACCTCTGCCGCGAACGCGGCTGCCGGCCGCGGGATATCCTTCTGACAGCCGAGGAAAAGGAACTCGACTGCCTCGTGCCGAAACCGGTTCCCGGCATGATGGGGACATCGTCCTACTTCGGCGATTATTACGAAAAGGTTTTGGGCAAGGAGAGGCTGGCCTCCTTCAACCTCAAGCCTGATTTCGCCTACGGCCATCTCGGCTACGTCGAGGCCCATAATTTTATCAACGGACGTCGGAGCATCCTGGATATCTACAAGGCCACGGTCTGCGAGCTCTGGAGCGAGCAATATCCGCCGGCCCACGCCATCAGCCTGCGTGAGGTCGCCGATTACATGAACATGCTCGAAGCGGCGAAAGTGATCACCCTTGATAAGAAAACGGCCGGGACGTCATGAATTGAGGAATGAAGATCGTTGCTCCGGGAGGACGCCATGAAGAAACAAAGGATCTTTGGGAAAGGTATCGCGGCAGGGTTTTCTCTCATCCTCTTGATCGTCGGAGCCGGGTGCCGGTCCGCGAGTTCCGGCCCGGATGCCCCGCTTCGCATCGGCGTGTCCTGTGCCCGGGATCTCGATCCCGGGCCTCTGACCGGCCGAATGCTATTAATGATTTCCGATAACGCCGCCGAGGAACCGAGGTTTCAGATCAGTTCCCGAAATGAGGATGCCCAGCTCATTTTCGGGATCGATGTCGATGGATTGAAACCGGGGGAGTCGGCGATTTTCGATTCCGGGGTTTTCGGCTATCCGCTGAAGAGCCTTTCGGAAATTCCCCCCGGAGAATATTTCGTTCAAGCGCTTTTTCACAAATATGAGACCTTTCATCGAGCGGACGGTCATATCGTCAAACTTCCCATGGACAGGGGAGAAGGGCAGAGATGGAACATCGCGCCCGGTAACCTCATCAGCACGCCGAGAAAAGTCCGAATCGATCCCCGAAGCGATGGAAGAATCGACATCGTTCTGGATAAGGTCATTCCTCCATTTCCCGAAGAACAAGACACGAAATACATCAAGCATCTGAAGATCCAGAGCAAACTCCTCACAGAATTCTGGGGACGTCCGATGTCTCTTGGAGCGATCATTCTTCTGCCTGAAGGTTTTGAAGAGCATCCGGAAGCTCGCTATCCTTTGATGGTTTACCAGGGGCATTTCGAACGGAAGTTCGATACCCTCGTCGGATTTCGCGAGGAGCCGCCCGATCCCAGGTCCAAGTCGGATCAAGATGGATCTTCCGACGTCTGGGGAGAATATTATCGACTCTATGAAGAGCACAGCCATAAATTTTTCAAGGATTGGACGGGGCCGAATTTTCCCAGAATGATCCTCGTCACCATTCAGCATGCCAATCCCTATTTCGACGATTCCTACGCAGTGAATTCGGCGAATGTGGGGCCCTATGGAGATGCCATCACTTATGAACTGATCCCTGCCATCGAGAAAAAATATCGGGGCATCGGCGAAGGCTGGGCTCGAACGCTTTATGGGGGTTCCACGGGAGGCTGGGAATCCCTCGGCGTTCAGATCTTCTATCCCGATGAATACAACGGGACCTGGACTTTCTGCCCCGACCCCATCGATTTCCGCGCCTACACCAGCGTCGATATCTATCAGGACGACAATGCCTATTATATGGATAGCCGATGGAAGCGGACTCCTCGACCGGGATTCCGGAACGAAATCGGAGAAGTCCTCTCGACCTGCGAAGAAATGAATCACTTGGAACTCGTTCTGGGGGGGAACTCTCGTTCAGGCTATCAGTACGATATCTGGCAGGCGGTTTTTGGGCCGGTGGGCGAAGACGGCTATCCGAAGCCGATCTGGGACAAGCGAACCGGTGTCATCGACCGGGCGGTTGCCGAGTATTGGCGCGAGCATTACGACCTTCGATATCTTCTGGAACGGAACTGGACGTCGATCGGCCCCAAGCTGAGGGGGAAAATCCATATCTACACCGGCGATATGGACAACTGGTACCTGAACAACGCCGTCTATCTGATGGAAGCTTTTCTTAAGAACACGAAGAACCCCCCGTATGACGGGACCGTGGAATACGGAGACCGCCAACCTCATTGTTGGTGCGGCGGCCCGGGACTTTCTCTTCCCCTTTCCATGCTGACGATCAACCAGCGTTTTGCTCCCATCATGGCGGAACACATCATCAAAACGGCTCCCCCGGGGTCGGATACCGTCAGCTGGAGGTATTGATCAAGGGCCCTTGCCGTCGGGATCTTCAACGAGGAATCCGCCGATGCCAATGTTCGGCGGTGAGGAACGAATGATCGATCAAGGAGGGGAAAAAATAATGGGCAGCCAAAAACGTAAGATCGTTTTTATCCCCCTCCTATTTCTCTTTTCCCTCTTGATTCCCGCCATGCTGTCAGGCGGGGAACCGGTCGTCATCCGGGCTCGAAAGATATTGACGGCATCCCATGGAATCATCCAGGACGGGATGATTCTGGTCGAGAACGGAAAAATCTCATATGTCGGTCAAGCCGTCCCCGTTCCGAAAGGCGCTCGGATCATCGAAGCGAACGTCGTGATTCCGGGATTGATCGACATCCATTCCCATCTCGGTGTCTATAGCGTCCCAGGCGTACCGGAGAATGAGGACGGAAACGAAATGAGCTCTCCCGTCACTCCGGAAGTCCGGGCGCTCGATTCCTTCAATTTCGAAGATCCGGCGATCAAAACGGCCCTTGCGGGCGGGGTGACCACGATCGTCTCTCGCCCCGGAAGCGCAAATGTCATTGGAGGAACGAGCGTCGCCGTCAAGCTGAAGAACGCTTCTCCGGAGAAGATGATCTTGAAAGCGGTCTGCGATCTGAAGATGACCATCGAAGGCAATCCGGTTTCGTTTCACGGCCGGTACAACCGCATGCCGACGACGCTGATGGCCGTCTATTATCTGGCCAGGAAGGCTTTTCTCGAAGCGCAGGATTACAGGGACGCCTGGGA
>Ga0315273_10014884_pt1 | contig 10041 bp, 16 predicted proteins | sample YL17G02_0_MG_FD_205753 | JGI IMG/M metagenome (GOLD analysis project Ga0315273, IMG submission 205753) | Sediment microbial communities from Yellowstone Lake, YNP, Wyoming, USA - YL17G02_0 | ecosystem: Environmental > Aquatic > Freshwater > Lake > Sediment | place: USA: Wyoming | collected... | reverse complement strand
GACGATCACGCTGGCGGGCGTCTCGATTTCGGCGGCGGGATCGTTGCCTATTGCGGGGGCATTCACCAAAACTCTGGACGGGATAGGTCTCACGGCGACAGGAAATGAGCCAATCGCGGGGGTGGCAAATGTAACACTGAGCGGGGTTGGCCTGAGTGCGACGGGGACGGTTAGCGGCGCACTATCGCCAATAACGGGAACGCTGAGTGTAACCCTGGGCGGTCTAAGCCTGGTAGCAAGCGGATGGCATCCCTATTTCGAGACGCAAGCCTTCGTTGGAAGCATTGACCAGGGGTGGGTAGTGATGGGCTACATCGACCAGGAACGCGCGGTAACGGGCTACATCGACCAAGAATTAGTGGTGGAGGGATAATGAGCCAAAATGAAATCCATGTAGACGATGTGGGTACTCGCTTTCTGGTGGTTATCCAGGATGAAAATAAGATAGTGGACATATCCACAGCCACGACCAAGACGATCTATTTAGGAAAGCCGGACGGGAGCAAGTTAACCAAGACCGCCCAATTTGTCAATAACGGCGCGGATGGGCAGATTTACTATACCAGCATTGCTGGAGACCTGGACGTGGCTGGGTCGTGGAGCATCCAAGGCGCAGTTGCTATGCCCTCCGGCACATGGCACAGCGACATTACCAAGTTTATGGTGTACGCAAACCTGTAAGGAGATACTATGACAGCACAAACTAAAGCCAAACTCAAGCGATACTTTATCGAAGGCCACCGGTTGACGAATGACAGGTGGTGTAACCTGGTGGATACCATCTTCCAGAACCAGGAAGGGGCAACCAGCGTCGCGGACGGCGGCACGATCACCCACGGCCTGGGGACTACCCCAACCGGCGTGATTGTAACGCCCAGCACATCGGGAGAGATTGCCAGCGTGACCGCGGTCGACGCGACCACCTTCACCGTGGCACTCAAGAAGATTTCGGACGGCAGCGCAGGCACCACCCAGACGGTCTACTGGCGGGCGTTTGTATGACCACCCTGGCGGGGGCTGCTCTATCCCTGGCGAAGCTGGTAAGTAATGTCCGCAGCTCCACGGCGACCGGCGGAAGCGTGACCACCCTGATCGACACGGCGCGCACCGAGCCGGACGATTTCTTTACGGGGGGGACGATCTGGTTCCTGTCCGGCGCAAACTTAGGCAAGAGCGCAGTAATCACGGGCTGGGTGCTATCCACCAAGACCTTCACCTTTGCCACCCAGACCGCGCTAGTGGCGGGTGTGCTGTATGCTGCCAGCCCATGGGACTACCCGAGGGACAAGTTATGGGAAGCCATCAACCGGGCCCTGCAGGGGCTTGAAAACCTGCCAGCCGAGGACGTTACCCTTACCACGGTTGCGGACCAGGAGGCGTATTCGATCCCTGCCGGGTGCGAGGATGTGCGCCGGGTGGAGATCGCTACCCAAACAGCCGCGCCGTTACAGTATTTCGTCTCGCACCACTGGCAGATTGTGGGCAGCAAGATCCGCTTCCATTGGGACTATGCGCCCGACACTGCTGGGTACAACATACGCCTGACCTACGTAGGACAGCACGCCGACCTGACCACCGACGCCGGGGTAGTCTCGCCTTATGTGCATCCCGACCTGCTGCAATGGGTAGCGGCCGTGGAGGCGCTGCGCTCGAAGATCCAGGAGCGGGGGGAGGATGATGCTACCCTGCCGAAGTTGCTCAACGAGGCGCAGAACATGGCAACCCTGATGCGCGCCAGGCATCCGGTCCAAGACTTCCCTAGAGATTTCGTCTACGCCAGGGCCTATGACTAACCGCGTATCTCCCACCGATGCACGCCCCACCCATGACGTACTACTGAAAGACTTATCCGGCAAGCAAGTTGCGCTTATCTGCGTAGACGCCACCGGCAAGCACCTGGACACCATCCAGCGCGACCCATACCCTACCAGCGCCACCAAGATATACTCAGGAACACAGACCTACGCCGATAGCGAGCCGCCTTTTACGCCGGAAGTCCAGCAAGATTGGAGCGGGGGCAGGGGATCGGAAGTGATGGACGCGGACGCCACGCGCTACGCGGATGGTTTCTGTGTTGACCCCAGCCGGGGCGGGAAGATATTGCTGGGGGGGCTGGCGACTTATGCCACCGGATACCGGAAAGTAGACCAGCAATTGCCGGGGTTTTATGATCCTGCCGTAACCTGGTCGCCCGACAATGAAGTGACCTGGAAGGCTTTAAGTGGCACGACGATGGGCTACGCGATGGCGTTTGCAGCCAGCGCAACCTACGAGTCGATGAATATCGAGTTTATTATCAGGAAGGTAGGCACACCGCCAGGTACTGCTATCACGGCTGCGATTTACAGCGACAATGGAAGCGGCTTACCCAATGCCCTACTAAAGAGCACCGACTTACTTGTAACCAGCGTTGATGACGTGATAGGGGTACACCATAAATTCACTTTTGCCACTCACCTGGATCTGACCGCCGCCACCGTTTACCATGCCGTAATCACCATAGCTGTAGCCGGGACAACCGCCAACCATTGGGAGGTAGCCTGTCACCAAATAGGGCCAGTGGTTTATATAAATACCGGCAGCAAATTGACTACCACCACCTGGGCGAATGACGCCACGAGCTGCCCTTATTTCAGGATCACCGACCTCGACGCGCCATTTATTGGTCACTTCTTTGAGTATAAAGGACAGCTTTACTTTGCGACTGAGCCGGACGATAATAGCGCGGGTGTGCTCTGGATGAATGGAGACCGGGGCGCATGCGATAGCAATTCGGCACAGATTTCTAACCTGGTGGATGCTTCAAAGACCTGGGTAAGCGATGAATGGAAGAATTGCATTGCCAGGGTACAGACCGGCAGGGCCGGAGAAGAACGGCAGAACTGGCGTCCAGTCGCCATGAATGACGGTACTCATTTGACCGCATATTATCCGTGGAAAATCGAGCATGATCTAGGCACGGAGTATGTCGTCCTGGGATCGAATAAGTTTGTACGCAAGAGCCCCGCGTCTACCCTACGCCCTACCAAACCTATCACCAATACAGCCGTAGCTAATGACATTATGTACCTGGCGCAAGGCGCGCAAGCCGGGATCATGCTGCACCGTGAATATTACGATCAGGCCGTCGATACCTGGTATGACATAGACCGGGTTGGATACAATGCCTGGGCGGATGGCGTCGCGCGAGCCAATCAACTATGTGTACAGCGCGACCAGATCAAAGGTTCGCTGCTCTGGATGGCTTACTACGACCTGACTCTCAAACAGCAGTTTGTCAACTACGACCAGGTTACAAAGGCGTGGGTGGAAAAGATATTATCTGGCGCAATCCTGGACGATGGCACTGACGCCTGGAATGAAGATACGATTGCCAACGTAACCACTACCTATGAGCAGGGACAGATAAAGATTTCTGTCGCCGTTGGCTTTACTACCGGGATCGTGGCTGTTGAGGCCATTACTTCCACCGACATCCGCTATTCAAACCGGGTGCAGGTCGGCTACCAGGTCGCCTCCACCATCGACCACGATGCGGGTGACTTGCAGTTTATGATGGACAACACGGCCAAATGCGCCAGCCCATTGTTTACTATAAACCTGCCAGCACTCAAGGCCAACGTCTGGACGACCGTTATCCTGGACTACGACGCCAAAGACATCACTGCCGCGGCTGCGATTATTTCCATCGGCTTGAATCTGACCGTAGACAAGGGCGCGGAGGTTATTGCGATCAAGGGCATGACGCAAATCCTTGACACCTATCCTCCTATCCCGGTGGAGGACATTGGCAGGATCAACAAGGTACTGATGTACGGCCAGCCTGCCGTGCCTTGGGTAGTGGGCGAGGGCGGGTTAGGCGAGATCCGAGAGGACGTGTACCAGCAAGCGCCTATCTGGGATATTCGCAATGCAAGCAGCCCGGCGAATGGTGTAGCCGCCATTGCCCATGACGTGTATCTTGATTTCTCTTTTGGGTATTCGGGTGGCGTGCAACAATACTACGCCACCAACATTGACGACATCGGGCCGAATGGGGATATGGGATTACCCGACAATCGCAAGGGGCCGGTGGTTGACCTGGTGGGTTGGCCGGGTCGGATATATGCGGCCATTGATGCCGGGCCAAGCGGTTACTCGTCGGTGCAGGTGCGGATGGGCCAGGGATGGCATGAGGCCTACCGCGCCCCGCGCGTGGGCGAGCGTATCCGCAGCCTGTTCTTGCAATCCATACCCGGAACCGACATCCGGCGTCTATGGATCTCGCAAGGCTCGGACATCCTCTGGATACCGATTAGCCAAAATCCAGAGTATGATACAAACTTCCGCTATACCTACGAAGGCGCTTTGACTAGCGGGCGTGTTTATTCGAGTATGCAAGATATTGCCAAGTTCTACAATAGCATCAAGCTGGCTACCAAGAACCTGACTTCTAACGTGACAGTCAAGATAGATTACAGACTGGATGGCGCCACAGCCTGGACCACACTACCTACCACATTTACCACTTCACCGTTCCAACAGGTAGCAATCAGCTCAACCTACAACGCCACGGGAAAATGGATCGAATATAGATTACGCCTCGAAACCAACGATGTGACCAAGACCCCGGTGGTTCTAGCAATCGTGCTGGACATCGTAACCAGGAATAAAATCGCCTACGCTTTTCCGTTGACATTCCGGGTATTCGACAAAGACGTAGACCTGAACGGCCAACCGGACGACGAGGAGATCGGTAAGAACAAGATTGACCAACTCGACGCCTGGATAGCCGGCAGCGTACCCATCATCATGTGCTCGACTGATAGCCTGGCGCACAATATGTGGGTGTTCCCGGAGCCTGTCCCGGTGCGGAGGGTGGCTAAAATATTCGATGAAGCGGGACACGAAGGCCACGTCTGCACCTGCACCATGCTGGCGCTGGCAACGTACACGCCATGAGCGCGTATAAGTATCCGACCAGGCGCGCAGCCCGCGGCAAGGCCATCAAGCAGCGCATCGTAACAGCCCAGGCGAAGGCCCAAACGATGGGGCTTATTCAGGGCAGGACGTCGGGCAGTTATCCCGAATGGCTGGTGGCTATGGCGCTTTGGAAACTCAAGGTGCCATTCCGTTACCAGGTGCCGGTGATGGGTGGGCGCGGCACCGAGGGCGGGCAGGTGTTGGACTTCCTGATCTCCAGCGCGCCGCAAGACATCCCGCTCCAGGTGTACGGCCGGCGCTGGCATAGTGGCGGTTTTGCGATTGGCGACCTGTTCAAGCTGCAACAGATCGAGCGTTACTACAAACACAAGGCCGTTATAATTTGGGACGACCAGTTGCCGAACGAAGAACAGGCATTGAGCGCGGTGAGGAAAGCGTTGAACCTATGAATGAGGCCGAGTTAACCAGGGCGGTAAACACACTCACCAGGCGGGTGACGGACCTGGAAGCGCAGAAGGTGATAGCGCGCTATAATACGGCGGCTGGGCAGGTTATAGTTCCCTATGTCTATATTATTGTCAACTTTGAAACCAGGGTGTATGATACCCATAAGGCGGTCAAGACCAGCCCAACCTGGAGGTTTACCGCGCCGGCCACCGATTATTATGCGGTCAATTCCGCTGTATTGTTTGACGCTACGACAGAATGGGTTGACGACCAAGGAGGGGTATTAGCTTTATTCAAGAACGGTATCCGATCGATCACTCTGGACCGGAAAGACTCATACGGTTCCGCTTTGGATGTTTATATGTCACTTTCCGGGAAGGATGTAGTTTACTTGAAAGCGGGTGACACGGTAGATATTCGCGTGGCTCAGGCATCCAACAATATGATAGGAATGTTGCAGGCGCTACCGCTATTCCATGGTGCGGACGCCGCGAGCTACAATTACGTTTCAATCAGGAGTATCAAATGATTGGCTTCTTCCACGCCTTGATTGTGCTTACCCTGGCGATCTCCCCCATTACTTCTATGACAAGGGTTGTGCGTGTGAAGCACCCCCACCATCATGTTATGTTTATTGGACCACCTATACCTGCTAAAATTCGATAGGCCAGGTGGCGATCCTGACCTATCGCGCAAGTAGTCGGGCATCCCATGTACCGAGCATCTGATCTCGGTTGCAGCCCTTCATTTAGCGCACGTCCGTTCTAATTATATCACAAGTTGTCTGACAATTGCGCTTTAGGCTTTATTCCTGGGTAATAAATACGCAATGCGTCATCCCCAAGATTGGGATAGTCTATAAACATTTGGCTTTCAAGGACAGATCGTAACCTACCTAAGTATGAATGAGTTTTACCAGCGAGGTGAAGCGCATTATTTTTAAGTGGATAAGAGTTGGAGACTTCCAACATGATCTTACCAAGTTCGAGCTGCATCTTGTAAAGCTCTTGGCCGATTTCTTTATGACGTTCTAGCGTTAGCTTTGATTTTCTCATTCTTCACTCTCCTTCCTAATTGTTGATCCCCTTGCCTTCAATCTTTATATCAGGATTGCAATTACACAATCCCGTTTCCCAAAAAGAGCAATTATCATCATGGAAAATGTGAACGTTGGTTACTGTGCCAGGCTTTAGAATACCAGGGAGACGAGACAGATTGTTGACTTTCTTTACATAATTCGATTTCCTATGAAATTTTCTCTTGCCCATTAGGTTTCATTCTCCTGGGGCTGCATGTATAGCAGCGCTTTCGTCTTGGGGTATTGGGTACAAACCATTGCGCGCAGGCACACTGTTTAGTTCCTGGGCATTGCGCGCCAGGCTGGATCAGTCCGTCAATCGAGATGACGGTTGCTGCGATGGGTAGGCCGAAGATATTACGGATAGTTATGTCCTTGGGCTCGTAACCATTGACCGCAATGCGGTAAGCCATTGGCTTAGTAACGCCCCACTGGATACCGACCAGGCGCCAACTACGGTACTTGGTATAATCGCTCATTAGCATACCCCTCACAGTATCAATGTCCATCCCAAACCCGCTAAAAGTGACCGTTACAAGCCGTAACGGGGCATCGTAGTGAATGTCTCGCGCTAGGGCGTGGAGTATTCAGCCTTGGGCTTTATTTCACCACCACCGTAAGAACCCATACAGCCAGGCCAAAGCCGATGGCTGCGAAGATAAGAAAGCGCACTGTCCCGTTCATTGATCCTCCTGTGCGCCTGTGTGTGTGTAGTCGCCAGGCGCGGTATAAGTAGAGACTGTCTGCTTGAGTAGGGCAGGGTTGAAGTAACCTTCAGTGAAGAACCTGGCGCCTTCTTCGGTCAGTAGGAAGTTGTTACCTTTCCCCTGCCGGGATAACTTCTCTCGATTGCAGGCGTAGATAAACTCTAGCGCTTCATCATCATCCCCGCTAAAGAATTGCGCGAGCTGGCGCCCACTCCACCGGCCTCCATTGTGCAGGTGGTTGGCGATCCTGAATAGCGTGCTGGGATTGGCGGGTAAGTGATAGACCGCGCCGCGCGTGGGCTCGGCCTGGTCCGGGTGAAGGTAGAGCTGCTCGCTGTTATCTTCTTCCGGCTGCTCCTCGTGGGCTCGTATCCAGGCTTCAATGCTATCAATGCGCGTCCGGTGGTAATCGTCGCTCTCTTTGATCTTGCCATTCCAAAAGCCTAACCAGACCGGGAAGGACAAGCAGAACACCACGCCAGCTGCTATGATTGCAGCTCGCCCGGCATCGCTCCACCGTCCGTTAGTAGCCAGGTAGATCACGCCGACCATCACACCAGCCGACAAGCCCGAGATCGCTTGCAGGATAGGGATCAGGCGAATACGATCAGCCCACACCTTACGCGCGTCCATTGCTTCCTTGTGGATCAGATCGAGCCAGCCTTTAGCGTCAAGTTGTATGACCTCCTTCATAGCATCACCGCTTGTGATAGGATTTCCTCGAATATCGGCTGGTGGGCGTTCTCAATCCGGGCGCGGGCTATCTCTGCCATTTCGGGAATTATCTCGAAGCCGATAAATTGCCGCTTGAGCTGCTTGGCCACGGCGCAGGTTGTACCGCCGCCCACGAATGGGTCGAACACAATGTCACCTGGTTTCGAGAAGCAGTCGATATAATAACGAGCTGAACTCTCGTCTTGCCCCCAGGTATGGAAGCGTTTATCCTCACCGCCGCCATTCCAGAAAGACAGAACGTTGGTATGCGGTTGGCCGTCGCTCCCGTATTTTCTTAGGGCGATAATTGACTTATGCCTACTAATGACTTTACGGGCCCACATGATGGGACTATTGCCGCCATTCAAAAGGATGAAATCAAAGTAATAATCCATATGAGCTGTAAGCCGCTTTATTACCTCGGCTTTCCAGTAGGTTCCAGCATAAGCCAATAGAAAACCGTCCGGCTTCAGGATCCGCGCCGCTTCCGTGGCCAACCAATCATAAAGCGGTAGATACTCTTTCGGATACGGCGGGTCTGTGAATATCAGGTCCACGCTGCCATCCGGTATTTGTTTCGCCAGCTCCCGCGCATCCCCTGTCACGATGGTGTTTATCATCTTGACGCCTCCTCCACATCCTCGACCGACTGTGCCAGGCAGTAGCGCAGGTGCGGCCCGGTAAACGCCCGCATGGTCTCAGCAAACTTGCGCTGTTCGGGGCGGATGCGATCTTCGTCGCCCTTGACCTCGATTGTTAAGGTTTCATCCGCACGAAATCCAACGATGTCCGGGAAGCCTTTCGCCCCTGGCGGCAGGCGGTGTGAGTAGCCGAAGTGAAAGATTATCCAGCCGCGGGCGCGGAGGATCGGAAGGGATTGGCGGACGATCTCGGAGCCGGTCATGCTGTCACCTCCGCCGGTTCAGGTTGCACATGGTCGTACAGGAAATCAAACGCCGCCTTTGTCTCGGTACAACTTGGACAATCGCATTCATTCCACCATCCGCGGAAAGTCAGGACAAACGTAGCTCCGACTTGTTGGACTTGCACATTACCCGATTCAATTGCGTCTAATAGGGTTGGGGTCATGCTGTCACCTTTTCATCTTCCGGGTATTCCATCGTCTCAGCCTGGGACGTAAGTAACCGCGCATTCTCGCGACACACTGGGCAGGCCTGGCGGTGGTCCCATACCTCGTCAACCGTGGCGCAACGGTTAAACCAGGAGCGGTACAGGATATTCAATTCTGGGCATTTCGTCAGTTGAATTTGCATATTAATGCTCCACGAATTCGCCAAACTCGCCGGTAAAGAACCGCTTAGGGTCTTGATTGCCCTTGCTGCCCATGCGCTTTGACATTACCGTAATGGATGGGTTGACAATCGAGCGCGGGCCGACGATGCTATAGTTTCGGTTACGCATCTCTGTGACGGCCTGGGTGACATCGGACGGGATGACCCCCGCCTTGTGCATCTCCTCCAGGGCCTTGAACCATTTATCAACGCCGCCTGTTAGTTCTGGTATTTGAGTTGCGTTTACAAATGCAATCGAGAGGGGAGCGAGATCGCCCGTTATGCTGTCGTCGTCGTTTGTATTAACTTCTACTTCTACTTTCTCTTTAACTTCACCTTTAATTAACCTTTTAATTAACCCGATTTTTGCCGGAGCAACTCCGGAGTTTGTCGGGACTTCCTCCGGAATAGGTACACCATTAGATGAAGGAACAGGTACAGGAGCGGGGTCCGGAGCAGGTACGGAGTAGGGTGGGATAACTGACGGCGTTTCTCTGTCCTTGCGCAGCCCGGTTTGGTGTTTGCTGAATGTAGGGAACTCAATCCAGAATTCGCCGTTGACCTCATAGCGCCGGATCAGCCCCGCCTCTTGCCAATCCAGGATATATTCCTCCATGCGCTCGATACTTACGTCGCGCCGGCGGGGGAACAGCATTGATAGGATTATGGCTGGCTCTCCGTAGGTACGACCCTCGCAGTCTGCAAAGGTTATCAGCCAGGTAAACGCCAGGCGGCTGGTATCGTCGCTCAAGTCGTTTATCTTTTTGTCTCGCGCTATCTCGTTTGTGATGAAGCGACCGCGTGCCATTATCCTTCCCCCTCTTCCGCCACCTGCCGCAGCCGGTCTTGGAGCCGCTTGGTTACGAAGGTGTAGCACTCG
>Ga0315273_10014883_pt1 | contig 10041 bp, 8 predicted proteins | sample YL17G02_0_MG_FD_205753 | JGI IMG/M metagenome (GOLD analysis project Ga0315273, IMG submission 205753) | Sediment microbial communities from Yellowstone Lake, YNP, Wyoming, USA - YL17G02_0 | ecosystem: Environmental > Aquatic > Freshwater > Lake > Sediment | place: USA: Wyoming | collected... | reverse complement strand
GGGATTTCGAGTCCCAGGAGAAGGCTTTCATAAGCAAGGGCGAGCTGGTTTATCAGATTTACGGCAGCGTGGAGCAGATTCTTCGGGTGGTGGCCGATGCCAAAGCCAAGGGCTTTTCCTACAATCAGATCTGGGAGAGGATCAGCGGCTCGAGCCTGCCTCAGGCCAAGACCATCCTCTCCCTGGATGGGCAGGGCGAGATGCTGGTCCTTCTGGAAGGAGTGGAGCTGGAGCTGCATGCCGGCCTGACCGTTCCCCAGAATGCGCAGAGGTACTACGAGAAGGCCAAGGAGATGGCCAGAAAAGCTAGCGGCGCAAAAGAAGCCCTGATAATTACGAAGCAGCTGCGGGCGGGAAAGGTCACGCCAAAGAAGACCCGCACGGTTTCCTTTCACAGGAGGAGGAAGCCCAAGTGGTATGAGAGGTTCCGCTGGTTTTTCTCCACAGATGGATTTATGGTGCTGGGGGGAAGGGATGCGGATACTAATGAGGAGATCTACACCAAATACATGGAACGGCGCGACCTGGCCCTGCATACCGATGCTCCAGGCGCGCCCCTCACCGTGATCAAGACGGAGGGTGAGATCGTCCCCGAGAGCACTCTTTTTGAGGCGGCCCAGTTTGCTGTGAGCTACTCCTCTGTCTGGAAGGGCGGGCTTGTGGCTGCCGATTGCTACATGATCAAGAGCGATCAGGTCAGCAAGACTCCGGAATCGGGTGAATTTTTAAAGAAGGGCGCTTTTGTCATTCGTGGGGAGCGTACTTACTTCAAAGATACGCCTCTGGGCCTGGCCCTGGGCATAGCAGAAGGCATTCTCGTTGGCGGGCCGATCTTTGCGATAAAGCCAAAAGCAGATCCAGTGGTGGAGATCGAGCCGGGCGAGCTGAATGCTGATGATCTGGCCAAGAAGATTTACAGACAGTTTTCTGATAAAGTGGAGGACAGAGCATTCCTGAAGGCCGTCGCCTCCGTAGATCAGATAGTGCAGTTCCTGCCTCCGGGCGGATCGAGGATTAAAGAGGATTCCGCCTGAGGATTTGTAATTGAAGATCGCATTAGCTCTCGCCACTGTCGGGCAGGCCTTCACCACATTTTTTGCAGTACCTGGCATCGGAATCATGTCTGTCCAGCCCGCAACCAGGGCAGATTTGCAGCTTCTTTTCCCGCTCGGTAGTCAGCCAGGCCCGGAAGATCCTGGCAGCCTGAAAGGGGATGAGGATGATGCCGGAGATTATCATGGCTATCGTGACAATCCTGCCTGCTTGAGTTACGGGCACGATGTCTCCAAAGCCGACAGTCGAAACGGCAACTACTGTAAAGTAAAACGCATCCCCGAAATTCTGCACATTGGGATTGAGGGGGTTTTCCACAAAATAGAAAAATCCGGAATAGACAAAGAAGATTATGATAATGCTCACTACCAGCCGGGCGACGTTAATCATTCCCTGGCTTATCATGCCGAAGAGCAGATGGTTCTGGGAGATAAAGCGCAGGAATCTGAATATCCTGAATACTGTCAGCACTCTTAAGGTCTGAATGAACCTGATATCATGAATGAAGAAGGTGGCTGGAAGGGCCATGAGAATCAGAGTTGGCAATATGGCCACCAGATCGATGATGCTGTAGATATCTTTAACATGGCCCCATCTGTGGGGGGCGCCGTAAAGCCGGAGAAGATACTCCAAGATGAAGATCGTCACCACGGCTTTTTCCAGCCACCAGAGCATCTCCCTTTGGTTGGCGGATATATCGTAGGTGTTGAGCACAAAGAGAGCAACCACCAGCAAATTGAGAGCAATGATGAATAAGTCGATGGCCTTTCCGAGAGGCGTCTCGAAGTCGATCATGTAGAACTGGACGGCCTCGCGAAAGGTCCTGCCTCCCTTCACTTCATTTTTCCTCCTATGACTCATTGCGCCGGATATCTCTTAATTCCTTCTCTCTTACTACGATTGCCTCGTCTCCCGGTCGGATGTGCTCGTCTGCCTGCACAACACCGGGCGGGAGTTACCTCTGAGATGCTGTCCGCTTCGCCATAAGAGCCCCAGTGTGTGCGCCCCGCCCCTTATAGCCTTCTCGGGCTCAGGCCTTTTGACCTGAATATGCTTCTGATCCTTTTCTTTTGATAGGCAGAGATCTTGTCGTAAAGAGGGTGATCCGGCTTTATCCTGAGCAGAGTTAATGAGACGATAAAGTTCTCAGGAATATCCAGGAAACAGGCTATGCCTCCCTCCTCTCCGGATTCCGCGACCTTAATGATCTTCAATTCCTTTTCCGGTGTGATATCCATTCCATTCTTGATTAAAAGTTTGCTCAGATCCCGGCTTGCATAAGCGGAAATAGGCAAATGGCCTTTCATTTCATCAATTAGCTCCATGTCGCTCACCTCTTCAATAATCGAAGAGATGCTTATCATCAAACAGGGTGCAGAATGCATCCTTCTCGCTGATGCATCGATTCGGGCATACTTCACAAAAACTGAGCATCTCATCCCATGCTTCAGAGATTACATCCGTCATTTTATTGATCATATCATCGCCTATATCGGGAAAGTATGATTCTATCGGCTCGTATGAAATGCAGACCTTTTCGATTTTACTGGATAATTGCTGGAGGACAACATTCTTCATTCCCTTTGCATAGTAAATCGAAAAATCCGCAAGGGTTTCATTGCTGATCTTTCGTCTCTTGAGCAGGAATGCAATTTTGTTTTTCATGCTATCGTATATCGACAAGGACAGTTCATAGCAGAACCAGTTAAGTTTGACCTTCTCGCTTTCACTGGAATAAAACGAGGTCGGTTTGATCATGTCCAGACCTGTCTTCTCTTTTCTTCTCCCCCTCACTCCTCTCATGTCTCTACCTTCCCTTGATGTGCCTTATCTCTACGGCCACGCCCCGGCGGGATACCTTCATCTCCCAGCCTGACATCTTTGCCTTGCCAATGCCGAAGGCTTTCTCTCCTACTACTATTACCTCGTCTCCCGGCCGGATCTGCTCATCTGCGTCCAATACACCCGGCGCCAGCAAGGAGCCCTTGGGCAGGAAATCGCCTATCTTGACGATGTATTTTCCGAGGGGCTCTAGCCTCTTAGCTCCTGCTAGGGAAAGAGCGATCATGCCGCTTGGTGTGGTCGCAGCCAGGGATCTCTTCTGCTCGTCCTGAATCTCTCGCCCCTTCACTATGATCTTTCCTTCCAGAAGAAGATCGCCGGCTCCCTGTCCGAAGTAGTAGTCGGCATGGGCCCGGTAGCGCAGGAGGCGCAGATCGGGCAGGCGCATGGCTCCATAGCAGGCCTCGGCCACAGCGGCAGCCAGGCGGTCCAGAGCCGGGCCTTTGGTGCCGCCACCGGTAAATGTGGCCTCAATGCCGCTGTCTTTTACTGCCTGTTCCAGCTCTCCGTCGAGGTGGGCCACGATCCTGGCGTACCTGTTTTTCTTGAGATAGGCCTGCAAACAGCCCGTCAGCCACGCTCTCTCCTCTCTGTCCCAGTGGCCGGTGACGGGAACGTCGTAGCTGGCGGCAGGATAGGCCTCCTCCAGCTCGCGTGGCACAAGGGCCAGGGGCGAGGTCAGTATCAGCTCATGCAGATAGCGGCGGTGCGATCCAATGGATTCCGCGAAGAGCCGGTGCGATCGGGAGAGTGAGTAGGGCTTTTTTGCCGAGCAGGGCAAGAGCAGCAAGACATCGCTTTGGGGAGCCGTGTACCGGTTGATCACCCTCTCGGCAAAGCGGGTGACCTCGACTCTTCCCAGCGATTCGGCGCAATTGGCATAAAATGTGCTGCGCCGGCTCTGGGGTGTCCTCTTCTCCAGGTACTGGTGCTCCTGATCCAGGAGGCGCATGGCAGTCGTCTGCTCAGGCGTCACCCGCACCTGCCGCTCGATGTATTCACGCATTGTCTCGGAGCGAATAGCCTCTCGAACTGCGAGCAGCTCCTCTTCCAGCTTCTGCAGATTGTGGGCAATGAGCAGCGGTGCTTTCCTCCCGCTCGTAGCCATCTCCCGGCAATTTTCGCAGCGGCAGGGCAGTTCAACCAGCTCCGCCGCCTTCCAAACGCCGTCACGAGTGTGGTAGCGACCCAGCAGGCCGTCGGCCACGACGCGCGTTCCGTCCATGATGTCGATGCCCAGGTACACCAGCAAGGCCAGGTTGGCAGGTGTGGCCAGGGCTGGGGCGTAAAGAGCCGTATCCGGGGCGATCTTCTCTCGCACGCTTACAATGGCCGCCACCAGATCTCTGGGATTTTTCAGAGCGCCGCTGCTGCCCAGCACATAGACATCGGCTTTCTCTGGCTCCGTTGTGCTGAAGGGATGGACCATTACGCCCTTGGGGCCAGCCAACTCCAGGGGTGGCAGCTCCAGGGACGGCTCGGAGCGAAGAGCAGCGGGCACGTAGGGAAGTATGGCCAGCTTCTTTTGATCCCTGAAAGCCTCGGCGGCATTTATGGCATCTTGCAGGGTAGCGTAGCTGTAGACGCTGCCCGCTGAGACGTAATCGTCCTTAGTGATCAGGGCAGGGGTGCTGATCTGCGGCTCTGTGAGCAGCTTTCCCATGTGGGCCGGGCCGTCGCGCCGGACTACCTCGAAGTACTTGGTCATACCTTTTGTGCCTCTCTTCTAATCAATGCAAGGAGTCTCGAACAGAATGTGGTGATCTCTAACATATTACCGCCAGTTACATCCTAATCGTATAAAAAGGAGATTTGGACCTATGTTGATTAATAATGCTAAAGGTCGAAACTCTAATAAACAAAAAAATTTATCCTGTACTGATGGCCTCAACCGGACAGGACCGGGCGCATTTCCCACACCCTGTGCACTTTTCCTTGTCTACGACGGCGATGCCCTGGTCGTCTAAGGATATGGCTTTGGCGGGACACTCTTCAATGCAAGCTCCACAGCCTATGCATTTGTTCCCGTCCACCGTGGCTGGTAATAATTTGGCTACTGCATAGGCCGAACCCACCAGAAGGCAGAGAACTGCCAGCGCAACAAACAATCTTGCATGCTTCATTTTATTTAACTCCTTTAGGTTGGAACTTCAATTGGGAACGTCTCATGTCGATCCAATCTCCAACTTATTCTAGCATCAAACGATATTTAAAGCTAGGGGCGAACGAACATCCTCTCCAGAATGGTTCTGGCAGAGAAAAATAGGAATAATCGTTCAATATTTGGATCAGATCGTTTTAAAGGTTTTAAATTGCATTAAATCACCGATTTTTAGCCTGATGCAAAACTTGGCATCCGGATTAGCTCGCATCAGGCATTTTGTATTCATCGCGGCTTTATTGAGGGCCGCAGCATCTGCCTCCTCGGGAACCTCGGCATTGAAGGGATAGGTCTCGGAAAGCTCTCGCGGATAGGGCCCGAAGGGCGGCTTGAAGTGCAGCACGTGGCTAAAGCCGGACGTGTCCGCCTGGGGATCGTCGGTGATCAGGACATTGCCCTGCAAAACGATGCGGTCTATCCTTCGCGCATAGCGCATTACCTCCGGCCGGCTGGCACACTCCGCACTTAAGTAGAAGAATGTGGACTTGCTGGCAGTGTCGAGACTCTCCAGCCACTGGTGCTGTGCGCCAAGTCTCTTTAGCCCGTCCAGCATGCGAGGGTGCGACCTGCAGCGCGTCTCCAGAAGATCCCAGAGGGAGCCCTCGCGAATGCTCTCCTTAACCTGTCTCATCTCCTGCAGTGAGACGTATAGATTGTGCCGGGCCAAAAGCTTGGTCTTTTGCGGGCTTTCCCTCAGCTCTTTTAAGGTATGCTCCTGACATATGGGGCAGCAGCATGGGAGGTAGCTCATCTCCTCCAGCTTGCCTGTTCCGTGCACCGTCAGGTATCGATCCTGCCGGGCGTAGAGGGCGTATGCTGCCGAGTCGAAAAGATCGCAACCCATGGCTGCTGCGAGAGCAAAGATCATGGGGTGGCCGGCGCCAAAGAGATGCACCGTCCGGCCCGAGCCGAGTCCCTTCTTGGCGGCCGTCACCACATCTACCAGGTCTGAGTACCGGTAGGCCTCCATGAGCGGAACCACCCCGCCCACGGGATAGACATCAAAGGGAAGATCTCGGGCGAACCGGCCTGCTTTCTCTCTGAGATCGGGATAGGTTGAGCCCTGGATGGGGCAGGCGAGAAGGGCCGATCTTTCCATGGAGGCAGCCTGCAGCAGTCGCTCCTCTGTTAATTTCAGCTCCGATTCAGCCCGCTCTCTTGTGACGTCAGGGGGAGTTGGTATGTCCAGGGGTACAGCGATGTCCGATTTTATGGCGAATTGAAAGTTCAAGATCTCCAGGGGAGAAACATCGATATCTCCATAGACTGAGAGCTGGAAGGCGCCCGAGTCGGTCATAATCGGCCCGGAAAAGCCCAGGAGATCATGCAGCCCGCGCTCTATTGCCTGTATTCTCAGGTCTGCATCCTGGTGAATGATGTAGCTGTTGGTGATGATCATATCCGCGCCCATATTTTCCAGCTCGCCTGGTGGGATGAGAGGAAGATGAGGATTGACTACGGGCATGAGGGCTGGAGTCTCGATGGTGCCGTGTAATGTGGAAAGCCGGCCGATCCTTCCGGCCAGATCTTTGTGCAGTATTTCGAAACGGTCCGGCATAAGTTCTCCCTTACCAATAAGGAATAAATAGGTTGGGACAGATTTTCTGCATAGCATAACAACTGAATAAAAAAGGATGTATTAATATGAAAACGATTGTATTACTAATAACATTAACCTGCCTCTTGAGCATGGCCGGTGCCCAGATCATTGGCATGGGTGAGGGCTACAGCAACACGCAGCTTGCATTCTTCAGTGCACCCAGCTCATCTACCTTTGAACCTAATGTCCAGGCGTACTGGGGTAGCTATATCGCCAACCAGCAGAATCTGAGCATCAAGAGTGCGACTTCAAATATGGACATCTGGATGAACACCTTCCCTCTGAGGTTTGACACTCCACTGCAGTTCAAGGCCACGAGCTTTGCCGCAAATGCTGCCGTTCCAACTCTCAGCGCCAAAGAGAAAAATAGCCAGTTCCTGACAAGAAATGTGAATAGTCAGTTCGGCATCAATCAGGTCTGGTCATATCCCCAGGCAAGTGGAAGCTTGACTGTATCCAATAGCACCGGCACGCCCGGCAAGGATGCAAAAGGAAAGATGTTATCGCAAAATATCATAACCCTCTTTAACATCTAAAATTAGCCGCTTAAAAAGATAGAAAATATGGAAAGTTCTGCCAGGGCGGCAGATCTATTTTTCTCTTTTTGCTCCTTTGCTTGTCTGTACTGTGAAGGGCAAAAGTCCCCCAGTCAGCAGAATGTCTCTCTGCCTTTTGGAGAGGCTCATATTCAGGCTGATCTGCTTATTTCCGGCCAAGGCTACGATATTCTCTTTGCCCGTCTCCAGTGCCTTACGAATGCCTGGTATTAGAACCTCAGTCTTTTCCGGCAAGCTGTCCCAATCAGATTCCTGGGCAAAGCTGAAGGGCACTATGCCGAAGTTCACAAGATTGGCGGCATGTATCCTCTCTATGGATTTGGCGATCACCCCTTTCACTCCCAGGTACATAGGGCAGAGAGCGGCGTGCTCCCGAGAAGAGCCCTGTCCGTAGCTAAGACCTGCCACGATCAGGTTATGTACGCCCTGATCGCGCAGGTCGGATGCCCGGTTGCAGAATTCTTTGTCAAGTGGCTCAAAGACGAATTCTGAGTACTTGGGGACATTGGACCTGTACTTGAGGCGAGAGCCGGCAGGCATGATGTGGTCCGTGGTTACCAGATCTGCTACCCTTATAGTTACCTGTCCGCAGATATCCTCCGGCATAGGTCCATTAACGGGAGGCTCTCCTATATTGGGGCCTCGGCGGATTTTTATTTCTGCTCGCTCTGCAGCCGGAAGGGGCGGAATAATCATACTGTCATCAATCTCAAAATGCTCTGGCATATCTATTCTGGGATAGTCCATCCCCAGTTCTCTTGGATCCGTCAGCTTGCCGGTAAGAGCGGAGGCGGCCGCGACTACTGGGCTGGTCAGGTAGACACATGCACTGGGCGTGCCGGATCGGCCCAAGAAATTGCGGTTGCTGGTTCGTACAGATACTGAGTCTGTGCACGGTGACATGCTGTTGCCGATACAAAAGCCGCAGGATGACTCCAGGATTCTGGCTCCGAAGGCTATCAGGTCGCTTAGGCCCCCGTTCCTGGCTATGGCGCTCAGCACCTGTCGCGAGCCGGGCGCAATGCCCAAAGAAACGCCTGCAGGAAGATGCTTGCCTCTTACCATTGCTGCCACGGTCATGAGATCCACATAAGAGGAGTTGGTGCATGAGCCGATCATCACCTGATCTACAGGAAGATTGAGGTCTTTGATCCTGGCTATGTTTCCCGGGCTGTGAGGCAGAGAGGCGAGGGGCTCGATGTGTGATAGGTCGATCTCAATAGTGCGATCATAGGCTGCATCATTGTCTGCCGCCAGAGCCATCCACTGCTCGCCTCTTCCCTGCGCTTGGAGAAATCGCTTCGTCTGCTCGTCGCTGGGGAAGATGGATGTGGTGACGCCCGTCTCTGCGCCCATATTGGTAATGGTTGCTCTTTCCGGTACAGTCAGATCGGCAATGCCCTTACCGGTGTATTCGCAGACGCAGCCGACGTTTCCTTTCGTGCTCAGGATGGAGAGGACTTTCAGGACTACGTCTTTGGCTGTGGCCCAGGGTTCTAGCCTGCCTGTAAGATGAACATTGATCACTCGCGGAGCGGTAAGGTAGTATGCGCCGCCCCCCATAGCAACGGCAACATCAAGTCCTCCTGCTCCCATGGCCAGGGAGCCAACGCCTCCTGCGGTGGGTGTGTGGCTGTCCGATCCCAGCAAGGTTTTGCCGGGCCTGGCGAACCTCTCCAGGTGGACCTGATGGCAAATGCCGTTTCCAGGTCGAGAGAAGTAGATGCCATATTTCTTCGCGATGGACTCCAGGTAGGCGTGATCGTCTGCGTTTTCAAATCCTACCTGGATTGTGTTGTGATCAACGTAGCTGACGGAAAGCTCGGTGGCAATATCGGAGAGTCCCATGGACTCGAACTGGAGATAGGCCATGGTGCCCGTTGCGTCCTGGGTAAGGGTCTGGTCTATCTTTATGCCGATCTCTTTGCCGGGCTCGTAGAAGCCATCCGCGAGGTGCTGCCTCAGGATTTTCTCAGTCAATGTATAACCCATAAAAGACCTCCAGCAGGCATATTAATCCTGGATCTCTAATCCTGGATTATCGGTTATGATCATATTAAAACTAAGCGATATGAGGCATTCGACTTTATCTCTGAATTTTCGGCGGGGATGGGTTTGCGAATTAGTAGAGCAAAAAGTTTATATACGTCTGAGTTATTGGATGAGTTCGGCCCGCCTGGAAGGGTGGGGCAACGGGTCCTGTAGATAGTGATTATAGGGCCTGAGTTTAACATCGGTTTAAGGAAGCCCAGGTTTTCTCTCTTCATTCATGATGGGATGAACGGTGGGAAAAGCTTAAATACCTCGGTAGACAACCTTATTGGGCCGATGAGGCGTCGCAACCTAAGAGGCTATGACCCTGATACGATGCCGGGTCTGGTTCCGAGTTGCGATATAATCAGAGATGGAGACGCGAGTTTTTTCGTGTCTGACATTGGTCTTGGCGACTCAGCCAATTCCGACTGGTTCGGAAATAACATATAGCAAAATACTTCCTAGAGAATTCTGGTTGATCCTGCCAGAGGTTACTGCTATCGAGGTTCGACTAAGCCATGCGAGTCGAATGTAGCAATACATGGCGTACTGCTCAGTAACACGTGGACAACCTACCCTTAGGACGGGGATAAACCCGGGAAACTGGGTATAATACCCGATAGTCCTCGGATGCTGGAATGCCCCGAGTACTAAAGCTCCGGCGCCTAAGGATGGGTCTGCGGCCTATCAGGTAGTAGTGGGTGTAGCGTACCTACTAGCCTACGACGGGTACGGGTTGTGAGAGCAAGAGCCCGGAGATGGATTCTGAGACACGAATCCAGGCCCTACGGGGT
>Ga0315273_10014882_pt1 | contig 10041 bp, 5 predicted proteins | sample YL17G02_0_MG_FD_205753 | JGI IMG/M metagenome (GOLD analysis project Ga0315273, IMG submission 205753) | Sediment microbial communities from Yellowstone Lake, YNP, Wyoming, USA - YL17G02_0 | ecosystem: Environmental > Aquatic > Freshwater > Lake > Sediment | place: USA: Wyoming | collected... | reverse complement strand
TCGATACCACGCCAGAACCTAATAATCCTGTTGACATAGAAGGTACCGCCCCAGTCCGACCCCGGCGACCAGATACCAGACGGATTGAGCACGTTAGCTGAGCAGGTACGCCGGGTCAACCTAGTGGTATCAACATCTACGTTTCCGTCAACGAGGATATCCGTGGAGTCCGTTATGCCCGTAGTCCCGATGTCCTTGAACTGCGCAACGATACTAAAGTTGGTATCGAGCACATCCATGTGGACGCGCATAGAATGGCCTGTTGACTTTAGGGCAGCGAGAAAGGTTGCCGATACCGTGTACACGCTTACCCTACCTCAGTCCAAGTCAGAGTGATTGTCAGGTGACCGCCACCCTGATAGTCCTTGGCTGGTCCGCTGAACTCCACCCCCCAGACATCCCCGAACGGGGACTTCAAGAGATGGGGACCGGCGTTCTTCTTGATGTAGTCTATCTGCTGTATGGCTACGGCCCTTTCAGAGGTATCCCAGCGGCAACTAAGAGAGCCCTCCGCACCCATAGCGCGACCACGGATGATGACCTTACGACTGGTTCCGAGAGGCTCGAAGACTTCCTGCTGAACCGGCTCAGTGAAGGGAGCCTGCACGACTGGGAGTTCGAAGATATGGCCAGCTTGGTGGTCGGCACCGACTACGAACCATTGGTCGGTTTCCAGAGACGCCTGCCCTAGGTCGGAGTCTCCGCTTTCGATATCCACGTCTCCGGGGATAATCTTGTACTGCGTAATCTTGTACTCGTAGGTGACCCCATCCGCAGCGTAGAAGTCAGCCCAATACACGGTGCTCTGTGAGTTCAGTTCCGTCAAAATAGCCCACACTGCGGAGTCGATACGACGCCTGTAGATGACGTACTTCCGGAAATCCGTTGGAGACAACCCAGAGGCGGTCCAGTTCATTGTATTGGCGGAGAGGTCGATATTATCCGTCACCACGAAGTCAGCGATGGCAGCAGGCGCGGTCCACGTTGCCGTGATTGTGTTTGTATCAGGAGCCGGTGTTACCATCTGGTCTGTATCCCACAGCGTTACCGTAATGGCGTACTGCAGGGCGTTGACCATCAGGCCACCGGGGATGACGTAGCTCACAGCGGATGAGAATACTTGGCCAGTATCGACAAGAGTCGTGGCATCCGCTACCCTGACCATCTTGACCCTGTAGGAGTTCTGAGACTTCCCACCAGATGAAGACATAGACCACGTAACGGAGAACGACGGAGAACCAACGGTTCCAGCATTAGCCGGTGACGCGATGGTGACTGTAGGGGAAACAGACGGCTTGAACGTAGCGTATGAGGTCCACGAGCCACGAGCACCCTTGGAGTCGTAGTATCTAGTGCGGTACTTATACGTTGTCTCGTAGGTCAACGGAGCGGCTGCGCCAGTAGTCTTCTGTACACCAGCCAGTCCATCGTAAATCTCGTTGCTTGATGAGATGAGACCAGTCTTCGTTAGAAGCGTGTACGCCAGAACGGAGTCTGAGTTGCGCAGGACTTCCACTTCCATATAGGTTGGGGCATCTCCCTGTGAGGTCTTGTCGGTGTCGTTGTAGGCAGACGTGAAGTGCGGAACGATAGAGTCTGCGACGATAGCTCCTGTGGCCGGGATGAGCCCGGTCGGAACAGACGGGTCTGCGTTTATCGTGAACGGAGAGAGCGCAGAGTACGCGCCGGTAGGACCGGTTGACTTGATGTACCGTGCCTGCCAGTAGTACTGAGAGCCCTTGACCAAAGCCGAGCCAGCGTACAGCTTGGCGAACGTGGTGCTCGACCCAGCAGTATCACCGGAGTCCCACACTAGAGAGGTCTGGTCCGCAGCGTAGACTCGGATGCGATAGGTGGTGATTACCTCAGATGCGGCTGTCGTGCCGTTGAACGATGGGTTGACGGCGGTGAACGCTAGGTCGTCAACGTAGGCGTTAGTCGTGACGGTTCCAGCACCGGTCGCAACAATCTGCACGCCGATGCGCGTGACGTTCGCCCAGTTGACTGTTCCGCCAGTAGCCGTTGGCGAACCCTTTGTAAACGACTTCTGCTCCCATGTGTTGATGACGGAAGGTACGATATTGAAGTCAGCAAAGTCCGCGTCTGTTGCGAACCTAAATCTCAATCTCATTGTAGAGATGTTTGTTAGCGACGAGACACGAGACCAGATTGTAAGCGGCGTAAGCGTTCCGTACGCAGTCAAGTCCTTCGTGACAGTCCTGTAGGTGAACGAAGTGCCAGACAGTGCGAGCGTCGTAATCGCTACCTTCATCGACCCGAGGCCGGTCTGGAACAGACCAGCACCGACTTCGAGTGATGCAGCAGCAGACGTGCCGTTGGTGACCGATGTGATGTCGTCGTACTCGTCAACGACCAGCGGAGCACCAAGCCACGAGCCCGTAAGCGGGGCGTTGTGTGTCGGAATGCCAGCGGAGTCGGTTGTGAACGATGTCAGCCCCGTGTACGGCTGCCATACGGAGTCGGAGGACTTCTGGACTTGTATCTTCCACCAGTATTGCGTATTCCAAGCTAGAGCGGTACCAGCGTAGACGTAGGAGTAGGTCGATGCAGTGGTTGCCACAACCTGACCTTGGTCCCAGTGGACCGTCGTTCCAGCCGAGTTGGTGTAGACGATGATGTGGATACCCTTCAGGGTGTCCGACCAACCACCAGTGAATGTAGGCGTCAATGTTGTGATAGGCGAACCAACCGGCGCTGTCTGCGTTACCGTGGCAGCAGCAGGGGTTATGAATGATTGTAGGGCACTGTAGGCACTCACTCCGCCTATGGTTCCGGTAACGCGGGCCTGCCACTTGTAGGTCGTGCTGTAGCTCAGCGCAGTACCGGCGTAGACCTTCGAGAACGCAGACGTTGTAACACCAGAAGTGAACGTACCGGCATCCCAAACCAGCGTCGTTCCGTCAGCCGCATAGACGCGGATGGCAGCAGAGGCTAGGGTATCTGCGGAAGATGCGCGAGCGCCTGTGAATGTCGGCGTTAGCGAACCGACGACCTCGGACGCAGACGGGTCTAGGGTGATAGGAACTCCGGTAGTGTGGGTTGTGAACGTAGGCCCGTAGCCCCAGCCCGTGCTCTGGACGCCGTTAGAGTCCTGCGTCATAGCGGCTACGTTATAGCTAGTCTGCCAGCCAAGGGCAGGGCCGGTGTAAACGACGGACTTGGTGACGCCCGAGTATGCCAGCATCCCGGAGTCCCAAATCCAACTCCACCCGGCATCACCGACTACAACACGATACTGCGTCATCACCGAGTCGTTTGCGTCTGGGTCCGAGTGGGTGATATTGAACGTCGGCGTTAGCGTCTTGATGTCAGTTGATGGCGTTTCAGTAATCGTGACCGTAGGGGGGTTCGGAGCGGAGTTAACCTTGAAGCGCTGCTGAGCCGTATACGGACCCCACGCTCCATCGTCATCCGCCGTTCTTCCCTGCCACTTATAGTAGGTATTGCCTGTCAGCGACGCTCCTGCGTACAGCTTAGAGAAGCTGGAACCGGAAGCTCCGAAGGTGCCAGAGTCCCACTTTAGGGTCGTGCCGTCGTCTGCGTAGACCAAGACCTGAGCATAAGCCATGAGGTCACCGACATCCGGGTCCGAGAACGTAGCGGAGAAGGTTGGCGTCAGCCCAGCGATGAGCGCGTTAGCTGTAGGTGACGGAGAGGTAGGGGCGTTAGGGGCGACGTTGGTCGTGTAGGTAACGACGATGTACGGGTCGGATGATGTGCTGTACTCGCGAGCGCAGATTTCCCATACATCAGATGATGACGATGAGGTTGCGCCAAGCCTAAGACCGTAGAACGTACCAGCCGCAAAAGCGTCTTGGATGATGCCGGTAATGGCTACGGAGTCCCACGTTAGCTCAGCCGTTCCGGACGTGAATGTAGCGCCGTTGGTCGCAGTCGCGGCGGGCTGGTTTGACCACTCTACGGCGTTTGAGCCGGAAAGCCCAACGGATGTTCCCTCTGACCACGACGATGTTAGTCGGTAAGCGTAGGTGCTAGGGCTGGACCCGAAGGCGACATAATTCTGCGTGGATGACTTTAGCCACAGGACGGCGCTAGTGATGGAAACCATACCCGCAAAGGAATACGAGAAGCCTAGCAGGGTACGATAGGTGTACCCTGAATATGTTCCCGTTGGGTTGAAGTCAGATGCTCCTGCCCCAAGGGACGTTCCGCCTGCGTCTGCAATTCGTGCATCCTTCGATACATTCCACGTTACGGTCGCCATCAGTCCACACTCGCCATCCGCTCTAGTGAGCGGGCCATATCAGAACCGTTAATCAGTCCTGCAAGAGTATTCATATCCATTTGATTGACGCTGCCGTCAGCGGAGGTTACGTCTACGTTTAGGTTGATTGTCTGCGTTGCATCGGATGAGGCAGACATCCTTAGGGGCGCTACATTGAACGAACCAGATGCCATATCGGCAGTAACCCCCGCGATGGCGTTCGCCTGAGCAAGCATCGCATCGTAGGCGGAGCTAGTAGACGTGATACCAAGAGCCAGACCCTCGACTATTTGGGCTCCGATTGCGGCCATAACCCTCGAAGGAGAGTGTATACCCAGCGCTTCAAGCACCGGGCCGGGGATGACAGACTTAATGAAGTCCCACATCTTGTTCTCAATCCAGTTCGCCATCGACTTAATCCCGTTCCAGAGGCCCTCAACAATGTTCTTACCGATGTCCAGCATCTTGCCCGGAAGCCCTGTAATCGCACCTACGATAGAGGAGGCCAAGTTGGTGAAGTTCCTAACGACATCGGTGATGAACTTACCGATACCGCTAAGGATTGAGCCCGGTGCCATTCCGAAGATGAACTCGAAGATGCCAGTCACAATCTGCAGACCGGCGCGAATGATATCCTGAACTAGGGTGATGACACCCCGGATGAGGCTTCCGAAGAAGGAGGCGAAGCCCTCGATGATATGGCCAAGCCCCTTCCAGACCTTGTCCCAGTTGCCGGTCAAGATACCAGTGAAGATTTCGATGATACCGGTCACAAGGTTGACGACACCCTTGATGGCATCAAGGAAGAACGTAACGAAGTTACCGATGACGCGACCAACGAATTCGAATGCTATTCCGAAAATCCTCATCAGGACATCTAGGAAGCCCTTGATATACGGGGCTAGGTACTCGATGCCGGTCATGATGTACTTGACAACAAGCCCCATGACACCGCCAATGATAGTCAGAATAGCATTCCATGCCGGTCCTAGGAAGTCAACCAAGGCGCTGACCAGCATCATAATGGCGTCCACAAGGGGCTGGATGTGTGGGGTGACGTTAGCTACAATATCTTGGAAAGCTGCAACGATGTTGCCGATGACAGTGCCAGCTACCGCCCCAAGCTGCTCAAAGATAGGCACCCACGTCGCAGCGAGAGTGGTAGCGATACCCTGCAGGAATGAGACAATCGCTGGCAGCCTCTCAACGATAGGTGACAGAATGGCGCCGACGACAGCCCCGATGGCCGTCATAGCCTGCCCTATGGCTATCGGAAGTTCGGTCATGAACCACGTTATGAGCCCGTCCACAAAGTCACGGAAGCCCATGAAGTTATTCTGATAGGCAAGAACAAAGGCAGCGATAGCGGCAGATATGGCCAAAATGACCCAGCCTATCGGGGTCATTCCCCCGATTAGGGTCAAGAAGGCAGCGGCAACACGCAGAACTACACCAGCCATCGCCATAAACCCGCCGATTAGCGGCATCGCGACCGTCCTGATGACACCGAGAAGCTTAGTCGCACCAGAGAGGCCGATTATCGCAGAGGTAATCGTGCCGATGACGCCAGCCAAGAACCCAAGACCCCTGCTGACGATTACTAGGGATAGAAGGCCGGTAGCGATGCTCTGGATAGTCTTGATTTGCTCCGGAGTCAGCATATTGAGCGCGTCTGCTATTCGGGTGATGGCGTCAGCTACAAAGGCGATGCCTGAGTTGACTAGGTTGTTGGCGCCAGCGGCTACTTCATCGAGTATCGTTGACCCGCTCTTGCCGCTGGTCATAATCTTGAACACACGCTCAAACGCCTTGACGAGTTCCCCGATGGCGGTGGAGATGCCACCAGCGTCGATACCAAACTTGATTGCGACGCCACCAAAGACCAAGGCAAGACCAGCGAACATCGAGACAAGAGGTACGAGGCCAGCACCGAGAAGGATGATGTTAGCATAGAAGAACGCCATCGTGCCAAGCGCGGTAAGGAAAGCACCGGCTAGGACGAGAACGATGGCGGCGATAGCGCCAATCTTGACGGCTACCTCAACGAAGGCGGGGTTCTTCTCCATCCATGCAGCCAAATCCTTCATCTTGGCGCTCAGCGCACCCATGATGGGACCAGCAAACTTCATAATCTGAATTGCAATCAACTGGATTAGCGGGAAGAATGAGTTGCCGAACGAGCCGATAACAGAGTCAAAGGACTCCAAGAAACTCTTGGTCATGTTTTGGAAGAACAAGTCCGCATCCTTCAAGCTATACTTAGTCTCATCAAGGATGGACGTAAGCTTCTCGCCAGCGGCACGCTGCTTATCCCACAGCGCAATCTGCTGCTTGATTAGCGGCAATGCGGCGCGGACGGCGTTGTTAGAACCTGCCTGCGCAAGGAATGCCGCACGCTGCAGCGGAGTCATCTTCTCTAGCCCCGCGGCCATCTTCGAGATTAGGTCTCGCATCCCTTGGAACTTGCCCTTCGGGAATACGAACTTCTTCCAAGAAATAGCACCCATGCTCTTAGCTAGCCCGTCGAGCGCCTTCTTAGCTGGCCCGGATGGTGCCGTAATGGCCTCGAAGAACATCGACAGACCACGACCGGCCTTAGAGCCACGGAAGCCAGCGTCGGCCATGATACCCAAAGCCTGCGCTACATCCTCAAACTTGACGCCGATAGCACCTGTGTACGAGCCAGCATAGACGAACGCAGATGCAAGGTCACCGAAGTTCAGTGCCGTGCGCTCCGTCAGGAGGGCCATGACCTTCGTGACGTAGCCAGCCTTCTCTAGCCCAAGACTATACTGCTGGGTTACGCCGTAGACGCCTTGGAGGTTGGACTCTAGCGAGCCGCCGACCATCGCGGTCGTAATCATGATGTCTGAGACGGTCTTGGTAATCCGGGCTAGCTTGGCCTCTGAGTCGATAACCTCGCCAGTAGCAGCACCCCAGACCCTATAGGCCGCAGCCACTTCCTCAGGCTTAAACTTACCAAGGGTGATGGCTGTATTCTGGATAGCCTTGTCTAGCTTGCCGGTCCATTCGACATTGGTATTCAGGGCTAGGGCAGCTTGACGCAGGGTGAAGTCGTACTTTGCGTAAGTTTGCACGATGTTCTGAGCAAACCCAGCGATATCACGACCGACCCCCATGAGGTCGCGACCCATCGACTGCAGGTGGACACCAGCGCGGAATACCGCGTCCATCTTCCGCTCAGCGGTATTCAGCTTCTCGGACAGACCCGCAAAGTGATTGTTTACCGGGGAAAGCGTCCTAGACAGCCGGTTCATGCCACCGGCCAGCCCGCCTGTGTTCTTCTGCATGCGTTGCACGGCGGCGTTCAGCCTATCGACCGGCGTGCTATCGGTGATGACCTTGATTACAAGGGTGATATCCTGAGGATTAGACATGGTACCTTACGCAAGAAAAGGGGGCTGTACCATAAGTATGCGACAACCGGCATCCGGAGGCGATGTTGTGCATACTCATGATACAGCCCATAGGAGTTCCCTTTACGAGAGAGTCTTTGATGCGACGGCATTCTCCCCGGCCTTGAATTGGTCGAAGATTGCCATGACCCATACTGGCTGGTCCAGCACCCCGCCAGCCTCAGGGAGAACGGAATAGCCTGTGACGAATTCTGTCACTCTGTTCTCCACCCTCTTGCCTCGGTCCTTCTCCACGCGGATGTGGAACAACTGGACTGTGCGGCAGGACAGATAGAGTTCAAACGCCCTAGCCAAGCGGGGGTTCCGAGCCCTGACGTTATCAGTCCGGTTCCCCTGTGCATGCTGGCGGGCTAGGTCGAAGGCTACTTTCCCTCGGCGCTCGACGGAAGAAGGGTCTCGAAGTGCTCAGCCAGCGCGGCGTCGATAGCCGTAGCGGACTCAGCGGATAGTTCTTCGTAATCAGTTATCGTCGGCTTGCCCTCAGCGAGGGACCACCCGACAACGATGGTGTCGAACAACTGAGCGGTGAACTCCGTCGTCTCGGCAATCGTCATAGATGCGCCGTCTGCCTTGTTTGGCATGTGGGCTACGAGCGTGTTGAAGTCGCGCTTGGAGATATCTACGCGAACGATGATGTAGTCCGTGTCGTCCAGCGGAATGTTCTTAGTTTCGATGGACGCCTTGCGGAGGATGCTCATTCGTTTCTTTCCTTCCCTGCCCCTACTGGGGCTAGTGGTGGTTCTTCACACTTATGGGGTTCTTCACAGCGAGTGTGAAGATACCCATAAGTGTAAATATGCAGCGGTTAGGCTACGGTTGGCTCTGTGTTCGTAAGCGTTGCGGTGAAGATAGCAGCCCCGACGTTCGAGACAATCAGCGCTTCCACACTCTGCTCTAGGTAATCCCCTGCCGCAAGCGGCACGCCCACCTTATTCCAGCGAACATTCGGGATTTGGATACGCAAGACGGGCAGCGAGGTCATGGTCGGAGGACCAGCCAAAATTGCGTTGCCTGCCATGTGAAGGTCCACATCGAAGACGGTCTCCGCGAGGAACCTATCGTACTCAGCAGTGTCCGTGAAGTCGAGTGTCAGGGCTAGGTTAACCTCACGGAAGCCAAGCTCTAGACGCTTCCAAGCGCGGGTCTTCCTAAGAGTACCGATGCGCTCGATGTTGTTATTCGTTGAGAACGTGAAGTCCTTGACGGTCGTCAGCAGTGTGCCAGAGGCAACCTTGACATCAGCGCCCGAGAAGTGGAACGGCGTTGCGTCCTTGTAAGTAGGAGAGGTAATACCTCCCTGCTTGGCTCGATTAAGCCCTTCAAGGCCGAAGGAAGCTGTTACGATTTCACCATACGCTGCCTTAATCTCTAGGGTGTTGACCCTGCATCCGCCGTAGCGCATGATGAGAACGTCAGCGGCGCTGGACTCAAAGGTGAAGAATGGCTCTGCCGAAGCAGGCGTGTAGACGTGCTGGTATCCACCACCAGCGTAGGCTGACGTTACGACCGTGGCAGCGAACGCGGAGCGAAGAAGTGAAGCGACATCCAATGGGATGAGTTCCATTTCCATCGAACCGGAGACTGCGTACGGAGCCGCCATTGCGATGTACTTATCGCGGCTGTGCCTGATTTGCTCAGGCACGATGAAGTCGTTGGAGTCCTCGAATGAGAACGATGTAACCGGGAGGAACTTAGTCGGTGTTACCGCCAATCCTTCCGTTACTTCTACTCCATATCCGACGTAGCCAAGTGCGCCAAGACCCATAGTATTGTTTCCTCTTTACTGCTCGCGCTGACGTTGCTTATTGACAGTCAGCGTGACTTGTGCGGACTTGGCTAGCACCGAGCCGCGCACCTGAACCATGTAGTCGGTAGCGGATGCTACGACTTCACGTGTTCCGGCCAGACCGCTCAGGGAGCGATTGTGGTCGGTGCGGAACCAGTTGCGAACCTTCTCCATGACTTGTACTAGCTGTCGGTCGCCCGTGGCCTCCAAGACTGTTGCGTCCCAGAAGGCTCGTGAGTCAATTAGCAGCGTGACAAGAACCTCTAGGTCACGAACCTCGTAACCTGTAGTCTCGATATTAGGCAAATCCCTGACGGGTTGCACTGTGAATGCCGGGTAGGAGTTGACCGGGATTACTCCGGGGTCTCCCCAGTACACGGCCTCTATGCCGATGATGTCTGCGCACCCGCCATCCGCGGAGTCAGCATCCTTGAATATCTCTAGCTCTGAGACGATTGCGTTTACTACGCTCTCCACGTTTTACCTCGCCCTCTTGATGGTTGTGTCGAGCGTCTCTATCGCAGCGTCCCTTGCTGCCTTCTGGACGACGGGAGTCGTGAACCAATACGGCC
>Ga0315273_10014878_pt1 | contig 10042 bp, 9 predicted proteins | sample YL17G02_0_MG_FD_205753 | JGI IMG/M metagenome (GOLD analysis project Ga0315273, IMG submission 205753) | Sediment microbial communities from Yellowstone Lake, YNP, Wyoming, USA - YL17G02_0 | ecosystem: Environmental > Aquatic > Freshwater > Lake > Sediment | place: USA: Wyoming | collected... | reverse complement strand
ACATCAGGGGATCCCGAGAAACTCGACGCACGTGCGGAAGCCGGTCTTCTTGTCGATCGAGTGCCGAACCGCGCGCACCCGGAAATCGCCGTTCAGGCGGTCGTCGGGCACGTCCTTGATCCGGATGGAGTCGCCCAGGCGGATCTGCGGGCGGCCGAACGTGCGCAGTCGCCCACGCGTCGCCCGGCTCGACAGGGACGCGAGGGCCGAGTCCGCGGCCCGCTGGGTCGATTCTGCCGTGCGCAGCACGGGTCGCTCGAGGAGGCGAGTGGGGGAGCCGGTGCCCGCCGTGCCCCGGGACCCGCTCGAGTCCTTGGTGAGCCATGCCCACGAGCCTTCGCCGCGGCTCGTTCCCGGGCTCTCGCCTCGCACGTCCACGGAGCCGGCCTCCGGATCGCCACGCTCGATCTCGAGCTCCACGAGGTGCTTCGCGAACTCGAAGACGTGGGTGGAAGCCGGTTGGCTGATCGGCCGGAAGACCACGTCGCCGCGCTCGTCGACGAACAGCAGGAACCCGCTCAGGTCGGCCAGGTCCCGCATGTGGTCATAGAGCGATCGGCGGCCGTCGACCACGTAGGCGGGGAAGGTCGTCCCGGCGTCCGCCCGGGCCACGCTCAGCCCCGCCTCCTCGGCCAGCTTGCGGACGATCTCGCCCGCCGACATGTCCTGGAAAGTCTCCTCGTGGCGCAGGGCGAGCAGCTTCTGGGCCGGCGACAGCGCAATCACGTGGGTGACGGTGAGCCCGGGCGCAACCGACACGATGCCGCCGGTGAGCACCAGGGTCAGGCTCGCCTCGTCGGCGTAGCCCAGCTCGACCGTCGCCGCGTCGTCCTCGGCGGGCGTCAGGCCGCCGACGCTACCCAGACGCAGCCGTAGCGAGTCGGCCGGCGCGTCGAGATCGAGGTCCACCTCGAGTCGCTCGACGGTGCTGGCGCGCGGCTCGTCGGTCGTGTCGACCTTCCGGTCTCCGATCACCAGGCGATAGGCGGGGGTGAGCATCACGCGTCCACCTCCACCTCGTCGAAGGCGCCGGGCATCTCGGCGCGCAGGAAGCCGTCCGGGCCGCCGCGGACGAAGATGTCGGTGGCGGTCTCGTCCTCGCGGCGCCGGGCGTCGATCGTCCGGATGACCTTGGTGGCGACGAAACGATGACCCGTGGTTCGACGGAGCCGCACCGTGACGCGGTGGACGAAGTCTCGGCGCGGGACCGAGGAGCGCGTGCCCTTGACCGCTTCGAACGCGTTCACGCGACCGAACCCGTAGAACTGGCTGTGTCCGTTCGGCTGGTAGGCCCCCACCGGGCTGGCGTTGGCGGGGTCCACCTTGTCGGAGGTCGCCTCGAGGACGAACTTCAGCTGGTCGCGCGTCAGATCGGGCCCCACGGAGATCATCAGGCCGAGCAAGCCGGCCGCCAGCGGACAGGCGGACGAGGTGCCGCCGAACGTGCCCGTGTAGTTCGGGTCGGCGACGGGTTCCGGGTCGGAGCCCGCGCCGGGCGGATTGAGCCCGGCGGCGCCGGTCCGGTCGATGGTCGTGATGGCGAGCGTGCTGGCGTCCGGCGGGAAGCCGGCCCAGACCACCGGCAGCGCCGACGTGCCATCGCTCGGCGCGCTCACGTCGACCTCCGGCCCGAAATCGCTGTAGCCGGATCGCACGTTCTTGTTGTTGACGGCCGCGACGGCGACGACTCGGTTGTCGCTCGCATAGCCGTCGAGGGTCGCCGGCGAGGAGATGGACTCGTTGCCGTTCCCCGCCGCGAACAGGATCAGGGTTCCGAGGCCTCCCCGGCCATTGAGCAGTGCGTGATCGAACGCGGCGCCCACGATGCCGGGGAGGGGGACGGCGCCCCCGCCGTCGGTCGGCCCCCAGCTGTTGCTGATCACCGCGGCGCCGTGGTCGACCGCGTGGCGGAAGGCCTGGGCTTCCATGACGTCCGTCTGGGCCGGGCCGAGGAGCCGGATGGGCATCAGCGAGCAGTCGGGTGCGATGCCGGTGACGCCGATCGCGTTGTTGCCGTTGGCCACGGCCACGCCGGCGCAACAGGTGCCGTGGAAGTCGCCGGGGCCGGGCCGGGGATCGGCGTCGCCCGCCTGCACGTCGATGGGCGCGACGACCTTGCCCGGCGAGGCGATGTCCTCGTGGTCGACGTCCACACCGTCGTCGATCACCGCGATGATCACGCCCGGATCGCCCCGCGTGATCTCCCACGCCTGCTCCGCCTGGATGCGCGGAAGGTGCCACTGCCGGGGGAAGAGGGGGTCGTTCGGGGTGAAGGGCGCCTTCTTCTCGAGCACCTTCCAGAAGTTCGGCTGGGCGTAGCGAAGCCGGCCGGTCTCCACGTACGCGTTCGCGGTGTCGAGCGCCCCGCGCAGGCCGGGACTTCCGACCCGGAGCAGGAAGGTGCTGGGGGCGAAGTCGAGCCGCTCGACGATCACGACGCCGTGCGCCAGGTTCAGCGCGTCGATCTCACCCCGGTCCACCTGGGGCAGGAACGCCGCGACGAACTCGTTGGTGACGACGACCGGCTGGTTGCCTCGATAGAAGACGCGGGTGACGTAGGACACCGCGTCGCTGCGGCCCACGCGCCCGGCAAAGGCCTCGAGGTCGGCGGTCGCTCCCTCCGGTCGACGATAGAGCACCACACCGCGCGCCGTGAGGCCCGGGGTCGCCACGAATCCAGCCAGCCGTGCATCCTCGCGGACAAGCGCCTCGAGGTCCTTGGGTGGAGCCGTGCCCTTGTAGGCGATCGCCAGCGACCGCGTGGAGGCGCGGAGGGGGACGCGCTCGCCCTTCTCGTCGTAGTAGAAGTCGCCGTTGGCCATGTGTGGTTACCGCCGGATCAGGTAGCTCAAGATCTCCACTTCGACCTCGTCACGCGTCTCGCCCGGGATGTCCGCGCGCAGGCGGAACGGCTGTCCGAACACGACCCGGTTCAGGGTCTGTTCGACGTTGGCGGCGTCCACGAACTCGAATGACTGGGGCCGGGCGCTGAGGACGACGTCCATGTCGCCGTCGCGGGCCAGGCGCTTGCACACCACCGGTCCCTTGCCGCTCCCGGCCGGCGCTTCGCGAAGCCTGGCCACGACGGAGGCCTGGACCTCCAGCGTCCAGACTCCCACTCCGCCGCTCGGCTTGACGTACGCCTTGGACCCGGCGGCGCCGACCTGGCCGGGGATCGGCTCGCCGCGGCGGGGGTTTCCGGGGGGCCCGATCTCGCCGTCCATGAACTCACCGTCGGGAGCGATCAGCACGTAGGGGACGTCGACGGCGGGGGAGCCATCCTCGAACCTGAGCGTGAGGAGGACGTCGGCGGCGGGCTGGTGCGCCGGCTGCACGAGGATGCGTTCCGACTCCTGATGGGCGCCGCCCGCGCGCCTCAGGAAGCAGGCCCGGTCGCCCTCGTCCGGTCCCAGGCACCAGCTCGGCGCAACCGCGCCGGGCAAGGGCAGATCGAACGTCGCGGGCTTGGGCGCGTCGCAGGGCAGCCGCTCGACTCGAGCCAGGAGCAGCTCGGTACGACGGTTCGGCCGCCACGCGTTCTCCGTGTTGAGGACCGGATCGTCCTCTCCGGAGCCGAGCCACTTGAGGATCCCGCCATCACAGCCGGCGGCCGGGGCGGCATTTCGCAGGAACTTCGCGTCCGGAACGTCGAAGGCGTCCTGGCGCATGTACGCGTCGATCAGCACCGGCCAGGTGGCGTCGTTCACGAAGCCGGTCTGGGGCAGGGCATGGTCCCCCTGGAAGCGCCGGACGGCCCGGGTGGTGATTTCACCGTGGTCACCGTCGACTTGGCCGGCGTAGTAGCCGAGGTCCTGCAGCATGTACTGGTACTGCCGCGCCCCCCAGCCGTCGTTGACGGTCGTCACGGGCCCCGTCTGCGCCCGGCGGAGGTGGTTCCACTCCTCGACCGCCGCGGCCGGGTTCCGTCCGTAGGTCAGGTAGGCGAAGACGCCCCGCGCCCGACGCTCCGAGAGGGACTGGTTGTAGGAAGAAGGGCCCGTCTTGTCCGTGTGCCCCACGATCAGCAGCTTCTCGTCGGCGGGGGAGGAACGGACCCGCTCGACGACCTCGGCCAGAACGTGACGCAGGCACGGCTCGACCAGGGACTTGTCGAAGCGGTAGTGCACCACGAAGGCCGTGCCGACCTTCGCGCCCCGCTGCAGGAGGATGCTCACGCGGTTCGGGTCGACTCCCGCGACGACGTCGGCGAGGGCCTGCCCGGTCATGCCGTCGGCGGCCGCCGTCGCCGTGACCGTGTAGCGACCGGGCTCGATGTCGTTCTTCAGCCAGAGGTTCCCGACGCGATCGTCCTCGTCCAGCGTGAACGGGGCGGGGGAGCCGGAGGAGGTGGTGCCCGCTCCCGACACGGTGACTCGGCTGAAGTCGAAGTCCGGCTCGCCCACCACCTCGACCTTGACCTCGAGGGAGGTCGCGAGCCCGGGCGGAGGGGGCGGAGGCGGGGGCGGAGGCGGGATCACCTCGGGCTCCGGAGGGGGCTGGAACTCGCGGAGCGTCAAGGCGTACTCGAACCGTTCGGGTCGCCCGGCGATCTCGCGGACGCCCAGCTCCTCGATGAGGACCTCGTCCACTCGCGTCGCGGTGGAGATGTCCGACACGAAGGGCACGGGGGTGGCGAGGCCGAACTTGTCCCGGATCTTCTTCAGACCCTCGCCGGCCTCGGCGCCCGACACCACGCCGCTCAGCGTGAACCGGGTGGCACGGCGTCCCTCGCTGGCGAAGAAGTCCCCTTCCAGGCCGGGCACGTCGGTCCGGGCGAGGACCTGGTCGTGCTCGCTGTCGATCTTCTGCGCGAGGGGGAGCTCGAGCTCGTCGAGCATGGGCCGGTTCGGCATGGCGTTCAGCTCGGCACGGCGTCAGGCCTTCAGGCTGTTCAGGTGCCCGACGATCGCGTCGATCAGGCTGAGGAGCTCCGTCTTCAGCTGATCCACGGAGGGCAGGCCCGTCACCACGTCGGCCGCCGCCGCGATGCTGTCGATGGTCCCCGCTTCGTTGGGGAGCAGCTTCCTCGTGGTGTCGAGGAGGGCCTTGACGCCCGCGGTGAAGGCGGCGACCTTGTCCAGGCCGGGAATGGCGCCGACGTTGAGGTTCTGGATCTCGGTCTTCAGCTTGCCGAGAAGGCCGATCAGCTCGTTGAGCAGGTCGGTGATCTGCGGCACGAGCTGCTTGAGGGCCGTGACCGCTGGCTTGATCGTCGCGACGTTCTGATCGAGAAAGTCCTTGAGCTGTTTCAGGACCTGCTTGAGCTCCTCGTACAGGTTCGGTGCCGCCATGATGCCTCCTAGGTCGTATTGCGCGCCTTCTCGAGCCGGCTCAGCAGATCGCCGAGCTGTGGCACGAAGCGGGACAGGCCCTCGGCGAAGGCGCGGGCCGCGTCGAGTCCCTCGACCAGGCCCTGGACCTGGTCGAGCGCTTCGCCCAGCACGTCGGTGTCGACGAACGAGACGTCCTCCGGCTCGACCGGCACCTGGTGCTCGCGAAGCGTGAGCACGTAGGCGAAACGGTCCGTCTTCCCGGCCAGCTCCTGGAAGCGCAGGTCGTCGATGAGCACGTTCTCGATCGCCGTGTCCTCGGTGATGTCGGCGACGAACGGGAGGGGACGACCGGCCCTGAACCGGGTGTCGAGCGTCTCCATGAACTCGCGCGAGCCGTCGCCAGTGACGACGCCCCACACGAGGACGGAAGTGGCGCGACGCCCCAGGTTCTGCAGCACGCTGCCGTCCATCCCGGGCGGCTTGTGCTCGGCCAGCATCCGCCGGTCGAAGGTGGAGACCTCCTGCACCAGCGGCAATTCGAGGTCGTCGAGCATGGGGCGCATGGAGGCCTACCGCAGGGTGAGGCCGTGGCGGCGAGCCTCGCCGCGCAGGATGCAGCGGATCCGGTCGGCGAGCGCCGAGTGGTCGTCGTCCTCGACGTCGGGGTCCTCCGGGCGTGTGGCCTGCCGCAGGCTCGGGGCGGAGACGCCCAGCGCGGGTGGCTGGACGATGGCCGTGGGGATGAGCGGGGGGAGCGACGGGGCGCCGGTGGGTGGCGCCACACGGCTCGCCGAGCCCGCGGGGGAGCTCGTCACGCTCACCGGCACCTGGGGCGCCGGCGCGCTGTCGGGCGACGCGAGGCCCAGGGGGCGAAGCGGCCCGACGGGCGCTCGGTCGCCGAAGGCGGCGGGAGTCGGCGTGGGCGTGACGGCGGGGTCTCCCTCGCCCGCGCGTCGAGCGCCCGGGGCAACCTTCGTGCCGAAGAGCCCCGTGGGATCCACTCGAACGCCGTCAAGGGCGGAGTCCAGGGTCCGGGCGAGGGCGGCGGCGATCGTCGGCTCGAACGCGGCGCGCGATCCGCTCGGGCCGAACGCGCGGCCTCCAGACTGCAGCAGGCGATCGGCCGTCCGTCGCGCCAGCCCCCGCTGCCAGTGCGAGCCGTCGTCGAGCCGCGGAGCCGTGTGGCCCCCCCGCGGTCGCGGACGTCGATCGGAGAGGACCGCGTCCGTTCGCGCTAGCCTGGCGTACCGCCCGAGCACCGTCGCCAGGGCCGGGGTGTCGACGGCCACGACCGACGGCGGCAGCGGGTCGCCGCCCAGGAGGCGGCGACGGGCTCGCTCACGTGGACGGACCCAGCCGTGCCCCTCGGAGGCACCCTGCGTCCCGGCCGAGGAGGAGGACGATCGCCCCACCCGCTCGCGGCGGGAGGCGTCGGGAGGGGCGCCCCGCGACCCCGCTTGCCGTCGGGGCCCGACGGGTCCCGCCGCGGCCGGGGTCCCCTCGGACGACGTGGCCAGCGCGAGTGCGGCCTGCCACTCGCCTTCCGGGTTCGGTCCCGGCGGCGCCGCCCGCAGGCGCTCGGGCCAGGCCGCCGCAGCCCCCACGCCCACGACGTCGCGGGTGAGTCGCCACAGCGCGTCTGCCCAGCGGCGGACGCCGACGCCGGCCAGGCTCATGACCGATCTCCTTCGCGCCGGGACATCTCGAGGTAGAGGAGGATCTGGCCGATCGTCATACCGCTGACGTCTTCGGGCGTCCAGCCGAACTCCTTGGCCAGGACGAAGCAGGCTCGGGCCAACGGTGCCTGCACCATCTCCTCGAGCACGTCGCGCGACGTCGAGATGCCGCTGATGGCGTTGATGCGGCCCAGCAGGAACGAGGCGAGGCCGGCCGGGAGCTGGGTCACCTGCTCCATGTGGAGCTCGGGATCGATGAGCGCATGCTGGATCATCAGCGAGGCGGTGAGCGTCTCGTCGTCCTTCGACGCGCGCTGGATGCGCTGCAGGTCGCGCACGGCGAGAGGTCGGAGGACCACGCGGGACTCGCCCCCTCCCGGCCCGCCGGCGAGGAGCGCCGCCGGCACCTCCACTTCCTCGCGGAGCCACACACCGGCGAGCATCTGGTCGGCGGTGAGCACCATGGCCTCCTACTGCTTCTCCTCGCGTTCGATGCGGAGCGCCTGGAACGTGACGTTCTCCATGATGAAGTCGTCTTCCGGCACGACCAGGGCCCAGTCGTCGAAGCGCACGTTGAAGACGGTGACCTTCGTGCCCACGGTGCCCGGCTGCCGGATGTCGGTCGTGTCGAGGATCATGTTGAAGGTCGGCTGCAGCTCCAGGGGGATGTCGTCCTCGTTGGCGCCGGAACCGCCGAGGCGTCCCATGAGCAGCCGGATCAGCGCGCCGTTGATGAAGGCGCGGTCGATCTTTCCCGAGATGTTGATGTTCCCGGGGAGGATGTCCTGGGGCTGGCGCGTCCCGATCTCGTGGAAGACCTCGAGGTCGGTGTCGATGCGGATCTCCACGCCGGTGACACGGCCCACCGTGGCGATGCTGTACTCGTCGTTGAAGATCCGACCGCCGAGCAGGCCGGCAGGGTTGTCGTTGGTCGCCAGCTGAAGCACCGCGGCGGATCCGCGGAGGGGCTGATTGTTCGGCATCGTGCGTCTCCTTTGATCTCTCGGGGCACGCCCGGCGACACGCGGCTAGGAGAGGAACATCGTGACCTTGATGAAGTCGATGCTGAAGGTGGGCTGGAGCAGGATGGTGACGTTGGCGATCCCTTTGATCTCGTCCTTGCGGGTGGCAAAGACGTCCACCTCGAACGCCACCAGCATCTCGTCGTCGAGCATCTCCTGGAGGAAGCTGGTGATGGTGGACTTGAGGGCGCCCCGCACGCGCTCGTTGTTGAGCTTGCCGATGTACGGGCTGGCCGCCGAGCGCACGCCGTACTTGGCGTAGTCCACGATGCGCCGCGTGGTGATCTGGTGGAAGGCGGTGTTGGTGGAGGTGGTGATGCCCTTCACGATCCGGATGCCGAGTCCCGGCTGCTGCTCCACCACCAGCACGCGTTTCTGGACGAGCTGCTCGATCTGGGCCCGCGTGTAGCGGGTCTCGAGCGCACCCACTGCCACGGCCTTGTTGGTGAGGCTGATGTGGGGGTCGTTGGCGCTCAGGAGGCCGGCCACCACGGGCGCCATGTACACGCCCGGCAGCGTGATCTCCTTGCCCGCCGCCCCGGGGGCCGCGTCGGCGAGCTTGAGGCCGGGGGCGACCAGGATCACCCTGTCGCTGTCCACGGTGTGGCTGCGGGCCGCGTCGAAGGACATCTTCGGATCTATGCCCACCACCGCGATCCGGTCCGCCTTCATCTTGTCGGTGGAGGCCGCGTCGCAGTGGGCCTTCAGCTCGTCCGCGATCTTCGAGACGCCGAACCCCGCGGCCACCACGATGTGGACGGGCTCGTTGAGCAGGAGCTCGAGGGCAATCTTGACCTCCGCCTCCGTGACCGCCGCACCGTTGCTTCCGGGGGGATTCGTGCCGACCCCGAAAAGCTTGAACGTCGGCGGGTCGCTGTCGGCCTGCGTCGGCGCGGGCGGCTTGGCCGCGTCGGCGCCGGCGGCCGCGACCTTGATCAAATCGGAGGCCGCCGCCAGTTCCTTGAGATGCGTGCCGTCCGCGGCCACGAACGTTTCCTGCTGCTCCTCGGTGTTCGTCTTGTAGCGCACGGTGACCAGACGGCTGGAGGCGGGGGCGACGACGTAGGACACGATGACCTTGTCCGCCGCTGCCGGCGCCTCGCCGGCGAAGAACGCTACGGTGCCGGCGGTGAGGTCGGGCTTGACCGCTCCCGCCTCTGCGACGTCCTTGACGAGGAAGTCCTTCGTCTGCGCCGTCGTTGCGGACTTGACGCGGACCCGCGTGACCTTGGTCAACGGCTTGCGGGCGAGCTGCACGGTCGCGGCGCCGGCCAGCGTCTCGTCCTCGACGAAGGCGCCCTCCTCGGTTCCCGTGGGCCTGCGCACGCTCACCGCGAGCTGGTTGCCCGCGGTTCCGGGGGTCTTCGCCTCGAGCGTCGCCGACGTCCCTCCGCCTTCGGCCGCGAGGGCATAGGAGGCAGCGGTCGCGGGGTTCGTTTCGCTCTGAAGGCGGACGGCGAACACGGAGCTCGCGCCGTTCTCGTAGGCGAGCTCCAGGGCACGAACGAGCGAGAGCTCGTTCTTCGTCCCGTCGTCGAACAGGTCGTAGGGACCGAAGACGCTCCGGGCCTCCGACGCGCTGCCGAGCAGGACCGGAGTGCCGACCGGCCCCTTGCTCGCGGTGCCCAGGATGCCGACGTTGCCGACGGTCACGCGCCCGGGAGTGATCAGACCCTCGGCGCGAACCTCGATGTAGACGCCCGGCAGGACCATTTCAGGCATGACGCGCCTCTCTCCTTAAGGTGAGCTTGTCCACCCGCGCGAGGCGCGGAGGTAGAGCACCTGGCCCGCCTCCAGATGGGGCGCCCCGAACGAAACCTCCAGCCGGTCGGAGGCGGACCCGAGCTCGATGGGGGGGTCGAAGGCACGCGCCCGCGACTCGAAGGCGCGCGGAGCACCGGCTTCGTCGACGAAGGTAATGGTGTCGCCGGCCGGCGCGAGCGCCGCGAGGAGGGCGAAGGGCGAGGCGAACGACACCCGGGCGTGAGTGCTGGTCGGCTGCGACCCCGACACGGCGGCAAGGAACGCGTCGAGCGTGGCGAACGCCCCCGGTGACCCGGCCGCGCCCTCC
>Ga0315273_10014876_pt1 | contig 10044 bp, 8 predicted proteins | sample YL17G02_0_MG_FD_205753 | JGI IMG/M metagenome (GOLD analysis project Ga0315273, IMG submission 205753) | Sediment microbial communities from Yellowstone Lake, YNP, Wyoming, USA - YL17G02_0 | ecosystem: Environmental > Aquatic > Freshwater > Lake > Sediment | place: USA: Wyoming | collected... | reverse complement strand
CGCCTTCGAAAAAGAGACTGGTATCAAGGTGCTGGCTGTCTATGATTCCGAAGCGACCAAGACAATTGGTCTGGTCAATCGGCTTATCGCAGAAAAGAACAACCCGCGTGCTGATATCTTCTGGAACTCCGAGACCGGAAGGACCATTGTCTTAAAGCAAAAAGGCGTGTTGGAAAAATATGTTTCGCCGTCAGCGGCTGATATTCCTGCGCAGTTTAAAGACCCGCAGGGTTACTGGGCCGGCTTTGCCGCACGCTGCCGGATACTCATATATAATACTGACCTGTTAAAAGAGCAGGACCTGCCCAAATCCATCTTTGAATTGACCGACCCGAAGTGGCAAGGCAAGGTTGCTCTCGCATATCCTTTGTTTGGGACGACGGCTACCCATGCGGCGGCGCTATTCGCAAATTTAGGCGATGAAAAGGCAAAGGAGTATTACCAAAATCTAAAGAATAACCAGATCATGCTAACTGACGGCAATGCCTCAGCCCGTGACCGTGTGGCAGATGGCACTGTTCCGATAGCTTTTACCGATACCGATGATGCCTTAGTGGCAATCCAGGAAGGCAAACCAGTTAAAATAATCTGGCCTGATAAGGAAGGTATGGGGACACTGCTGATACCTAATACTGTTGCGTTAGTCAAAGGAGGCCCCAATCCCGAAGCCGGCAAGAAACTTATAGATTTCCTTCTAAGCCCAAAGGTCGAAGAGATGCTTGCAAATTGTGAATCCGGTCAGATACCGCTGCGTAATTCCGTTACGCGGCCTCCCCATGTTCCCACTCTTGGTGATGTCAAGGCGATGCAGGTTGATTACGAGAAGGTAGCGGATTTGATGGAACCAAGCGGCCGATTTCTCCAGCAGGTGTTTGTCAGATAGATGGGATTCCGGAGATGCCGATGGCCTTTCGCAAACACCCCCTGTTGCTGCAAATCAGTGCCCTGATTGTATTCTTTTTTGCGGCCATTCTGCCTCTCGGATACATGCTTGCCCAATTTGTCGTAGCTCTTTTTCATGAACCTTCAAAGATAGTAAATGTGCTTGTGGACAGCAGGCAGTTAGTGCTGCTTGGCCGCAGTCTGACCGTTGCGATATCTGCTACATCTGTTGCAGTCCTATTCGGGCTTCCCACTGCCATCATTCTGGCGGCAAAGGACTTGCCTTACAGGAAATTGTTTTATTTTCTCGTATTGATTCCGGTCTTGATACCGTCTTATGTTATGGCAGGTGCATGGATACACCTGTTTAGCCCTGCGGGATTATTAAACCGGATAGTTGTGGGTCTTTTCGGACCCGCGGCGAAACTTTCGGTTTATTCGGTGGCCGGTTGTGGGTGGTGCCTGGGTATCTCTTTTTTCCCTGTGATTGCGATAATTGTAGCTGCCGGTTTGTCGGAGCTTGATAGCAGCCTTATTGATATTGCGAGGTTATCGACCGGCAGATGGGGTGTATTCCGCTACGCAGTTTTGCCTCAGATTTGGCCGCACCTGGTTGCATCGGTATGTCTTGTGATAATATTTGTCCTTGGTCAATATGGCGTTCCATCGCTTTTAGGTGTCAATACTTATCCAGTGGAGATTTTCGCACAGTTTAGCGCTTTTTATGACATTGCTGCCGCTGTTGCTACGACGGTTCCGTTGGTTGTGCTGGTTATATTTCTGATAATTCTGCAGCGACAGATTATGCGAAATCACGATTATGTTCGTATCACGCCCAGCAGCGAGGCAGGCAACCCGATACATCTCGATAAATTTAAACACTTCGCCACCGGCTTTTTAGTGGTCCTGTTTATCATAACTACGGTTCTGCCTTTTTTAAGCGTATTGGCCTATATCAGGGATTTTAATAAAGTGTGGTCTACACTACAGTCATTTAGTGGTTCTCTTGTTACAACGAGCACGCTGGCGCTTTTAGCAGCTATGGTTTCCACGGTTATCGCCTTTCCTATTGCTCATTGGTTGGCGCACAATCAGGGCTGTTTTACGAAAACACTTGATGTTCTTTGCTGGCTTCCGATTGCGATTCCCGGGACAATAATTGGATTAGGCTTAATCAGTTTAGCAAGCCAAATACCGGCGTTGCAAAGAAATGACTCTTTTGGTTTTCTACTTCTTTTCGCATATATAGGAATGTTCACTGGTTTTTCGATTCGTGTATTTCAGGCGGCCTGCAAAAGGGCAGACCCGAACATTGATGAAGCTGCCGCGATAGACTGTTGCAAATGGTGGCAGAAACTGTTTTACATAGATATCCCAATTTATTTAGGAGCCATATCGGTCTCTGTGATTTTGGTTTTTGTGCTGGTCCTCGGGGAATTAAATGCTACTGTTCTTTTGATTCCCCCCGGCAAGGCGACCCTTTCGGTATCGATAGATAATCTTTTGCATTACGGAGCTAACGCGACAGCCTCCGCGTTATGTCTTATAGAAGCAGGGCTTGTCATCACCGCGATTGTACTCGGTTCTCTTTTATTGAAAGCAGGTTCGAGATTGTTACGATGAAGTGCCTCAAATACATAACAGCAATTTTGATTTTGGCAGGTTTGTTGCTGATTGGTCTGAAGGTAAAACAGCGTACAACTTCTGAGCAGCCTCAAGGTGAAGGTATGTCACAGAATGCCTCGGCAGAACATATCTATGCATCGTGGAGTACTATGGAATTCGATAAATGCGTGGCCAACTGGCTTATTGTCCGATTTATTGACAAGGACGCAAAGTTTGTTCTTTATCCGCAGGGAACTGAAATCAAGGAGGGTATTTTGTTCGATGTACCCGGGGCGGATTGGTCCCGCAAACATCTCCGATGTACCTCGCAGTGCATTTTGGAATCTCTTGATAACCCTGACCCTGCTGTTAAGGAAATTGTTTCGATGGCCGGCAAGATTGAACTTAATTTCTGGCAGCTTGACCGCTGGCCTGATGCTCAGAAGTGCTTTTATGAGGTAAAGAAAATCATGGACCAGAACCCAAATCCGTTGGAGTGTTTTGAAAAGACCCGTCCTTACTTTGATAAACTTTACACCAGCTTAAAAAATAAGGATTTTGCTGGCGGCAGCAATTAGCAGATGAATAATAAGCATAAATTTTTGAAAGGAGAAAAACAGAATGGAGCCCAAAAGGATTTTGGGAGTTATTGCGATTGTGCTGGGGATAATGAATATTTCCAAAGTATATGCGGAGCAACCCGGTGATGCCAACCAATGCCATGATATCTGGCACAGGCCGACACTTACCGATGGGTTCTTTGGCCTTTGGGAAGACAACACGTTCACAAACGGTTTCCAATGTTTCAACGATTGGCTCAGCCAGTATGGAATTGAAGCTGAGCTTGAATTAACACCTGTCTATCAACATAATATCTGTGGGGGAAAGAGAACAAGTGACCACACAGGTCGTTTGTCCGGGAGCTATGAATTCGGTCTTACATTCGATATGGATAAGATAGCTTCGATTGAGGGAGGTGAATTTTTTATCGCGATTGAGGGTGGTCATACTAACGGTATCACCGATCCCGCGGTAGGCAGTTTTTTCCCTGTCTTATCATCAACATATGACTGTTCAATCGCAGTGAGCGAAGCTTTCTGGAATCAGTATCTATTTGACAAGAAGCTTTACCTGCGTGTGGGTAAGCTGGATCTGAAAGGCAAGATTAAATGTCATAGCCGCCGCGTGGCTTTTGACGGGAATGTCTATGCTGGTGAGAAAAAGAAACAATTTTTTAACAAAGCTCTTTATAATAACCGTTCGATTCCCTTTCCGGATAACGGTCTTGGAGCTATTGCCTTGTTTAACCCAAGCCCTGGATTTTATGTGGCTGGAGGTTTTGCAGATGCCCAGGCAAATGAATGTGAAACCGGTTTTGGGACAGCCTTTCATAGAGAACCGTATTTTGTCTATATGGGTGAGGTGGGATTTATGCCTGATTTGCTTATAAATGAAAACTGGCTGCCGGGGACCTACCGGTTTGGTGTATGGTATACACATGATGAAAAAACACGCTATAAAGATGGTTCAGCTCAATATGATGATGCAGCGTTTTATCTAAGTTTTGATCAGATGCTGTTTAAGGAAAACGATGTCAAAGGTGATGAACAAGGACTAGGTGGCTTTGCCCGCTATAGCTTTGCCGATGAAGAGGTAAATCCAGTTTCTACCTTCTGGAGTTGCGGTTTGCAGTACCAAGGGCTCTTTCAAGGACGTGATAATGATGTGCTGGGTTTTGGTTTTGCCCAAGGGATCTTCAGCGATGAGGCAGGATCGGGTTTTACTGACGATTCAGAAAGTTTATACGAGGTGTATTATGAGATAAAGGCAACTCGCTGGCTTAATATCACATTGGATATTCAGTACATCACGGACCCGGGCGGGATAGGCATGTATGATGATGCATTGGTGCTGGGTGCCCGTTTTCATACACATTTCTGATTATGTGTTTATATGGACTGGAAAACAATAATTATAATTTTTAACAAATCGATTGAGCATGACAAGTCTTTCAGTAACAAATTTGGCAAAAGTTTTCCCCAATGGACAATCATGGATTAAAAGATATCTCTGTAGAGGTTAATTCAGGTGAGCTTTTTGTAATTCTTGGACCCAGTGGCTCAGGCAAGACTACTCTGCTCCGAGTTATTGCTGGATTAGAGAAAGCTACTTCAGGGGATATCTATATTGAGAAATTGCTCAAAAGAAAACCCTTTGAATTGTCAGGTGGTCAACGTCAAAAAGTTGCCTTAGGTAGAGCCATAATCAGAAATCCGAAAGTTTTTCTTTTCGATGAGCCTTTGCGCAATTTTGATACCAGATTCAGGATAAGCCTGATTGAAACCTACTATGCTATCAAGATAAATGATGATATAATAATTACTCCTAATATACAGCTTGTAATGAATCCCGGTGGACTCAAGAGTGAATCACCGGCGACGGTGTTTGGTATTAGGTGCAGAATAAAATTTTAGAAGAATTTGATTCCAGTTTGCATTAAGTTAGAGTTAATATCGAAAACTCATTAAAAAGGTTTTTCATTTTCATGCAGGTACGGATATCTTATTGGGAGTTGATTTATGGCTCGAGTATTTTTAGAAAATGTAATAAAGACTTTTGATAACAAAATTACCGCTGTAAACAACTTAAATCTCGATATTGCCGACCAGGAGTTCATGGTAATTGTTGGTCCTAGCGGCTGTGGTAAAACCACTATCTTACGATTAATTGCCGGTCTTGAGGAACCAACATCAGGAACAGTCACCATCGGCGATACGGTGGCAAATAATATACCCCCCAAAGACCGTGATGTCGCAATGGTCTTTCAAAACTATGCCTTGTATTCTCATATGACGATCTTTGAAAATCTGGCATTTGGGCTTAAATTTCGCAAGTACTCTGATAACGAAATAAAAAACAGGGTAGAAAAAGCAGCAAAACTGTTAGGGCTTGAGATGTTGCTTGATAGAAAACCTAAAGCCTTGTCAGGTGGGCAGAGGCAGCGGGTAGCGGTTGGCAGGGCTATTGTCAGAAATCCGAAGGTTTTTCTGTTCGATGAGCCTTTAAGTAACCTCGATGCCAAGCTGCGAATAGGCATGAGGACAGAATTAAAATCACTACAGCAGAGGTTAAAAACTACCACCATACATGTTACTCATGACCAGATTGAAGCTATGACATTAGGTGACAGGGTTTGTGTATTACATAATGGCGTTGTTCAACAAGTAGCTCCTCCTCTTGAAATCTATGAGAAACCTGCAAACAGGTTTGTTGCTGGCTTCTTCGGCTCACTGCCTATGAACTTTTTAGAGGGGATGATTAGATACAAGAATAATAATCCCTATTTTGTAACTAACGGTGAGGATATTTTACTTCCCCCGAAAATGAAAAGTATATTAACGGCTTACAAGGAAGGGAAAATGATTTTGGGTATCAGACCTGAACATCTTTCATTTAACCCAAATGAAGGACAAAACGAAAACAGCATCAGGTGCAAAACAGTAATGCTCGAATCGCTTGGTGATCGCATGGTCGTATACTTAAAAGGTAGTTTTGCAGATGGGATTATTGCGTCTGTCAGCCCCAATATGAAGATGATGGTAGATGAGCCGGTTACGACATATATTGATACAGACAAGATACATGTTTTTGAACAGGGTGAAAATGGTAGGAACGTGGTTATTTGACAGACAAGACCTTATCTTCATTGCCTGAAAAATAAAAACTTATCAATGAAAAGTGGTGTGTCTGTCGGATCAAGTAGTGTAACGAACGATTCAGGTCGTTCAAAATCAAAAAAGAATATGTTTGAGTATGCTGATTTAGGAGGCTAAGAAATGAAAAAGATGGTTGGAACAGTTGTATTGACAGGGCTTTTACTTATGTGTTCGTGTCAGCCGGTGGTTAAGAATGGTTGTAATTTCAAAGATGCCCAGATGTTGATAGAGAAAATGGTAGCAGAACACCCCGAAATTGGTCGTCTGACTATTCATGCGGTGCCAACAGGGCAAACGCAGAATATCATTGTCGCCTGCAATATTCGTGAAAAACTTGGCAAAATAGCCGACCCTGAGGATTTAGAGGTTATAAAAACAAAGGAAATAGTGGTATTGAAAGAAGGCGATAATCTTGATATAACTGCACCAATCCTGGATAAAAATGGCAGTGCAATAGCAGCTACAGGCATTACATTGCGAGGATTAAATAACACGAACGAACAAGCCCTTGCAGAAAAGGCAAAAGCAATAGCGGCGGAACTATCACAAGCTATTCAGAACTCATCCAAGCCGCTATGGTAAGCCCAACTCAACAAAAAGATCATTGGGTCGCGCCTGAAGCAGGGGGATGGCGGAATCATTCGCCGTGAGCGACTTGGTGGGCTCTTGAAGTCCTACAGGAGGGCGGCCTGATGAATGGGATGAATATTTATACAGTTCTAGTGACAGGGTTGTTGCTGGCAACTGTCCTGACAATGGATAGGGTTGGCTTTAAAACTTTGTCGGGGTACAGGCGAGCGACATTCGATAAGAGTTTGACAAATAAAGAGATACGTGTTTTGGTGAGTCCAAAATACCGACAAATCCGCCACACATTTAGCCATTTTTGGGCTCAAAATTGGGTTAGTTTTATCTCCACATCCTTATATCCTGCCCCCGCTATAGAAAATCAGAGATAACTCCTTATGGCATAAGGAGTTATCTTTTTTTTGTTTTTAAATTTCGCCCGATACGAACCTGCGACCTTGTCACTTTTGTCGCAAGATAGCAGGTTCGATATAAAAATTCACCGAAGTTAAGTTTATAGAAAATCTGGCCTTGTAGCCCATTTGTTTTTAAAGTTGGTTGTCTTTTTGCAAGTTTTTACCAAACTGCTTGCTAATTAAAGATGCACTTGGCTTTAAGTCTTTGTCGTGGAAATTACGCCTGAAGCTCTTCCAGCATTTGCCAGCGGGCGTAGGCGGTTTCCAGTTGCTTACTCAGCTCTTTCAATCTTGCCGCGACGGCTGGAATTTCCATGCCCTTTTTATAAAAATCAGGATTAGCCATAGCATCGAGCAATTGCTTTTGTTCTGTTTCCAGTGTTTCAATCAACTTCGGGATTGCCTCAAGCTCCCTCTTTTCCTTGAACGATAATTTGCGAGGCTGTTCTGATATTTGTTTTGTCCTGATTTTTTTGGCAGGGGCCTTTTCCGGCGGTTGCTGAATCTCCTGAGTTTTTTTGCTTTGTCTTAACCAGTCGTCATATCCGCCGACGTACTCCTTAACAACTCCATTTCCTTCCAGCGAGAAAGTGCTGGTAACCACATTGTTTAGAAATTCTCGGTCGTGACTTACGAGCAATACCGTTCCGGGATAATTCAACAGGAATTCTTCAAGCAGGTCCAATGTCTCAATGTCGAGGTCGTTGGTTGGTTCATCGAGTACCAGTACGTTTGACGACCGCGCGAACAGCCGCGCAAGCAACAGCCGATTACGCTCACCGCCTGAAAGGTTGGCCACAGCGTTGCGGGACTGGGTCGGTGTGAATAAGAAGTCCTGCAGATAGCCGATTATGTGGTGGGGACTTCCGTTGATGGTGAGGGTTTCGCTGCCGTCGGCAATATTTTCATATACGGATTTCTCGTAGTTGAACTGTGCGTGCAACTGGTCGAAATAGGCGACCTCGAGATTGGTGCCATGGCGTACAGTTTCTTGCTGTACCGCCAGTTCCTTCAACAGAACCCGCAGCAGGGTAGTCTTGCCTGAGCCGTTAGGCCCGATTACGCCGATTTTATCGCCTCGCATAATCAGTGTGGAAAACTCGCGAATGATAGGCTCGTTGGGTTTATATCCAAACGAAACATTCTTTGCCTCAATAACAAGTCTGCCCGAGAGCTGGGCGTCCTGCAATCGCATCCGGACGGTACCGATGAGCTCTTTGCGCTGTCTTCTCTCCTCTCGCATTTTCTTGAGAGCTTGCACTCGGCCTTCATTGCGCGTACGCCGGGCCTTTATGCCTTTGCGTATCCATACCTCTTCCTGCGCCAACTTTTTATCGAAAAGGGCATTTTCGACTGTTTCTGCTTCTAACGCCGCTTCTTTACGCAGCAGGTATGTTTCATAATTGCAGTAATAGTTTATCAGACGCCCGCGGTCCAATTCGATTATACGTGTCGCGAGTTTTTTCATGAATGCGCGGTCATGGCTGACGAATATCAATGTCCCCTCATGTTGCAACAGAAATTCTTCGAGCCACGTGATGGCTTCGATATCGAGATGATTGGTCGGTTCATCGAGCAGCAATATGTCCGGTTCACGAACGATTGCTTGAGCCAGCAGCACACGCCGTTTCATTCCGGCCGAAAGGTTTTTGACTTCCGCATCAACGTCCAGTTTTATCTTTTCAACTATCATTTCAACGTAGCGGTTCAACTGCCATCCACCTTCAATGTCGAGACGGTGTTGAAGTTTGTCCAACTGTTCCAGCAGATTTTTGTTGTGCGGTTCAGTGGCGATGCGATGGCTTAGCAGATGATATTCGGCAAGGAGTTTACCCCGCGGGCCAAGACCCTCGGATACTACATCAAAGACGATTCCTTTCAGACCGGCGGGGACGACCTGCGTCAGGCAAGTGACGGAAAGCGAAGGCGCTCTTGAAATAATACCGCTTTCGGGTTCAAGTTCCCCGCAGATGACTTTCATAAGCGTCGATTTACCAATACCGTTGCGGCCAAGGAGGCATATGCGCTCGCCAGACACGATCTGAAAGTTCATGTGCTCAAGCAATGGATACCCCCCAAAGCCAACGCTAACATCCTGCATTCCTAATAACGCCATATCTTCATATTAAATTTGAAAGCAACTATCTCATATAAGTTTTAATCTTTGACATCGAATCAGGAATTTTATATAAGTCTCTGTGATTAAACAAGTACGGAATTTTTCATAAAAATAGATATGCAAAAAACCTTAATTCGTCCTCAGTTTGTATGAATGCTTTCGACCAATCTGACAATGGTGGTCAGCCGCCGCTGAAGCGCCTGCGGCGACCCAGATACAGCGGTACTCACCCAAAGAGTTATCAGCAAAAGTACAAAGAGCACAACATTGAGGCTTACCCTGACCTAAAGGCTCATCTGCGTGCAAAAGGCAAGACACCGGCAAGCACTCACATTCCTGTCTTGACAGATGAGGTTTTTGCCTGCTTGAGGCCCATGCCCGGTGAAGTCGTAGTTGACTGCACCGTCGGCTACGGGGGCCATGCGTTAGAGTTTATCAAGCGTATAGGACCAACCGGAAAACTGATTGCTTTGGATGTCGATAGCACTGAGCTTGAACGCACCCGCCAGCGGCTGAGCAAAGTGAACACACCTGTTAGTTTCTATCGCAGCAACTTCGCCGGTATCGGAAATGTGCTGAATAAAGAAAAGCTTAACGGTTACGACATCATTTTCGCCGACCTCGGTGTTTCGAGTATGCAAATAGACAATCCTGACCGCGGGTTGAGCTACAAACACGAAGGTCCACTCGATATGCGAATGGACGACCGGTTAAAGCAAACCGCTGCGGATTTGCTTAA
>Ga0315273_10014873_pt1 | contig 10045 bp, 5 predicted proteins | sample YL17G02_0_MG_FD_205753 | JGI IMG/M metagenome (GOLD analysis project Ga0315273, IMG submission 205753) | Sediment microbial communities from Yellowstone Lake, YNP, Wyoming, USA - YL17G02_0 | ecosystem: Environmental > Aquatic > Freshwater > Lake > Sediment | place: USA: Wyoming | collected... | reverse complement strand
TGACACGCCGGGCAGTCGAAGGCGAATTCCGCCGTTGCGTCCGCGACGTGCATGACAACATCCCTCTGACCGGCGCGGGCATATCGCCCCGCTGCGCATATTATCCCGCCCGCGCCAACAGCGCGGGGCGGTAGGGCTGACGGTCCCGGAGCATGGCCCAGGCCACCACCAGCAACTGCCGCATCCCCGCCACAAGGGCGCTTTTGCGCCGTCCTTTCACGCCGCGACCCAGGCGGTCGCGCGGTTGGTCGAACGCGGCGCGCCGCGCGGCGCGGTCCGTGAGCCGGTCCAGCGCGGCGGCCAAGAGGCCGCGCCACAGCTCGGCGGCGGCACACTCCGCCAGCGCCAGGCCTCCTGGGTGGCGTCGGCGACTTGGATCGCGATCCCCAAGCTCACCGCCACGTCGTGTACCAGCGCCGCCAGGGGCAAGATTTGGATGACCACCAGGTTGGGTCGTGGGCGCTGGAGCGGGGTGCGGATTCGGGCGGCCTGCGTGCGACAAAGGCTGTGGCGCACCGCGCCGGTGCAGGTGTCCAGGGTGCAGAGCGCCGACTGGCTCGAACCGCGGTCCAGCGCGAAAATCAACTTGGCCGGGTCTCCTCAAGACGGAGTCAATCGTCTGTGGGCCGCCACCCCGGCGAGCCCGTTTCGGCGAGTATTCTCGCCGGGAGGCCCGGCCTTCATGGTTTCTTGGTTATCTGACCCGCGTTCCATACCGCCGGCTGCTACACGTCGGAGAAAGCGGGGACAGGCACCTCGCGGACTCGGAGCCAGGATCCCGCGCGAAAGCGGGGACAGGCACCTCGCGGACTCGGAGCCAGTCCCCGCTTTCGCCACGACTCATCCGGAGACCCCCGGAACGTGCTCAGGCGCGCGGTCCACGCTTGGCGCGCGCACTTGCGGCGGCGCCAAGCCGCTCCAGGGCGTCCCGGGCAGCGCATGGCTGGCCCGCCCGCCGTCCACGCCGCGCATCGGGATGCGGCTGGCCGGCGCCCGCGTCTGCCGTTTGATGTTCCCGGACATGAGTCGCACGGCCCAGCCGAACGTGCGTCGCACGGTCTGCACGATGCCATACATGCCGAGCAATTGCCAGACCGCGTCAACGAGATGAGGCGAGGTCTTCGGCCGCACCAATGCAACCAGGAACCGCACGGGGTTGTAGAAGTACAGGTACGCCGCCAGGATGTTGAGTTGCTTTCGCCACGGCTGCGGGTGCCGCGACGCGACCACGTAGTTTCCGTCGAGCATATGGGGCTCAACCCGCCGGCCGGCGACGCTCTCGTACGCCAGTCCGGAGGTGAAGGCTTCCGCGTACAGTTTCGAGCCGGTTGACGGAGTCAGCATCAGGACCTGAAGGCTCGGGGCTCCCGCTTTGCGGAGCAGGCGCACCTGGTTCAGCAGCCCGTACGGTCTTCCGCGCGTGTACAGCGGCTGGCTGTCGTGATGCACCATCATCGGCATCGGGCAGATGCGCTGGCTGCGGAGCGCACGAAAGACTTCGGAGGTCCGGTCCACGCTCTGGCCTTTCTTGATCAGCGTCGCGGTCATGTCCTCCACGCCCAGCCACAGCCAGCGGATGCCCGCCCGGGTCGCCAGCGGCAGATGCTCCTTCATCTGGAGCGTGTCGTGTACCGTTACTTCGGTGCCCCAGCGGATGGACTTGCGGAACGCGCGCCCGTGGACCGTCGTCCGGGCCAGCGTTTCCAGGATTTCCAGCGTCCGCCGCCGGTCGTTGAAGAAGTTGTCGTCCGCACCGAAGAAATACGGTATCCCGTACTCCTCGCGCAGGCGGACCATTTCGTCCACGATGCGCGGCCCGCTCTTGAGCCGGTGTTGCCGCTGGTTGTACGCCGGGATCGGGCAATAGGGGCACGCGAACTTGCAGCCGAACGTCAGCACCAGCGACACGATCGGACTGTGCCGGCGCACCCGGCTGGGCGGCAGGGCCTGCGCGCCGAGCGTGGGCTTGTCGCTGGGCGGCTCCAGCAGGCGGTACCCGAGCACCGGGTGCGGCAGCTCGTCGAGGTCCCCCAGCAGCCGCTGGATGCCCGTATCGATCAGCTCCTCCGGCACGCCGCGACGATCGGTGCGGGGGTAAACCAGGCCCGGGATGTTGTCGAGCAGGCCGTCGTCGCGGGCGCGACAGCAGGCCGACCGCATGGATTCGCCGTCGGCGCGGACCGACAGCAACACCTCAAGAAGGCTGAGCAGCACGAATTCCTCGCCCGTGACCACGACGTCCGCGCCCCACGGGTCTTGCGGGTCGGCGCTGAAGAAGTCCCAAGGCTCGTAGATGGCGCGCGGGCCGCCGGCGATGATCAGCGGCCGGTGAGCGGGCTCGATCCGGCAGGCGTCGCGGAGCAGGGCGTTGGCCGGCGCCGAGTGCATCTGCAAGCTCGAAAGCAGGAACAAGTCGGGGATGCGGCCGTCCAGGCGCATCTGCGCCGGGCGGAAGTTGCGGTTCCACTGTTGCAGGACGATGCGCGTCTTGGGGAAACCCGCGTCCACCAGCGCCGCGCCGATGGCCCGCACGCCCGCCGGCGCCATGCGCGTATCCGCGTAGATGAACGGCAGCATGCGCGTGCGGCGGTCGAACGCGCACGCAATCACCGTCGCGAGATCGTGTCGGCGGGAGAGCGTGCGCAAGCGGCCGCGCAGACCGGCCAGCTCGCCGGGCCTTAGCAGCTCATCGCCACGAGCGCGGCGCGGTAGCTCCACCTCAACTTCTCCGGATTGGGTCTGCCGGCCGGGCGGCGGCTCCGCAGGAAAGCCGCAGCGTCCTCATCGCCACATTGACGGGAGCTCGCAGTGAGACCGGCAACGTTTCGGCCCGCCGGACCACAAACAACATTGTATCCCAGGACGAGCCGTCGTCGAGGCCGGCCCAGGCTGGGCGCCGGGACGCGTCGGCTCCAGCGCAACGCAATCCGCTTCGCGCGCCCGGCATTCCGTCCGCACGTCGGCGCGCCGCCAGTGGAGGAGAAGCGCGAACCCGCGCCGGGCAAGCGAAAGCGGCCCCGCAGCGGCGAGTCACCGCTGCGGGGCCGCGTCAAGACTGCGCTGCGGTCAGCGGGCGCGAGGCTCGGCCACTTGCACGTCGGTGGGCGCGGAAGCCAGGCGGCCGCCGTCGTTCATCATGGCTGCGGGACGAAGCGCACGCCGTCCAGCCAGAGCGTGAAGCCCGCGCCCCACGTGTCCGCGTGGAGCTCGAAGTAGTTGATGTTGCTCAGAACGGGTGTACCGCTCGTGGTGCGCGTCCAGGTGGCATCGCCGTTGATCGGGATGACGTACTCGTACCACGTGTTCAGGGAGTTGTTGAGGATGTCCCAACTGGGCGACCACTGGAAGTAGCCGTCGGCGTTGCCGAGCCGCACCCACGGGCTGTAGTTCTGGAACTGCGGGTTGTTGTTGTTCACCGCGTAGGCCCAGAAGCGCATCTCCGTCACGGCCGAGAGATTCCACAGGGCCAGCAGGCCGTACGGGTAGCGGACGTAGTTGTCGAACCCGCCGTCGGTCACGAACTTGATGGACCCACTGCCGCTGCCGGAGTGGAAGAACGTGGTGTCGTCGACGATGCTGCCGGTGCCGCCCTGGACCCAGTTGCTCCAGTTGGCGGCGTTCAGCTCGGCCAGGTCGGCCGGCGGGTGGTACTGGATCGTGCCGCCGAGCGCCGTCTGCCGGTCAAACGTCGCGGTGCCGGTCTGGCCCTGCCAGTACGCCACGTTGACCTGGGTGATGTCGAGCCAGGCGTAGTCGGCGAAGCCGTCCTTAACGATCTTGAACAGCAGGATGCCATTGGTGCCCACCGGCGCCACATACCCGAACGGGTTGTCATGGAGCGTGTCGCCGTTGTAGGCCGGCGGTACCAGGCCCTGGTCGATGGGAACGTTGGGCAGCACCCAGTAACCGTTCGCGTCGGTGGTGCCGGTCGCCTTGACCTGCGTGCTAATCACCTGTCCCACGCCCGGGCGTTCGCACATCTGGTAGAGCGATACGGTCGCCCCGCTCAGCGGCTGCCCGGTGCTGGCCAGGAAGCGCATGCGCACGTACTGCGGCAACTGGTAGAGATACTGGCCGTAGTAGCCGTGCTGCACGTTGAACCAGTGCGACATGGCGAGCGCGCTGTGCGCGCTGAAGAACGTCGAGCAGCCGTTCATCAGGCAGTCGGGAGCGCTGTAACCCAGCCCGTTGACCTGGTTCTGGTCGGACCCCATGTCCATCCGGTACAGGTCAATCAGCCCGAGCTGGTGGCCCATCTCGTGCAACAGCCCGTAGTCGGTGTCCACGTCCGCGTGGTAATACCCCGGCGAACGCGGATCGCCGATCGTCGCCCAGTAGTACCGGAACGGGAACACGCCGAAGTAGATCGTGTCCGGCGTGGTGGGGTCGGCGGCGTAGTCGTCCAGCACCGACAGGACGTCGTAGTAGATGCGCTTGGTGCTGCCGGCGGTCGCGAACATCGTGTTCATCGTCGCCGCGTGGCGCTGGAGCCAGTCCACGAGGTCGTCCGTCGCCCGCAGCGGCCAGTTCGGCGAGGTGCGGTCGCGGAAGTCCTCGATCGCGCTCGTATCGACGTATGTCAGGAACGGCGCGCCCATCGTCTGGATGGTCACGCTGTTGTTGCCGCTGCGCGCGTCGCCCGAGCCGGTGAAGCTGAAGCTCACGTCGTGCTGGTTGCCGTCCCAGGTGTGCGTGTAGGTGAAAGTCCGCGTGGCCCCGGCGGCCAGGTTCACCGACGGGTTGGATGTGGAAACCGTGGCGCCGTCCCACTTCCAAGTCAGGTTGATCCGCTTATTCCATGTGTTCGTGCCGCGGTTGCGGATCGTCGCGGTATACGTCACGTTGGCGCCGACGGTCGGCCAGCGCTGCGTCGAGCCGGTCTGGCCCGAACCCAGGCCCGTCGCCGCCGAGAAGATGTACGGCCCGAACCCCGACGGCTCCGTCACTTCATAGTACGTCCAGATCGGGGCATAACGCGGGTAACGCGGCGTGCGAGAGACCGAGAGCACCTGCAAGTCGGTCTCGTTGCGCGGCTTGCGCGGGCCGACGGACACGACGTTCGTCGTTTCCGTCCCGTTGGTCATCATCACGGTCACGGCGTAGTAGTAATTGGTGCCGTTGGTCGCCGTGTCGGTGTAGGTGAGCGTGTTGATGTTCGTGATCGTCGTCCGTGCCGTCAGGCCGACCGTGCTGGTGAACGGCGCTGTGGACCGGTACACCTTGTAACTCTGGAACATCCCGCCGGGGTCGGCCCATTTCTGCCACCGGACCGTGACCTTGGCGTTGCCGGCGACGGCCGTCTGCCCCGGCGGCGGGGACATCGGCAGGTTGAAGGTCAGGCCGTCGAAGTAGATCGTAAAGGCGCAGCCCCAGGTGTCGGCGTGGATCTCGATCCAGTTGATGTTGCTCCAACTCGGACTGCCCACGACCGTGCGCGTCCAGGTCGTGTCGCCCATCCAGGGCACCGTGACGTACGTCCACGTGTTCAGGTGCGAGCTGAGCTGGTAGCCACCGGTGCTATCGACGTACTGGTAGTAGTTCCCGGCGGAGGTGTAGAGCCGCACCTCGAAGGCCTGAAACGCGCCGCCGTTGTTGTTGATGGGGTAGGCCCAGAAGGCGACGCCCCCGCTGCCGGCGGTGGTCAGGTTCCACGCGCCGTTCTGCGCCACGGGCGACCACAGCCGCGTGTCGAAGCAGCCGTTCGTGTCGTAGCGGATCGAGGCCGCCCCCACCGTGTGAACCGCGGTGTCATTGCTCACGGTCGCGGTCCCGCCGTCCGCACTGGCGGCCCATTGCGCGGCCGAGTTCTCCGTCAGGGCGTCAGGCGCGGGCGGTGTCGCCGCCATGACGGATGCCGCCAACAACAACAGGGGGCTGAACAAGACTACTCGGGTGCCAGGGTGCCAAGACATGTTCGACTCCTCCTTCGCGTGTGAGACATCCCCCGTGACGTTGCAGGGAAATGAGGCCGTACCACGGCCGGCTTGTCAGCGCTGGGTCCCATCGCGGCTCCGCTGTCTTGCAGCTCGATTTGACCCGCTGCGAAAATGCGGCGGCATTCTCACCAAGCGCGCGCCGAAAAGCAAGTGGGCGGTCCGAGGCTTTCAGCTTTGACTCTCCTATTCAACTCGGTCGGGCGGATCTCGCCGGAGCTGCGAATGGGCGCCATGCCGCAGACCGGGGGTGCGGGTGGCCCTACAATCCACGCGCATCCGCGGCCGTGCGGCGGACCGCTAAGCTGGTGCGAGAATCCCTTTTCGCACCAGCGCCTCGGATTGCTGAGGAGGATGTCGCCATGCCGACACGCGTGAGCCAGCCGGCGCCGGTTTTCCCGAAGTCAGCCGCGGACATTCCCGCCGACATGCGGGTCGATTACTACGACGCCGGTTCGCGCTACCTGATGAACGGCCAGGTCCGCGAGTGGGACGGGCCGTGCCAGGAGGTGCTTTCGCCGGTGTGCATCGGCGACGCTGCGACGAGCGTCGATCACTCCTCCCCTCCCTCCCAGGGAGGGGCTGGGGGAGGGTCGGCCAGCTCGCGAGCAGACGTGCCTTACCCCCCTGTGGTTCCCCCCAAGAGGGGGGACGGGCAGGGCCCGCAGCCGTACGCCCTCGGCCATCACCCGCTGATGACGCCCGAGCAGTCGCGGGAGGCGCTCGACGCGGCGTGCCGGGCGTACGACCACGGCTGCGGCGCGTGGCCGACGATGTCGGTCGCCGACCGCATCCGGCACGTCGCCGCGTTCGTGCCGCGGATGGAGGCCGTGCGCGACGAGGTGGTGCGGCTGCTGATGTGGGAGATCGGCAAGACGCTGCCCGACGCCCGCAAGGAGTTCGACCGCACCGTCGAGTACGTCCGCGACACGATCCAGGCCCTCAAGGACCTGGATCGCACCAGCTCGCGCTTCGCCGTCGAGCAGGGCTTCGTCGCCCAAATCCGCCGCAGCCCGCTGGGCGTCGCCCTGTGCATGGGCCCGTTCAACTACCCGCTCAACGAGACCTTCACCACGCTCATCCCGGCCCTCATCATGGGCAACACCGTGATCTTCAAGCCGCCCAAGCACGGCATCTTGCTCCACGGGCCGCTGCTCCAGGCGCTGGCCGACTCGTTCCCGCCGGGCGTCGTCAACACAGTCTACGGCGAGGGGCGGGTCGTCGTCGGCCCGTTGATGGAAAGCGGGCGGATCGACGTGCTCGCCTTCATCGGCTCCGCGAAGGTCGCCGCGATCCTCAAGCACCAGCACCCGCGGCCGAACCGGCTGCGCTGCGTGCTCGGGCTGGAGGCCAAGAACCCGGCGGTGATTCTGCCGGACGCCGACCTGGACCTCGCGGTGCGCGAGTGCGTGCTGGGGGCGTTCTCGTACAACGGGCAGCGCTGCACGGCGATCAAGATCATCTTCGCGCACCGCAGTATCGCCGACACGTTCGCGGCGAAGCTCGCCGACGCGGTGAGCGCGCTGGTCGTCGGCATGCCGTGGGAAGACGGCGTGCAGATCACGCCGCTGCCGGAGGACGACAAGCCGGCGTGGCTGAAAAAGCTCGCCGATGAGGCGACCGGCCGCGGCGCGCGGATCATCAACGCCGGGGGTGGGCACATCGACCAGACGCTGTACCACCCGGCGGTCGTGTACCCGGCCCCGCTGGACACGGAGCTGTGCCGGGTGGAGCAGTTCGGGCCGGTGCTGCCGGTCGTGCCCTACGACGACGAGCGCGAGGTGATCGACTGGGCCGTGCAGTGCCCGGTCGGGCAGCAGGCGGCCCTGTTCGGGACGGACCCGGAGGGGCTGAGCCGGCTGATCGACCCGCTGGTCAACCAGGTCTGCCGCGTAAACCTGAACAGCCAGTGCCAGCGCGGCCCGGACACGTTCCCGTTCACCGGCCGGAAGGACTCGGCGGAGGGCACGCTGTCGGTGTCGGACGCGCTGCGGGTGTTCTCGATCCGCAGCCTGGTGGCGGCGAAGACGAGCGAGGAGAACGAGCGCATCGTCTCGGACATCGTGCGGGGGCGGTGCTCGGCGTTTCTCTCGACGGACTTCATCTTCTAGTCCGCAGCGAAAACGGGGACTGGCTCCGAGTCCGCGAGGTGCCTGTCCCCGCTTTCGCTGATCCGAGCCGCGAGCGCGAGCTAGCGGTTTTGGCGTCCGGCGCCCGCGGCGGACGTTCGTGGCCGAAGGTGCGCAAGGTGCGCGGGTGCGCGCGGTCTAATTGGTCACCTTGGTTATGGGACGTTGGCGGGCAGCACGGGTGACAAGGTAACAAGGTAACAAGGTGACAAAGGGTCGCGGGTTGCGGACGGGCGGATCGCTCCAGGGAGCGGACGGCTGGCGCCAGGGAGTGACCCAGGCGGGCCAAGGCGGGGCCCAGCGCCGGGCGTCCGCGGATCATCCGCGGAGGCGGCCCCGGAATCCGCCCAAGAGCACGTTGTTTGGGCGCTTGACGGCGCGGGCGGCTGGGCGACGACAGGGCGGCAGGATCACACCAAAACCTGAGATCGAAAACGGTATCGCCACCAGCGCTTGACGACGTACACGGCGCGGATTCGCCTTGGGGTCCGGGCGGTGGCGCGGTATGCTGGGGATGCACGGGATTGCTTCCCGGTGAACGCCGACGCGCTGACCGGGAACGGCGCTGTGCAAAGGGGACAGTAATGAGACAGCGGATCAGTGCCACGATGCGGGTTTCACTGGCGGTGGCTGTGCTCGGTCTGTGGGCGCCGTGGGCGCAGGGCGCCGGGGGCGCCATCGTGGCGTGGGGGGAGAACAACTCCGGCCAGTGCAACGTGCCAGAGCCGAACACGGGCTTCGTGGCGGTCGCGGCGGGCGCGGAACACAGTCTCGGGCTGAAGGCCGACGGCACGATCGTGGCGTGGGGATGGAACGACCACGGCGAGTGCGACGTGCCGGCGCCGAACACGGATTACGTGGCGGTGACCGGGGGCTACTGGCACAGTCGGGGGCTGAAGGCGGACGGGTCGATTGTGGCGTGGGGATGGAACAGCTACGGCCTGTGCGACGTGCCGGCGCCGAACACGGGCTTTGTGGCGGTCGCGGGGGGCACCTACCACAGCCTCGGCCTGAAGGCCGACGGGTCGATTGTGGCATGGGGCGCTGGTCAACCCGGCCAGTCCGGTTTCCCAAACTGCGGCCAGTGCAACGTCCCACAGCCGAACACGGGCTTCGTGGCGGGCGCGGCGGGCGCGGAACACAGTCTCGGGCTGAAGGCCGACGGCACGATCGTGGCGTGGGGATGGAACAGCTCCGGCCAGTGCAACGTCCCGGCGCCGAACACGGGCTTCGTGGCGGTGGCGGCGGGCTTCTACCACAGTCTTGGCCTGAAGGGCGACGGCTCGATCGTGGCGTGGGGCGACAACTTCTACGGCCAGTGCAACCTCCCGGCGCCGAACACGGGCTTCGTGGCGGCCGCCTCGGGATTTGCGCACAGCCTCGGCCTGAAGGGCGACGGTTCGATCGTGGCGTGGGGATACAACGACTCCGGTCAGTGCAACGTGCCTTGGCCGAACGCGGGATTCGTGGCGGTCGCGGCGGGCAACGACCACAGTCTCGGCCTGGTGACGGGGGACTGCAATCACAACGGCATCCCGGACGAGTCCGACATCGCGGCAGGCACAAGCCACGACTGCAACGGGAACGCCATCCCGGACGAGTGCGACATCGCCGGCGGCGTCTCGCTGGACAGGAACGGAGACGGGATTCCCGACGAGTGTCAGGTCGGCGACATGAACTGCGACGGGTTGGTTGACTTCGACGACATCAGCCCGTTTGTGCTCGCGCTGACCAGTCACGGCGCCTATGCGGAGCACTACCCCACGTGCCTGTATGACAATGGGGACTGCAACCGTGACGGCTACGTGGACTTCGACGACATCAACCCGTTCGTGGCGTGTCTGGTGAATGGCGGGTGTCCGTAGCGCCGGGCGTTCGCGGATCATCAGCGGAATCCCCCGGACGGCTCGCGGAGCCCCGTGGATGTTTACCGGAGGCCCGGGGACGGCCGACGCGCTCCTTCTGCTTGACCTGGATCGGGTA